>Ga0335398_10000993_pt1 | contig 49745 bp, 26 predicted proteins | sample BON03_FD_205742 | JGI IMG/M metagenome (GOLD analysis project Ga0335398, IMG submission 205742) | Freshwater microbial communities from Lake Bonney liftoff mats and glacier meltwater in Antarctica - BON-03 (spades assembly) (version 2) | ecosystem: Environmental > Aquatic > Freshwater > Ice >... | reverse complement strand
GGGGGGGGGGGGGGTCCGAGGGATAAACTCATCATCATCATCATCGAGGCGCAGTAGTAAAAGCAGACGTACAGTGAGTAGGTGCAGACGGCGGCCTGGTAGTGAAAAGCAGAAGTATAGTTAGTAATTATCTCCCGCAAGCAGACGGCGTGCTCCTGCACGTCTTCGACAACCGGAGCCGCGTATGCGGCTAGCGGTGCGTGGCGTGCCTAAGAGCGCGCTTCGCACGCACTCTGCCTAGCAGGCTCCGCTTTGGGGTAGCCTAGTTACTTGTGCAGTGTGTCATTTGCGCGTGCGCCAGTGTTAGGGCTTTGTTTCTTTGTTTCGGTGAAGAAGGAGGCGATGAGCGCCTCCAGTCCCGTGGGGTGGGGTGGGGGGGGGGGGGGGGGGGAGAGGAGGGAGCCAGGAGTCGGGTGAGAGAGCGCGTTTGGCGCGGTTTGGCCACGTGGACCGGATTGGACCGGATTCGTCGTGTGTGGCGTTCGGCGTCGTTTGCCGCACGTGCGTGCGCCGTTCGTCAAACGGCACGCGCGCTCCGGTCCCTTGGTGCGGTCGTGCACGACGCTTGGGACGGCGACCGGATTGCCGCTGCGCGTGGCGACTCACCCGCGGGCCGCGGGAGGAGGACTATCTCCACCAAGCAAACGAGCAGGAGGAGGTGGCGAGTCGGACGACGGGAAGCTACGCAATCGCCCCTCCTGCCCCCTATCCGCATCCGCTCGGATCGGATGTCGCCCATGCCTGGGAATCAACCGCCCGCTTTATGTGTTTTTATCGTGGCGGTCAAGACGGATTGCGAGAAAAAGGGAGGGAGGGGGCGTTGGGAAGGATTTTCCGGAATCGGTCCCGCCAACGGGTCGTTGGGCGCTTATGGTACAATCGTCAACGGGAGAGTCAAGCCCGAGGGACAGGCGGCCGTGAGGATTCAAGAAGAGTGTTGTTGCAGAGCGCAGGCGAGGAGGAGAGAGGTGGGCAAAAGGCGTGGGGAAGCGGCGACGGCGGCGGCGAATTGGCGCCCGCACGCTCGACAAACCGACTTCCAGCTTCGTTCATGGCCGCAGAGATCCGAGAGACATCAGAAAAAGCTTGAAGAGAAAAGAGCAAGGACTCAGGCGCGCATCATGCCGCCCTGCATCAGCCGCTGGAGCATGGCCGGGTCGATGCGCGCGCCCCCCGCGCCCCCGGCCCCGCCCAGCAGCGCCTGCAGCGCCGCCATGCCGCCGTCCCCGCCCGCGCTGCCCATGCCGCCGCCGCCGCCCTCGTCGTCGCCGTCGTCGTCCTCGTCCTCGTCGCCCTCCTCCCCCTCGGCCGCGCGCGCCGCCGCCTCGTCCTCCTCGTCTTCCTCCTCCTCGGCCTCGCGGTCCGCGCGCTCCCTCAGGCCGCGCCACGCGTTCTTCAGCCACGACGCCGCCGGCAGCAGCAGCGCCCACGCGAACCGCCAGTCCCGCGCCGACTTGAGCTTGAGGTCCACGTGCGCCACGTCCCCCCCTCCGACCAAATCGACGGTCACTTTTCCGTGCGCGCGGCGCGGCAGCGCGAACCGGTAGGCCAGCGCGGCGGCGGCGCCGCCGACGAGGTCCGGGTCGCCCGCGCGCGTGCGCTCGCGGTACCAGTCGAGGTCGAGGGCGACGCCCGGGATCCAGTCGCTCGCGATAAAGAGGCGCGCGCCGAAGACCTCGTCGGCGGCCGCCTGCTGCTGCTGCCCGCCGCCGCCCAACATCGCCGCCGCCGCGCCGCCCGCGCCGCCGCCCGCCGCGCCGCCGCCGCCCGCGCTCTTGACCTGCGCCACGACCGCGTCCAGCGCCCAAGGCCCCACGCGCACCGTCTCCGTGACTTTCACGCCCACGGCCATGGGCCCCTTGCGCGGATCGCCGGCCTCGGCCATGCGCGCGGCCATGACGCCGAAACCGGCCTTGTCGCCGCGTTTCAGCAGGTCCCCGCGGAAGGTCGTCGCCTCGCCCGAATACAAGACCTCTTTGATCGAGGGGCGCAGGAGCTCGGCCGCGCCCGACAGCTGCGTCACATGCGCGGGCCCAAAGGGCGGGAGGCTGTGCACCAGGGACACCGCGCCCTCGGCCTGCAGGCAAGCGGTCGTCTTGTCCTTCTCGAGCGTCGCCGTCAGGCGGGCGGGCACGCCGCCGTACCCGCGCCGGCAGCCGGGCTGCCCCTTCCAATCCGCCACCACGCCCGTGATCGCGTCCTCGTGCTCCCATCCGTAGTAGTCGAGGGTGGGCATGACCGCCAGGGCGCCGCGCGGCTTGGGCGGGTAGCGGTAGCGGTGCTGCGAGCGCTGCGACGGGTCGAAGGTGGGGCCGAGGTTGAGGCCCGAGGTCGTGAGGCCGCGGTACTTTTTCTTCGCGCGCTGGCGCTTGCGCTCGTTCTTGCCGGCGTTCTTGAACGCCCTGGCCGTGCGCTTGCCGCGCTTGACGTCGGCCTCGCGGCGGCGCAGAGCGCGCTCGTCGCCCGCGTCGGCGGCGGCTTCCACCGCGAGCGCCAGGGCGCTGCGGAAGTCGGCCGAGGGCGGGTCGCGCCGGCGGCCGGCCGCGAAGGGGTCGCGCGGCGTGCCGCGCTTGCGCGGCGCGGCGGCGCGCTCCACCAGCTGCGCCAGGAAGTACTTGCTCGGCGGCAGGCGCGCGCGCTGCTGGGCGGGCGGGGCGCCCGCGCCCGGCCCACCGGCGCCGGCGCCGCCGCCCACGGCCGCGGCCACGGCCTGCTGCTGCGCCTGCGCCGCCGCCGCCGCTTTCGCGGCCGCCTTGCGCTCCTTGGCCGGCGGCTCGCACGCCTGCTTCGCGGCCTCGTAGACGGCCAGGCCCGCGAGCTGCATCAGCAGCTGCCGGCGCCAGGGCACGGGCGTGAGGCGCCCCGACGCCGGGGGGGCCATGCCGGCCATGGGGCCCGAGGTGGGCGTGGGCGGGGCGGCGGGCGCGTCAAAGACGACGGGCTCGCCGCGCTCGCCGCCGCGCTGCTGCTGCTGCTCGTCGGGCTGCTGCCGCTGCTGCTGCTGCCGCCGCCGCCGCCGCGCGCCGCCGTCGACGCCGTTGTCCTCCTCCTCCTCCTCCTCCTCCTCCTCGTCCTCCTCCTCGTCCGCCTCGTCGAGCCGCCCGGCCGCCGGCACCAGCCGCGGCGTCTGCGGGTGCGAGTCGACCACGTGGATAGGGTTGCGCAGCTGCGCCTCGCCGCTCACCTGCCGCAGCATGTTTTGAAGCACGTTCTTGCGCTGCCGGAGCGCCTCGGCGTAGGCCGCGTCGCCGGCGGCGGCCACCGCCGCGCCGCTCGCGCCGCCGCTTCCGCCGCCGCCAAACGCCGCGCGCGCCGCGTTGGCGTGCGTGAGCGCGACCATGGTCTGGCGCCACACGCCCTTGCCCAGGGCCGCGCCGATCTGCTGCAGCACCGACAGGTCCCCGAAGCCCGCCTTGGGCGCGTCCAGCCGGTCCACGTACACCACGAAATCCGGCTTGCGCCGCCGCAGCGCGCCGGCCGCCGCCCGCAGCGTCGCGGCGTTGGCCTTGCGCGCGTCGGACGACGCCTCGAGCCCCGGCGTGTCGATCAGCGTCAGGTCGATGCCGCACGTCCTGCCCTTGAGAACGCGCAGGCGCCGGGTGCCCCCGCCCGGAAAGGGGCCCGCGCGCGCGGCGGGACGGTCCAGCAGGGCGTTGGCGAGCTCGGTCTTGCCAGTGCCCGTCATCCCGATTAGTAAGAGCGTAACCCGCGGCACGCCCGCGGGAGACCCCCGCGGCTCCGAGCGCTCGAGCTCCGCGGCGCGCTGCTGGGCCAGGCGCGCGACGTCCGCGCGGCGCTTGCCCGCCGGCAGGGGGCGGGACACGCGCTCGAGGCGGTCGACGACCGAGGCGTAGTTGGACACGCTCTCGGCCGAGGGGGGGACGCCGAGGCGCAGCGCGGCGCGGAAGAGTGCGACGCGCAGGTCGAACAGCCGGCGGCGGGCGCGCTGGGCGTCAGGCGGCTCGTCCGGGTCGACCACGTCGAATGAAGGGGGGGCGGGGGCGGGCGGGGCGAGGGCGCTGGCGGCGGCGCTGGAGGCGGCGGCGCCCGGGCGCGCGGCGAGGCGGGCGCCGAGCGCGGCGGCGCCGCGCGCGGGCAGGGCGGGCAGGGCCGGGCGGCGCGGCGGCGGGGCGGCCGGGGCAGGCGGGGGGGGCGGCGGCGGCGGCGGCGGAGGGGCGGGGGCCGCCTGTCCTCGCGCCTCGGCCTCGCCGGCGCCTCCGTCCCGCGCCGCCGCGTCGGAGGGCTCCCGCTGCTGCGGCGGCGGCGCCAGCGGCGCCGGCGCCGGCGGCGTCTGCGCCTGTTGGGACGGGCGCGGCGGCAGGGACGGCCCGCCGGACGCCGACGCGGCGGTCGCGGCGGCGGCGGCGGCGGGCTCGCGCGGCCCGAGCCCCAGACCGCCCAGGCCCGCCGGCTTGGCGGGCGGCGCGGCGGCGGGCTTGGGCGGCGGCGGCGCCGCCGTCGCCTCCTCCTCCCCGGCGGCGGCCGCTGCGGCGGCGGGCGCGGCCGGCGCTGCGGCCGCCGACGCGGCGCGGCGCGGCGGCAGCATTGAGCCGAGGCCGAGGCCGAGGCCGGCCGGGCGCGCGGCCGCTGGTGCTGCTGGTGCTGCTGCTGTGGTGGTTGCTGTCCTAGCAGTCGTCGTTGTCGCTGTCGCTGGGACGGAGGGGGCCGCCGCGGCGGGCTCCGCCTCCTGCTGCGGCTGCGGCTCCTGCGGCGGCGAGGGCGGCGGCGGCGGCGGCGCGGCCGCCGCGTCCCCGCCGGCCACGGCGCGCGCCGCGTCGGCCGCCTGCTGCTCCATCTGCGCGGCCGCGTGCGACACCGCGGTCGCGGCCTGCCTCACGGGCGACGCGAGCGGAACGCTGGGGCCGGGCGGCGGCGGGGGCGGCGGCGGCGAGCGGGCGCGCGGGGGGGACGCCGACTGGGTCGTGGGGCGGTGCCAATCCTCGTCGTCGTCGTCGTCGTCGCCGGCGCCGGCGCCGGCGTCGGCGCCGCCGTCGTCCTCGTCGTCGGCGTCGGCGGCGGCGGCGTTGAGGCCGGCGAGCGCGGCGGCGCCGTGGTCGGCGGCGAGCTCCTGATGTTTTGGTCGGGGTGATGGGTGAGGAGATGATGACGGTGTGAGATTCATGGGGGTCGTGGCTCGTCCGACGGGGGCGTTTGAGGAACGTGGACAGAAGAAGGACGACGGGCGAAGAGCCGCGGAGGCCGCCTCCTCCTCCTCCACTCGTGCGCACCTCCTCGTCGTCGACCAGCAGGTCACTGGGTGCGCTGTCGAGAATTTCTTCACTGTGTTTGTCGGTGGGGGGTTGGTGTCCGGGAGCGTATGTGCGGGGCGGATCGAACGTTAGAGCGGCGGCCCAGTGATCTGCCTCTTCTCTCTCGCGCGCGCTCCTCGCCGCTCTGCCGAATGGGTGTACCCACGCGAGATCGTCGCGCCCTCACCTGTCGCTCATTGTTTGCTCGGGCGCGCGGGGGCGGCGCATTCGTTGACTTGAGGAACCCAAGTGTGTCGTTTGTCGGGTTGCCGTCGTAGTCCTTGTCTCTCTTCTCTCTCTCTGCCTTCCTCCCTTCTCACAACCAGTTTTGACGCCAGTCGCAGACGACCCCCATAAAACGGCGCAGCACAGCAACAACGGCCGCACAGCAACAACAACGCGCTCCGTCACGCACTGGACTTCGTGACTAGCCCCGGTCTCTCTCGACCAGCCACGCTTTCCCAAGTCACACAGACCGAGACCGCGCGCGCCCCGACAGCCGACGCCGACGCCGACGCCGACGCCGGACGGGAGGAAGGAAAGCGAAACCGACAAAAAAAAATGCGTTCCGCGCCGTACGTCCAAGGCGGCGTGGTGCGCGAGCGGCGGCCCTGGTCCCTGGCAAGGGTGCTCGACATGCTCGCCGGCGTGCTCGCGGGCATCCTCCTCTTCTTCCGGACCATGATCAACCCGGACGCGGCCAGCGCTTACGTCGACCGAGGGCGCGACCGCCACGGCGACGGCGGCGGCGGCAACGGCGGGGGCGGCGGCGGGCGGCCCGGAGGAGGGGGCGGTGGGGGAGGAGGGGGCCCGCGCGTGGTCGGGATGGACGCCTTCCGGGGCAACCCGGGGGGCGGGTGCTCGTCGTGCCGGGGATGAGAGGGCAGAGAGGGAGGGGGACGGCCGCGAGCACCCGCGACGGCGGCGCGACACCCGAGGACGAGAGAAAAGCCGCTGCCGACGACGACGCCGCCGCCGACGACGCCGCCGACGCCGCCAACGCCGCCGAGGGCCGCTTGACGCGCGCTGGCGATTGTGACCTCCCAAGAGTCGAGTTCAACCTAAACCAACCTTCGTTTACGTGCAATAGGGGGATTCCGAAAAATAGGCCCTAGGTAGTCGATAGAGGTACGTAGTAAAGAGACGGCTTTGTCAGCGGCGCGAGCGGCGCCCTCTTTGGCGGCGCGCGCGCGCATTAGCGATAGAGAGAGAGCGGGGGCGAGAGAGCGAGGGCGCCTCGGTCCGAAGAGAGGGAGAGAGTAACGTCAGGTCCGCGATCCGTTGGTCTTTTGCCTTTGTTCGAGAGGCGTCCAAGAAAAGTCGGGTCGTAAGGTGGCGAGTGGGGAGGGTGGCGAGGGCTTGGGTCGGTGGCAATGGACGACCCGAGGGCGGGGAGGGCGAGAGGAGAAAACGGCGGGGGGAAAAAGAAAAGATTTGGAAAGGCGGGCGCTGCCGCCGGCAAAAGAAATCCTGCAAAGAGGAGAGCAGCAAGGAAAGACGGCAACAGGACAAGAGGTGGACAGCAGCGAGGGTGCACGTCTCGGAACGCCCTAGTCTCTGACCAACAGAGAACGGAGGGAGGGAACGCGGCGGCGGGAGGCCAAAACAAAATAGAAAGGCGAGGGCGGCAAAGAGATCGCGAGCGCGGGCGCGGGCGCGGGCGTGCAAAAAATATCGGCCCACGTCGGGCGAGCCAGCCAGGCGGGGGCCGGCCGGCGACCGACCGCTCTGCCCCCCCTCTCTCTCTCTCCCTCTGTTTTCGTCACCCGACCACGTCCCTCTTGGCCCCCTCAGTGAGCCTGCGCCACAGGCACGGGACCGAGGAGCCCCCGACGGCCCGCTCGCACGTCGCCGGCTCGGCGTCCGCCTCGACCACGTGCGGCGCGAAAAGGTTTAGGCACCCCACGTATCCACTAACCACCGCGACGGCCCGCCCCGTGCGCGCGTCGACCACGGGCCCGCCCGACTGGCCCGGGCACAGGCTCAGGGCGGACGAGGTCAGGTACCCGGGCGCGCGTGGGTCCGTGAGCGACGTCCGCAGCGTGCCCGAGGAGCTGTGCTGCCGGCAGCCGCCCGCGTACGCCCGGCTCGCGCACGCGGGCCCGGCGTCGTTGGCGAACGACGAGTCCGGGTACCCCGACAGGCGCGCGCGGCGGGTCGAGCCGCCCGCCGTCGCGGCCGCGCCCAGGCGCACGGACGCGCCGGGCAAGGTTTTCGACGTTTCGATCACCGCCCAGTCCCAGGGCGAGGGCGCGTCGCCGCCCGACGCCTCCCATCGCGGCGACGCGAGCGAGCGCAGGCCCCTGGCGACCGGCCTGCCCCCCGTCCTCGAGCACACGTTGCCCGCGCAGTAGACGTCGACCGACTCGGCGTAGGCCGTCGTGTACCGCGAGTTGTTGCCCCAGTGGAGGCAGTGGCCCGCCGTCGCCAGCGCCGTGGCGCCGACGCGAAAGGCGCTGCACGACCACGCCTCGAGGCCGTCGCCGTCGTCGTCGGCGGCCGGGTCGGCGAGGCGCCAGCTGGCGACGATCTGGCACGTGCCGGAGAGGGACGAGGCGCGCAGGCCGTTGGGGCCGCAGGCGGCGCCGGCGGGGACGGCGGCCGAGGCGGCAGGGAGGGAGCCGCCGTCGTTGCCGCTGTCGCCGCCGATGCCGCTGCTGCTGCTGTTGCGGTCGGAAGAGGGGAGGGGGCCCATCCCGGAGCCCATACCGTCGTCGACGCCCGACGGCGGCCCGAACTCGCGCGGGCGCGCCTTGGCGTACGTATCGCCGGGGTTGCGGTTGACGCGAAGAGCGGCGCCCCGTCCGCGGCCGTTTCCGGCGACGAGCAGGCGCCGCCGCCCAACGGCCGACGCGGACGCGGCCGTAGTCATTGCCAAAAGGAGGACCGCCAGCGATGCGCGGCAGCGGCAGGGGGGGTGCTTGGGCGCTGCCATTGAAGCGGGGGGGCGCCTCCGGTAGAAGAGGGAAAGGGGGGACGCGCGCGCGCGTGTGGTTTGACACCAGGAGGTTTCACGGATGAGTGAGCGAGGACTCCCGTGGCGATGGCGCGGTGATTGGGGGGGCGGCGCAGGTCAAGTCAGGACGGCCGAAAGTAAGGTAGGTTCGAGATAAAGTCCGGATTGTGAGAGGGCTGCGCGTGGCGCGCCGCGTGGGTTTTTAATGAAGATGGAAGGAACGAGTCGCCGGCCGCCGCCGCCACTCGCAACACTCGCAACGGGCGTGACCAACGAAGCGCCGTTCCGCGCCGCCGCTGACTTGGTCCCCCCGTACGCTCACCATCCCGCCCCTTTTCGTTTTCCCTCGCGCACGCACCGCCGGGCCCCCTCCGCACTCGGGACGCAAGCACGTCACGAGCTAGACCGATTTCCGAGGGCCCGCTGTGTCCCGGCACCTCCCTGGTCCGATGCAGGGCGGGGGCGAGGAGGAGGGGGCGGCGGGGAGGAGGAGGTGACAGGGACGGCGGCGGCGGCGGCGACAGGGACGGCGGCGGCGCCAGCCGCGGCCGCGACAACATCAGCGGCGGCAGCAGCAGCAGCAGCAGCAACCAACTAGGCGCGCGCGAGTCCGGCTGGCTGCAGCGCCTCGTTGTCCGACGGCCGCGGCGCCGGCGTCGCACGCCTAGTTACGCCCGAGTTACGCCGCCGCTACCGGCGGCCGGGCGTTGCCGCTTTTCGAGCGACGTCGAGGCGCGGGGCGTTCCATGGACGATCGCGCGGCGCAGCGCTCTTCTCTCCTTAACGCCGCTCCGCCCGTTACGTTGCGGCACGCACAATTTGGACACTCCCGGATCGAACGCACCACACCACCGTCACCTTTTCTCGGAGACAACAGCACACGGACAGACAGACACAGACGCACGCCCCCACTCCCCTTCGAAACAAAAAACACCTGTCGCTCTTTGCCGATTTTGAAGGACGCGAAAACGAGTCCCGCCCGTGACCAAACGACGCGGCCGTTCGCCGCGCGCCGCCGCGGGCGCGTGCCTCTCGACCCGCTCTTTGCGCCCTGAGGCGTATCCGGGCGGGCGCGCGCGCTCGGCTCGTGGCGGGCGAGAGACGAGAGACGGGAGAAGAGAGAGGGTCACAACAGCGACTCCCATTCTCTCTCTCTTTCTCCCTCGACGTTCGCCGATCGCCGCGCCCCCCGACAGCGGCCGCTCGATCGCGCCGACGCGTTCGCGAGACGCGCACGGGTCTCTTCCGCGCCCCCGCGCCCGCCCGGCCGCTCATAAACCCCATTTCAAACGCAAACGGCGGCCCGTTTGAAACTCCAAAAAAAATGCACGCGGCGGCGTCGGGCGTGGCGCCCGCGGCGGCCGCCGGACCGCCGTCGGCCCCTCCTCCCCCGCCCCCCCCTGCTTCCTCATCCCTCCCCCAGCAGCACGCCCCCCCGCACCAGCCCGCCCGCGAGCCCAAGCGCCGCTGCCGCGCCCGCACGGCCGCGGCCGCCGCCTCCGCGGCAGCCGCCGCCCACAACGACGCCCAGCCGGCCCTCCGCCTGCCCCCCGAGCTCCTGGCCGCCGTCGCCGTGTCGCTGCCGCCCGGCGACGCGCGCGCCGCCGCGCTCGCCTGCCGCGCCTGGTGCCGCCACGTGCGCGCGGCCGTCGCCGCCGCCGACTGCTTCGCCGGCGGCGCGGGCGCGCCTGCGGCGCCCGCGGCTGCTGCTGCTGCTGCTGCTGCAGCTGCTGCTGCTGCTGCTGCTGCCGGCGCCCTAGGGCTCCTGGGCCCCGCGGCGTCGTCGGACGCGAGCTCGGCGCAACGGCGGCAGCAGCAGCAGCAGCAGCAGAGGACGAGGCGGGGAGGGGCGGGGCCCGAGGCGTCGTCGCCCGCCGCCGCCGCCGCCGCCGCGCCCGCGCCGCCGCCGCCGGCCGCGCAGGCCGCCGAGACCGCGCGGCGGCTCGCCGCCCTCTCGCGCGCCGCGCCTCGCCTCGAGTGCCTGCGCGCGCAAATCAGCTCGCGCGCGCCGCTCGGGGCGCTGGCCGCCCTGTTCGACGGCCTGGGGCGCTTCGGGCGCCTGTCCACGCTGACCCTGGCGTTCTGGGTGCCCGTGCTGCCGCGGCGGGGGATGTGGCCCATCTTTGTCGGCGACGCGCTCGGCGGCGGCGGCAATGGCGGCGGCGGCGGCAACGGCGGCGGGAGCGGCGGCGGGAGCGGCCCCGTCCTCCGCGCGCACCGCTCGCTCGCCGGTCCCGAGCGGCCGTCGCTCGGCTGCGCCGCGCCGACGCCGGTGCCGCCGCGGCCGCCCGCGCTGCCCCCCCTGATGCTGCGCGAGCTCAGGCTCGAGGGGGCGCCCGTCCCCGCGGTCGCGCTGAGGGTGCGTCCTCTTATGTCATTTTTTTCTTTCGTTTCCGTTGGTCGCTTTTTCCGCCGACAAACAAAAACCAAAACAAACAAACAAAAACCAAGCCGCGTTCTCATTCCCCCCCCCTCGCCCTCGCCCCAACGACCAAAACCAACGACAAAACAACAACGAACAAACGAACAACAAACAACAAACAAACAACAAACAACAAACAACAAACAACAAACAACAAACAAACAGACGTTCCTCGAGGCCGCGCGCGCGCGCTGCCCGCGCCTCGAGGCGCTGCACCTAGGGGCCGACCCGGACGCCGCGCCGCGCGCGTCGCAGCTGCCGGCGTCGGCGCTCCGCCCGCCCGCCTGGATGCTCCCGCCCGCGGCGCCGGGCGCGCCGGCGCTGGACCCGGGCGCCCCCTCGCCCGCGCACGGGGCGCGGCTGGGGCGCGCGGAGCTCGAGTGCGTGGCGCGTCTGACGGCGCTGCGGCACCTGGCGCTCACGCTGCCGCGGGGGGCCTCCACGGCGGCGGCGTGGTCGCCGTCGGCGGCGGCGGCGGCGGCGGCCAGCGCCGGCGGCGGAGGCGGCGGCCGCGACGGCTCGGCCGCGGCGCTGTCGGCGCAGGACCTTGCGTGCCTGTCGTCGCTCACGCGCCTGACGGCCCTCGAGGTGCGCGGCATGATCCTCGAGCCCGAGGACGTAGGCGCGCTGGCGCAGCTGCCCTCGCTCGCGCGGCTCAGGGTGTCTGTGATTGCGCGGCGGCAGCAGCCTGTGATGGCGGCTCGGGGCGGCGGCGCGAGCGGCGGCGCGGCCGGCGGCGGCGGCGGCGGCGCGCGCTCGGGGTCGCGGCGCCACCCGCAGCCGCCCCACCTGGGCCGCCCGTCCACGCGGCGCTCTTCGGGCCACTACTACCACCTGCGGGGCGACCACGGGAGCGGCGGCGGCGGCGGCGGCGGCGGCAGCGGGCAGCACCCCCGCGGCGGCGGCGGCGGCGGCGCTTCGCCCGGCCGCGACGAGGCGGCCTTTGCCTGGGCGTCCGCCGAGGCCGAGTCCATGGCCTCGAGCGCCCTCGCGCGCGGCGGCGGCCTCGCCGACCTGTGCTCCGGGCGCGGCGCGGCCCCGCCCCTGCGCTCGCTCGAGCTCGAGCTGTTTGCCCAGGGGCCCGCGAGCGGCGGGGGCGGCGGCGCGGGCGGCGGCGCCGGCGCGGCGGGGCAGGCCGACGAAGAGGTCTGCTTCTTGGCCTCGCACCCGGCCGTGCGCGCGTCCCTGACGGGCCTGTCGCTCTACTGCGCGCCGCTGACGTCGGCGGCGTCGGCCGGGAGCCTGGCGCGCCTGACCAACCTGACGTCGCTGGTGTTTGATATCGACCTCCTCCCGAGGGGGGCAGGGGCGGCGGCGGCGGCGGGGGGCGGGGGGGCGGCCTCGAGCGGGGGCGGGGACAACGGCGCCAGGACGAGCAGCGGCGGCGGCGGCGGCGGCGGCGGCGGCTCTCTCTACGACGACGACGACGCCGACGGCCTCGCGCACCGGCGCCTGGCGGCCTCGGCCTTCTCTCGGACCATCGCGCCGGCCCTCCCGCGCCTCCGGCGCCTGCACCTGGGCCCCGCCCTGTGCGGCGCGCTCACGCTCTGGCCGGCGCCTCCGGGGGGCGAGCCCAGAGGAGGAGCGGACGTGGCCGGCCAGGGGCCGCCGCCGCCGCCAGCGCCGCCGCCGCCGCTGCCGAGGCAGTGGTGCCAGACCCTCGAGGAGCTGCGGCTGGTGGGCGTGAGCGCCTGCCCGCCGGAGGCGCGCGGGCAGTCGCAGCAGCAGCAGGCGCAGCAGCAGCAGCAGGCGCAGCAGCAGCAGGCGCAGCAGCAGCAGCAGGCGCGCGGCGGGACGGTCACGACGCGCTCGATGCTGGCCTCCCGCCAGGGCGGCGGCGGCGGCGGCGGCGGCGGGGGCAGTGGCGGCGGCGGCGGCGACGCGTGCGCCGGCCTGGCGTCGCCTCCGGCGGCGGCGCACCCATTGGCGGCGGCGTCGGCCGCGCCAAACTCGGCGGGCCACGGCGAGGGCTCCGACGCGAGCGCGGAGGGGGTCGCGGCGCGCCTGCGCGCGCGGCGGGCAGCGGGAGGCGGCGGCGCAGCGACGGCGCCGGCGGCCTCTGCGCGCGGCGGCCCCCGTCCTCCTGCTCCTCCTCCTCCTTCCGCCGCCGCCGCCGCCGACGACGAGGCGCCGCCGCCCCTGCAGTGGCGCCTCGACCGGCTGCTGCCCGGCCTGCCCCCTCTGCACCAGCTGGACGCCCTGGTCTCTCTGACCGTCCACGGCCCCCTGGGCCCGGCGTTCCTCGAGCCGAGCGCCGACCCGCCCGCGGCCTCGGTCGTCTCTGTGCGTGGCGGCGGCAACCACGGCGGCGGCGGCCACGGCGGCGGCCAGGGCGGCGGCGGCGGCGGCGGCGCGACGCGCACCGTGGCTCCGGCCCCCTGCGTTGACGTGTCGCTGCTCCCCCACCGCCTGCAAAACCTGGAGCTGTGCCGCGCCGTGCTGACCGTGGGCCCCGGCCGCGCGGCGGAGGCCGACGCGCGCCTGGCGCAGCTCCGCCACGTCAGCCTCCAGGCGTGCGTGGCGGACGCGGGCGCCGTCCGCGCGGCCTTTGGCGGCGGCGGCGGGGCGGCCTCGGCGGCGGCGGCGCGCAACGGCAACGGCGGCCGGCGGCGCGCGGCAGGGGCCGGCGCCGACGGGACGGACGGACGCGCGAGCCCGCTCGTGAGCCCGCGCGTGACCACGCGCGGGGCCAAGCAGCGCGAGCAGCAGCAGCACCAGCAGCATCAGCACCAGCACCAGCAGCAGGAGCAGCAGCACCACGAGGCGGCGGCCGAGGCGGCGGCGGCGGCGGTCGAGGCGGCGGCCGCCGTCCCGCCCCCGTCGTCCGCGCCGACGCTGCGCTGCACGGTCGTGCGCCGCGCCCACGGCGTCGCCGCTGGCAGCGCCTCCGGCGCCGCGGCTCCTACCGCCACGCTCACCGCCGCCGCCGCTGCCACGGCCGCGGTTGGCGGCGGACAAGGGCGCTGCGGCGGCGGGGCCGGCAAGGGCGCCGCCGAGACCGGCGGCGGCGGCGGCAGCGCCACCCTCGGCAGCGTGCTGGTGACCGAGCCGGCGCCTCCGCCGCAGGCACTCCTGTGCCACCGCCACCACCAGCCTATGGCCATGGCCGGCGCCGTGGCGACAAGCAGCACGGGAGGGGCCACCAACACGACGACCGGGGGGGCGCGCGGGGGGCGGGGCGGCGCCGCCGCCGCCGCCGGCCCGTCTGCAGTCACGGCAGGCGCCGCCGCCAAGGACGCGCCCGCCGCGGCTGCAGGCGGGGGCTTCATGCTGCCGCCGCGCGCCCCTCACGGCAAAGCGGCGGCGGCGGCCAACGCCGCGCGCGTCACGGCGCCCGCCTCGGGGGCCGAGGGGGTGGGCGGGGGGGCGGCGGCGGCGGCGGCGGGCGGCGGCGGCCTCGTGCTGCGCAGCGGGCGGCTCGCCGGCGGCGGCGGCGGCGGCGCTGCCGCCTCGGCGGCCGGGGCGGGCCCCGGCGCGTCGAGCGCGGCTGCCGTCGCGACGCTCTCCGGCGACGGCCGCCTGCTGTCGTCCCCGTCATCCTCCCCGGGCAACAGCGCGGGCGGCGGCGGCGGCAGCGGAGACTCTGCGGCAGCGGCAGCGGCCGAGGCCGCCGCCCATGCCCATGCCGCCCCCCCAGCCGTCGCCTCGCCCCCGCTGCTGCTGCCGGCGGTCGCCGCCGCCGCCGCCGCCGCCGCCGCCCGCTCCTCCCCCTCCTCCTCCCCCCTCCGCCCGGCCACCCCCGACGATCCGCTCGCCGCTCTGCTGGTGCGCCTGCGCGCGGCGGCGTCGCTCGAGCTCCTCCACTGCCCCGCGCTCAGCGACGCCGCCCTCTCCGCCTGCGGCCGCAGCCTGGGCGCCCGCCTCTCCTCGCTGTCGGTCGTGGCCACGGGCAGCACGCACGTCACGCACGCGGCCCTGTGGCCCCTGGCCCGAGGACTGCCGCGCCTACGATTGCTGCGCTGGCACGCGGGCGACGCGATGGACGTGATCCCGGACCCGTCGGCGCTGCTGCCGCTCCGCGCGCTCCACGCGCTGTGCCTGCCCTCGGGCTTGCACTGCCAAATGGAGCGATGGGGGGCGTACGACGTGCTGGACCGGCTGCCGCAGTGCGACGTGTACGTGGAGACGTCGCCCGCGTGAGTGAGAGGGAGGGGGGGGGGGGGGGGGCGCGCGCGGTCGTTTTTGCTCTTGTGGGCGATCGGATTTGGGAAGGGCCCTTTTGCACGACGACGATAATCTCCCCCCCATTAGGATCTCCCCCGGCCGCCGCTTCTCCTTTCCGCCTGGCGCCGCCGCCGCCGTCGCTTTTTTGTCTCGTTTGTCCTTCCGCTTTCGCGCTCGCTCTCGCTCTCGCGCTCGCTCGCTTCGCTGTCCTTCCTATTGCGTGTATGTGCGAAATTGCGTAAAAAACAACAAGGAAACAAAAAAACGACGACGACACCCCCCCTGCCTCTTTTTTGTGGGCGCAGGGCGCGTTTGCCGCCGCCTTTCCCGTGTGGTTTGGTAATGTGTTTGTCGCTTGCACTACTCGAATCTAGATCTAGCTCCCTTCCCAGTGCCTCAGCCCCGCGCGTGCCGCGCCACGAGCTCCCCGTACGCCGCGGCCAGCGACACGCCCTCGTTGCCCTTGGTCACGTCCGTCCCGCGGCGCGCGTGCCCCCTTGCCGCCGCCGCCGCCGCCGCGCCCGCCGCCGCCGCCGCCCCCGCCGGGCGGACGACGACCGGCGCCGCCACGGCCGCAAAGACGAGCTTTCCGCGGCCCGCCGCCGCCGCCGCCGCCGCCCCCGCCGGGGGCAGGGACGCGCGCAGGGCCCGCACGCCCCGGCAGAACTCCTGCCAGGAGACGAGCGGGCCGCCGCGCTCGGCGTCGACCGCGGCAAACCAGGCGGCCACCTCGGCGGCGCGCAGCGGGCGGGCGCGGGCGGCGGCGGCAAGGGGGGCGGCGGCGGCGGAGACGGTAGCGGCGGCAACGACGGGGTCGGGCCCGCTGGCCTCGGCGTCGGCCTCGGCCTCGGCCAGCGCTTGCCGCAGCATGTCGCCCAGCGCCGCGCGCGCGGCCCACTTGTGGCGTTCCCCCGGGTCGACGCCCAGGGCGCGCGCAAGGTCGCGGGCCAGCGCGTGCGCGGCAAAGGCGCGCGCAAACGCGGGCGGCAGCGGCGGCGGGGCGCCCGAGGAGGAGGGGGGTGGTTTCGCGCCGCCGTCGTCGTCCCCCTCGCAGCGGTCCTCGGCGCCGCCGCCCGCTCCTCCGTCCTTGTCGCCCGTCGAGAGCGCCCGCCGCAGCGCGCCCAGGCCGTCGTCGGCGTGGGCGCCCGTTGTCGGCAAAGGGGCGCGAGCCGCCATTTTTTTTTCAAGGGGGTTGATTTGAGCCACGTTTGACCGTTGCAGAGAGCGGAGTGAGGCCAAAAAAAGCGGCGGCGGCGGCAGAAGAAGAAGAGGGGCCGGGGAGCGTGCGTGCGTCGTCGTCGCCGCTGGGCGCCCAAGATGTCCACGACGCTGGGCGACAACGACGAAATGCACGCGAGCCCCCAAACAGACCTCTCCACCATACTCTCACACAGCCCTCCCTCAAGTTCAAACACCCACGCGTCGTTGCCCGATTGGTCGAGTCGCTCGCTCCCTTCCCATCGGCGCGAGCACGAACGCGAAAACAGCTCGCGCCCAGCGAGGATGCTCTCCTCCGCAGGCGCCCGCGCCCTCCCCTGCGGCGCGCAATCGCAGGGGGCCGCGCCCTTGACTGCGACAGCCCGCCAGCGCGTCCTCAGCGGGCGCGCATGCAGCTCCAGCGGCCGCGCCCACACCCCGGCCGCCGCCGCCGCTCCCGCCAATCGCCGCCGCCCCGCCGCCGCCGCCGCCGTCGACAACGGGACAGCCGCAGCAGCCGCCGCCGCTGCCGCCGCCCCTGCCCCCGCCCCCCCGACCCTCCCGCCCACCCCCTCGCCCCCGCGCCACCAAGGGTCCCTGCCCGAGGTCACGGGCCCTCGCTCCGCCACGGTCCGCCGCGCCACCAAGGAGACGCGGGTGGAGGTGCGCCTCGACGTCGACGGCACGGGCCTCTGCACGGCCGACACGCCCGTCGGCTTCCTCAACCACATGCTCGAGCAGGTGGCGTCGCACGGGCTGTTCGACCTGCACGTGCGCGCCGAGGGGGACACGTGGATCGACGACCACCACACGGTCGAGGACGTGGCGCTCGCGCTCGGCGGCGCGCTGGCGCAGGCGCTGGGCGACCGCCGCGGCATCCGCCGGTTCGGCGAGTTCTGCGCGCCGCTGGACGAGGCGCTGACGCACGTGGTCCTCGACCTGTCCGGCCGGGCGCACCTGTCGTGCGACCTGGCCATCCCGGCGCAGCGCGTCGGCAACTTCGACACGGAGCTGGTCGAGCACTTTTTCGGCAGCTTTGCGGGCACGAGCGGCGCGACGCTGCACATCCGGCAGCTGGCCGGCAAGAACTCGCACCACATCGTCGAGGCGACGTTCAAGGCGTTCGCGCGCGCGCTCAGGGCCGCGTGCGAGGTGGACGAGCGGCGGGCGGGGACCGTGGCGAGCAGCAAGGGGGTGCTGACGCAGCAGTAGGAGGGGGGGACGGGGGATTCGGGTTGCGATTCGAGGGGGCGGCGACCGGCCTTTTGTCGTTTGACGCCCAGCGCCTGTTTCAACCGCGCGTCGGACCACGCAACATGTCGATCCCGTCGGAACAATAAAAGACGTCGGCCGTCAGAATCAACCATCGGTGATCACCGACTCTCACACTCGCGCCAGATGCGCGGATGACCCGTTTCGTGGGCCGGTGGCGGTGACTCGCATTGAGAGAGAGGGGGAAAGGAGAGAGACAGCACCACGCCAAGCACCCGCGGGGCTGGTGCTGCTGCTGCGCCCGCCGCACTCTCTGCACACTGGGGCGCGATTGCCCGGTGTCGGCGCGCCAAGTCCAGGGTCCCGGTCGACCATGGGCGTGCGTTTGTGAGTCGGCGTGGCAGTTAATTTGTTCGACGCGCCGCCGCCGCCGCCGCCGCCGATCGAGCGGCGCGCCGCCCGGTCGCTTGCTCTCACGCTCTCTCCTCTCCCGGCGGCCCCCCCGCACCAAAAAAAATAAAATAAAAAGCATCATGATCTACCGCCCGGCGGGAGGGGCGCGCCCGCCCTCGTCCGCGGACGTCGACCTCCTCGCGCGCGCCCTGGACTCGCTGTGCGCGGCGCCCGTGGCGCCCGCCGGCGCCTTGGACGGGCAAGGCGCGGCCGCGGCCGCGACGGCGACAGCGGCGACGGCGGCGGCCGCCGCCGCCGCCGCCCTCGGGGCGGCCGCGACGCGCGCGCACGTGGCCTTCCTCAAGCAGGTTCCCCCGCGCGCGCCGGACCCGCAGGTCATCCCGCGGCCCATGTTCATGTCGGACCTGTGGGCGGTGACGCTGGCCGAGCACCCGGGCCGGACCTTTCTGCTGCAGAGGAGCATCGGCGGCGGCGGGGGAGGAGCGGGAGGAGGGGGAGCGGGCGGCGGCGGCGGCGGCGGCGGCGGCGGCGGCGGCGGCGGCGGCGGCGGCGGCGGTGGCGCCAGCGGGGGGGCGGCGACGACGGGGCCGCCCGGCGCCTCGCGCTCGCGCTGGGGCCCGCGGCTGGCCGAGGTGGACGACGGTGCGCGCGCCCTGCTGGAGAGGCGGTGCGAGTACCGCGCGCGCGGGGCCGTGACGGTCAAGGCGCAGGCGTGGCGGACGGGCGCGGGAGAGGGCAGCGGCGGCGGCGGCGGCGGCGGCGGCGGCGGCGGCGGCGGCGGCGGCGGCGGCGGCGGCGGCGCGGCGGCGGGCGGTGACGTGCGCCTGCGGCTGCTCGAGGCCGTCGCCCCGGGCCTCCCGGCCTTGGCGCTGGCCGTCGAGGCCGAGTACGCGCCGGCCGCGTCGCTCGAGGGGGCCGCGCCCCTGCTGGAGGAGCTGGCGGGCGTGCTGCAAGCGGCGGTGCAGAGGGCGGCGGCGGCGGCGGGCGGAGCGGCCGGGGCGGCGCGAGCGGAGGCGGCAGGGGCGGCGGCGGCGGCGGCGGGGGCCGTCGGCGGCGGCGGCGGCGGCGCCGGGCGGCTCGACCTCCTCCGGCCCCCCTACGCCGAGTACGCGGCGGCGGCGCAGCTGACCCCGGGCTCCTACGGCCCGGGACACGCCGCGCTCGCGTACGCCGAGCTGGTGGCGCAGGCGCAGCAGGCGGCGCAGCAGCAGGCGGCGCCGGCCGCGGGGTTCTGAGCGCTTGGAGGGGGGGGGGGGGCGCGCGGCGGCGGCGGCGGCGACGCCTTGGAATCCCCGACTCCGCGTCGGAGCGAACCCCGAGAGAGCGACGTCTTGAACCGGGCCTACCGGTAGTGCGGACCAAACGGAATGGAATTTCACGACATCTGTGTAAACCTACTGGATATCCGATCCCTTTCGCGCGGCCTCCTCGTCGAACCAGCTTCGCGGGCCCGCCTCTGCCGGCCGCCGGCCGCCGCGCCGGCCGCGCCCCCGCCCGCCCGCCCGCCCGCCCGCGCCGCCGCCTCGCCCCGCGGCGTCCCCTCCCTGCGATCGATGCGCGCGGAAAAGCGTCAAACGAGGAGCGCGGGCGACACGCCGCCCGCATGAGCCCGTTTTTTTTGGCAGCGACGAAACGCTCGCAACGCCTGCGCACACAACGATCGCGGCGAGCTAATATCGTGTTGGATTAGACTATATGCGGCTAGAGAAATGTTTCATGATTGCGGTCACGGCGCACGGTCACGGCGAGCTAGAGATCGGCGTTGCGGTGGCGAAAAAGAAAATCTCGTAATAAGCGCAAGGATCAAGTCATTGCGCCCGCGTCTAGTTTTGTAGGGGGGAAGGGAGGGCGGGGGCGCGGTCCGCGGCAAAAAAAGCCGTTCACGCCCCTTTTCCGAGCAACGGGTGGGGAGAGAAGGTTTCAGGGTTAGCCGGATGAGGAAAGTTTGGAAAAAAAGCCGGGCCGTGTTTTTACGAGAAAGCGAGCGCGGAGGATCGTGGGGAGGAAAGAGGACAAACATGGGGGACGGAAACAAACAGGAGCGAGAGACCAACCGAGAGAAGACAAGGCCTTGTCCCTCAAGGGAGCAGCTGCGTCATGCCCGACACGCTCGACTGAGCGGCCTCGGCGGCGGCGGCGGCCGCCGCCGCCATGGTCCGCAGCGCGGGCGGCGCGTCCGCCGCCACCGTGTTGTAAATACACGTGACCACCTGGCCAGCGCGGACCACCTCGCCCGCCTGGAGCTCAGGCGGGTTCGAGGGAACGACGCAGGACGAGTTTCCGAACACGGTGCCGGAGCCCATCAGGGGCAGGTAGGACTTGAGCTCCGCGAGGTCGGCGCTGAAGACGCCGCCCTCGCAGGTGGCCTCGGCCGCCAGGATGAACCCCAAGGGGCAGCTGACGCGCATGATCAGGACCGGGATCCTCGATTCGGCGTCGACCGCGCAGACGGCCTGGAACCCCGGCCGCGAGCTGAAGTCCACCTTCGCCTCGCACGACTGCCCGTCGGCACTGAGCACGGCGGTCGCGGCGCCCAACGCCGGTTCGAGAAGGTTGAGCAGGCGCGCGTTGTTCTCCTCGACGAGCTTCACCGTGCGCGCGTCGCTCTCCTCGATGAGCTTCGCGATGCGCGCGTCGCTCTCCTCGACGAGCTTCACCGTGCGCGCGTCGCTCTCCTCGACGAGCTTCACCGTGCGCGCGTCGCTCTCCTCGATGAGCTTCACCGTGCGCGCGTCGCTCTCCTCGACGTACTTGAGCAGGCGCGCGTCGCCCTCCTCGACGCGCTTGTCGACGTAGGCGACCGTGGCGTACGGGGCTGCCTTGCCGCCCTTGCCGTTCTTGCCGCGCGCGGACGGTTGGGCAGCGGCCGAAGTGACCGAGAGGAAGAGGAGGACGGCAACGACGGTGGCGGTGCTGGCGCGGGAGAAGTGGCTGATGCGCGCCATTGGAGCGAACGGGGGGGCGGGAAGAAGGGGAGTTTGCAAAAAAGAAAAGAAGACGAAAAGTGTTTTTGGGTTACCTGGGGCCAGTGGGTGTGACTGATATTATGAGAGGGGGAACGGGTTTTCGCGTCTTTGCAACAACACCCATGTGTCTCACAGCCTCGCGTGCGCGCGCAGGCGGACTCGACAGCAGCCCGTCAGGTCGATTTCGGGCGGGGCGGGGGCGCAAACAGAGCTGGGGGCGGCGGGTTCCTCTCAAGTGACCCTCTCGCAAAAATACCGAGCGGCGACGCCGACGCCGACGGCGACGGCGACGACGCCGACGGCGACGACGACGCCGACGACCCCCCTCTCCTGCTCTTTTCCCCCTTTTCACGGGCGTCGCTCCCTCTCCCTCGCCGCCAGGGCGACGCCGCGCACGCAGAGCTGGTGGCGCAGGCGGCAGGAGGCGCGCCGGTCGCGGCTGTATACAGGTTGGAGGGGGTGCGCGGCGACGGCGCCCTTTTCTCTCCGCAACGCCGTGTCGGAGCAAACCCCCGAAAACGTCTTTATATCCACTAAGCACAGACCAAACAGGATGAATAGACGGAGAATGGATTGCTCTCGACACGCAAAGACTACTATATATATGCTCCTCTTTCACGCGGCCACCTCGTCAAACCAGCGCCGCAGGCCCGCCTTGCCGCCGCCGGCCGCCGCGCCGGCCGCCACGCTGCCGCCGCCGCCGCCGCTGCCGCCGCCCGTGATCGACGCCTTGTACCTCGCGACGAGCGCATCGAGCCGGCCCTCCTCGCGCGCCTCGGCGCCGCCCGCGCGCCGCCGCCGCGCGGCGCCCGGCCCCGCGGCGGCGGCGGCGGCAGCGCCGGCGGCCGGCGCCGCCGCCGCCAAGACGGCGTCGAGCCGTTTCTCGGACGAGCGCCTGGCGGACCGGCCGGCGCGCTCGCGCGCGTCCTCGGCCGCCGCGCGGCGGGCCTTGGCCTCGGCGCGGGCATCGCGGCGGGCGGGCGCCACGGCCGGCGCGGACGGCCCGCCGCCGCCGCCGCCGCCGCCGCCGGCAGCACCCCCGCCCGCCGCCGCCGCTGCCGCCTCCAAACCCGCCGCCCCCCTGGCCTCGCGCTCGCCCGCCTTGCGCGCCTGCCGCCGATCGATGCGCGAGCGCTTGCGCGGCGCCCCCCCCTCCTCATCCCGCTCGCCGGCCGCCCCCACCACCCCCTCCTCCTCCCGCGCGCCGGCCCCCGCCTGCCGCCCCCGCTTGTGCGCGCCGCCCGGCTGCCCCCGCGGGCCTCGCGGCTGCTGCTGCAGCAGCCGCTGCCGCGCCTTGGCCTCGCGCGCCTTCAGCACCTTGACGTTGTCGATCGCGAATTCGATGATGGGCCGGCGCTCGCGCCCCCAGGGCGCCGGATTGTTGTTGAGCTGGCGCAGGGCGACGAGGGCGTGGGAGGCGTCGTCAAACTCAACGAACCCGATGCCCTTGGACTTGCCGAAGCGGGCGGCGCGGCGGGCAAAGCCGCCGTCCTCCTCGCCGCCGCCGCCGCCCGCGCCCGCGCCGCCGGCCGCCGCGCCGCCCTCCTCGCGCAGCAGCTTTGCCTGCCGCACCACCGGCCGCTCCTTGGTCGCGCGCTGCATGACCGCTTGCACGAACAGCCGCTTCAGTCGCGCCTCGTCCCACTCGGGCGGCACGTTGCGCACGCTCAGGCGCACGGGCGAGACGCAGAAATTCGGCGACGCCAGCCGCGCGTTGCGCTCCTCAGCGGCGCGCTTGCGCCGCGCGCGGTCGCGCTCGCTCATGTCGCCCCATGCGGCCGAGCCCTCGTCGATGTGGCCCTCGCGCGACAGGTACAGGCGGCGGCGGTCCCCGGGCGGGGGTGGAGGGATGCTCGGGCGGGCGGCGGCGGCGGCGGCGGCGGCGTTGCCGGTGGCGGTGCCGTTCGCGGCGGCGGCGGCGCCGGCGGCCTGCACTAGGGGGGCAACCTTGCCGCCACCGCGCGCGGCCGCCTGGGCAGAGGCCAGGCCGCGCGCCGAGTCGCGGTCGAGCGCCACGTCGACCTCGAGCGCGCGCCCGCCGACGACCACCTGGGGCCCGCGTCCGGCGCGGGCGCGGGCGCAGGCGGCGGCGGCGGCGGCGGCGGCCTCGGCCGTGCGAAACTCGACAAAGGCGGTGCCTTTGGAGCGCGCGGCGGCGGCGGCGTTGGCGGCGGCCGAGGCGTCGCCGGCGCCGGCGTTGGCGGCGGCGCCGGCGCCCGCCAGCGCTTTGTTGACGACGACGCGCGCCGACTTGACCGGGCCGAAGCGCTCGAAGCGGGCCTGGAGCTCCTGGGAGGTGGTGTCGAGCGCGAGGCCGCGCACGAAGACGGTGCGGGCGGTGGCGTCCTGCGGGCGGAACGCGGCCGCGCCCCCGGGGGCGGCGGCGGCGGCGCCGCTGGGCGCAGAGGCCTGGCCGGCGCCGGCGGCCTTGGCGCCGGGCGCGGCGCGGGCGAGCGGCGCGGCCGCCACTGGGCCCTCCCCCCCGCCCTCCTCCCCGTCGTCGGCGCCGCGCCCGAGCAGCGACTCGAGGACGCCCGCGACCATCGCGCGCTCGCCGTCGTCGGGGACGGCCGGGAGGACGTCGGCGTCGTCTCCGTCGTCTCCGCCGTCCCGCTCGTCCTCGTCGCTGCCGCCGTCGCTGCCGCCGTCGCTCGGCGCGCCCTCCTCCTCCTCCTCGCGCTCCTCCCCCGCCTCCTGCTGCGGCTTCTGCCCCCCCGCCGCCGCCCCCGCCGCCTCCTGCTGCGCCTGCGCGTACGCCAGCTTGGCCACGGCCCAGTCCGCCGCCACCGCCCGCCCGCGCAGCTGCGCGCCGTTGGCCGCCGCGAGCGCGGCCGCCGCCGAGCGGCCGTCGCAGAACGCGGCAAACGCAAACCCGCGGCCGCGCCCGGGGCCTGCGCCGCTGCTGCCGTCGACGCGCGGCACGTCCGCCCGCCACACGAACGAGGGCGCGGACAGGCGGCGGACGTCGGCCTCGGTCGCGTCAAAGGGGAGGTTGCGCAGGATGACGCGCCACTTCTTCACGTGCGCGCCCTCGCCGGCCGCCTGGCGCGCCCAGAGCCGCGCCTTTTGCTTCTTCTTGGCCGCCGCCGCCGCCGCTGCGCCCGCCGCCGCCGCCGCCTTTTTGCCCTTGCTGCCGTCGCCGCCCTCGTCCTCGTCGTCGTCAGCGGCGGCGGCGCCGCCGCCGCCCGCGGGTGCCCTGGCCGCAAGGCACGGCCTGCCGTGCAGCTCCTCGACGGCGGCGGTCGCGTCTCGCACGGTCGCGTAGACGGCAAACACGACGCGCGCGCCGGGCGGGCAGCCGTCGGCGGCCAGGCGGCACGCGGCGGCGGCGCCCGGCGGCGGCGGGTCGAGCAGCGACTCGTAGCCAGGGAGGGCGCGCGCGAGCTCCAGAGCGCGCGGCAGGGACGCGGCGAGGGCGCCGCCGCCCGCGGCCGCCGCCACCGCCTCGCCGTCGGCGGCCAGGTTGCCGAGGGCGACCGTGCGGACGAGGCGGTGCTTGTCCTCGGCGGCGGCGGCGTCGCGCGCGGCGGCGGCGGCGGCGGCGGCGGCCTCCTCGGGCGAGCCGGCGGCGGCGGCGGCGGCGGCCTCGGCGGCGGCGGCGGCTCTCGCGGCCTTGCCGCCGCCGCCGCGCTTGCCGCGTTTGGTCGCGGGGGGCGACTCGGCCGCGTCGGCGCCGGCGGCGCCCGCGGCCGCTGCCCTCGCGCCGCCGCCGCCGACCGCGCCCTCGTCGTCCGCCGCCGCCTCGTCCTCCTCCTCGCCGCCGTCGCCGGCGCGCGCGCGCTTTGCCGCCCGCGCCCCCGGCCCGGCCGCCCCCGCCCCATCCCCCTCGGCTCGACCGTCCCCGCCCGCCGCCGCCGCCGCCGCCGCCGCCAGCGCCGCGCGGTGCCCCGCCTTGCGCTCCTCCAGGGGCGCGCGCCGCGCCGCCAGCTCGAGCCGGAGCTTGCGCCCGCCGCCGAGCGCCGGCGTGCCCTGAAGCTCGGCGATGGCGCGCGCGGCGTCCTCCGGCAGCGCAAACGTGACGAACCCGAAGCCCTTGTGCCGGTCGGCCCCCTTTGCGCGTACCAAAAAGGCGCTGCGCGTAGGGCCGACGTTGCCGAAGGCCTCGGCGAGGCCGGCGTCGTCGACGTCGTAGGCGACGTTGCGCACAAAGACGGTGCGGGCGTCGCGCGGCATGGCGCCGCCGTCGGCGCCATTGGCGCCGGCGGCGTCGGCGGCGTCGGCGTGGGCGCCGGCGTCGGCGGCCGCCGCCGGCGTGGCGCGGCGGCCCATCGCTTTTTGGGAAGCTTCTTTGGGGCTTGTTGGGTCTCTGTCCGCGCGCGTGCGGTACTACTAGGAGCGAGCGCAGGTGTCCTGCTCCTGCTGCTGCCGCGCGCGTGGAGGAGGGGGAGACCTGACGATGATGGCGGCCCTCAGAGAAAAAAGGTCTCAAGCTCCTCTCGCCGTCGCGCGCAGGTGCGTGTGCGCGCTACGTAAAGAGTGCGATGGGTGCGATGTTGCGTTTGTTTGATTGATCATTCGCGGAAAGGGCTTGGGGGGCGGGAGACTCCTTCCCTTTTGGATCGAGGAAGAGAAGGAGGAGAGGGGCAAGAACACTCAAAAACTCTCTTCCTCGACCCTCTCTCCCTCATCCTCCCCGTCCACCGCAGCCTCTCCTCTTGAGGCGCGCGCCAGCACACATCGACCGCCCGCCTTGCATTCCTCGCCGACACCCGGCTAAATCCCCGGGAGCGCACCCATCACATCGGCGGACGCGGAAAAATCAGCATCACTCGGGACTCTCCTCCAAAACGGTGCGTGCCTCGCTCTCTCCTGAGAGAGCGCGCGCGTCGGCGTCCTGCATCGCGCCCGGCCATCGCGCGCCCATAGGCTGACTCGGGAGCGGGCGACGGCCGGCGGGGAGAGGACACGCGCGACGCAGCTCTCTCTCCCCCCCCCCCCCCCCCCCCCCCCCCCAAAAAACCACACCCCCCCCAACCCCCCCCCCCCCCCCCCCCCCGGCGCAGCTCCCCCCCCCCCCCCCCCCCTGCTTCTCCCGACAAAAAAACAAACACCGCGCCACGCCCCCTCACGCTCACGCCCCCCTTGCCCCAACCCCCACACGTACCCCCCAACCTCCTTCTCCAGATGGCGGCCGCGGCGGGAGACCGCGAGGCGCTGATGCGGCGCGCCATGGCCACGCTCCAGGGCGAGGTGCGCCGATGGGCGGTCGGCGCGGGCGGCGCGGCGCCGCCGCGCGACGTGCTCGCCGCGCACACGGGCGACCTGCGCGCCTGCTTCGCCGCCTCGGGCCTGCAGGCGTGGGAGTACCACTCGATGGTGCAGCGGGCGGCGGAGCTCGGGTACGTGCCGCCGGAGCTGCGGCCGTGCTGGGACGAGGCAGGCCGCGCCTTTGCCGGCGGCGCCGGCGCCGGCGCGCCCTCGCAGCAGCAGCAGCAGCAGGCAGGACCGGGAGGAGGAGGGGGCATGCCGATGCAACACCAGCAGAGGCAGCAGCAGCAGCAGCAGCAGCAGCAGCAGCATCAGCATCAGCAGCAGCCGTCGTACGCCTACGCGGCGGGTGGCGGCTACGGCGGCCCTCCGCCGCCGCCGCTGCCTCAAGTGCAGCCGCAGCCGCAGATGCAGCAGCAGCAGCAGCAGCAGCAGCACGCGTACCAGCAGCAGCAGCACCACCAGCACCACCAGCAGCAGCAGCAGCACCACCACAACCACCAGCAGCATCAGCCACACGATTACGACCAGAAGCAGCAGCAGCACCAGCAGCAGCAGCAGCACCAGCAGCAGCAGCAGGCGGCGGCGGCGGCGGCGGGCTTTGCCGGCCTGTCGGTTGAGGACAAGGTGCGCGGCGGCGGCGGCGGAGGTCAGCCCGACAACGGCTATGGCGGGGGCGGCAACGACGGTGGCGCTTGGGGCCCGGGCCGCGGGCCCGTGGCGGGCGGCATGGGCGGCGGCGGCGGTTACAGCGCCGCGGTGGCGGGCGGCAGCGGCGGCGGCGGCGGCCCCTCGGGCGGCGGAGCGCGCCTGCCGCCGGGCTTTGGCGGCGCCGTGAGGCCGCCCCCGCCCAGCATGCCCCAGCAGCAGCAGCACGACGCGGGGGCGCCGGGCGGCATCAGCGCGCTCGAGCTGCTGCCGTCGGGCCTGCTCGACGACTACGACGCGGGCGAGGGGGCGGGCGGCGGCGGCGGCTTCGGCGGCGGCGGCAGGCCCGACGGCGGCTTTGGGGGCGGCGGCGGCCAGGGCGGCGGCGGCGGCATGGCGTACGCCATGGCCATGCAGCAGCAGCAACGCCAGCAGCACCAGCATCAGCAGCACCAGCACCAGCAGCTCCACCCGCAGCACCAGCAGGAGTACGGAGGAGGAGGAGGAGGGCCGCCGGGCGGCGGCGGCGACGACGCGGCGGCGGCGGCGACCGCCGCGGCTGCCGTGATGCAGCAGCGGCGGCAGCGCGCGGCCATCATGGCGGATCAGCAGCAGCAGCAGCAGCAGCGGCAGATGGCGATGCAGCAGCAGCAGGCGTACCAGCAGCAGCAGCAGATGGGCCCGCCGCCCCTCCCCCAGCAGCAGCAGCAGCAGCAGCAGCAGCCCGACGGCGGCGGGCCCTCTATGTTTGGCGCGCCGCCGCCCCAAGGCCGCGCCGCCGCAGCCGGCCCGCCGCCCGGCCTCGCGCACTCGCCCGGCCGCCCCGGCGGCGTGGGCCCCGCCCCGGGCGACTGGCGCGGCCTGACGCTGGGTTTCGCGCCGGGCGACCCGCAGCAGCAAATGATGATGCAACAGCAGCAGCAGCAGCAGCCGCAGCAGCAGCAGGCGGGCGGCGGTCCCCCGCCGATGTCGCCCGGGGCGCCGCTCGGCGGCCCGCCCGTCGGCGCCCCCCTCCACGCCTCGGCCGGCCGCTCGCCCCTGCAGCAGGCCTTGTCTCCGCCCACGGCTGCCCCGTCCTTCGCGCCTTTGCCCCTGCCGGCCGTCCCGCCGCCCTTCCAGGGCCTCGGCGGCGGCGCGGCGCCGGCGCCGCTCGCGCCGATCGGGTCGCCCGGCCAAAACCACGTCGTCGCGCTGGCCGTCGCCGCCGCCGCGCCGGTCGCGCTCGAGCAAGCGCCGGCGGCGGACGCCGCGCCGAGGCCCATCCAGCGTCCCGCGTCGGCGGCGGCGGCAGCGGCGGCGGCGGCACTGGGGGCGCAACAGCAGCAGCAGCAGCCAAAGGCCTCCTCGCCCCCGGGCGGCAAGGCGGGTCCGGCCGCCGCCGCCGCCGCCGCCGCCGCCGCCGCCGCCAACGGGCACGGCCCCGCGGGCGCCAAGCGCCCGCCGTCGGCCGCCGCCGCCGCGCCTGCCGCTCCGCTGACCTACGCCCAGCGCCTCGCGGCGCAGGCGGGCGTGGGCTCGGGCAGCGGCAGCGCCTCGGCGGCGGTCGCGGCCGCGCGCGCGGCGGCGGCCCCGGCACCAGCGGCGCCAGGAGCGGCAGCGACAGCAGCAGCGGCGGCGGCCGCGCCAGCAGTAGACCGCGCCGGCGCCGCCTCCCCGCCCGAGGCCGCGGCGGCCGCGGCCCCTCCTTCCGGCGCCCCGCGCCCGGCCAGCGCCGCCGCCGCCGCCGCCGCGGGCAACGGGGGGGGCGGCGCCGGCGGCGCGCCCGCCGCCGCCCCGTCGGCCTCTGCCGCCGCCTCTGCCGCCGCCGCCGCCGCCGCTGCCGCCGCCGCCAGCGCGCAGCCGCCGGCCGCCGCGGCAGGCCGCGGCGTCGTCTACGTGCCCGCCGCCCCGGCCCCCGTCCCCCCGCCCCCGGCCGTCAACCCGGGCGTCGTCCCGCCCGAGGCCGCCTTCGGCGCGCCCGTCGCCCGCGGCTCGCGCCCCGCCTCGTCCCGCCACTCGCTGCCCGCCCGCCTCGTCGCCGCCCTCCGTCAGGGCCAAAACCTCGCCGCCTTGCTCAAGCTGGTGGTGGCCGACCGGCCCGACCTCCAGGGCCCCCTGAACGACCGCATCCGCAGCTGGCTCACGCAGGACTGCGACCGCGCGACCGCAGAGTGCCTGGCCGTCTACGTCTTGGGCAACCTCCGCCGCGACTGGCACTGCCACGCGAAATCGCCCGGGGCCTTTTTGATGGGCCTGCTGCAGCACCGCTGCCAGCTGCTCACGTCGACGGGGCTCAACCGCCGGCTGCTCGAGGTGGCGCGCCACTGCCCCAACGTGGCGACGTACGTCGACTCGGACGTGATCCAGGAGCTGGGCGACATGGACGCGCCGCTCCGCGCGTTTGTGATGAACGAGTATCTCTTGAAGCAGCGGCACGACTGGCCCGAGGGGCTGAAGTTCCCCTCTCAGTGCCTCCTCAGCTGCATGCGCTCGATCCGCTACGCCGACCCCCCCGTGCACAAGGCCTACCGTCGCCTGCAGGAGCAGCGGCCCGACCTGGCCGCCGCCATGAACGGCGTGATCCTGTACGGCCTCTGCAAGTGCGAGCCGGCGACAGGATTGGCCGCGATAAAAAAGCTGGAGGAGCTCCCGCGCGACTGGACCTCGGCCGCGCGCAGCAACGCGAGCGCCTTTTTGTACGCCAAGCTGCACAGCGTGGTCAACGGCGGGTAGTAGCGATTGATTGATGAATGGGGGGAGGCATAGACGGGGGGGGACGGGCGGGCTCCTGACCTGCCTCGTCGGTATGATGGGGCGCGCCGCGCGAGGGCGGGGCGGGCGACGGAAAGAATTTGGCTAGGCGCGACGGCGAGCGGGCGGTCGGGCGGCGGCGGCCCTGTTCTTCCTCCTTCTCTTTCCGGATCAATCCAGGGATCACAAGCACACACATCACCACAAAACGTACACACACACGATAGAGCCAGGGCGCTTCTTCTTTCCTCGACTTATAACAAACACACCACACACCAGCTTCAAACCGGCCAAGGCAAGTCTGCGCCGCCGCCGCCCTCGCCGCCGTCGCCGCCCTCGCTGTTGTCTGCGCCGCCGCCGCCCCAGCCGCCGCCGCCGCCGCCGCCCTCGTCCCACCTGTCCCGCGCCGTCCGCCCCCGGCCGTCCCGCAGCCGCGCCGCCTCGGGGCACCGCCGCAGCAGCAGCGTGGCGGCCGCCCGCCGGCGCGCCGCGCAGGCCAGGTGCAGCGCCGTGGCGCCGTCGGCGTCCGGCGCCATTGCCAGCGCCCGGGCGGCGTCGTTTTCTCCTCCTGCCCCGCCGCCGCCTTTGCACGCGTCCAGCAGCATCGCCGCCACCTCGGCGTGCCCGCACGCCGCCGCCTTGTGGAGCGGCGTAGCGCCGCCGACGCTCGTGCAAAAGGCGCGCCACGCGCCGCCGCGCCAGCCGCCGCCGCCGCCGCCGCCCGCCCCCGCGCCTTCTCCTGCTCCTCCGCCCCCTGCCTCCAGCAGGAAGCGCGCCGCCTCCCGCCTGCCCGCGCGGCACGCGTAGTGCAGGGGCACGAGGCCCGCGCCGCCGCTCGCCTCGTCGAGCAGCGCCGGCCGTGTTTCCGAGAGGCGGCGGAGGCGGGCGACGTCGCCGTCGAGGGCGGCTTTGCAGGCGGAGCGCTCGAACTCGAGCTCGCCGAGGGTCTGCTGCATGGGCTGGGGCCGGAGGGCGCAGCCGCACGAGGCGCTGTGGTGGGGGTGTTGGGCGGAGGAAAAGGGCGGCGCGAGCGGCGACGGTGGCGCGCCGCCGCCGCCGCCGCCGCCGCTCATCGCGCCGTCGCCTTTTTTCACAGCGTCGTCCTTTGTTGTGTTGATGTACGCTGGTCTGGGGGGGGCCGTTTGAGGACCGCTCTGATGCACTGCTCGGCGAACACAGTTATGAGGAACGAGGTTCAGCTGCTGTTTGTGTTTCTGGCGAATCGTTTTGTGGTTTTGCGTTTCGCGAGAGAGAGGAAGAGGGGGGAGGAGGAGGAAGAGGGAGAGGGAGAGAGGGGCTCCAGCATCCATCAAGCCTTCAGAAGGAGTCTCCTCCCCTCTTTCCCCCTCATCACGCCGCCGCAATCCTGGTCAATTGCACACGATCTACCCCTCCCTACATCGGCGCGCGACTGCAACGTCGTTGAACTGTGAAGCGGCGCCGTGCGCGTGAAAAGCAGAGAGCAAATCTCACCGTCGGCACGCTTCTTGCCCCATCACCCCCTCTGCCGCGCCGCGGCGCCAGCTCGCCACTCGAGAGAGCAATCAATCCGATCTCAGAATGATGGCCGGCGCGCCGTCGGCGCGCTCGGCCGCCGTCGCTGCCGGCGGCGGCGCAACGGCGGCGCCGGCAACGGCGGCGGCCGTGCCCCGCCTCCTGCCGCCGTCGCGCTGCGCGCGCGCCGCCCGCCGCGCCCGCGCCGTCGTCCCCGCAGCCGCCTCGCGCCGAGAGGTCACGCTTCTAGACTACGGCGCCGGCAACGTGCGCAGCGTACGCAACGCCATCAAGCGCCTCGGGTGGACCATCAAGGACGTGAGTTGCGGACTTGTCGTCCCCTTTTTTCGAAAAAGGGATTGGACGGCGCGATGAGAACCCAAAAAACGGCCCGACCTAACAACCCTCGCAAAAAAAAGCAAAAAAATCACAAAACAGGTCGAGTCCCCGCGCGACCTCCTCGCCGCCGACCGCGTCGTCTTCCCGGGCGTCGGCACCTACGGCCAGGCCGTCGACGCCCTCCGGCGCGCGGGCCTGGACGGCGCCCTGCGCGAGTACGTGCAGGCCGGCAGGCCCTTTTTTGGCATCTGCCTCGGCCTGCAGCTCTTGTTCGACGGCTCGGACGAGAGCGGCGGCGTCGAGGGCCTCGGCCTGATTCCAGGTCGCGTGACGGCCTTTGACCCGACCCTGCTAAATTTGCCCGTGCCGCACATCGGCTGGAACACCCTGGACCAGCGGGGCGCGACCAACGGGGCCGCGGCCGAGCTCCTGGACGGCGCGCAAGGCGGCGACCGCGTCTATTTTGTGCACACGTACCGCGCGACGCCCTCGGCCGCCAACGACGGGTGGGTGGCCGCCACCACCGACTATGGCGCGCCGTTCGTGGCGGCCGTGGCCCGCGGCGAGGTGTCCGCCGTGCAGTTCCACCCCGAAAAGTCGGGGGCCACGGGCCTGCGGATCCTGGGCAACTTCTTGGCGGGCGGGGGGGCGGCGGGGGCCGAGGCGGCGGAGCGCGCGGCGATCGGGCGGCCGGCGGCGGCCGGCGGCGGCGGCGGCGGAAACGGAAACGGCGGCGGCGGCGGCGGCGGCGCGGCGGTGGCGGCCGGGCCGCGCGGCCTGGCGCGGCGCGTGATCGCTTGCCTGGACGTGCGCGCCAACGACGACGGCGACCTGGTCGTCACCAAGGGGGACCAGTACGACGTGCGCGAGGCGCCGGCGGCGGAGGCGGCCGCGGCGGCGTCGGGAGGGGCAGGAGCAGCAGCGGGAGCCCGCGGAGCAGAAGGAGGAGGACAAAAAGGCGCCGCCGCCGCCGCCGGGATAAACGCGCCGCCGCCGCCCGCCGCCGCCTCTGCCCGCCGTGAAGTGCGCAACCTCGGCAAGCCTGTCGACCTGGCCGCCCGCTACTTCGACGAGGGCGCCGACGAGGTCGCCTTCCTCAACATCACCGGGTTCCGCGACTCGCCCGCCGCCGACGCGCCCATGCTGGCCGTGCTGCGCGCCGCCAGCGAGCGCGTGTTTGTGCCGATGACCGTCGGCGGCGGCATCCGAGGCTTTGTCTCGCAAGAGGAAGGCGGCCGCGCTTACTCCGCGCTCGAGGTGGCGGCCGAGTACTTTCGCTCGGGGGCGGACAAGGTTTCGATCGGCAGCGACGCGGTCGAGGCGGCCCTCGAGCTGCGACGCAGCGGGGGCAGGCTCACGGGCGAGACGGCGATCGAGCAGATCTCGCGGGTGTACGGGCGGCAGGCGGTCGTCGTGTCGATCGACCCTCGGCGGATTTATCTGAAGGGCGAGGCCGACGCGCCGGCCGGCGCGACGGCGCTGCCGGCCGCCGAGCCGGGACCGGAGGGCGAGCGCTGGTGCTGGTGGCAGGCCACGGTGAAGGGCGGGCGCGAGGGCCGGCCCATCGACGCCGTGGAGCTGGCGCGCGCGTGCGAGGCCCTCGGCGCGGGCGAGATCATGCTCAACGCCATCGACAACGACGGCGCGGGCCGCGGCTTCGACCTCGAGTTGGTCAAGGCGGTGGCCGCCGCCGTCTCTGTGCCCGTGATTGCTTCGAGCGGCGCCGGCGCGCCCTCGCACTTCACCGACGTGTTCCGCGGCACGCGGTGCTCGGCGGCCCTGGCGGCGGGGATCTTCCACCGGCGGGAGGTGGCGATCGCCGAGGTCAAGGCGCACATGGCCGCCAACGGGCTGCCGGCGCGGGTGTGAAGTTTGTTTTTTGTCGTGATTTTTTGCGCCGCCGGGTATGCGGGCAGCGTCCGGCGCTCGGCGTCGGCGGCGCGGCGTTCGCAGTGTGTTTTTACGAGACCGCTCTCTCCCTCCTGTCTGCTCGTGTCACATTGTTTCTTTCGCACCGCCTCTGCCTCCTCTCTCTCTCTCTCGGACACAAACATCAACATCACGGAATTGCACAAGCACCGCGCGCATCGAAACACGAAGACACGAAGAAGAATGGATTGTGATCCCCTTTAGGAGCGTGCAGTCGATGCCGTGCTGCGGTGCCGCGTGTCACAACGCGTGGTCGCCGCGCCGATGGTGACGGGGTCCACGGACGGGGCTGTCGCGCGCGCGGAGGCGTCGCCGGAAGGAGGTGGGGCAGCAGCAGCTGGAGGAGGAGGAACAGCTGGAGCCCGGCCCGCGCGCAAGCCGGCAGGAGGGCCCGACCAATCGACGGTCGTGACGCGCGGCCAGCCGTACGTCAACGGCGGCGGCACCACGGTGGTGGACAGCTGCGTGGGACGAGGACGAGGAGGCGGAGCAGCAGTGGTCGAGGCGACGGCGACAGCGTCGGCGTCGGCGCCGGCGCCGCCCGCGCCGGCGGCGTCGTCGCTGCCGCCGGGCCTGCCGCGGCCGCCCTCGCTTTCGGCGCTTGTCGCGGGAGGGGCGCGGCAGGCGGCGACGACACCGGCACCAACAGCAGCACCAGCAGCAGCGGCAGCAGCGCAGCGACGAGCAGCCGCCAGGCCGGCCCCGCCGCACGCCGTCGCCACCGCCGCCGCCGCCGCCGCCGCGCGCGCCGCCCCCGCAACCGCCGGCCCCCATGCCGCGCCCGGCGCCCGCGGCAGCGCCAGCGGCGGCGCCTCGGCCTCCTCCTCCTCCTCCCGCAAAAAAGCCAAACCCGCGCGCTGGCAGAAGGTCCTCTGGAAGGCCCAGCCCTTCCCGGACAACCACACGGACGCCACCTTTCTGCGCGATCTCGTCGTCAACGCCGACGTCCCCCTCCGAGACGCCTGGCAGGTTTTTTTAGGGAGCGCCTCCGTGGCCCAGCAGGCGTCGGTCGTCGCGGCGGCGGCGGCGGTGCCCGTGCACCTGCGCCGCGGCTCGCTCGCGGCGCCGGCGGTCCTGGCGGCGTGCGGGGTGCTGCTGGGCCTGGGCTACGCGGTGTGCTGCGCGTTCGGCGGGCACGTGCTGGGAGGGTCTCCTCGCAGGGGGGCGCGCCAGGCGGCGCTGCTGGCGGGGGGCGTCTACCTCCTGGCCCCTCTTCTGCACTCGCTCGCGCGCACGGTGTCGCAGGACTCGGTGGCGGCCATGGCCGCGGGCCTGCTCTTGGCGCACCTCTTTCTGCACGACTATAACTTCCTCAACAGCGCCACGGACCGGCTCGCCGGCGCGCTGTCGCTGGGCGGCGCCGTGCTGGCCTCCGTGCTGGTTGCCTCGACGCTCCCCTCGACGCAGGACGTGTTCGCGCACGTGCTCCTGTGCCTGGAGCTCTACCTCCTGAGCCCCTACATGCGCCGCTACATCCGCCAGGCGTCGACCGCCGCGCACCTGGCGCTCACGGCCGCCATGGCGCTCGCCGCCGCCGCGCTGCTGCTGCCGCTGAGCGCGCCGTTGGCGGCGCTCTTTCTTTCGGCCGTCGTCGGCGTCAGCGGCATCTGCCCGCGGTGGCTCGTTCGCATCCACAAGTTCAAGGCAAAGATCAACGGCCCCTGGGACGAGGCGGTGCCGGACCTGAGCTCGTTCGACGAGGCGCAGAGGCAGTGGCAGGCGGACGGCCGGAGGCAGCAGCAGCTGCAGCAATTGCAGCAGCAGCAGCAGCAGCGGGAGCAGGAGCAGCAGCAGGCGGGGGCCGGGGCGGTGGTGGCGGCGGCAGCGGCGGCGGGGGCAAGGGAGGCGCCGGGCGCCGGCGAGCGAGCAGGCGGTCGTGGCGGTGTCGGGCCGCCGCTGGGAGGATAGACGGGGGCCCTTTTTGCAACAGTGCCGCTGCGCCCAAACGCTCTTGAGCAAATCGAGGAGGAAGGGGGTTCATCGAAGAGTTCAGTCGGCAGGCGCGGCGCGCCCGCCCGCCGCCGCCGCGAAGAGCGACGCTCCCCTCCGCCCCCGCCCTGACAACCAGCCACCCGCTTCTGTTGCCAACGGGCGCTGTGCTCTCTCTTGAGGTCGCTCGTCAGCAACCGCGTCCCCTGATTCATCCTTGCTGCCCTGCGATACAGCGGTGCACACATTCAGCGCGCGCGCGAGAGAGCAAAAAGGAAGGAGCCCTCTCCTTCCCCTCTCTGCTTCCGTTCGCCCGCGTGCCCACTCTCCATCGAGCCGGCCCACCGAGGATCCCTGCAGCGGCGCCCTCGGTCGGTGCCCACCCCGCCACGATGACGCCGTGCGGGGCCTGCTAGAGCGAGGGGGACTTCAGACAGAGTCTTTTCCTCCGCCTCGCAGACCATGGCCACGACCCGTCATCCGAGCCTGGAACACCACCCCACACCCATCAAAGCACCGCTTCAGCCCAGCATATCCGCCGCAGGAGGTGAGAGACCTCCCCATGAGGAGCAAAAGGGCGGGGCTCGCTCGTCAGCGGGCCGCCGCCGCCCGTCGGCCGTCGGCTTGGCCGCCGTCGCAGTTGTCGAAGCCGAAAGAGAGAGAGAGGTTCGCACATCTCTCACCCCCCGCTTTTCAACCGCACCCGCACGGCCCCATGAATTGAAACCCACCAACCCAACAGGCGCGGGCCAGTCGTGCGCGTCCTCCGCTACCGCCGCGAGCGGCAGCGCGCCGGCCTCGCCGCTGGGAGGAGGAGGAGGAGCGCCGCCGACGCTCGCCGCCGCCCGCGCCGCCGCCGCCGCCCCCCCCGCCCCCGCCGCCATGCCCCCCTCCACCGCCGTCCACGGCCCAGTGCCCGGCACCTCGCGCCAGGGCCGCGACCGCCAGCGCTACGGCCCAGGGGGCGAGCGCCTCGTCGCCGGCTGCGTGCCCGTGCGCCTGCTGCGGGACCCCCCGCGGGAGCCCTCTGACGTCATGGTCCTGCTCGTCTCTTCCCGCGGGGGCGCGGCCGCCGCCGCCGCCCGCGCTCCCTCCTTCGACGGCGCGTGCCCCCCCGCCGGCGCCTGGGTCCTGCCCAAGGGCGGGTGGGAGGACGACGAGGCCGTCGAGGCGGCCGCGCGCCGCGAGACCGTCGAGGAGGCTGGCGTTCGCGGCGTCGTCGACGGCCCGCCCCTCGGCGCGTTTTCGTTCGAGGGCGCGTGCAAGGTCCAGGCCGCGCGCCCCGTCCTGGTCGCCGCGGGCAACGTCGCTGACGGCGGCGGGAGCATCAGCGCGCCGCCGCCGCCCCTCCTGGCGGCGCAGTCGTCGACGTTCGAGGCCTCGGCCTCGGCCGGCGGCACCGCCGGCGGCGGCGGCGGCGACGCTTTGCCGCCCCCCGCCGCCGCCGCCGCCTCCGCTGCCGCCGCCGCCGCAGCCGGCACGACCCTTCTCCCGGACGACCTCGCCCAGCCCACCGCCCGCAGGCGGCGCGGCCTCGCCCACATGTTCGTCCTGCGCGTGCAAGAGGAGCTCGAGACGTGGCCCGAGGCCGCGCAGCGCGAGCGCCGGTGGGTGCCGCTGCCCGAGGCGCCGGCGCTGTGCCGCCACGCCTGGATGAGGGAGGCGCTGCGCGCTTACGGCGTGCGGCTGTTTCCTGCTGATACTGCCGCCTGACCCGGCCTATGAATGCCCTGTGTGTGGGCTGTGACAAGGTGGCTGCGTCGGGGCCGCTGCCGCTGCCGCTGCCCCCTCCCGAGGCGCCCGGCGCTGTGTGTGTTTGGCGAGGTGGGTGTGCGGACGGGGGCCGCTGCTGGCGCCCCTTTATCGTGGCGCCGGCGCTGTGCCGTCGCCGCGCTTGGATTGAAGGGAGGCGCTTTGCGGGCGGGGGCCGCGGCGTCGCCGACGAGGACGACGAGGACGCCGACGAGGCCGACGAGGCCGCCGACGCCGACGGCGGCGGCCCCGCGCCTCCTCCGCCGGCGTCGCTGCGCCTGGCGGCGATGTCCGGGGCTGAGCATCTGCTTGGCCACCGCCACCGCCGCGCACGAAGTAAACACGTTCAAAGCGGCGAATCCGTAGGCTGCCGCGCGGCTGGGCTGTCCCGAGGCTCCGCCTCCGCCGTCGTCGGCGACAAACTCGGCGCGCCGCCGGGCGCCGTCGTCGTCGCTCGCGGCCGCGCCGGCGTCGGGGGCGTCAGCGCTTCCCAAGGGGCGTCGTCTCCGCATAAGGGGCGGGCGGGGCGGCGCCGCCGCCAGCGGCAGCGCCCCACGCGTCCGACGACGGCGGAGGGTCCTGGTCGGCCTGGTAGTCGTCGGCGATCACGAGCTCGCGGAAGGTTCTCTCCCTCACTGGCCTGTTCCCTCCCCCTGCTCCCTCCTCCTCCTGCTCCCCTCCCCGGGCGGTGGGCGGCGCCAGACGCCCGACGCGGCCGCGCGCCAGAATGCCGCCCTCGCCCCTCGCGCTCCCTCATATATTTTTATTCTCGTGCTCGAGGCGGGCGCGAGCGACACGTCGGTGGACTGGACGAGAACAAACGGCCCCCCCCTGGGGCAGCGCCTGACCAGAACAAAACGCCCCCCCCCCCATGGGGGCGCCAAAACAGCAGCCGCAGCCGCAGCAGCAGCAGCAGCAGCAGGAGCAGCGGCAGCAGCGGCAGCAGCAGCAGCAGCGGCAGCGGCAGCAGCAGCGGCAGCGGCAGCGGCCGCACGCACGGCGGCCAGTTCTTTTCTCGATTCGGTGCGCGTGTGTGCGTGTAAAAATTAAACGACGTCAACGAGAAATAACGGGCAGGTGAGGTCGCGCCGCGCGCCCAACAACCCGAAAAGAAAGCTCGCTGTTCTCCCGCCGCCCGTCGCCGCCTTTTCCTTTTGCCCGCGGCTCACTCGCCCCCGCCGCCTCCGCGCTGCGGCCCTCCCCCGGCCCCGCCGCCAACCCACGGCGGGTTCTCGATCAGCGCCCGCCACCGACGCTGCTCCTCCTCGGGCGTCAAGCCCGGGGGCGCGGGGCCCAGGGGCGCCACCACACCTCCGCCGCCTCCGCCGCCGATCCCGTCGTCGTCCTCGCCGCCCGCCCGCTGCCGCGCCGCCGCCGCCGCCCCGCGCCGCTCCGCCTCCTCCCTCCGCGCCAGCGCCCGCAGCAGCCTGCCGTCCAACGCCGCGGCCTCCTGCCCGGGCGCCGTGCCCAGGTGCTTGCGCTCCAGCTCCTGCTGCCGCCGGACCATCGCCGCCTTGGCGCGCTGCGCCTCGCCCCACCCCATGGCGCCCAGGCCCGCCCCGACCGCCGCAAACACGCCGCCGCGCGCCGCCGCCTGCCGCCGCGCCTCACGCGTCGCCGCCGCCCCAAAGGCCGCCGCGCCGCCGTCGCCGAAGAAGCCGACGCCCATCAGCCCCGCACCCGCGGCGCCCGCGACCGCGGGGTTCAGGGCGTCGTCGGCGCCGCCGCGCGCCGCGCGCATCGCGGCCTCGACGCCGTACCACACGGCGCTCGCGCCCGCGAGCACGGCCGTGTCCTTCGCGACGCGGCGCAGCGCCTCGCGGCTGGCCGTGCCGGCGGAGTAGTTGTTGCGGAACCAGGCGGGCGGGGGCCGCGGCGTCGCCGACGAGGACGACGAGGACGACGACGAGGCCGAGGCCGCCGCCGCCGGCCCCGCCCCTCCTCCGCCGCCGTCGCCGCGCCTGGCGGCGATGTCCGGGTTGAGCATCTGCTTCGCCACCGCCACCGCCGCGCACGAAGTAAACACGTTCAAAGCGGCGAATCCGTAGGCTGCCGCGCGGCTGGGCTGTCCCGAGGCTCCGCCTCCGCCGTCGTCGGCGACAAACTCTGCGCGCCGCCGGGCGCCGTCGTCGTCGCTCGCGGCCGCGCCGGCGTCGGCGCTCCCCCAGGGCGTCGTCTCGACAAAAGGGGCGGGCGGGGCGGCGCCGCCGCCAGCGGCAGCGCCCCACGCGTCCGACGACGGCGGAGGGTCCTGGTCGGCCTGGTAGTCGTCGGCGATCACCAGCTCGCGGAAGGTCTCTCCCTCACTTGCCTGTTCCCTCCCCCTGCTCCCTCCTCCTCCTCCCCCTCCGCCTCGTCCTCCAAACGGCCACATGCGCGTGACGATGGCCAGGTCTTGGGAGATGCGGGTCGATCGAGGCGGGGACGCTTGTCGTTTGATGTCGCTCGATGGATGGGGCTTCTTTTGTGTGGCGTTGTCGTCGGTCGTTGCTCGTCGGCGTCGCTCGCCCTTCTTCAGGCGTCGTCGACTTCTCCTCCCGACGCCGCACTTCTTGGCCGCCGACAACAACAACAAACAACAACAACAACGATTCATCCGACTGACGCTGACAATTACATCGCAGGACACAGACGCGCGCGCATTGACCCCCGGCTCCGACTGACATTGCGCGAGGCCCTTTGTTCGCTCGGCGTTTGGGGGGGAGAGAAGGAAGCAGCAAACGAAAAAAAGCCCCACAGCAGCGTAGCGTGACGATGTATCACGGGCACGCCTTTCCCCGGTGCAATGTTTGCTTGCACGACCTCGGCACGCACGGCGGCCCGGCCACGCTCTCGTGCGGTGAGCTTGATTGCGGATTGAGAGAGAGGGAGGAGGCGAGCACACGATTGAAGAGAGAAATAGTCTTCCCCCTCCCCCTCCTCCTTCCTCCTTTGCACGCGCTTGCGCGGGGCGCGGGGCATGCGCGGGAGCGCGGACGCGAGGCCCCCCGGACCGTAGCGCGCCGGGCGTCGACCCTCTCCGTCGCCCGGGCGCCTCGGCGGCCCGAATCGCGGCCCCCTCGCGGCAGATTTGGCCCGCCTGTCCTTTTTCCACTCTCATCTCTTTGTTGTCGGGCGGGGCGCAACCAACGTCGCCGCCCGCAACCGCCGCCCGTCTTTCTTTCCTCCCCCCTATGACTTTGCCCTCCGCCACTGGCGCGCGCGCCCCACTCACCCATCATCCGAATCCGGCCCCCGTCATCACAACCCCACAACCCCACAAAACAAACAAAACAAATCAAAACAAACGCCAGGCCACAACGCCTGCCTAGACTGCCTCTCGACGATCCAGGCCACCAGGGGCGCCGCCGCCGCCCGCTGCCCGCTCTGCCGCGCGCCGCTCGGGCGCCAGCGCATCGGCGTGAACCGCGAGCTGCGCGACGCGCTGGCGGCGGCGGCGGCGGCCGGGGCGGCGGCGCGCGCGCCGCCCCCTTCCTTCCCGGCCGCCTCGGCGCCGCCCCTGCCCTTGGCGCCGGCGTCGGCCGCCGCCGCTAGCGCCGCCGCCAGCGCCGCCGCCAGCGCCGCCGCCGCCGCCGCCGCCGACCCGGCGCACTACCCGCCCGTCCCGCCGCCCCTCGGCCTGGGCCCCGCGGCGGCGGCGGCGGACGAGTGGGAGGCCCTGCCCTCGGCGCGCGCCACGGCCGCGCAGTACGCCGAGGAGACCAAGGCCAGGCGGGCGGCGCAGGGCGCCGCGCACGCCGCGATTCTGGAGGCCGGCGCGGCGGCGGCCAACGCGCGCGCCGAGGCCGAGCACCGGCGGCGGCACGGGGCGCCGGCGGCGGCGGCGGCGGGCGTGCCGGCGGCGGCGGCGGCGGCGGCGGCGGGCGTGCCGGACCCGGACGACCCCAAGGGGGCGTTGCGGGCCGCGGGAGCGGGGGCGGCCGCGCCGTCTGCGCCTCGCTCTGCGGCGGCGTCGGCGCCGGCAGCAGCAGCAACAGCGCTGGCGGCCGGAGGCGAAAACGGTCTCGGAAACGGAAGCAGCGGCAGCATGAAGAAAAAGGGGAGAAAGGGGGGCGGCGGCGGCGGGGGCGGCGGCGCCGAGTCTGCCGGCTCGGGCAACGGCTCCGACCACACGGCGCACGGCGGCGGCGGGCTCGTGGCGGCGGCCGGAGCAGCAGCAGCCGCCGCCGCCGCCGCCGCCTCTGCCTCCTCCAAAGACGGCGGCAGCACCGCCGCCGCCCCCTCCGCCGCCCCCCCGTCCTCCTCCGCCCCCGCGCCCGGCCCGCCGGCCTACGTCCCCGCCATCGACCGCGGCCTCCTCTCCCTGGAGGCCCCCGCCTGGCTCCCCGACAGCTACGCCGCGTGCTGCGGCGCGTGCAGCCAGCCCTTCAAGCCCCTGGTCCGCCTCCGCCACCACTGCCGCTGCTGCGGCCGCCTGTTCTGCGCCGCATGCTCGCCCGGCCGCATGCTCCTGCCCCCGCGGTACGGCGAGCGCGAGCCACGCCGCGTCTGCGAGCTGTGTCGCTCGCTCCTCGAGCCGCTGCAGCCCTACCTGCTGGGCGCGGCGACGCACGCCTCGCAGCCGCCCGTGCACGACGCACACGACGCGGTCGCCCTGCGCTCGTGGCTCAACGCGCCCTACGGCGGCAGCATGCAGGGGGAGGTCTATAAGGCGGCCAACATCGCGCGGCGGCTGTCGGCAGTCGGGCGGCAGCGGCAACGGCAGGAGGAGGCGGGGGCGGGGCGGCATCAAGCCGGCGGCGGAAGTGGCGGCGGCGGCGGCGGCGGACCGGGGGGGTCAGCGGCGGCGGCGGCGATGCCGCCGCCCAGCTGGTCCTCGTCCTCCCCGATGTCGACCTCGTCGCCGCCGTCCTCGTCCTCGGTCTCGTCCTCGTTCGGCGCCATGATGATGCAGGCGGCCGCGGCCCCCTCGGCGGCGGCCGCCAGGGCTGCGGCCGCGGCAGACTCGGCGGCGCTCGCGGCCGCCCGGTGGGCGGGGCTGCCCTCGTCGGCGCTGGCCGGGGCCAAGGGCCTGGCGCTCTTGTCGACCGTGCGCGTGGGCGCCGTCGGGTGGGGCGCGTGCGCGGGCACGGGCATCGTCGTGTCGCGCCTGCCGGACGAGGACCAAGCTGAGCAAGGCGGCGGCGGCGAGGCGCAGGCGGCGGCGGCGGCGGCGCCGTCCTCGTCCTCGCCCCCTTGCGCGGCCGCCGCCCCGAGCAGCCGCCGCGCCGCCGCCGCCCCCCGCTGGTCCGCCCCCTGCGCCATCGCCGTCGCCGGTGCCGGCCTCGGCCCCCAGCTCGGCGGCGCCCTCGTCGACGTCGTCCTCGTGCTGCGCACCGAAGCCGCCCTCCGCGCTTTTTGCAGCGGCGTCAGCCTCGGCGCCGGCGCCAACGGAACGCTCGCCCTCGGCGGGCTGGGCCGCGACGCCTCCGTGTCCCTGGGGTCGGTGGGGGCCGCGGCCGACTCGGCGCGCAGCCCCGCCCAGCCCGGAGACGTGCTCGGCTACTCCGTGGCGCGCGGGTGCTTCGCGGGCGTCAGCCTGCTCGAGGGGACGGTCGTCCGCGCGCGCGACGACGTGAACGAGCGGTTTTACGGGCGGCGGGTGGCGGCGCGGGAGCTGCTGATGCCGTGGCTGCTGCCGCCCGCTGGCGGCGAGGTCGGGGCGCCGCAGCCGCTCGTGGCGCAGCCGCCGGCGGCCGCGGCGCTGTACGAGGAGCTGGACGCCCTGGTGGAGCGGTGCGGAGGGCAGGCGGAGGCGGGGGCAGCGGCGGCGGCGGCGGCCCTGGCGGCGGCGGCGGCGGCGGCGCGCTCGTCGTCGGCGGCGGTGTCTTCGGCCCTCAGCAGGGAGGAGCGCGAGCGGCGCGCCCTGGAGGACGCCGGGGCGCGCGCAGCCGCCGAGGCGCCCGCGCGCCTGGGCGCCGAGGCGGCGCGCCGGCGCGTCGTGGGCGCGGGGGCCCGGCTTGCGAGGGCGGCGGGCGGGTTGGCGGCGCGAGCGACGCGAGCTGCCGGCGCCGCGGCGGCGGCCGCGGCGGCGGCCAACAGGAGCGGCGGCAGGGCGCCCGCCTCCGCCGCCGCCGCCGCCGGTGTGTCCGCCGCCCCCATCGCGATCGCCACCTCGGACGCGGGCTCCTCCTCCAACTACGCTGACGCCGCCGACCCGGACCTCGAACAGCTGCCGTCGGCGCCGACCGCGCCTGTGGCCGCCGCCGCCGCCGCCGCGCGCCTGCCGGCGCCGGCCCTGCTCGCCGGCCCCCCCCTCTCGCGGCCGGCGGCCAGTGGCGGCAAGAAAGCAGCGGCGGCCGGCAACGGCCGCTGGTTCGCCGGCCGGCGGCCCGCCGCCTCCTCCGAGGACGACGAGGACGAGTCGGAGGACGAGGAGGCGATGGGCGCGCGCTTTGCGCAGATGTTGTTTTGATCCCCCCCTCTGTTTTGTTTCTACCCTTTTTTTCTCGCTCCGACGGACGCGGATCGGCGGACCGCCGACGACGAACACACGACCCCCCCCCATCGCCTTTCCCCAGCAGCTTTTTTCCCCTTTCGTGCCACCTGCCAAACCCGTTACCCGCCGGTCGCGTCCCACAACCATCCTCATTTTTTTCTGCCCGCGCCTTCTGTCGCCTCGTCGCCTTGCCTGGAGAACTATAAAAACAGGCGCGCAACGCTTTGTACCACCACCACTCCTTTTTGTAACTTCCCCCCCCCCCGCCTCTAACTCAAGCGCGAGACATCGATCACGTGATGTCGGTCGCCATGCAGCGGCTCGCGCAGGCGCGCCGGCCGCCGGCCCCGCGGCTGCACCTCGCGGGCAAGCGGCGGCGGCGACGAGCGCCGCCAGTCGCCGCCGACGGCGCCGACGCCGACGCCGACGCCGCTGCCGCCGATGCCGCCCCTCTGGCGTCCTCGTCGTTTGCTGTGATCGGCGCCGGCCTCGCCGGCCTCGCCGCGGCCTACCACCTGGTCGACCTGGCCCCCTCCGGGAGCCGCGTCGTCGTGTTCGACGCCGGGGGCATCGGCGCGGGCGGGTCGGGCGCGGCGGCCGGCCTGCTGCACCCGCTCTCGCCGAGGGGGCGGCCGCTCTGGGGCGCCGGGCCGGCGATGGCGGCTGCGGCGCGCGCCCTTGAAGCGGCCGAGCGCGCCGCGGCGCGGGCGGGGGCGGGGCTGGGGGAACCGGTGGCGTGGCGCACGGGGATGCTGAGGCCGGCGGCGGACGCGAAGCAGGCGAGGGACTTTTTCGGAGCGGCGGAGGAGGCGGCGGAAAAGGCGGCGGCGGCGGCGGCGGCGGCGGCGGCGGCGGCGGCGGTTGGAGGCGGGGCCAAAGGCGGCGGCGGCAGCGAACGGGACTTGAGCCCTTGGCTCGGCGGCGCGGCCCCCCGCGCCCTGCTGACGGCGGAGGAGGCGCGCGCCTTGCTGCCCGGGGTCGAGGCGCGCGACTTTGCCCCGGTCGGTCGTCAGGAGGAGGAGGAGCAGGCGCAAGGCGAGGAAGAAGAAGACGCGGCGGCAGAGGGCGGCGGCGGCGCGGCGCCGTCGCCCGCCGACGCCGCGCGCCGCCAGCGCCAGAAGCAGAAGGGGCGCCGGCGCGAGCAGCGGGCCGGCGACCCGGCGGCGGCGGCCTCGGCCCTGCTCGTCCCCTCGGGGGTCACCCTCCACCCGCGCCGCTACATGGAGGCGCTGTGGCGCGCGTGCCGCGACCTGGCCGCCGAAAGGGGCGGCGGCGCCGAACTGCGCCTGCGGAGGGTGGCCTCTGTCGCCGAGCTGCTGCGCGAGGGGGACACGGGGGGCGGTGGTGGCGGCGGTGGCGGCGACGGCGAAGGCGGCCCCGGCAACGGCGAAAGCGGTGCCCCTCCTCGTTCGCGGCGCCCCTGGCGCGGCGTGGTCGTCGCCGCGGGGGCCGCCGTGGGCACGCTGCCGGAGGCCCGCGAGGCCGGGCTGCCGGGACGCCTGTCGCTCGTGCGCGGGTGGTCGCTCGACGTCGAGTGGGCGGGCGCGGCGACGGCGGCGGCGGCGGCGGGCGCGGCCCCGTTGGCGGCGGCAGCGGCGGCGGACGCGGCCCCGTTGGCGGCGGCGGCGGTGGCGGCGGCGGCGGGCGCGCCTCTGGTGCGGCCGCCGCCGTCGGCGGCGGGCGCGGCGTCGTCGCCTCTGTCGCCGTCGCCGCCGCCGTCTGCCTCCGCCTACCCCCCGGACGCCCCCTCCCTGCTGGGCCGGCCATACCTGGCCTCACAGGGCGGGCGCGCCCTGGTCGTCGGCGCGGCCGCGGCCCCCGCCGGGCGCGCGGCGCCGACGGCGGAGGAGGCGATGCGCGCTTGCCTGGCGGCGGCGGCTGCGGCGGCGCAGGCGGCGCAGGCGGACGGCGGCGAGGGGGGAGACGAGCTTGCCGCCGACGCCACCGACGCTGACGCCGCCGACGCCGACGCCGCCGCCGCCGCCGCCGCCGCCGCCGCTGACGCCGAGCGGGAGCTGATCGAGGGGGCCGGGCGCGCGTGGCCGCCGCTGCTGCTGCTCGGCGGCGGGTGGCGCGCGGCGCGCGTGCGCACGGGCGTGCGGGCCGTGCCGCCGCGCTCGCCGCAGGGGGCGCTGCCGCTGGTCGGGCGGCTGGTCTGGCGGCGCGGCGGCGGCGAGCAACCTGCAACCCCGCTGTGGCAAGCCGCTGCCGTCGGCGACGGCAGCGGCGGCAGCGATGGCGACAGCGGCGACAGCGGCGGCAGCGGCAACGGCAACGGCAGCGGCGGCAACGGGGACGAGGAGGATGACGCGGGGGCGGACGCGGCAGAGGTGTGGGTCGTGGCGGGCTTGGGCGCGAGGGGGCTGGTGTACCACGCGTGGCTGGGGGAGCTGGCGGCGAGGGGGGTGGTCGGGAGGACGGAGGCGCACGTGCCGCCGGAGCTGCTGAGGTGGCGGCAGCGGGACTGAGAGCGGGCGGCGGGCGCCGCTTTGTTTCCATTTTCGGCAAAAAAACTCCTCTCCTCTTAAAGACCGTCTGTTTTTTCCAACGTGTGCCACCTCCCCTTTATTCACACACAAGAGACCCAAACCAGCCAATGGCTCCCCGAACCCCGCCGCGCCCGCGCACCGCGGCGGCGGCCCTGCTCCTCCTGCTCTGCGCCGCGGCGGCGGCGACGGCGACGGCACAAGCGCCGGCGGCCGGAGCGGGCGCGGGCGGCGGCGCCGGCGCCGCAGTCAACGCCGGGGAGAAGGGAAAGCTCATCAGCATCGCCAAGGCCGGCGCCACAAAAGCGTCGCTGACGCTCAACCGCGACAGGTTCGGCGGCCTGCCCCGGCCGAGAGACGTGGTGGCGGAGCTGCTCGGGATCGCCAGGCGCGAAACGCGGGCGCTCCGGGCGATGCTAAAGGGAGAGCCGACGCCGGCGGCGGCGGCGGCGGCGGCGCCGCCGAAAAAAGACGACAAGCCGGCGGCGGCGGCGGCGGCGAGCCCGCCGCCCGCCAACACGGGCGACTGCTACCAGAGCCTGCTGCTGTCGCCCCTGCTGGGGACGCTATGCCTGCCGCCCACCAAGGCTCCCGCGGCGGCCCCCGCGGCGGCCTCGGGAGGAGGCGGGGGCGGCGGCGGCGGCGCGGCGATGGGGTGATCGGGGGGCAACAGAAAGCGGCGGCGGCGACGCGCAACCGACGAGGGAAAAAAGAGCGACAAGGGCCCGCAATCGCCTCCAATCGCAAGACACGATTCGAAAGGAGGCCGGGTGTGTCTTTCTTGCGAACAAGGCTCCAACACATAGACAAATCACGACCGCGCGCCTGTGACTAGAAAGGGTGAACAAAAAACGCGCGCGCACCCCGCGCAAAACGATCTTTTCCACACCGCTTCAAAATGCGAGCGCCCGCCCGCCCGCGCCCGCGCCCGCCCCGCCCGCGCCGCCGCCGCCGCCCTTGGCCGCCAAAGAGGCGTCCAGCCCCCTGAAAAACTCGAGCTGCGCGTTGCGGTCGAGGTAGCGCTCCTCGCGGCGCAGGGCGACGCACTGCACGGCCCAGCCGCGCACCGACTCCGGGGGCTTGTCGTCGGCGTAGTGCAGGTAGACGCCGTGGACGCGGGAGAAGGTCTCGACGAGGTCTGTTGCAGCATTTTTGCGTCGGGTTTTCGCGCCGGTTTTTTTTTTCGGGGTGTGTTGTTGTTTTGGCGGCCGGCAGGTGACGAGACGTGTGTTTTGTTTTTTTGGCGCGAGTGCGTTTTGTTGGTTCGTGATTTTTGTTGGGCGTGAGTGCTGCGGGCGATCAGCTCCGGAGAAAACAACCCTCCCGGCGCACACACACACCCGCGTCACCACGTACGCGGCGACGGCACACGGACGCACCGAAAGACACAAAAAGAGATGCGACAAGGACGGAAAAAAAAACGCACTCGAAGAACCGAGAGAGGGGAAAAAAGCAAAAAAGAAAACTCACCACCCTGCGCTGCGCCCTTGAACGGCCAGTCCCTGAACTGCCACGCCTTCCCCTGGACCACCACCGCCACCACCCTCGCCCAGTCGGGCGACCGGGGCGGCGGCACCGCGTCCGTGACCTGGTACGTCGGCAGAGGCGGCGCGCGGAGGGCCGAGCGCTCGAAGGCGACGAGGCCGGCGGGCCCGCCCTCGCGCGTCGGGTCCTTCGCGTACGCCTCGCCCGAGGGGACGAACTTGCCCTCGGCCAGGAAGGCGCGGGCGTTGTAGATGTTGAGCATGGCGCTCATGGCGGCGGGCACGATGATGAGGGGGACGGCCGCCGAGGAGGGCGCGTGGCGGGAGGGGGCGCCGCCGCCGCCGCCGCGCGCGGAGGAGGAGGGCGGAGGAGGGCGCGACGACGACGGGTGCCGCTGCTGCTTCTGCTGCTGCTGCTGCTGGGGCGGCCGCGGCTGCTGCTGCTGCGGCAGGCGCGGCGGCAGCCCGTCCTGCCCTCCTCCGCCCGCACCCCCGCCTCCCCCGCCGCCGTACCCTAGGCCCACGTCCGCCGCCAGCAGCCCGGCGCCCGCGGCGGCGGCGTCGCCGCCGGCCATGGCGCGCAGGGTGCCCGCGGCCGCGTCCTCGCGCTCGAAGCGGCCGGACGACTTGATGAAGGCGTTCGGGTCTTGGCGCTGCGAGGGCTGGCCCGCAGGGTTGGCGCCGCCAGCGGCGGGGTTGGCACCGCCGCCGCCGGGGGCCCGCGCCCTCTGCTGCTGCTGCTGCTGCTGCTGCTGCAGCTGCTGCTGCTGCTGCTGCTGCTGCTGCGACCGCCGCTTCTCCGCCGCCGCCGCCTCCTCCTGCCGCCTCCGCCGCGCGTCCACCGCCTCGGCGATCTGCAGCACGCGCGTGAACGCGCGGTTGGGCGCCAGCAGCATGGTGTTGCGGTCGCGCAGCTGCCGCTCCTGCCGCGCGAGCAGCCGCAGCGCGGCGGCCTCGGCGGCGGCGGCGCCCGCGCTCGCGACGGGCGGCGCGGCGGACGCGGCCGCGAGCGACGAAGCGTCCAGGCGCGGGCGCTTGGTCGCGCGCCCGGTGGCGGCGGCCTCGCCGTCGGCGGCGGCCGCGTCGAGCAGCTTGAGGGCGGCGCGCTCGTCGGCGGCGGCCGCCTCGGCCGACCGGAGCGCGGCCTCGGCCGCCGCCGGCGACGCGCCCTCGCCGGCGCGCGCGCCCTCGGCGGACGACGCCAATAGCGCGGCCGCGCCTCCCCCCGCCGCCGCCAGCGCCGCCGCCCCCTCGCCGCCCACGGGCACCTCGGCCGCGTCCACCAGGCGCGCCAGGGCCGCGGGCTCGTTGGACCCCTGGAGGAAGTCGCGCAGCGGCTTGCGGTCCGTCACCTGCACGAGCGGCACGCCCGCCTCCTGACACGCCTTGACGTAGGCGGCCACGCCCTGGGGGATGTTCTGGATGAAGACCACCGCGGCCTCGAGCGTGAGCAGCTGCCCTCCCTGGCCCTTGAAGCGCGTGAGGGCGCGCGCGGGGAAGGCGTACTGATCGCCGAACGCGACGCGCCCTCCCTCGACGCGCACGCTGTCGAGCCGCTGCTCGACGGCGAACTGCCGCAGGACCGAGAGGGGGTCCATGGTGTGTGGGTGACCAGGGGTCGTGTGGCTGCGGTTGGTTCGTTGTTTGTTGAAATGCAGGTTGGAGTGTTGGCGACGCCTTTCCTTGAACGGACGAGCGAGCGAGCGAGCGAGCGACGCCGACGCCGACGCCGCGCCTCTTCCCGTCGCCCGCTTGTCAGGCTTCCCACCAAGATACATACGGACACACGAACCGATCCGCGTACTACTACTCCAAGACCTTTTGACACGGCCACGAACACCCCATCACCCACCGCTCGCCGAAGCGCACGGCGCCAGGCCATTCCTTCCTTTCGTCGTCTCTCTTTTCACGGCGCGCGCAGGGCCCAAGGCCCGCGGCAGTCGGTCTCACCCCCCCGGTGGGGGGGAGTGCCTCCGCCCAGCATGATCGTCTACTGCCCCACGTGCGCCAACATGCTGCACGGTGAGCCAATGCGGCGGGAAAAAGAGACGCGCTGCATCGCCGCCCGCCGGCCGACGCCATCGCTCGCTCACTCCTCGCCCGCCTCCCCAACCGAGACCAAAAACACAGTCGACCGCCCCGAGGGCCCCGGGGAGCCCCTCAAGTTCTTCTGCTCGACGTGCGCCTACGTCTGCGACGTCACGCGCACGGTGCGGTGACCTACTTGTCTTTGGGGCGCGCACCGACAAAAAGCACGCCCTCGCCGTGGCCGCCGCGAAGCGACCCAGGCTTTTGCCCCGCTCTCAAAACCGCCCCCTCTTCCCCCCCCGCCCCACAACACACCCAAACCCGACCCAAAACATACAGATCACCAAGGACGCCGTCATCAAGCGCAAGCCCGTGGACGACGCCCTCGCCGACGACGAGGCCTCCTGGTCGGGCGCCGCCACCACAGGCGTCGCCTGCCCAAGAGTCGGGTGCGACTCGAGCCGGGCCGCCTTCATCGAGGTGCAGATCCGGTCCGCGGACGAGCCCGCGACGCTGTTCTACCGGTGCGTGGGGTGCGGGCACATGTGGCGCGACGGGTGAGGAGGCCGCCGCGTTCTTTCGGCGGCGCTCTTTGGCGGCGCGGGAGCGTGCAATAAAAAGAGAAAGGGCGCGGGCGCGCAGCGAGAGCGCGCGTTTTGTCGTCGTCCTTTGGTGTTTATTACAGGACACGCGATCGACGTTCTTGAGTATGTTGGTTGA
>Ga0335398_10000984_pt1 | contig 49869 bp, 42 predicted proteins | sample BON03_FD_205742 | JGI IMG/M metagenome (GOLD analysis project Ga0335398, IMG submission 205742) | Freshwater microbial communities from Lake Bonney liftoff mats and glacier meltwater in Antarctica - BON-03 (spades assembly) (version 2) | ecosystem: Environmental > Aquatic > Freshwater > Ice >... | reverse complement strand
CCCAGCAGCAGCGCATCTTCGACGCGATCGCCCTCGCTTGGAATCCGGTAGAGGTCGCCTCGGTGGCCAAGACCACCCGGCTCGCCAGCAATCAAGTCAGCGCCCAGATCCGCGCCCTCCAGAAAGTAGGATTGGTTCGCGAGGCCGCAGGGTCGCCGAAACGGAAGACCTACCTGCTCGCCGACCGATTTTCGACCATCCACTACCTGATGCGGCACGGACGCGCGGCGAGGAACCGACTCGAATGGTTCGTGAAGACGCTGTTGATTCTCTTTCCCGATGAGTCGGGTGCTGACATGGTGGCACGACTTGCGGGCGAGGCGGCTGGTTGCGGCGATGAAGGACGCCGTGATGCACGGGACCTGATGCGCAGCGCATGGGCCTCGATGACGAGCGAGTCGGCGCGTCGGATCCTGGCGCATAAAGTCGGGGAACGGATGTGGAGCGAGGAAGGTGAGTCCGCGCTTGGGGAGTGGCTCGATTTGGAGAATGTGCATGGTGAGTTGCCCGAAATGGAGATCGTTGAATTTTTTCGGCAGATGCCGGCGGAGGTTCGGCAACGTTTGGGGTATCAGCCGGAGGTTTCGTTTTGGTGGTTTACGGTAGCTGGTCCGTTGGGCGAGAAGGGGGCTTGGCATTTAGCTGAATTGGCCTATCGCAAAGCGATCGAACTCGATCCAAGGGATGCCTTTCTTTGGACTTTTCTAGGCATTTTGCAGCAACACCGCCTAGAGCAGTTTGAAGAGGCGGAAGTCTCCTATCGCCGGGCCATCGAACTCAATCCCAAGTATGAGTATGCGTGGTATTTTCTTGGCGATTTACAGTATCACCACCTCGGCCAATATTCAGAAGCCGAGGTGTCGTATCGGAAGGCTATCGAACTCGATCCGAAAGTCGCGCTCTCATGGTCCAGCCTCTCCCGCGTGTTGTCCCACGCGCCGGAGAATTGGCCCGAAGCGCAAGAATGTGCCAAAACCGCTTTACTCTTGGACCCCTATAGCGGCTCAGCCCACCGGCAGTTTCGTCGGGTGTGCGCCACTTCCGTCCCGGACTGGTGCGAAGTCCTCCCGACTCTCCTCTCCGCCGCGATCAAACAACCTTCGGACACCCCCCTCTTTGACTTTGCCATTGAAGGAGCGATGCGCCTAGCCCACCTATCCGGTTCAGCAGAAGTCTTGTCCCTCGTCGAGGGATTAGATGGCGCAATTCCCTTTGAGTCCCTCCTCGATGCCCTACGAGTCATGAGATCACACGACCATCTCCAAAGCCTCGCACCGGAACGCCAAACGGTGGCTTTACGCCTCATTGAACGTTTTAAGCCGGAGCCGGAAGAAGGCCTTTCGTCCGACGGGTGAGCCGCCTCACTTCCCCTTCTCCGCCATTCCCTCAACATTAAAACCGCGTGCGAGACTCGCGAGGTAAAGCACGACCAGCCCGCCTTCCGCCGCGTCTGAACTCGATGTGATAAAAAATCATCCCCCGCCCGCCATTGCGCGCTACTCTGCCTTCGGAACCGACTCGTTCGGAACCACCTCGGGAACCGGGGCTACGGGATCCTCGAAGATCTGCGCCTGCACGAGCACGAGCCGATTCGCTCCGTCAGGTCTCTTCACTGCCACCACTGCGGTATGGCCCGTCGGTATGGTCGTCCGGATCGTCGGGCGCAGAATAGCGTCTTTTTCCAGCAAGGCCTCGCCAGTCTCCGGCAGGTACAAGTCCAGTTCGACCTGACTGTTGTCCGCAGAGAGCGCAGCTGTCGCTCCGCATCGTCGATGGCCGAGTCGGGACAGGGCGGGTTGACCTGAAAAAGTCATCACCGAGGGCAGCGAGATCAGGTCGATCCCGCGTTTTTGGGCCAATCGTCGAATCACTTTTTGGATTTCGGCATCCGGGAGAACGGCGGAGAGTCGAACTTGGCGGTTATCGTGAATTCTTTCCTCTGCTTCCGGGGAACCTGCCAACTCGTCACGGAAGGCCGTAGTGGAAGTAAATGCAACTCCCTCACTGATCTCTTTGGTCATCGGAATGGGAGTGGCGGGATTCTCCGGGAAATCAAAGGGCCTTGCGACGGGAGTTTCAGGATCGTGCGGTGACGGATTCGACTTTGCGTGGGCGGCGTCGAGGAGTTCAGCCAGCTCCCCCGTAAAGGAAACTTCGCGAAACGTGAGGTAGACGTTTCTGGTGACCGCGGTATTGCGGGAAGTGACGAAGGCAGCGATCTTTTTCATATGCTCCGCTGTGGTCCGCACAGTGAGCCTGGCAGTCGCAGGATCGTACTCCGCCGAGGTGCCTTTGGAAAATTCGATCCCGGCGCTTGCCGCTCGCGGCGGATTTCTCGGCACCCATGGCGGTGATCCTGCAGGGGCGCAACGAAGCGCTCGCCGGGCTGGAGGGATTTTTCAAGGCCGAGGAGAGGATCCGGCAGTCGGGCATCTACCTGATGGAGCCCTACGATCCGGATCGAATCCCCGTGCTCCTCATCCACGGGCTCATCTCGCTACCGATGATCTGGCGGGACATCATTCCCGAGATGATCTCGGATCCGGAGATCTCGGAGCGCTACCAGTTCATGGTCTTCACCTACCCGAGCAGCTACCCTCTGGTCGAGTCCGCCGCGCTCCTGCGTGGCGAACTTGCGAGGCTGCGGGCCGAGTACGATCCCGGCGGGACCGACCCGCTCTCGCGGAACATGCTCGTGGCCGGGCACAGCATGGGCGGCATGTTGACCCATACTCTCGTCGTCGATATCGGGGACAATCTCTGGAGGCAGTCAGTGACAGTTCCCTCGACGAGGTGCCGGTTGGCGACGCGGAGCGTGAAGACATCCGTAGTCTGGTCTACTTCAAGCCCGACCCCGCCGTGCGACGAGTGATCTATTTCTCCGCGCCCCATCGGGGTGCCGACATGGCTACGAAGGACATTGCCGGAACGGTCGCGAAGCTGGCGAAGCTGCCGTCGGACGTCTTGAAGTTCAATGCGGAACTCCTCGATCTCCGGATCGACGAGCATTTCAAGGTTCCGATCGGCAAAAAATTCACCAGCCGGGAATCGCTCGAGCCCGGTGCCCCAATGGTGGCGGCGATGGACATCTCCCCCTACAAAAAGGGCGTTACTTACCACAGCGTCATGGGCGATCGGGGCAAAGGCGATACCCCGAACAGTTCTGACGGCGTTGTGGAATACTGGAGCTCCCGACAGGACGGTGCGGCTTCGGAGTTGATTGTGCCGACTGACCACGGTTCCTACAAACATCCGCGGGCAATCGAGGAGCTGCGCCGCATCCTGCTGCTACACGCGGGCATCTGAGGGGGAGAACGGGGTCGCCGGGGGAAGTGGTCCCGCATTTCTGTTCTTGCGCGGCGCGGGGCGATGCCTTTCCATGATGGAGTTAGTCCTCAAACTCCCCCCTCCCCCTACATTTATGCACCCGACTCTGCCCCGGATTTTCGCCTCGGTCCTCGCCCCGGCTCTTTTGCCCTTCCTCCTCGCCTCGGGGACGCTCCACGCCGGAGAGTTCACGATCAAGGAGGAAGCCGACGGGGTCACTGTCAGGATCGACGGGGAGCTCTTCACCAAGTACATCACCGGAGACGATGCGACCAACAAACCCTACTTTTACCCCGTGATCGGCCCGACCGGCAAGGCGATGACGCGGGCCTACCCGATGGAGGATGTGAAAGGCGAGGCCCAGGATCACCCTCACCACCGCTCCCTCTGGTTCGGGCATCAGTTCATCAACGACTTCGATACCTGGCACGAGGAACTCACCCTCATCGGGCGGGCGAAGGGCGACGCCGGGAAGCTGGAAGAGCTGAAAAAGACGCTTGGGGCCTCGGTCCATCGCGAAGTTCTCGAAGCCTCGGCCGACAGGGACATGGCGGTGCTGAAAGTCTCGACCGACTACACCGACCCGTCCGGGGCGGTCATGGCATCTGACGTGCGCACCTTCACCTTTCACCTCGGACCCGATGGTTCACGCATGATTGATGCTGATATCGTCTTCACCGCCGTCGGGGAAGAGGTGATATTTTCCGATGCGAAAGACGCCGGTTTGAGCCTGCGGGTTGCGCACTCGATGAGTGTCGATGCCAAAGAGGGCGGTCATATCGTCACCAGTGACGGGGCAACCGATAAAGATGCCTGGGGCAAGCGGGCCGACTGGTGTGACTTCAACGGTCCCGTCGGCGGGGAAAAGCTCGGTATCGCAGTGCTCAATCACCCGACGAGCTTCCGTTACCCCACCCCGTGGCACGCCCGCACCTACGGCCTATTCACCGCCAACCCCTTCGGACTGAAGACGGTCGCGGGAGAGAGCGAAGAAGGCTTTGTCACCTTAAAAAAAGGAGAGTCCTTTTCGATGCGCCACCGCATCATCCTGCACAGAGGGAACGAAAAAGACGCTGACATCGCCGGAGCGTGGAAGCGCTACGCGGCGGTGCAGTGAGCGACTCTTACTCCGAAACGCTGCTGAGGAGGAGTTCTCCCTCGCCATTGAGCTTCTCGTTGATCGAGACCCGGAGTCGCTCGACACCGCGACGGATGCGGGCCTTGACCGTGCCGAGGGGGCTGTCGATGCGTTCCGCGATCTGCTTCTGGGTGAGTCCCTCAAAATACGCGAGCTCGATGACCTCGCGCTGCTCGGGAGAGAGTGCCACGACAGCCGTCTGGAGAACCTGACGGGCGTCGGAGAGATAGAGCGCCTCGCGTCCGGTGGTGCGGGCCTCGGGGGCGTCGCCTTCCATCTTTTCTTCGAAACGGTCGTAAAGAGCCGAGCGCCGCTGCACTGAACGAACGCGGTCGATCGAGCGATTGCGGGCAGTCGTGCAGATCCAGGTCACCAACGAACCCTTTTTCGGGTGGTAGGTGTCGGCCTTTTTCCAGATCGTGGCGAGGACCTCGTTCATGATGTCCTCGGTGTCTTCGTAGTGGTTGAGGACTTTGAAGGCGGTCGAGAAGATCAGAGCCGAGTATTTCTCGCTCAGTTCCGCGAACGCCTTGTGATTGCGCGCTACGACCCGCTTCATCAGCGCGGCCTCGGCTTTGCGCTCGTCAGATGGCTCAATTGCTTCCATTTCGTTGTTGGTGTTTGAATTCATATTGTCTCGTTGTTGACGAACTATTGTCTATGAACAAGAATTAGACAAGAGGAAACTTTGAAAAAGGATGAAAATGTGTCTACCGGTGTTCGTAACCTCGCAGCCTGTAACGCTCAATCTTGCCCGATACCGCCATGAAGACCCACGATGAATTTTTCGAGATCAGTGCCGTTGCCCGGCTCACGGGGATCTCGTCTCATGTTTTGCGGGTCTGGGAGCGGCGGTATGGCGTAGTCGAGCCGAACCGGAGTGATTCAAAGCGGCGTCGCTACAATCAGAATGACATCCGTCGGCTCTCCCTCTTGAAAACCCTCGTAGACAACGGACATGCCATCAGCAGTGTCGCCCGACTCAGCACGGCCCAGCTCGAAGAGCGGCTCGCCAGTGCCCTCGAGGCGAGAGGATCAGATGAGTCCCTGGAGACGCCGGCACCGGCCGGAATCTGTCGGATCGGGTTGATCGGGATAAAGATTCGACAGGCGGTGCGAGACGCTGCCGAGAACACTCCCGCGATGCGAATCGTGGGCGAGTTCCAGGCCGCTGAGGAGATGATGGCGAGCCTGCGGCCGGGCTCGATCGAGCTCATCATCGTCGAGCGCGACACCATTTTCCCCGAAGACATCGTCGAGATTCAGGAAATGGTCGCCACGATGCGGGTCCGGCGTGCCATCCTGATCTACCAGTTCTCTCGCGAGGACACGATCAATCCACTCGATATCAAGCGCATCACCGCTCTGCGGGCTCCGGTCGATGCGACCGAGATCCAGTTGGCCTGCATCGCGGACATCCAGTTGGCGCTGCGTACGGGTCTTGTGGGCAGAGCGGTCGAGGAGGAGGCAACTCCAGCGCCGTTCGAGCGCCCCGTGGGCGAGATCCCGCCGCGCGCCTTCACCGACGAGCAACTCGTGCGCATCGCGAAGGTCTCGTCGGTGGTGAAATGCGAGTGTCCCCAGCACCTCGCAAGCCTGCTCTCGGGCCTGATCGCTTTTGAGAGATACAGCGAACAGTGCGAGGACCGCAGCGAGAGCGATGCCGCGATCCATGCCTATCTCCACCTAACCACCGCCCGGGCCCGCGCGAGCATGGAGATCGCCCTGTCCGAGGTCCTCACTGAGGAGGGAATAACAGTCTGATTTTGGCAGATCTATTCCCCGGCCGGGCCTTTACCGCAGCGGTTGCAATTGGCGGTGCGAGGTCGTAGCATGGCCCCCAGCATGGGGGAAAACGCCATATCACCGCAGGCCTTGCTCGGTCGTTTTGCAGAACAACGTATCCTCGTTGTTGGGGACGTCATGCTCGACTGGTTCATCTGGGGCAGCGTCTCCCGCATCTCGCCCGAGGCACCCGTGCCCGTCGTAGAGGTGCAGAGCGAGTCGCGCTACCCCGGCGGGGCGGCCAACGTGGCGCGTAACATGACGCCTTTCGGGACCCGCGTGGAGCTCTCGGGGCTCTACGGGACCGACCCCAACGGCACTTTGCTGGAGATTACTCTCGCGGAAAACGGCATCGGCGTGGAGCTCTGTCTCCGCCGCGAGGAATACCAGACCATCACCAAGACCCGCGTCGTCGCACGTCATCAGCAGGTCGTGCGGATCGATAGGGAAAAGAGGCGTCTGCTCGCGCCGGCTCTCGCGACCGAGTTGGTAGAGCGCATCCGCACCGTCCTGCCCCGGATCGACGGCATCATCATCGAAGACTACGGAAAAGGCCTCATCAGTGCCGAGTTGGTCGCCGGGCTGCTCGCTGCGGCCGCCGAGCGCGGCATCATCGTCACGGTCGATCCGAAGCCGGGTAACCCGATCGAGTGGCGCGGGGTCACGACGGTGAAGCCGAACCGGTCCGAAGCCTTTGCCTGTGCGGGCGTCGAGGATCTCAATCGCGACGCGGGAGTCGACCCTCTTCACGACGAGCCTCTCCTCGCGACGGGGCGCGCCCTCCTCGAGAAGTGGTCGTGCGCGCAGGTGCTGCTGACACTCGGCGAGCAGGGCATGCTCGTTTTTTCCGCCGACGCGGCCCCGGTCCACATCCCCGCGAAAGCGCGCGAGGTCTTCGACGTCTCGGGGGCCGGGGACACCGCCATCGCGGTTTACACTCTGGGACTGTGTTCAGGACTCTCGGCCGGCGTCGCCGCGCACGTCTCCAACCTTGCGAGCAGCATTGTCGTGGGAAAACTCGGGACGACTCCGATCGAACGCGAAGAGCTGCTCGCGGCGATCACGCTGAATTTCCCCGACGGTGTCCCGCTCTGAAATCCCCTTTTTTACCGACTTTCCCCCCTCATGTCTGCCGCCGATCTCATCCACGATACTTTTGCCGATCATGCCGCAACGGTGGCCCGTTTCCAGGAGCAATCCGCCGGGGTGATCGCGGCGATGGGTGAGCGCACTGTCTCCTCTCTCCAGGCGGGCGGGAAGATCTGCTTTTTCGGCAACGGCGGCAGTGCGGCGGACTCCCAGCATCTCGCGACGGAGTTCGTGGTGCGTTTCACCCGCAATCGTCGCGGTCTGCCCTCGATCGCTTTTACGACCGACACCTCCATCCTCACCGCCTGCGCCAATGACTTCGGGTTTGAAGCCGTCTTCGCCCGCCAGGTCGAGGCGCTCTGTCGCCCCGGCGACATCGTCGTGGGGATCTCGACCTCCGGGAACAGCGCCAATGTCGTGCGCGGGCTCGAGTTCGCCCGCAGCGAGGGCATCACGACCTTTGCCTTCACCGGCGAACAGGGCGGTGCCTGCGGCGAAAATGCGGACCTCCTTCTGTCCGTGCCTTCACCGGTGACGGCGCGCGTGCAGGAGTGTCACCTCATCGCCGGGCATCTCCTCTGCGACCTCGCCGAGCTCGCATTCGCCGGGACTGTCTCCACTATTTCCGGGAGCTGAGCGCCTTTTCGACCGGAGCGAGGATTCGCTCGAGTTCAGCGAGAGATGTCTCGGTTTTGCCGATGACCTTCAGTTGCGGCTCGTACTTCTCCCGATGCTCGCGGCAGACGCGGCGGAGCGGTTCGAAGAGAACGATGAAGTCGTGGTAAAAGGCAGTCGTCCCCTCGGCGAAGGCCTTGCGCTGCTTTTGCGCAATGATAGGGCGGTGCTTTTCGAGGATGCCGGTATAGAAGGTCCGTGCTTTCCGCACCGACTGGGCCCCCACGACCGCAGCGAAGGCGAGCAGGAGCGAGGCCACCCCGAAGGTGATCGCATTCCACGGCGTCTGCTCCAGCATCGTGAGGATGACTCCGCCGAGCGCGGTGAGGATGGCTGCGAAAATAAATCCCCAGATGATGCGGCTGCGCCGGGCGAAGAGGCTGCCGAGCTGGTCCCGCAGATTGAGATTGCGGAGCGCTTCGGCGGTCGCTTCCTCGACTTTTTCCTCGATTCGGCGATGGGCGGCGCTCCAGTCGGGGCTGCCGTCTTCGCCGACGCTGAGCTCGAGATTAAAATGCTCTTCCATCTCCTCGGAGACGCGATCCCAGAGGTGGGCGACGTCTTCCCTCACCGCCGTGGCCCCGGCACCGATGCTGCGGCGCACCGCCTTCATCGTCGTGGCAAAGATGAGCCCCTCGATCTCTTCCGCGCTCTTGCGACGGGGGAGCAGGGCGGAGATGACGCGGAACTCTGAGTCGAGAAGCGGCTCGGCCTGGAGACCGGCGGCCATGAAGCTCTGGTCAAAAGCCTCGAAGAGCGGCTCGCATTTTTTCAGGGTGCGCTCCTGTTGGGTGCGACAGGCAGGCTCGAGCTCGCTCAGCAGCTCCGTGTCGGCGCGGATGATCTCCGAGGCGGCACCGAGGTTTTCCTTGATCTCGCCCAGCACGTAGCAGGCCGCCCGCCATGCGTGGATGAGCTTGATGAGGCGCGGTTCGGACGATTCGACGATGCCCGAGATGTAGCGTTCGAGCCCGTCGATGCGGCTGTTGCGGGAGAGTTCCTCGTTTTCGAGGCCCGAGGTCTTGGCAAGGAAGGCCTTCTTTGCCGAGACTGCAAAGGTCGGGAAATGCTGGCCGAAGCGGTGGTGCGCCGTTTTCTGGAGGTGCTCGAGGATGGCCGAGACTTCCTCCTCGGTGCGCAGGTCGCACTGCTGCAGGACAAAGACGACCTTCTTTTTCCACTGATGGTGGATACGGTCGAGGAAATCCCAGGTCGAGGCACCCCAGGGATTGGTGACCGCGAAGACGAACAGAACGAGATCCGCCATGGGGAGGAACTGCTCGGTGATCTTCTGATGCTCTGACTCGATCGAGTTCGTCCCGGGAGTGTCAACGATGTTGAAATCCTTCAGGAAATCATTCGGCCGGAAGATCTCGACGATGTCGTCGGAGAAATCGAACTCGTGCGCCTCGGCCCCGTACTTGAAAAACCCGATCCGGTCTGTCGTCGGGATGACGTCGGCATTGCAGAAGTCTTCGCCGAAGATCGCGTTGAGCAGGGTCGACTTGCCCGCATTGACCTCCCCGACGACGACAAAGAGGAAGGGATCTTCCAGATTCGCCATCAGGTTTTTGAGCAGAGCGAGCCTCGCCGCGCTGATCCCGCCGTCGCGTCCGAGCCCGGTGAGAGACTGAATCGCTTCACTCAGCTTCTCTCGCGTCTGGAAATAATTCTTTCCCAGCAGGTCTGTTGGTTTTTCAGGCACAGTGGCGCAGGTTGAGGCAATTAGTGGTCGGTGTCCCTGCGTAGCAGGATGGAGTCCACGTCTTCTCCATATAAAGCCCAAGCTTCGCCCAAATTGAAGCGAATTATTTCACTTTTCCAAATTATATTTGAGAACCTTCTTACTTCCCGGATCATCTACTCAGGTCGGGGCATATTGAAACGGTCCGAGGTGCGGCAGTAACCGGCCGGGACTTCCATGCGGCCGATCGGGGCAAAGTTCTCCGGGATCACGAGGAGCGTCTTCGGATCGCCAGGCGATGGGCCGGGGAGTGACGAGACCGCCGGGGAGACGGTAGGCGTAGCGGGCGTGCTCGCCGGTGAGATCAAATTCCATGTCGGGGGCGGTCGGGGATGGTGGCACCCCGGAGCTTGGACTGGTCGCGCCTCACTTGTAGCTGCCCTCGGCGAGGATGGGGGGAGTGACGAGAGAGGGTTCCTTGCGGTAGGTGCGCGTGAACTTTTTCCCCCAGGCACCGTTTTCGTAGGCGGGGCGGTAGGTGATGACGACCGCTTCGTAGGTCTCGTAGTTGCCGCACTCGAGACGCTCCGTCACGGTGATGTCCTCACGGCACCACTCGATGTTGCCGATGACTTCAGGCTCGGGGCTGCAGATGCCGTGGCGGAGCGAGAATTGCGGGAAGACTTTGCAGAAGCTGCGGTCTTTCCGGGGGTAATGGCAGCGCAACCCGGGCTTGATGTTCTGATACTGCTCGGCGATGGCATTGGTGCCAAAACAGACGATCAGGGCGGCGAGGAGAATGGAGACGCGTTTCATGGCGGGCAAAGAGTCCCCTCATAGTCGAAAGAAATGCGCCGCTTTTCAAGCAGAAAGTCAGAAGGATTTGCGCGGGATCATCGTTCCTTCTTCACCACGGCCTTCAATTTTGCCCGGCCGATATCGATGGCACGGGCGTCGCTGACGGAGCGGGCGATGAGATTGACGTTCTGGCGGGCCCTGCTACCTCGGGATTTTGCCTGGATCTGATGGAGGAAGACTCCCCCCGGATTCACCTGCGGCTGGGAAAAGCCGAGCCGAATCGCCGAGGCGGTCACGTTCATGCGGCCCGGGGTGATGTCGTTGTTCTGCGAGTCGAAGATTTGGTAGTAGTAGCTTCGTCCCATCTCGAGGGTCAGGTCGGCGGAGATTCGGGTCGCGTCACCCTCGTTCACGGTCGTGCCCGGCGAGGCGGAGAGGGCGAATTTGAAGTAGCCGTCGCCGTCGTGGTTCTCTCCGCTCACCGCGACGCGCCCCTGGTGATTGATGATGCCCGGAGGGTCGACCGCGTGGAGAGGGAGGAGGTCAGAATGGTAAAGCTTTCTTAAAATTCTGGTATTACTAATACCGCCCCCCGATGCTGAGTTTCAAGTCTTTCGCCCAACTAATTAGGGCTGCCAGCTCGAACACAGGGCGAAGACCTTGATGAAGAGGCCTTTCGGGCGATTCAGAGAGGGAAAAAGAGGTTTCCCGATTGCGATTTCCCCCGCCTCATGCAAGGGGTGACAAATTTTAGCTTTCTGGGAAATGCCGCGAGACACATCGATTCAAAAAATTCTACTGATCGGTTCAGGGCCCATCGTCATCGGACAGGGCTGCGAGTTTGACTATTCGGGCGTTCAGGCCTGCAAGGCGCTGCGCGAGGAGGGATACTCTGTCATCCTCGTGAACTCGAATCCGGCCACGATCATGACCGATCCCGAATTCGCGGATCGCACCTACATCGAACCCATCACCGCCGCGGTGGTCGAGAAGATCATCGAGAAGGAAAAGCCCGACGCGCTTCTCCCGACGCTGGGGGGGCAGACCGCTCTCAACACCGCGATGGAACTGGTCCGCTCGGGCTTCCTCGAAAAGGCCGGCGTCCGTCTCATCGGGGCGAATGCCGAGGCGATCGAGAAAGGGGAGGACAGACTGCTTTTCAAAGAGGCGATGATCCGCATCGGTCTCGACATGCCTCATTCCGGCGTCGCCCACACCCTCGAGGAAGCGCACGTCATCGCTCTGGAGATCGGCTCTTTCCCGCTCATCATTCGCCCCGCCTACACCCTCGGCGGCAGCGGCGGCGGGATCGCCTACAACCGCGAGGAATTTGAAACGATCATCGCCCGCGGTCTCGACCTCTCACCCGTCACCGAAGTCCTCGTCGAGGAATCGCTCCTCGGGTGGAAGGAATACGAGATGGAAGTGATGCGCGACAAGGCCGACAACTGCGTCATCATCTGCTCGATCGAGAACTTCGATCCCATGGGCGTGCACACGGGGGACTCCATCACCGTGGCACCCGCGCAGACCCTGACAGACCGTGAATACCAGATCATGCGCGACGCCTCTTTCGCCATCATCCGCGAGATCGGCGTCGAGACCGGGGGCTCGAACATCCAGTTTTCCATCAATCCCGAGACCGGCCGCATGATCGTCATCGAGATGAACCCGCGTGTCTCGCGCAGTTCGGCCCTCGCCTCGAAGGCGACCGGATTCCCCATCGCCAAGATCGCGGCCAAGCTCGCGGTCGGCTACACCCTCGACGAGATCCGCAACGACATCACCCGCGAGACGCCGGCGAGCTTCGAGCCCTCGATCGACTACGTCGTGACGAAGCTCCCCCGTTTTACTTTCGAGAAATTCCCCGGGGCCAATGAGACTCTCACCACGCAGATGAAGTCGGTCGGGGAAGCGATGGCGATCGGCCGGACTTTCAAAGAGAGCCTGCAAAAGGCGCTGCGCAGTCTCGAGATCAAGCGTTTCGGACTTCTCGGCGACGGGGCCGATGTCGTGGTCGATGACGAGACCCTCACGACGAAGCTCAGCGTCCCGAATGCCGAGCGCATTTTCTTCCTCGCCCAGGCTTTTGTCCGCGGGTGGGAAATCGAGAAAGTCTTTGCCCTCACGAAGATTGACCGCTGGTTCCTGCGTCAGATCGACGAGATTGTAAAAGAGCAGCTGCAGCTCGCCGACACCGATCTCCGCAAGGCGAAGAAACTCGGCTTTTCCGATCGCCAGATCGCCCTCGCCAAAGGGATCACCGAGTCTGCCGCCCGTGCCGAACGCAAGGCTGCCGGAGTCATCCCCACCTACCGTCTCGTCGATACCTGCGCGGCCGAGTTCGAGGCCTTTACGCCCTACTACTACTCGACCTATGGCATCGAGGACGAAGTGCGCGACAGTGACAAAAAGAAGGTCATCATCCTCGGCGGCGGCCCCAACCGCATCGGGCAGGGGATCGAGTTCGACTACTGCTGCGTCCACGCCAGCTTCGCCCTGCGCGAACTCGGCTTCGAGACGATCATGGTCAACTCGAATCCCGAGACAGTCTCGACCGACTACGACACCTCGGACAAACTCTATTTCGAACCCCTCACCCTCGAGGACGTGCTCAACATCTACGAGCGCGAGAACCACGACGATCAGGTCCTCGGCGTCATCGTCCAGTTTGGCGGCCAGACCCCGCTGAACCTCGCCAAAGGCCTTGAGGAAAACGGCGTCCGCATCATCGGCACCTCGCCGAAGAGCATTGAGCTCGCCGAAGACCGCAAGATGTTCGCGAAGCTCCTCGACGACCTCGGGCTGCACCAGGCCCCCAGTGGCACCGCGACCTGCCTTGAGGAAGCCCTCGCCATCACCGCTACGATTGGTTACCCCAGCCTCATGCGTCCCAGCTTTGTCCTCGGCGGACGCGCCATGCAGATCGTTTACAGCGACGCCGAGCTGACCCACTACATGCAGAACGCGGTCGATGCCACGCCCGACCGCCCCGTCCTCGTCGATCGCTTCCTCGAAGACGCGACCGAGGTCGATGTCGATTGCATCAGCGACGGCGAGACCACCGTGATCGGGGCGATCATGGAGCACATCGAAGAGGCCGGGATCCACTCGGGTGACTCGGCCTGCGTCATTCCGCCCTTTTCCCTCAGCGCAGCGATGCAGGATCGCATCCGCGCCGCCGCCACGAAGCTCGCCATCGCCCTCGAGGTGCGCGGACTCATGAACATGCAGCTCGCTGTGAAAGGCGACGATCTCTACGTCATCGAGGTCAATCCCCGTGCCAGCCGCACCGCGCCCTTCGTCAGTAAGGCGATCGGCGTGCCGCTCCCGAAACTCGCCGCCAAGATCATGGTCGGGAAGACGCTGAAAGAGCTCGGCTTCACCGCCGAGGTCCATCCGAATCACTACAGCGTCAAAGAGGCCGTCTTCCCCTTCAGCAAGTTCACCGGCGTCGACATCATCCTCGGCCCCGAGATGAAGAGCACCGGCGAAGTCATGGGCATCGATATGGACTTCGGCCTCGCTTTCGCCAAGAGCCAGATGGCCGCCGGCGGCACCCTGCCGACGAAGGGTAATGTCTTTATCAGCGTCAAGGAAACCGATCGTCCCAACGTCGTCCGTCTCGCCAAAGGCTACGCCGAACTCGGTTTTACGATCTACGCGACGAGCGGCACCGGCAGCGAGATCAGCGCCGCGGGGATCGAAGTGAACATCCTGCCCAAGCTCGCGAGCGGCCAGCGTCCCAACGTCATCGACCTGATGAAAAACGAGGACATGGCTCTCATCATCAACACCCCCAGCGGCAAAAACCCGCGGGCCGACGAGGTGAAGATCCGCACCGCCGCGATGCAGGCTCGCATCCCCATCATGACGACCCTGCGCGGCGCCGACGCCGCCCTGCTGGCGATCAAGTCACTGCAGGGCAGCGAGGTGGAAGTGCGGGCGCTGCAGGACTATCACGCGTGAATCACCATTCCGGCAAGTCAACTCACTCAGGGAGCCGCTTTCCGTGTCACCCAGACCGGCGACGACCAGGCCATATTGCCGTCGACTTGCTCCACCCTGACGTAGTAGCGGTTCTCGCCGTCGAGCATCGCTTCGTCCGTCACGGAGGTCTCGAAGAGTGATTCCGCAAACGGGCCGAAGGTTTTCCAGTCCTCTTCGTTCCTCACGAGAGTGATGCGCTTGATCGGGGCGGTGCCATCGACGCGAAACCAGAGTCGTGGATTTTCCTCCGTTTCAAAAATTGACCCGAGGGGGCGGTCGTTGCAGGTGAAGTTGAGGTAAATCTTATCGGTCGCGGCGATCGTGCGGCGCTGATCGAGCGCTTCGATGATTCCCTCGCGGGTGAACTCTTCGCAGTAGACGCCGCCATAGCTTGTATGCTGGGAAATGTGATCCGAGCTCGCGAAGACCCCCAGCTTTCGCCCGAGTTCGAGCGCGTTTTGATAAGTGCCCGCTTTGTATTGCCCAAAATCTAGAATCGGGGCCGGCGGCGTCGCTTCGGCGTCTCCGTCGATCGTGTATTTTTCCCGGGGCTTCAATCCCGCAGTCGGCTGGGGCGCGCCCTCGCCCTCATAGGAGACCCGGGCTCCCTGATAGATCTCGACGACATTCTCCGACCCGTAGCCGATGCGGTCGTATTTGGCCCAGTCCGTCCCCATGCGGGTCGCGCCGGTGTGGCTGATGACCGCGACGGGCTTTCCGTAGTCCTCCATGATGTCCCAGAGTTCGTAGGGGGAAATTTCATCGAGCCCTGCCTTGACCGGAAAGACAGACTGCCACGGCGAGGCGCGATAGGTAGGACGCTTGATATAAACGAGCGGCCCGCCCCGGTCAGCAAAGACGACATTGCGATGCCCCCAGGGCCAGACCTGCTCCCGCTCGTAGACATACATCGTGTTGAACCGGCCCGGACTGTGGAGGGCGTCGTGCATACGCTGGTTGTGCCACCACTCGTAGGGATGGTAGATCTTACCAATGTCAGTGTGATCCGAGGTTCCGAGAAAATCGATTTTACCGAGGTCATAGGCGTAGCGAAAATGGTCAACGATGCAGCCGTCAAAGCCGGTCCGGCAGTTGGAGACATCGGTGTGGCGGTGAAAATCGCCCCAGAAAAGCCCGAGGTTTTTTCCTCCGACCTCCCATTCGTGCCGCTCCATCGCGGGGCGCTCCGGGGTCGCCTCAGAGGGGGCAAATGGCAGCGCCGGTTTCTCCTTCGCGACAAAGGCCGTTGCAGGAGGAAGTGATCCGGGAGAGGGGAGCGAGGCAAAGTGAATCCCCACCTCCCCGTGCGCTTTCGTGGTTCTAAGATCAGACGGCCAGCAGATTTGAATGTCGGCGCCGTCGCCCGGGGGAAGAAAAACGGCCCGGCGATCCTGACCATAGCTGCTCCCGGGGAGTCGCCGACGGGCGCTCCAGGTCTCTGAATCCTGCCGGTAGGCGGTGAGCCCGATTCTCCAGAGTGCGGTTGCAAAATAGCGATAGGCGACCCAGGGATTCCCGTCACGACCAAGTCCAACCACGGGAACATTGACCGGATTTCCCGCTTCTCCGGCGGGACCAAGTGGAATCTCCGTGAACGATTCCTCCGCCAGGGAAAAACGTCCGAAGAGGACCGACTTTCCGGCGTTGATCCCCGTCCCGTTTTCATGACCACGCGAATCGAGTCCCCATCGCTCCTTCCCCCGCTCGGCCGCGATCCAGAACCCGTCACCTTCGGCGGTCGCCGTGATCGAGCCCCGGGCCTCGTAGGAAGCAGAGTGTCCGATCGGAAACACTTTCACCTCCCCTGCGGTTGTGACACGGGCGAGGTAGAGATTGAATTCATTTCCCCGGGAGCTGTCGTAAAGGACCCAGGCATTGCCCTCCCCGTCGAAGGCCAAATCGGGTTCCCAGTCTCCTCCGGGCGCGTCGCTCACCGCGATCTCACTGGACCAGGTCTTTGAAGCCGGGTCGAAAAAACGGGCAAAGACATCTCCCTCGCCGGCCCGGAGCGATTGCCAACTGACCCAGACACGACCTTCGGAATCGGTCCCCGCATCGACGAAGGCCTCGGCAGCGTCGGAGTCAGCGATGACCTCCCGCGGACCGACCCCACCGGCCCCGGTCCACGAGGCGGCGAGGATATTGACGGAGTCATCCGCTTCATTTGTCTCCGGCCAGAAGCACCAGACCGTCCCCTCCCCATCGACCGCGAGAGCAGGCTCGTGCAGGATCCCTGACTCGACGAGAGTCGCGACGATCTCATTCGAATCGGCCGGGACCTTCGCAAGGCGAAGTGCGTCGGAGACCCCGTTCCACTCCACAAAAGCCGCCATGACACTGCCATCGGGCATCACCGCCGCTGAGGGAAGATCCCGCTGAAGCCCTTCCCGCCGAATGGAAAGAGCGGGCCCGACCAGGGAAATCGCGGCCTCTTTTTCAGGTATTTCCTGAGATGCCCTGGGGCGGGGCGCCCGCTTTTCCGGCGCTGGCTGCGGCGCTGGTTTTTCTTCGCTGAAAAGCGTAGCACCGGCACCGAAGAGGGAGGCGGCGAGAATGAGAGCGATGAGGGGGGATTTTTTCATGCAAGGACAGAGTGAACAACCCCACCATGAACATCGGTGAGGCGCTGGTCGATCCCATTGTGATAGAAGGAAAGCTTTTCGTAGTCGAGCCCGAGGAGATGCAGAACCGTGGAGTAGTAGTCCCAGACCGTGGTCGGATTCTCCTCCGCACGGCGGCCGAAGTCGTCGGTGGCGCCGTAGCTGACGCCTCCCTTGATTCCGGCTCCCATCATCCAGCAGGTGAAGCCATCCGGATTATGATCACGCCCTGAGGTGCCCTCCTGCCGGGTCGGCATGCGTCCGAATTCGGTCGTCCAGAGCACGAGCGTATCCTCGAGCAAGCCGCGCTGCTTCAGGTCAGTGAGAAGGGCCGCGGTGGGTTGATCAAAGATCGGGCAGTGGCGCTCGTAATCGCTCTTCAGGGTCTTGTGCGCGTCCCAGTTGAGGAGTCCATCAACACCCGAGGCACGGGAGGAACAATAGAGATTCACGTAACGAACCCCGCGCTCTAACAAACGCCTCGAGAGGAGGCAGTTGCGTGCGTAGGCAGCCTTCAACTCATTTCCGGAATCGGTGCCGTAGAGTTTATGAATATCCGGCGACTCACTCGCAAAGTCGCTCACCTCCGGGGCGGACATCTGCATTTTTGCGGCAAGCTCATAGGCTCCGATCCTCGCACGAAGGTCGGTTTCGGCGGCGCGCTCGGCGGCGTGTCGCTCATTCAAAAATGTGAGAAGATCGCGAGTCCCCTGCTCCTTTGCATCGCTCACCCCGGACGGACGCCTGATGTTCCGGATTGGCTGATGAGCGGCCATGGTGATGGCTTGATGCTTCGCCGGGAGAAACCCGTTGCTCCAGTTCGCCTTACCATTCGGGGGCTCGCCGCGGATATCGGGAATCGCGACATAAGTGGGAAGGTTGTCGGTGAGACTCCCGAGAGCGTAGCTCGTCCACGCTCCGGCGGAGGGGAAGCCCTCAGTCGCGTGACCGGTATTCACAAAGACACAGCCCGGTCCGTGGGTGTTAGTCTTCGAAGTCATGCCGTGGAAAAAGGCGATGTCATCGACATGCTCAGCCATGTTCGGAAGCATGGTGCTGATCATTTTTCCGCTCTTTCCGGCAGGAGCAAAGGGCCACGGACTCTTCATGAGGGGACCGTTTTTTCCCTGAAACGAGACCATGTCCTCTTCCCCCGGAAGAGGCTCGCCGTGCATTTTTTCCAGCATCGGTTTGTGCTCCCAAAGGTCCATGTGAGAAGCCGCACCCGGGCAGAAAATCTGAAGGACCCGTTTCGCTTTCGGCGGGAAATGCGGCCCCTGCCGGAAAGAGGAAACCGCGCCGAAGCCCTCACGGGTCATGAGTTGGGCCAGCCCGACCCCCATGAGACCGGTCGTGACATCGCCGAGGAAACGGCGGCGGGTGTTGGCGTGGAGAGGATTCATGATCAGTCAGGGGATTGACAAAACAGGTTGTAAAACGGAGTTTTACGCATGAAAAAAACAATTTCTAAAATCGGCAATTCTCACGGATTGATTTTTGACTCGACTCTTCTCCAGCTTGCCAAGCTCAAGCCCGGTGACCAGGTCAATGTCGAGGTCCACAGTGGCGGCACGATCACGCTGACGCCGATGAATGATGTCGAGATCACTGAAGAAGCAGCCGCCGGGGCCGCGCGGGAAATCATTGGGAAGAATAGCGAACTCTTTCGGCATCTTTCATGAGCGAACTTCGACATCCTGGAAAACCTGCCGCTCTTGCGATTCACCGGGAGGTCCTTGCCGCGCATGGCGGTGGTGACGGGATCCGCTCCGGGGACTTGCTGGAGTCTGCCATCGCCGCTCCGCAGGCGACGATGGGCGCTCAGGCCCTGATGAGTGATCCCTGCGAGATTGCGGCGGCCTACCTCTATTATCTTTCCAGCAATCACCCTTTCGTCGATGGAAATAAACGAGTCGCCCTCGCCACCTGTCTCGTCTTTCTCGAAAGCAACGGGCTTCTCCCCGAACCAATTCTTGATGTGGAACCATGGCTGGAGTTCACGATGAACGTCGCATCGGGTTCCCTTTCCAGAGAGGAAACGACGGAACAATTGAAGAATCTGCTTCAAGTCGGCTAAGCGGGGATTGAGCGTGAGTGTCATCAGTCGAGAAAGATCAGTTCACTGCTGTTGAGCAGGGCACGCGCAACGGAAACGAGGCCGAGCTCCTGAATCGAGGCGGCAAGTTTCGCCATCTCTTCCGGATTCGGCGAACGCTGATAAAGAATGCGATAGGCCTCGTGAACTTGCGCTGCCGGGTCAGCTCCTTTTTCGGCGATCCGCCCCGCGAAGGCGTCTGCCATGTCCATCGTGAAATCGTGATTCATCATCGTGAGCGCCTGGAGTGGCGTCGTTGTCTCGGCGCGTTCCGGAGCGGAGAAGGTGCAGTCGGGCTGATCGAATTCGGTCATGAGATCGACGACCGACGCTCTCGCATTCTGGTGATAAACCGCCCGCCGATAGGTCTCCGGACCGTGCTCGTCGAGCGGTTCGTAGGTGCTGACATTGTCCTGCATGAAGTGGAAGAGCCGGAAGCCGGGGCCACCCATCCCGTCATCGAGTTTTCCTGACACAGCCAAAATTGTATCCCTGATCTCCTCAGCGGAAAGTCGCCGCGGAGAAAACCGCCAGAGGAGCCGACTATCTCCGTCCACCTTCGCCGCCTCCTCCCGCCAGGCCGAAGACTGCTGATAGGCCTTCGAGGTCATGATGAACCGGTGCATCTCTTTAAGCCGCCAGCCATTTTCCCGAAGCTTCACGGCGAGAAAATCGAGAAGTTCCGGATGAGTGGGTCGTCCCCCCATGTAGCCGAAGTCATTCGGGGTATCGACGATCCCGGTCCCGAAATGGTAATGCCAGAGCCGGTTCGCGAGAACGCGGAGCGTGAGAGGATTCTCCGGACTCGCGATCCAGTTCGCGAGTTCGAGGCGCCGGGTCGCTTCCGGAGCATCGGCCGGCAATACGTAAGTCGGAGCGGAACCCGCAAGAGTGGAAAGGCTTGCGGGAACGACCTCCTCCCCTTTCCTCTGCGGGCTGCCGCCGATGAAAAGATGAAAGGGTCCCTCCGCGTCTTTGGCGACACGATTTCCGATCCACACTTTCGGGAGCTCAGGAACGGCTGCGATTTCCCCTTGCACCGCTGCCAAATTTTTCCGAATTCCTGCCACGGTTGCCGCCTCCTCCGTTGTCATTTCGGCTTTGCGCCAGCGGACGTTCCGATGAACTTCACTCACCGGTTTCCGGTCATGGCCATTGGCGACCTCCCTCCACGATTCCCCGTCAGACGATACTTCGATGCGGTAATCGGCGACGAAAGTGAATTTGCGATGCTCCGGATTGTCCTCTCTCCTGGCACTGGAGAAAACGACCCTTTCAATCATCGTCGGCTCCGCCAGCTCGATCGTGAGGTCCGTGCCTCTCGCGAGAAACCGCTCACCTGTTTTTCCATCGATCGCATGCTGAGCGCCGTAGGCCCCGGGAAAGTCTTCGATCTCTCTCGAAGCTCCGGAGGCCTTTGCGCCACGATCAGCCAGTGCCACATTTTCGGAACTGCTCCCGGCAGACCAGACTTCAAACTCATCAATCCCGAAGCCCGCTGCCGTATTCGGAGTACTATCCTGAGCTTCGCTCACGAGGCGGACAAAACGGGCCTCGACCGGAGTGAACGTTTCAGTCGTCCCCGTCCGGTCTGTTTTCTCCCGGGTCCATTGCCTTTCAAACTCAGCGGCACGGGCTCCGGCACGGTGCTGAATCCCGGCCATTATTGCCTGCTCCTCTTCCTCCAGTTCCTTTTTCCGCCCGTTCAGGGGAGCGAGCAGGGCCGCCACTTCACCCTTTTGCTCCGGGGTCGCAATGGCCCGCTCTCCATGGCGAACTCCGGCGAAGGTGGCGTAGAGTTGATAGTAATCCGTCTGCGCGATCGGATCGAATTTGTGATCGTGACAGCGGGCGCAACTCACCGTCATCCCGAGGAAAGCCTGACTCGTCGCGTTGATGATTTCATCGAGCGTATTCGCCCGGATTTGTGCGGCCTGCTCCGCGTCCTGATTTCCCACATCATCATAAGGACCCGCCACGAGAAAGGCGCTGCCGACTTCGACCAACGGATCTCCCGCCCCGAAGACATCGCCCGCGAGATGCGCGCGAATGAATTGATCGAAGGGTTTGTCTTCATTGATCGACCGGATCACGAAGTCTCGAAACGGCCAGAGGCTGTTAATAATGAAATTTCGCTCGTAGCCGTTGCTTTCTCCAAAGCGGACCACATCGAGCCAGTGTCGCCCCCAGCGCTCTCCATAGTGAGGTGACGCAAGGAGGTGATCAACCAGCTTTTCGTAAGCCTCCGGATCCTCATTCCCGACAAAGGTCTCCACTTCCTCCGCCGTCGGGGGCAGGCCCGTCAAATCGTAGGTGGCGCGGCGAATCAGCACCCTCCGGTCAGCCGGTGGATTCATCGAAAGGGATTTCTCAGCGCGCTCTTTCTCGAGGAAGGCGTCGACTGGATGATCCTCGTCATTCTCCGGTGGGGCGGCTTCCTGAAGCGGCTGATAGGCCCACCAGCTCTTGTCTGCTTTTGACGCTTCGCGCAGCACGAGTCCCTCCGGCCACTCGGCGCCCGCATCGATCCATTGTCGGAGCAGCTCCGCCTCCGCCTCCGTGAGCGGTTCGCCCTCGTCCGGCATGTAGGGTTTCTCTCCGGGCTCTTCCGGCGTCGCGACGAGGTAGAGATCGCTCGCGAGAGCTTTTCCCGGAATCACCAGTTTTGCTTCCGGATGCAGGACCTCCTCTGCCGTCGACAACGAAATATCCCCCTTCGCGGTGTTCGGATTGTGGCAACCGAGACACTTCTTTTCCAAAAACGGCTGAATATCTTTAGCAAAGTCGACTGCGCCAACCGATCCGCCACTGATCGAAAGGGCCAGAAAGAGGCCGGGGAAAAGCCGGAGGGCGTGAAGGGGAGGATTCATCGGGTTGCAGATTTCAACAGAAACATCTACCATCAACCAAGCCCTAATTCATTTTGTATACAATCCGCACGATCACGGTATGCCCGCTGCAGGCCCTGTGAAGCCCCCAATTTCATCGTCGGCTCGCAAAAAAAGGTCATCCTCTTCGTTCCTCACGAGAGTGATGCGCTTGATCGGGGCGGTGCCGTCGACTCGGAACCAGAGTCGTGGATTTTCCTCCGTTTCAAAAATTGACCCGAGGGGGGCGGTCGTTGCAGGTGAAATTGAGGTAAATCTTATCGGTTGCCGCGATCGTGCGGCGCTGATCGAGCGCTTCGATGATTCCCTCGCGGGTTCCACTCACTTCTGGCTGAGCGGGCCAATTTTGATGCCTTTTCCCGGGGGAGCATTCCCGCTGAGTATCGAGGCTTGTTTTTCAGCGTTTCGGGATGACACCGAAAACCGTGTTGCCCTGAGTGTCTTCCAGTCTCGTGAGAACCAAATCTCCAGTTGAGCTTCGAGCGGTTCGCCCCCTCGCCCTCTTCGGCGAGGCGCACCGCCTGCTCGACTGCGTTCCAGGTCTTGCCGGTGCCCGCCCCTCCCTCGTTGAGGAGCTGGCGATTGCCTTCGAGGATGTCGAGGAGCTGGTATTGCCGGGTGAGCTGTTTGCGGAAGAGGATCTCGTTGTGGTCGAGAAAGTGTCGCAACTCCCCGGGCGCGGAGCCCTTGCCGTAGACCTTGAGAAAAACTTCGCGGTGGCGGCTGAGGTCGCGGGGCTGCTGGCCGCCGAAGAAACGGCCGAAGAGGGACTCGAGGCGGTCGAGATCGCGACGGTCGACGAGTTGGTCACGGGGGATGTCCCGGAAGCTCGTCTGCCCCTCGGGGATGAATTCATTCGGCAGGCAGAGCGCCTTGGCCACCGGATGCCAGCCGGGGCTCGCCTCGTCGAGAGCGCGGATCACCCCGGCGTGCTCCTGGTCGAGCCGGTCGACGCGTTGGTCGCAGTTCTTTTCCGGGTCGCCCTCCCAGGCCCCCGTCGGGGCGAACTGGCGGAAGCGGTGCCCCTTCACCTCGAGGACGAGCAACCCGTGGAGCGGTTCGAAGATGAGAAAGTCACCCTTGCGGCGCACGCCCTTATTGTCTGTGTAGTAGAAACCCCGGCGTATCGTCCAATCTGTGTCGCCCCGGGTGGGAAAGGGCGACAACATTTGACAAACGATCCAACTCCTATCCCTCTTTATTGATGCCTCACCCTCTTCGATTCCGGATCCGTTTGCTTCCAATCGTGATCTTTGGATATGCCTGTCTGAATGGGTCTCTCGCCATGGGCGAATGGCGCACGACTCAAATCAACGAGATGTCCTACGTAGCGCTCGGGGAATTTGCCGAGGCGTTCTCAATGAAACCGGCGAAGCGGCGTAAAGAACCGAGGGAGATCGGATTTGCCGGGGAATCTCATCAACTGGTCGTGAAGACAGGGACGCGGGAAGTCATCGTCGATGGTGTCAGGCACTGGCTTTCGTTTCCGGTTGCGACCAGAACCGGTCAAGCGTTCGTCTCTCTGGCGGACATCAACGCAACGCTGGGTCCTGCCATGAGCCCCGCTTCAGTCAAACAGATCGGAAAGGTCAAAACGGTCGTCTTCGATCCCGGACATGGCGGGCATGACATCGGAGGCAAGAGTGCCTACGGCTACGAAAAAGACTACACCCTCGACGTGGTCAAGCGTGCCCGCCGGATTCTCGAGTCAAAAAAAGTAAAGGTCGTGCAGAGTCGGCTTTCAGACTCCTTCGTCGATTTGGCGGAACGCCCGAAAATGACCGACGACTACGACAACCCGATCTTTGTCAGTATTCATTTCAATTCAGCCGAGTGGAAGCCCTCGGCCAGTGGCATCGAGGTCTATGCGCTTCCTCCGCTGGGCTTTCCCATAACAGGGAAGGCGCCCGATCCGATTTTGGATCGCCGAAAGTGTGAAGGGAACGCGATTGAGCCAGCCAGTTTTGTTCTGGCGAATACGATGCAGCACACCCTCCTTGGCAAAACCGGAGGCTTTGATCGCGGGGTGAAACGTGCCCGATATGCCGTTCTTCGTTATTCCAACGATCCATCGATTTTGATCGAGTGCGCCTTCCTCACCAACGCGAAGGAAGCCGAAAATATCCATTCTTCAAAGTGGCGGGAGATCCTTGCCCAGTCGATTGCCGATGGGATATTGGCCTACATGGGCCTGGCCAATGAGAATCGCCAGCCCGCAAAAGTTTGGGACTACGGCAGGAAATCGACGGACGAGTTCGTTTGGGAGGAGTAATGCGTTGATTTGGAGTGCTCTCCTCGATCGCTCGGGGTCGATGCCGTCCCACACCGCAGCGGCCCAGAGGGATCTCCACGCCCGCCACTCCATGACCGCGAACTTCAGCGGCCAGGGGATGACGGGATCGGCAAAGGCGTTCCGCCGGGAGGTTCAGGCGATGTGGGGGCCGTTTTCAGTGGCGCTTGCGGGGCCGAAGGAGGGTTTTAGCGGGCCGAGGAGTGAAATTGGGGGGAGGAGGGGTGGGTGGGAAACGCTGAGATTAGGTGATGAAAATTGAATTTGCCGAGTGCGACGGGGTCGGAATGCCGAAAGGCTGGCCCGAAGAGATTGAGAAAGCTCAGTCCGTTCCGATGATCGGGATCGGTGGCCGATTGCGCGAGCGTGTTCGCTACCGATCCAGGACCGGGACCGGCTACACCGCGTCGATGCCATGTCACGAATGCCGCGTGAGTGCGGGGCAGCAGTTTATTTGTTGTGAGTGCGGGGGTGTCAGAGCATATCGGCTAGTTGACCTAAGGTCGCAGTCGGATAGGATTTCAGCGAAGGATCGCCTCGAACTCATTGGCGATCGCATTTCTTGATCGGTTCCCTGTCTCGCCCCAATAACCTTCATCCTTTATCCTCTCTTCCTCTCTTCCTCTCTTCCCCATGACCGACATCGAATCCCAGCACACCGAATGGAAGGAGTCGTGGCGCGACGAGTTCCTGCGGGTGATTTGCGGCTTTGCAAACGCCGAAGGCGGCAACTTGGAGATCGGACGCAATGACAAAGGGGAAATTGTCGGGTTGGCGGATGCCCCGAAGTTGCTCGAAGATCTCCCTAACAAAATCCGCGACGTCCTAGGCATTCTCGTCGAAGTGAATTTACGGCAGGACAACGGCGCGGAATTCCTAGAAATCAACGTCGAACCCTATCCGAACCCGATCAGTTATCGCGGCCATTATTTCATGCGCAGCGGCAGCACCACACAGGAACTGAAAGGCGCGGCGCTTGATCGGTTTCTTCTCCGCAGGCAAGGCCGCACTTGGGACGGAGTGCCCATGCCGGGCGTGAAAGTCGCTGATCTGTCGGCTGCCGCCGTGCGGCTGTTCCGAGAACTCGCAGCTACCAGCGGACGCCTTGAAGCCGCTGACCTTGCCGCCTCCGATGCGGGGCTTATCGAGAAACTCAAACTCACAGAAGGCAGCTACCTCAAGCGAGCCGCCGTGCTTCTTTTTCACGAAGACCCCGAGAAATTTGTCACCGGTGCCTTTGTAAAAATCGGCTTTTTCCGCTCGGAGACCGATCTTGCTTACCACGACACCCTGCATGGGAATTTATTCTCCCAGGTAGCGGGAAGCATCGACCTTATCCGCACTAAATATCTCAAAGCTGCCATCACTTATCAGGGCATTCAACGCATCGAGCGCTACCCAGTGCCATCCGATGCCCTGCGCGAAGCAGTGCTGAATGCCCTCGTGCACCGCGATTACTCCATGCCTTCTCCCGTGCAGATCCGCGTTTATGAGGACAAACTGAAAATCTGGAACCCCATCGTCGTGCCGGAGGGCTGGACTTTGGATACCTTTCTTGGCGAGCATTCCTCCGCCCCCTACAATCCCGCCATCGCCAATACCTTCTTCCGCGCCGGGGAGATCGAAGCATGGGGGCGCGGCATTCAGCGAATCTTCGAAGCCTGCCGCGCCGCATCCAGCCCTGAGCCACAACTCCGAATCTCCGGCCACGACCTCTGGCTAGAATTTCCATTCTCCCCTGAATATCTCAAGAACATCGCCACAACTCCCCAAGACGTATCTCAGTCAGGGGCCCAGACGGCACCAGTCACGGCACCAGTCACGGCACCAGTCGGAGAATATGTCGAGAAACTGGTCCGCCTACTTGGACAACGCGAACCCCTCGGTAACGAGGATGTCCTCCTCGCGTTTTCACTGAAAAGCCGTCGTCGCCTGCGGGAAACTTATTTTGCCCCTGCAATCACCGCCGGTCTCATCGAATACACCATCCCCGACAAACCCAACAGCCGCCTCCAGAAATATCGCCTGACGGCGAAAGGTAGAAGGATGATTTATGAAGGATGATGGGAATGCAGATTTGGTGGTGCGAACGACGGAATTTGCGCTTCGTATCGTGAGGATGTTCGTCGCTCTACCGAAGACGGAGGAAGCTCGCGTTCTCGGAAAACAGGTCTTGCGATCCGGCACTTCTGTCGGTGCCAACTATAGGGAAGCGCAACGTGCCCGCTCGAAAGCCGAGTTCATTGCTAAAATCGGAGACTGCCTCAAGGAACTCGACGAAAGCACCTACTGGCTCGAACTTCTAGTTCGCGCCGAGATAGTAACCGAAGCTAAACTCGCCTCCCTCCGAGACGAAAATAACCAACTCCTAGCCATCTTCACCACCATCTCAAAAAAGGCGAAATCTTCCCCTTCATAATTCATCCTTCCCCCCTCAACCTTTCTTCCCAATGCCCGATCTCCGCGAAAATATCCAGTCAGCTCTTAGCTCCTGCGCAACGGGAAGCCTGGCGGTTTCCGCCAAAGCTCTCTACAACACATTGGGCTACGAATCGGAGCGTGGTGCTTCTTGGGATCTCGATGAGTTCCTCGAAATTGCCCGCCTCATCAATAAACCGTTGCCTATGCCAGCCATCGTCCTTTTCCGTCATGGGGAGAAAGACGAGCCGCTCGTATCCATCGCCATCATCCGGCGGCGACTGAACAAGCGGGATGCAGCAAAGGACGTTTACGCGAGGAGGAAGGGTGATTCGGGGCGGGGGAGTTTCAAGTTTCACGTTTCACGTTTCACGTTTCACGTTTGGGAGTTGGATTAGCTCCCGGGAATCTGCGGCCATCTGTGGAAGCGAAGCGCATCGGTGAAAATCTGCCCTGAAATCCAAGGGGCTCCCCGCGCCGCAGCGAGGCGGACAAAAGTGTCCACCCTCCTTGCGATCCCGCCGCACCGCCGCCTCCGTAGAACGGGTCTCCAGGCCCGTTCCTCGCATGGCCTCCACTGAGCGTCTGTCGAGTGGCTATTTGCGCCCGTTCGCGGTGACGAAGTCTCCCCGTTGAAGAGGCAGACAGCAATCGCAGCAAGGCGAAGACAGCCAGCCGAAGGCTGCCCGAAGGGTAAGCGTAGCGCGGCAATGGCTGCTCCACATTGATATCCAATCAGAAGGTTCGTGCCATCCGTGAGAGCGAAGCGCATCTGTGCGCATCCGTGTGAAAGGCCGCTGATTGCCCTGCCAAAAACACCGATTTACACAGATGGGATTTGATTCCACAAATCCCGCCTGCCTAACTGAGACCCAACACGGAGGCACCCGGATTCGCTTCGCTCCCACAGACGAGCACGGATCGCAGAGGCGCCCCGAATTCCCCGCAGTGTCGAGGGGGCGTAGTGGTGCCCTCCAGGTCGCCACCGCAAAGCGCTGGAGTGATGGATTTATCCGTTCGATCCGAAGGGGTTTTAGGGAATCTGCGGCCATCTGTGGAAGCGAAGCGCATCGGTGAAAATCTGCCCTGAAATCCAAGGGGCTCCCCGCGCCGCAGCGAGGCGGACAAAAGTGTCCACCCTCCTTGCGATCCCGCCGCGCGCATTCCCGGGGAGGCACGACACTCCTGTCGTGCAGAGCGCCATCGCAAGCTCCCTTGCGTCTCCAAAACCCGCCGCGCCGACCCCCGAACCTGAAACTTGAAACCTGAAACCTGAAACTTCCCCGCCACCCCCCGTGCGAGATTCGGGGCATGAGACAGCAACGGACCGGGAAGACAAAGCCAAAAACCACCGGGATCGTGTTGTCTTCGCCTCGCTTTGGCGGCTTCTCTATATCCTGCGGCCACCTGTGTCGCTTCGCTCCCCTGTCTCCCCGCTTCGCGCGTTCAACCTCGACCGCGCAGGATCGATGCCGCCCCCTTCCGCAGCGGCCCAGAGGGATCTCCACGCTCATGACGCCATGACCGCGAACTTCAGCGACCAGGGGATGACGGGATCAGCAAAGGCGTTCCGCCGGGAGGTTCAGGCGATGCGGGGGCCGTTTTCAGTGGCGCTTGCGGGGCCGAAGGAGGGTTTTAGCGAGCTGATGAGTGAGATTGCGGAGAGGAGGGGTGATTCGGGGCGGGGGAGTTTCAAGTTTCACGTTTCAAGTTTCAAGTTTGGGAGTTGGATTACCTCGTGAGAATCCCGGATCGGTCCTGATATTCTCCTTCTTGAAAGGAGAGATTCAAGCGTTGGCAGAGACAACCTCGGCCACGCGCTTGAGACCGCCGTATGAACTACATCCTTGAAATTCTAAAGCCAAGGTTTAGAATTTCAAGGAAGTGATGACTGATCGCCAAGGCTATTTAACCAAGATTCAGGCCCGACTGCGGGACAATCCCGTGGTGGCCTTGCCGGGCCTCGGCAAGCAGGCAAGACGACTCTGGCGCGAATGCTGGCCGAGGCCTCGCCCGATCTGGAGATCCATCACTTCGATCTCGAATCGCCCGCCGACCTCGCCCGCCTCACCAATCCCGAGCTGGCGCTCTCCCCGCTGCGCGGATTGATCATCCTCGATGAGATTCAGAGGATGCCCGGGCTCTATCCCGTGCTGCGCGTGCTCGCGGATCGCCCCGATCTCCCTGCCCGCTTCCTCATTCTCGGCAGCGCCTCCCCGGCACTGGTCGAAGGGGCGAGCGAAAGTCTCGCGGGACGCATCTCCTTCATCGACGTCTCCGGGTTTTCGCTGTCGGAGGTCGGCACCGGGCATCTCGCGGAACGGTGGTGGCGCGGCGGCTTCCCACGCGCCTATCTGGCGCGGGACGACAAGACAGCCCGCCAGTGGCACGAGGACTTTTTCCGGACCTTCCTCGAGCGGGACATCCCGCAGTTGGGGATCAGCATCCCGGCGACCACCCTGCGGCGTTTCTGGACGATGGTGGCCCATTATCACGGACAGATTCTCCAGCTCTCCGAACTGGCCCGCTCACTCGGCACCAGCGAGCCCACCGCCCGCCGCTACCTCGACATCCTCTGCGGAACCTACGTCGTGAGGCAATTGCCACCCTGGTTTGAAAACCTGAAAAAACGGCAGGTCAAAGCTCCGAAAATCTACATCCGGGATTCCGGGATCCTTCACGCATTGCTGAACATTCCCGATGCGGTCGCCTTGGAGTCCCATCCCAAGCTGGGTGCCTCGTGGGAAGGCTTCGCGATAGAGCAAATCCTCTCGATCACGGGAGACCGCGAAGCGTATTTCTGGGCCACCCATGGCGGAGCTGAGCTCGACCTGCTCGTCTTCCACGCGGGCGAGCGCCTCGGCTTCGAGTTCAAATACAGCGAGAAACCCAGCACCTCCAAATCGATGCATATCGCCGCATCGGACCTGGGTCTGGATCACCTCTACGTGGTCCACCCCGGAAAGCACAGCTTCCCCCTCACCGAAACCATTACCGCGAGCACTCTGGCTGATCTGTTGGACCTGCTCACTCCACTGCCCTGAAACATTCTCACCCCATGCCCCCGTGAATGTCCCACCCCTCGTGCGATAGTGCGGGCATGAGTAAACACAAGACCGGGAGGACAAAGCCAAAAACCACCGGGATCGTGTTGTCTTCGCCTCGCTTTGGCGGCTTTCAGGGATTCAGGGATTCAGGGATTCAGGGATTCAGGCGTTCAGGAATCGGATCGCAGCGAACACGCGCAGTCGGTAGACGGCGCGAAGCAAAGCCACCTAGGAGATTAAACCTGAAACCTGAAACCTGAAACTTGAAACTTGAATCCCACCCCCTGTGCGAGATTCGGGGCATGAGAGAACAACGGTCCGGGAAAACAAAGCTAAAAATATCCGAGGTGGCGTTGCCTTCGCTCCGCTTTGGCGGCTTCTCTATATCCTGCGGCCACCTGTGTCGCTTCGCTCCGCTGTCTCCCCGCTTCGCGCGTTCATCCTCGACCGCGCAGGATCGATGCCGGCCCATTCCGCAGCGGCCCAGAGGTATCTCCACGCTCACAACGCCATGACCGCGAACTTCAGCGACCAGGGGATGACGGGATCAGCAAAGGCGTTCCGCCGGGAGGTTCAGGCGATGCGGGGGCCGTTTTCGGCGGCGCTTGCGGGGCCGAAGGAGGGTTTTAGCGAGCTGATGAGTGAGACTGCGGAGAGGAGGAGGCGTGAGTGAGGGGATGAAAGGTGGCGAGGTCGGGTGCGATCATCCATGAACCACGCCGCCTTGCTTCCCCGTAGAGTCAGTGGTAGACTTGCTGCATGAACTCAAGAGAAGCCGTCATTGAGGAGATCAGGACCGCTCCGGAACCGGTCGTCGAGGAGGTTTTAGATTTTGTGAGGTTTCTGAAAAGCAAGGCTACGCTCAAGCAACCCGCCACCATCACGCCGCGAGCGTTACCGGATTTTCGGGCTCGTCAGAAAGCGATTTTCGGGGACCGCATCCTGCCCGATTCCCGGGACATTCTCGATGAACTGCGGGCCGACCGTCTCTGATGCGCTACTTCGACTCAGGGGTCCTTCTGAAACTTTACTGTCCCGAGGCACGCACACCGGAAGCACTGATCCTGTTCGAGCAGACTGTCCAGAAGGTGCCTTTCACCGAGCTGCATCAACTGGAAATGCGCTCCGCAGTCCGCCAGAAGCTGGGTCGCGGAGAAATCGATCTGGCCGAGTCGGAACGGATTCTCCAATCCATGGACGCCGACCTGGTAGCGGGAATTTTTTCCCAACTGAGTGTGTCATGGCATGAGGTCTTTCTCAGGGCCGAAGCCTTTTCCGCCGCACACGGCGCATCGACTCTGTGCCGATCTCTTGATACCCTGCACGTCGCCTTGGCGTCCGTGTTGGGAGCGACCGAGTTTTGCACCTTTGATACACGACAGGTCAAAATGGCGACGTCGGTCGGGTTGCAGGTGATTCCATCACCCGGCGACGCCGGCCAAAGATAGCAGATTCGCCCATGCAGGTGGGCTCGAGGGCAGAGCGGCGGAAAGCAAAAAAACTACCGGTCTAGGTCCGTGGTTGTCCCACCCCCCGTGCGATGGTGCGGGCATGAGTAAACACAAGACCGGGAAGACAAAGCCAAAAACCACCGGGATCGTGTTGTCTTCGCTCCGCTGTCTCCCCGCTTCGCGCGTTCAACCGTGATCGCTCAGGATCGATGCCGCTCCATTCCGCAGCGGCCCAGAGGGATCTCCACGCTCATAACGCCATGACCGCGAACTTCAGCGACCAGGGGATGACGGGATCAGCAAAGGCGTTCCGCCGGGAGGTTCAGGCGATGCGGGGACCGTTTTCAGTGGCGCTTGCGGGGCCGAAGGAGGGTTTTAGCGGACCGAGGAGTGAGATTGGGGGGAGGAGGTGGGGTGGGAGTGAGTACGTGGGATGAAGCCTTCACTGAAAACCAGATATAAACGGGCTTCCCTCACAGCGATTCTCATGTATCCTGCCGCTTTAGCCTGTCAAACGTACCTCGCCACTTTGTTAACCTCTCGTCAGTTGCAACTCTTCTACTGCACCGGTTCTGATGACTTGGTTCGAGACTTTTTTGTGCCCTGCTTGGAGTCGGCCTCACTCTACCGCCGCTACGCAACCTTCACTCCAAACGCGGGCTTGGCCGCGGTGATGCGGGCTGGAAACCAATTTACTACCCTGACTCGAACACCTACCCAATCGAGCGGTTTTAGTCCATGAACTGGAACTCTCTCCTGCCAAGCCAATATAATTTTACGGAGGCCATCCGGTCTCTTGCGAACGACGAGTCCTTTCTTCAAGGGCTGACCGACCTCTTCATCCTTGCCACTTGGGGGCTCGGAACGTTCATTCTGGTGTGGGCCTTGATCGAAACCGCGTTCTCTTTCTCGCGGACTCGTAGGATCGCCCGCGGCCTTCCAAAACCGGGGACTGGCACCCGCTTCGAAGATATCAGAGCGAATTGGGTCGCGGGAAATGGCTCTTTGGCGCAAGCGTTTGATGAGTTGCTGGTCGAGGTCCCGCAGCGTGATGCGCCACTTGAACGGGAGCTGAAGCGCACCGGAAGAGCTGAGGAAATCTTCAACGAATCCAGTCTCGCCCATCGGATCATCGGGAACCGACTGTTCATGGCGACGCCCGGGATCTTAACAGGAATCGGGGTTCTTGGAACCTTCGTCGGCCTCGCCTTGGGTATCGGTGCTCTTGAACTCGAAGGGTCCGCCATCGAGGATCTGAATTCGAGCATTCTGCCTCTCATTCAGGGTAGTGCGACGGCCTTCTCGACTTCGGTCTGGGGGGTGGCCACCAGCCTGGTCTTCATGATCCTCGAAAAGTTTCTTGAGGGGGGGAGCCCGTTGGCCAATTCGCCGACTTCAGGGACGCCTGAACCGTCTCGTTCCTCGATATCTTCCCGAGCAAAGCATGATCGACCTTCAGCGGTCCTCTATTGAGTCCGAACAGCAATTGAAAGGGTTGGCGGTTGCGATCGGAGAGCAGATGCAGAAGGCGCTGGATCGGATCGGGACCAGTATTACAGAGGCGGTAAAGGAGGCGCTCGGTGGGCAGGCTCAAGATTTGGGTGAACAGAGCGCCAAACTGATGTCCGAGGTGCTGACCCTAGAGCTGGACAATCTCAAGACTGCCATCTTGGAGATGGGAGAGGGGTTCAAGCGCGAATTCGGTGGAGCCAATGCCCAGCTACAGGCAACCGTTTCTGGCTTCGACTCCGTTGTAACGGGGCTGAATGCTGCCGTGCAGACAACCCAATTGTCGGTCGAGAACGCAGTCAAGCGGCTTGAGGGGCAAGAGACCGTGGTCACTGCCCTCGGTAGTGCCGCAATGGAGTTGAAGGCGGCGGCCATGAAACTGGGCGAGATGCGAGAGACCTTCGAGCTGTCGGCGCAGCGCAACGCCGAAGCGGCCAAAGCTCAGGAATCCGCAGCAACGAGTAATGTCGCGGTGGCCAAACAGTTTGAAGAGATTGGGGAGAATCTGCCAGAGACACGGGATGTGATCCGAGACGCGGCAAAGATCATCGGGTCTCTTGGACAGCCGCTTCTCGAACTGAAAGAGATCCTTGCGACGACTCCCGACCTGTTCCAAAAACAGGCGAAGCGGCAGTCCGAAAACGATGAGCTTCGGGCGACTCGCCTCCTTACTCAAACCGAGTCGCTCGCACAGGCCGTGGCAGATGCCGCAGAAAAATTTGCGAAAGTCGAGACCATCGGAGAATCCCTCAGTCGGTCCGCCGAAAGTCTCGAATCGGCCGGTGCCTCACTCTCGACCTTTGGCAGTCAGTTTCAGATCGCTTCCGAGTTGCAGTCGGAGTCCGCCGCTTCTGCGGAAAGAGCTGCTGCCTCAAGCGAGAGGGCCGCCGCAAGCCTCGCACCCATCCCGGATTCCATTGAAAGACTTGGAGGCGGTCTGCAGATGGCAGGAGCCTCCATGAAGACCGGTGCCGAGGCGGCCCGCGACGCTTACGAAACGCTTATTGAACATCAGAAGCTCTGGTTCCAAGGGGTGGAGACGGGCCTCATGTCCATGCGTGATCGACTCCAAGAGTTGATCGAAGCCTACGGGCAAAAGGTGGAAGTGGTGACTCAGGAACACATGAATAACTGGGTGACAGCGGTGGAAGACAGCCTGCAAAAATTCTCGGTGCAAGTGGAGTCCCTCGATGGCGCACTTAGCGAACTCACTGAGAGACTTTCTGAAGAATGATGTTCGGATCACGGGCCAGCACGAAGCCGAGAAACGGGGAGGAGGAAAACCCCTTCCTGCTCTCCTTTTCCGACCTGATGGCGAGTCTTCTCGCGATCTTCATTCTGGCCTTGATCGTGATGATGATTCAACTGCATCGCAAGCAGCAGGAGCTGGATCAGGAAACCAAACGGATCAAGCTGACCCTGGTCGAACTTTTGGGTAGCCTGGAGGAGATCAAAGAGACCCAGGATGCGATCGACAGCGCACTGAGCGGGGTCAGCCTTCGCGAGCAGAGTCTCATCGCTCTACTTGAGGGCGTGCAGGAGGATCTCAAGGAAAAGGGAATCGAAGTCATCGTCGCCGAGAACGGTTCGGTCCTTCGGATTCCTGAACGGGCCCTTTCGTTCGGTCTTGGACGGTTCGAGATCCAGGAGGAGTTTCATCCCGCCGCTGACGCCATCGGGACCGCCTTGTTGGCAGCTCTGCAACGTCCGGAGAATCTCGTGTTGCTCGACACCGTCTTCATCGAGGGGCACACCGACGCTGTCCCTAACACACGAGAAATGGGCAACTGGGGTCTGAGTGCCTACCGGGCGATTTCGCTCTGGAAATTCTGGACGGAGCTACCGGGTAACTGTGCTCCGTTTAAGGAACTGAAGACGGCCGACCCGACCCGGAGCGGTGGTGAGAAGCCTCTCATCTCCGCGAGTGGGTATGCCGAGACTCGAACCACAGGAATCACTTCGTCCGAACCGCTGGTCGAAGGAAGATCGACCGCGAATTCGGCAGATCGGCGTATCGACATCCGATTCACCTTGGCCTCTGCCGAAAAGAAAGACCTCGAAGGGTTGGGAGAAAAGGTTTCGGAGATGCGCAAGAAGACACAGAAGTTGATTGATCGTCTCAAAGAAAATGAACCCTAGGCTACCTGCCAACGAGATATTCAGGTTGAGGCCGCCACGGAACCCGCGGCTGTCGGGTACTCATGCCCTTGCCTCAATCCAGAAGCTTAAGGAAATCACTCCTGACTGCGATGGAGCGGCGGCTGAGAATGCGAAGAACCGCGTCGAAGAGTTGAAACATTGTCTGCAGGCATCCAGACAGAACGGGTTGAGTTGGATCGACGCCACGAATGTTCCCCGACGCGAGTGGACCCTGCTTCGACTCTACACTCTCCACTTGGGAACCACGGGAGCAGACGAGTGGCTTTGTAAGTTCGATGAGGCGGTAGCGGAATCGGTGTTGGGGACAGATGGTCGCCGGTGGCATCCTTCGCGACGTCGCGATGTTACCAACCTGTTCTTTGTCCAATTCGACAGACTCGCGGCCCTTCCCCAGATCGCCCACCTGTTGGTTAAGGCGTGGGACGCTGAAGAGAAAGTTTCGCGTGACGAGTCGTCCCGGATCTGGAAGAAAAAAGCGGGAATACTTTTCGATTGGGAAGGACCGAATCGTGTCGCGGGGTTTTGGAAGGAGGGAGAAAATGTCGATGATTTAGCTGATCGTTTTGCCATCCCAAAGACTTCACTTTTTCGTGAGATGCTCTTCCAATCTGTCCTACTCAGACGCTTGCGTGGGATCCGTCTCTTCGAAGTCAATCGAGAGCTTTTTCGGGAGATTGAGAATTCCAAGGCAACTAGATTTAGGCATGGTCGCACGCTCGGAAGTTGTGCGGTCGAGATTCTTGTGGAGAGGGTGATGAAGGAGGCAAAGGAACTCTGGGAGCCCGCCTGGAGCAGACAACTCGTTCCCTTCGCTTGCGATCCGCGAACTTTGAATTTGGCTGAACGCGAACGGTGGTGGGGCTGGGCTAACCAGGATCAACGCAAAGCTGCAGTGAAGGCGCTGACGGGGCTGAACATTAAAGAGTTCATACGACTGCTCGAGGATAGCCTCAAGGAGACAGGGAGCGAGCATCAGTTTAAGCGCCGAAGCGATTTCTTACTTTGGATGTTCACGGGTGGGTTGATCGAGGACGCCAAACTCGTCGTCCATGCTGATTTGTACGGAAACATCGACGCTGCGACAAAACAGAGTCTCCAGCCCTCACGAGCTCAAGGCGGCGGGCAACGAACAAGCTTTGTGTGCCTGAAGTGTGCCGGAGGGGTCAATTTGATCGAAGGTACTCACAACTTTGGTCTTCGTGGATTTCGGGAAGGTCGATTCCCGATCAACACCTTCTGGGAATCAGCTCCCCGGGCATTCGAAGATGGGTCGCTTCGGGTGAGTGAAAATCGATGCGACATCTATCAGCGGCACTCAGGCGAGTGGGAGAGCTCGTTCATTGATAAACTCCGAAACAAGCTGCGCATCGAATGGCCCCGATTTAGGAGATAAGTAATCTGCGATGAAATTCTTTCCAAAAGAGGACCGTTTTGGGTGGGCCCGCAACGAATCGGGCTTATCCATCTTTTTTGGTAAACCCGGGCTTTATGAACGGGCAATGGGGGGACTCGCTCCCGATTGGGCAAACGAGGCGGCCCTCTGGATGCAACGACTCCTGGAGTGCGGGGATGCTGATTCATCCTCTTCCCACGAGGGGGTTTGGATTGCGTCGGATGACGCCGTGCGTCTCGATGAAGCGACTCGAGATCGCTTCGAGCTTCCGCCGATCTGGCCCGGCAGCTTGCGTCTCGATTCTCAAAGCGTACCAAACGTTCGCGATTTTGATGCGGCACTCTTCGTGATCGATGAGAAGGGCAAGAGCGTTCCTCGTTGGCGACTCGAAGGGCCCATACTCATCGTCGGAGAAGACGAATTCCACCTGCCAAGCCCCGAGCACTACGCTTGTCTAAGAGCCTTTCAACAGTGGCGGGCCCGAAAGAGCAGAACTGAAAGCGATCACCTGCGACTGCTCCTCACACTTGGAGAGGCGGCCAAATCCGGAGGCAGGATCGACCTTAGCCGCGCACCCAATGTTGATATCGTTGACGGAGGTGAAATCATCATCGCCACTACCGAAAATAGAGACGGGTCGGTCGAACTCACTCCGATGTTCGCCAACCTGTTGAAAGGTTCGAGCAAGGAGTCGTGGGAAGCTCTCCGGCAAGATGTTGCGGACCGTCTACACCATCTTGAGGGGAATGGCGTCGAAGGGATCGTCCGAATCGGCAAAAAGATTGTTCTCCTAAGTCCAGAGCAGACGATATCAGCAAGGGCGATCGCTCGCAAAAAGAAAGTCCCTGCCTCTGATAAGACGCAGTTTCTTCGGAAGCCTGAAGTGTGGATGGCTGACCACGTCTTCATCCACGGCGAAGTGGAGTTTCTTCCGCGAGTCGTGGGGATCGGAGAATGGAACGGGGGCTATCTAGGTGGAGGCGGCGAATTGGGGGAGGCGGTCGATTGGTTTGACAAGAAGCCGGACGCCTTAGATTCGGAGACCGATGAAGATGAAAATTTCCAGGATGAAGAGACAGTTGGCGGTGAGTCCGGAGACGCTTCCACTGCGGAACTCGACGAAAACGGAAACATACCAGATGATGAGGAAGAGAACGGTGAAGATGGTGTTGCCGAGGATGGCGAACTGACCGGAGCTAACTTGCCGGAGTTGCAATCAGGCCCTCTCGTTCCCCTGATCGAGACGAATGACGAAGAACTGCGCTGGGGTGTTCCGTATGGAGAATTCAAGCCGGGCGAAGAAAGTGGTCTGGAACTCGCGTTCGATGGCTTCCCGAGAAAGCCGTTCCCGCATCAGATCGGCGCGATTCGGTGGTTGGCAAATCACACGATACGAGCTGGCGAGCCACGACGTTGGAATACAGGCGACACGGCGTGGGGTGCCGGGGCATTGCTCGCTGACGACATGGGACTGGGGAAGACCCTGAGCACCCTTCTCTTCATCGGCCTTTGGTATGAGCGATGGAGACTGGCATCAGGAAAGGAACCTTCCGCCTGCCTCGTCGTCGCACCTCTCTCTCTGGTCGAAAACTGGAAGGAAGAAACTCTCAAGTCATTCCCCGAGGGTCGCCTCCCGTTCACAAGAATGATTTGCGCGATCCCGGCCGCGGACCTGGGTCGCTACTACTCCACTCAAAACGGTCGGGACCGCGTGGCCGCTGACGGAACCCGGGTCGAAGAGTATGGGCTCAAATTCGGTGACGGCACTGAGGCGAGTCTCGATTGTCCAGGATCCCTCGTCATCACGACCTACCAGACGCTTCGCGAGTTTCGCTTCTCATTCGCCGGTTGTGACTGGGGCGCGACCATTTTTGATGAGGCCCACAACATCAAGAATCCGAATGCTCTGCAGACAATCGCGGCGAAATCGTTGAAAGCCTTCTTTCGAGTCGCTCTCACCGGAACGCCGGTGGAGAACCACCTCGGGGATCTATGGAGCCTGATGGATGCCGTGGAGCCCGGCGCGCTGGGGTCCTTCGCCGAGTTTCGCGAAAAGTGGATCCGGCGTCTAAGGGTTGATCCCACGCAGATGAACGAAGTGGGGCAGCAACTTCGTGACTACCTGAGCAACCTCATTCTGAGAAGGACCAAGGAAGAGGAGCTAAAGGGGCTCCCACGGAAAACGCTCCGTCCGGTTAAGGTTCCCATGACGACCGCCCAGCTTGAACGCTATGACGAAATTTTACGTCTCGCCAAGAGCACTTCACCGGATGACGCGGCGAAGAAGCGTTCCAACCACCACCTCGCCTGTATGTGGGAGCTGCGGCGCATCACACTCCATCCGGACCTCGTCGGCGGCGGTTTGGCCTGTGCTCCGACGAGTGAAGGGGCTTCACGGACGTATCTCGCGGAGTCCGGAAAACTTCGATGGTTGCTGCAAACGCTCGATGAAATCCAGAGCCGTGGGGAAAAGGCATTGATTTTCTCCATCCAGAAGTCTCTGCAGGACATGCTCGTGACCCACCTGAGGCAAATTTACAAGATCCCCGTTCCACTTATCAATGGGGACACGAAAGCGATCTCGCAAACTCGCCCGAACGACACACGCCTAGGCTTGATCCGTCAGTTTTGCGACCGCCCCGGATTCGGCATCTGCGTCCTCTCTCCGATCGCGGCCGGAGCCGGTCTCAACATCGTGGCGGCCAATCATGTCATCCACCTGGAACGGCACTGGAATCCGGCGAAAGAGGATCAGGCCACGGACCGTGCGTATCGGATCGGACAGGAAAAAGAGGTGGAGGTCCACATTCCTCTCCTTGTCCACCCGATTCGTCCCCAACTCACCACCTTTGACCTTGGACTTGATAAACTGATCGGGAGGAAGCGCTCTCTGGCCGGTTCGCTCGGCCTCATCCCGGTCGCGCCGGTTTCTGTCGACGAGCTATTTTCGGAGGTTTTTGACGATGGAACGCCAGAGGGAGCTCCGACAAAATCGGCTCGTATCGGTCTTGACGATGCCCTCAAACTGTCGTGGGAGTTGTTTGAAGCACTGATTGCCGAAATTTACGGGCGGGAGGCCAACTCGGTGATCCTCACTCCAAAGGGGCGCGACGGTGGTGCCGATGTCATCGTCCGGGAATTTGGACCTGAATCCAAAAACATTCTTGTTCAGTGCAAGAAGACGGGACGATCCATACTCGACAGTGAACACGCCGTCCGCGAAGTAATCGGAGCCAAGCCCGGTTATGCCCGTGGTCTGCATCTGCCCGACCTGGACGGTGCGGTCCATACGACCGCGAAGACCTTTTCGAAGAGAACAAAAAGAGCTGCCAACCCGGAAGGAATAGCGCTGCACGGTTCGCGCTGGATCAGAGATGCTCTCAACAGACACGAAGTGACTCTGACGCAGATCTTGAAACGGAACAGGACGAGAAAGAGGGTCGTGTGATGCGCGTCGTTCGTATCCACTTCTCGTCGGGCACATCGCTGGGACAATTTGGGACGCGATGTGGCCAGATACCGGTCGAAGGCCACATCGTCTAGCTCGATCATGAGCAAAGTCCCTCGCGCGTTCCCACGCCACTCACCCCAACACCTCCACGAACGTCCCCAGAATCGGAGACCCTATTTCGCCCTTTTCGACCCGGATCGGCTCGTAGTCTCGGTTGTCCGATTCGAACATCCAATGATCCCGCTCCTCGCGAATACGCTTGATCGCCTCCGTACCGGAACTCCCACTACCGAAGTCCGGCAGGTTGGCGATCACGATTTGCCCTTGGCTCCGCGGTCTGCGGTGATACTCGAAGACGACCAGGTTCCCGATCTTCAGAGTCGGCTCCATCGAGTCGCCTGCAACGCGGACGACGAAGCGACGTTCCTTCGCAAGGCGGGTGGGAACCTCGATCCAATCGAACTCCTCCAACGTCGCGAGATTCTCGGTCTCGAATCCGTGGAAGGGCGAACCCGCCGCAAGCGAAGCCGCGAGCGGCAGATACGTGCGGAAGGCCCCGCTGCCAATCTGATCGAAGCGGAGGAGGTGAAGCTCTTCGTCCGGATCAGGTTCAACGGTGGCTGCAATCCCAACGTTTTCGATGATCCCGTATAGCGAAGATTCATAATGAAGTTTCTCTTCGTGAATCGGGTAAGGAGCGGAGCCGGGCGCATCAATCATGGAGCCTAGTATTGGGGCCACCCGGCCCCCTCCGGGTTCCCATCGTGCGGCCCCGCGCTGGGCGGCTGTGGTTTCAAAGGCCTCGACGAAACGGCTGAAAAGGCGCGTTTCCCACGATGCAGCGGGTAGCGGATCACGACCGAGCAGGGTTTGGGCCTCGCGGCGAAATCGCTCCCCGAGCGCCTCGTCGAGACCGCGCCAGCAATGAATGATGAGGTCGCGCCGTCGCTGGAGCAACTCGTAGGTGGGTAGGCGATCACTCTTGCGATTGTTGGCCTCGACGCTCGCGGGAAGAAGATTCCAGAGGTCGTTGTTGCGCCAAAGGGAGAAGGGAATGGCGTGGTCAACGGCGAAGTCTTTGGGGATGGCCCGCTCAGTCCAAACACAAGTGCGGTCCGGCAGAGAACCGTAGTGGCGCCGAGCGTCTTCGACGTTGCGCTTCGCATCCGGCACTGAAAGAAGGCAATCAATCATCCTGCTCGCTTTGACTAAGCCCCCATTGATCTGCTCAGTCAGTTCCGCCCAGCGCAGAACGGTTGCGTCCTGGATCCAGTTGCCCGTGAGGCAGAGTTCGCGCCAGAGCGAGGCATCCATCAGAATGGCCTTCGTCTTCTGGTCGTACTGCAGTATGTCAAAATCCCCGCCACCGGCGTGTCGCACGGGCATGTTCCAAATGGTGCTCTGCACCTTGGAGATCGCCTGCTTCGCCAAGCGCTCGCCCTCGCCCCGGAGCCTACCACTCCGCCAATCCACGTAGAAGGCGGATAGTCCGCCACATTCCGCGTAGTGCCTCAGCAGTGGCTCCATCGCCGGGCGGATTGCCACGTCCGATCCCCGGGCTCCAGAGCTGGTTCCCTGCTTGATCGGGCTCTCCTCAGCGAAGACAGGCCAGTAGTAGAAGAGCCATTTCTCGGCGACCAGTTCGTTTGGTATCGCGACTCGCCCGTCCTGTCGAAAGTCCGCGACGTGCGCTTGAGTCTGCGCGATCTCGGCGAGGGCGCGGAAAAGCGCGAGCTTGTAGGTCGCCACCTTCTGATCGCGGTTGAGGATGCTTTCGACGAGTTGGAGAGGGCGGTCGCGGAGTTCGCCGAGGTGCCGGAAGACAAAGGTCCGCCAGCGCACGCCGTCGCGCCCGAGTCCGTCCAGACTGATTTCCGAGCGTTCTATCCCAAAGCCAACCCGCTCGAAGAGCAGTTGCAGCTTCGCGGCGGGCAGCGGAGTGAAGAGCCTCCCCCCGGCATCTCGCCCGGTCGCGGGATCGACATCGGGCCTGGCCTCCGGGATAGAGACAACAAGCGTGCCACTCGGACGCAGAACTCGCTTCAAGCCATAGACTGCGTCAAAGATGTTTTCCTCTGGTAGATGCATCAGCACGCCTGAGCAGAGAACGCCATCGAAGGACGCATCGGCGACGGGCTCCAATCGGGGAAGTGATCCTTCGTGAAGACGCTCGCTCTGGGAGTATCCGCGCCGCCGCAGGAGCGCTCGCGCCTCCTCTAACATTTCCGGCGAGGCGTCGATCCCGACGGCGTTTTTTCCTCGTGAGAGGAGGTGGAGCGTGTCGCGTCCCGTGCCGCAACCCACGTCGAGCACCGACTCGGCACGGGCAAATGCTTGGTCGAGCAGGTCGAAGTAGGCGGGATCGACGAGCGAGTGATCGACAGCCAAGCGCGCTGCGTTCTTCGCGTAAAAGCTGGCGGTTTTGGCGTCCATTCTTTTGTCCGCATTCGTGATTGACGAAGCAAACGGTCTCTTAGACGAAAGTTCCCCGCGCTAGTGATGTCAATCGCTCAGCTACGCCTCCCCCAAAAAACAACCCCTCCGATGCCACTTCAAAAACTCCGCCCGCGGCCTCAACTTCGCCTGCGGATGGAACACGAGCGGCATCCCCTCCCGACCTAACAGAGTTCGCCCATCGACTGAACCCTCTTGAAAGCGCCCCTTCGCCACCCTCACCAGTAAGTCGTCGCCCTTCGGCTCCGCCGTCCACAGTCCCGCATCGAACATCCAATGTGCGTCGGGAGTCAGGGCGAGACCATTGCCGGGGTCGTCGTTACCACTCTTCGCGTGCTGTTGGATATGGGCGGCATGGACGATGTAGCCACGGGCGCAGGAGAGACGGTAGCCGGTGAGCGCACAGGTGAACCAGTAACCCGATCCGACCTCGGCCCGGAAGCGGATGTCCCGTCCCTTCTTCCGACTGGCCTTGAAAGCCTCCCGGTCTTTGGCGAAAGCGGCCATCTCGGCGGTATCGGGAACGGGAAGGCGAAAGTGCTCACAAAGACTCGCCTGCTCGGGCGGGGTGAAGTAGGCCGCGATGAGAACTCGTCGCGCCTGATCGCGGAACTGCGGGTCAAGGAGGCAATCGAGAAGACCTGGATCGAGAAGGCAGAGGCGGGTGGTAAGCTTCGACTTCGAAGGATTGCCATGCTCGTCGAAGCGCTCCCAGATGGCATCACGCTCGCCGCCGAGGGCATTGAAGGGCATTGCGATATCGGGGAGGTTTTGGCGACGCTCGACGACGTGCCCCCAGTAGTCGCGGAACCGGGTGACGAGATCGGCGTCGTAGGTCACGCGGCGGTCCGTCAGGATCCCCGCCTCGATCAGGTCCATCACGGTGAAAAGAATGAGCGGCTTGTGCGGAGCCGGGCCGCGCGACTCTGAACGCGAGACGTTGAGATTGGCGAGGCGGCCGAGCCAGGGGGAGGAGGGCATGGGTGGAGGCGGTGGGCGGTGGGCGGTGAGCAGTGGGCGGTGAGCAGTGGGCGGTGAGCAGTGAGCAGTGAGCAGTGAGCGGGGAACGGTGAAAGGGGTGAGCGTGCCAAACTCGCGCCCGCCCGTCAATGGTCGCGGACCATTTTCGTGACGCCACGAAAATGGTGTTCGCCTGGAAGAGATTTAAGGATCGTCCCCCGAGCGCCCGGATCGGCCCGGATCGGCCCGGGTCTGACGGACGCGGGCGAGCGTGCGGTTTGTGACAAAGTGCCACGAGTCCCACGGGTCGTGCGAGATCAGGCACCCTTCTTTTTCACACCACCAGCGGAGACCCGCTTGTCCCGCCAGGCCTGGACTTCCTCGATCTGCTCGAGAATCTTGCTCAAGGGCGCGGGTGGGCGCTTCGCCAAAGCTTCCCGGGCCGCGACGACGGACGGGTGAGGGACGGGATTGTTCTCCGCTGACATGAGCCAAAGTATCGGATTCGCATCCAAGCTTGTCAATTTCCCGACGCGCCCCCATTCGGGAATGGGCATACGCCCCTTTACGCAGTGCCCCTAAGCACGTCCCACTTCTCCCTCATCAAGGCTCGCAAACCGCAGAAATCCATCGAACCTAACACCACCCATGGAGCAAGACGACGAACTCGCGGCGGCTAAATCACGAGCCCATCAACTGATCGGAAGTAACCTCCTGCTCTTCCAGCGGATGGAGCGCTTGCTCAAGGCCATCCTGCCCGTTGCCACGGTTTCGATCTCTCATGGGACCGACGTTCACGCCTTCACGAGAGAACGATACGCGGCGGTCGAGAAATGCACGCTCGGCAACCTGGTCAACCGACTCATCAACGAGATCTACGCTCAGGCCGCCTTATAACTCACCTTGTCAGTTCCAGTGAAATCGAGAATCCCACCCTGAACAAAAGCCTTGATCGTCTTCGCAATGAACTCCGGTTCCGCCTTGTTTTCTAAAGCGGACTTGATCTTGTTTTCGAGCGTCTTGCGGGTGGAGGGACGGGTTTTGGTGGCATCTGCGAGTTCGGTCTTGAGCCGGTCGATGCGTTCTTCCGGAGTGCGAAGGGCCGGAATTTCAGCAAGTGCGGAATGGCGGGTGATAAGTTTCGTTTCGCTCTTGAGGTGGCGGACGACGGAATCGAAGTCGGTGTCCCTGGAGACAATGTGGAAATCGCCCTCGGGATCGGCGGCAATGATGCGGCCGAGTTCCAGAGTGAGCACAAAGTCGAGCGCGTTGCGGCCGTCCACCGGAGTTTGGATGATGCGGAGTTGTTCGGGATGATCCTGGGCGAAGAGAAAGAGTGAGGTCGGGAGTTTATTGTGGCGGTTACCGATGATCATGAAAACCCGCACGGCCTTACCGATGACGCGCGAGAGATCCGAGTCGCTGACGTTTTCGTAGTCGATGAAGATGTATTGAGTGCGTGGCATGGTGTGTGAGCCGGAAAACGAGCGACGGTCAAAGAAGCGGCGCTACACAATCTCTTAGGCAACGGCGCAGGCCGTGCCCGTCATGGTTTCCAATCTCTCGGTAAACCCATTCCTCCCTGAAGCCGTGATCATCAGCCGCTCCTTCGCCCGGGTCATGCCGACATAAAGGAGTTTCATGTTCTGCGCGGTCTGGCTTTCCGAGGCGTCGATCTGCCCGAGGCCGATGAAGATCACGGATTGGAACTCGAGGCCCTTGCTGCTTTGCACGGAGAGGATGTTGACCCGGGGTTTCCGGGGATCGTAGGCGCGTTTGGCGTTCCGGCTCGCGAGGTGGAGGTGGGGGATGCCGAGCGATTGCAGTTGGTGGGCGATACGTTTCCGGTGGTCCGTGTTCATGCAGATCACGGCGATATCGCCGAGGAAGTCCCCGCGCTCGTGCCAGGCCTTGAGGCAGCGCGTCGCGTAGGCGATCTCGTCGCCGATGCTGGCAAACTGCCGGAAGGCGGGTCCGGGGCCGGATGCGCCGCCGCTTTCGGGTTGGATCATCGGGATGTGGTCATCGTCGGCCGCTTTCGCGCCCATGAACTTGCTGGCGAAGGCACAGGCGAATTGGAGGATCTCGCGGGTGTTGCGGTAGTTGAGCCGGAGGATCGAAGTTCTTCCGGCGGCCTTGATGCCCACGCTCGACAGACTGAAATCGAGCCCCCGGGATTTCCGGTAGATCGCCTGGGCATCGTCGTAGAGCAGCAGCAGCGAATCGGAGGAGGGATCGACCATCTGGGTGACGAGCTTGAGCCACTCGGGTTCGAAGTCGTGGCCCTCATCGATCATGATCGCGCCATACTGGGCACGGGGGATGCGGTCGGCATCGACGCCGCGGATCACCGCCTCGACCTGGCGCGCCCATGGCAGGCCGCCGGTGTCGGACACCTCGACGTGGTAGGTCCGAAGCTGATCGCCGCACCATTCGTGGAAGTGATGGACATTGACGCGCCCTTCGAGTCCACGCTCGGCGATGAAGGACCGCAGCCGCGCGGCGAGGGAGACGTTGAAGCAGAGGACGAGGATGGGCTTGCGCAGCATTTCGGCGAGGTGGACGCAGCGGAATCCCAGGATCAGCGTTTTCCCCGAGCCCGCGACGCCGTGGATGACACGATGACCGCCGCCGAGGTTGCGGGCGAGTTGTTCCTGTTCGAAATCAAGCACCCGCACCAGATCGGGAATCGTTTCCGGTACCCCCTGACCGCCGCCCTTTTCTTCGAATTCCGAAAACAAGGTCATCTGCCGGTCGCCGATCCGGATTTCGGGAAATAGATGCCAGCGGATCCGCTCGATCTGCGGCAGGGTGAGCCGCCTTCGGAAATCGTAATGGAACATCCCCCAGAGCCGCTCCTGAAAGGCCATCGCATCGACGGACTCGGTCATCTCGTCTTTGCAGATCACGAGGCGGCCGGGGAGGACGAGGCTTTGTTCCTCTTCCGAAAGCGCGCCGTCGAGTTGCTTGCGGGTGATGTTCGTGAGGACCACGCCGTAGCCGTAGGGAAAGGAGAGCTTGCCCTGATACGGGCCGCCTGGCTCGCAGAGCTGGGGATCTGTGGCGAGTTTGTTCACGACGGTCATCGTGTAACTGCGGGCCTGCTCCAGAGGATTCGCGACCGTCTTGATCGCGCCGTTCACGCAAAGCTCGGCGGAAATCTTGTCGATGCGGCGGATCGTCTCGAGATTCCAGTCCTTCACCTCCAGCAGCAGCAGTCCGCGCGACGGATGGAGAATCAGGAAGTCGGGATAGTGGCGGGCCGGGCCGATGGGGACGTCGAACCAGCAGAGGTAGTCGTCCTCCAGCAGGGATTCCAAACGCTTCGCGAATCGACGCTCGCCGGAGGTGACGTTGCGCCGGGTTTGGTTGAGTGAATTGATGAGTTTGGCCATGGGAAATCACGCTCCGGGCCGCGCTCGCCGCCCCGTTAAAGGTAAACTGTTATAATAACCATAATTAAAGGATCCTTCAATATAAATCTACCGTGTCGCGGGCTCTTCACCATCCTCCGGTCACTGTAGACCTCGTGCTCAAGCGTGTAATTCGTGACGAAGCGAAAGGACTCCCAAGCCGATTCGGAAATCAGGTGATCAGCTCCGAGCAGATGGCAGCGGCCCTTCAGTTCGCCGGCGACTCTTGAACCTCTTCGCTCCGCGGGCGGATGACGGAAGACGTCTTCCCTGTCGCTCGAGAGCAGCCGCCGATTCCAGGGCCGGAATAATCAGAACTTGATTTTCTGATAATGAGAAGTTTATTTTCTCTAAATGGCGGAACTGGATCAGAACATCGTCCACGAATCACTCACCCTGCTCGGCGAGCTTCTCGGGGGACGAAGAGAGCGGGCGCTTCATCTCGTCGTTTCGGGAGGCGCGGCCCTGCTCGCTGCCGAGATTATTTCCCGAACCACCAATGACGTGGATGTGATCGCGATGCGTGGGGAGGTGGACGGCGATATCGTCGATGCCTATCCGCTCCCGGAGTTTCTCAAAGAGTGCGCCCGCGAAGTCGCGGAGGAGAAGCGCCTGCGCCCGGGTTGGTTGAATGCCGCCACGGCCCTGTTGATGATCGACCTTCGCCGCTTTCCGTCCGACTTCCTCGGCGATCTAATCGAACGCTCCTATGGGGAATGGCTGCGGGTCAGTTTCATCGGGAGGTCCGGCCAGATCTATCTGAAATTCTACGCTGCGGTGGCCCGCAGCGAGGCCCGCGACCTTGGGGATCTTCGCGCCCTGGCTCCCAATGCCACGGAAGCGGAGCGAACCGCTCGTTGGCTCATCGAGGAAGAGGTGATTTCCAAAGGACAATACCCCCGACTCATCGAACTGTTGCGAAACCTCGGACATCATGACCTCGTTCCACGAATTAAAGCGCTCGCTGAGTGACGCGCTCACCCAGTTCCTCTGGGATCAATGGGTGTCGATCGGAGTGGCCGGTGCCACCCGCTCCCGTCCCGTGCCATTCGTCGTCGATCCAGAGGTCCTCCTTCTCGCCACGACAAGGTTCGGGCTGGGAGACGCGCGCCTCTTCGGTGAGGCGCTCGACTGGCTGGCGGTGAACGGAAAACTCCTCGGTGCCCAGAGGCTCAAATCGCTGCACCTCGGTTCGGGCCTGGGGGATGTGAGGGCACTTCAGGCGATGGACCGTCACTTGGCGGAGGTCGTTCCCGGCATTCCATCGAAGCTTCTGTCTTTTGCGACCGGCCCCTCACCGTCCCCATCCCTCAGCGAGTGGTTCGGAAAATCCACGTTCGAATTGCGGGGATTGAGTCGCCGCCCGGATCCGGGAGAGCCCGAGGCCTTCCTCTTCAAAATGCGGTCGTTTTTCGGGATCAATGCCCGTGCCGAAGTCTTTTCCTGGCTTCTGCTGGCGGGGCATGCCGGGCATCCGGCGGGGATTGCACGGGAAACGGGCTGGGGCGCCAAGACCATCCAGGTCGTGCTAAACGAAATGGCCGAGTCGGGACTGGTCTCCGTCATGGAGGGAGAGCGGGAAAAACGCTTTCGAATTCCTCAGGGCGACTGGAAATTTCTCCTGCCGCAGGGCCGTCGTCCGGTCTGGTGGTGCCAGGCACCATTCTACGAGGCATGCTCCGGCATCGTGCAACTGCTCGATGAACTGGAGGCGGCTGCTTCCGCCAGCGAGGCGGCGAAGGCCGTGAAAATCAGGGGGATCCTCCCCGGGGTCACGAAGGATTTTGTCCTCGCAAAACAATCGGGACGATTTGAGATACCCGCATCTCTCCGTGGGGCTGAACTGGTCGAAGCCGTAAAAAATGAAACACTGCGGCTTATCAACGACATCAATGACCGCGGGGGGCTCATTATCCCGGGCGAGAATCTTCTTAGGTAGAGCTGCGTCCAAGTCATCTGCCCGTCGATTTGTTCGGACCACGAATGGCACGAATTTCACGAATGGGGGAAAATGGCTGACCGGGTGAGTGCCTGAGGATGGGAGGCTGATGTGGCGTGTAAAGTAGAACGGGTCTCCAGGCCCGTTTGGCACTGCTCCGGCCTGATGAGGAACGGGCCTGGAGACCCGTTCTACATGGGGCGAAGGATGCGCGAAGACTCTCTACGCTGTCGGCGGGCAAGATCCGTGAAATCAAATCCCATCGGTGTAAATCGGTGTTTTTCTTCAGACATGCCCGTCGGTTGCTCTCGTCTCCTCCAGACACAGGTCGACGGCAGCTGCGCGCCGATTTGGTTGGACCACGAATTTCACGAATTTCACGAATGGGGGAAAATGGCTGACCGGGTGAGTGCCTGAGGATGGGAGGCTGATGTGGCGTGTAAAGTAGAACGGGTCTCCAGGCCCGTTTGGCACTGCTCCGGCCTGATGAGGAACGGGCCTGGAGACCCGTTCTACATGGGGCGAAGAATGCGCGAAGACTCCCTACGCTGTTGGCGGGCGAGATCCGTGAAATAGAATCCCGTCGGTGTAAATCGGTGTTTTTGGCCGGGCAATCAGCGGCCTTTCACCCGGTTGTGCCCGGATGCGATTCGCTCTCACGGATGGCACCGACCTTCTGATTGGACATCATTGTGGGGCAGACATTGCCGCGCTGCACTTACTCTTCGGGCAGCCTTCGGCTGGCGATCTTCGCCTTGCTGCGATTCCTGTCTGCCTGTTCTCAAAGAGAAATCTTCCCGCGCGGGGATTTTTCCTCTTGGAATCCCTCGTTTTCGCCGTAAGCTAAATCTGTTCAAACGATTAGTCATGTTTTACAACCAAAGCGAATCTGAAGACGGAAGGTGGTCGGGGCTGCGAGGCTTCGACGGGGTCGTTTCGCCTCGCGAGGCGGGTGGCCGGGGTCTGCTACCTCTTCCCGGAGCTCCGGTGAAGGAGGCGTCAGCGAGCGACTGCTTCAGCCGCAGCTACGAGCGCGAATTGATCCAGAGTGTCTGGGAGTTCGCCGAGGTGGTCCAGGGGAACGATCCCGAGATCTGGCGGAAGGACGAATTTGGTGAATGGATTTACCGCTTTGACTACGGGCGACGCTCTTCCGAGTTCGGCTGGGAAGTCTTCGATCCGGGAGTCGGCCGCCACGCCCAGGGCGTCTACGCGATGCGCCCGATGCAGTGGCAAAGCTACATCAGGCAATACGAGACCTTTGCGTAGGCGTCCGAAGTAAAGGAGCTAAAAAGCTAAAAAGCTAAAAAGCTAA
>Ga0335398_10000979_pt1 | contig 49990 bp, 31 predicted proteins | sample BON03_FD_205742 | JGI IMG/M metagenome (GOLD analysis project Ga0335398, IMG submission 205742) | Freshwater microbial communities from Lake Bonney liftoff mats and glacier meltwater in Antarctica - BON-03 (spades assembly) (version 2) | ecosystem: Environmental > Aquatic > Freshwater > Ice >... | reverse complement strand
TAAATAGGTTGGCAAGTTGTTGGCTAGATTGGTGGCGAACTGCAGCCGTGTTCGGGCTATCGACGACAATATTCTCTTCGTGCATCTGATTTTCAAATTTAGCCAACGCGTCAGAAATGTTTTTCTGAAGATGGTTGCCCTCTAGCAGTGGCAACTGGATTAAGGTCTGGGAATTAGTGATCCAATCCATAGGTGGCGATACGCCAATCGCTTTACAATTCAACGTGCCAATGTCTAGGATCTGTTGGCGCAAATTGGTTTCAGATCGCAGCGGCACTTGGTCCCAATTGCCGCTACGAAATGGTCCTGGAATCGGTGCTGTCCATGTGGGAAGTAGGGATTGGATGGAAGTTGGTGCAAGGCGGGTAAGCGAAAAGTGTTGGTGGTCAAGTAGGTCAAATGTCTGCCAACTGGATTCTTCGATCGGCTGGTCCGTGATGCGAAATGCGAGGGCCAAAATATTGGTGTCGTGCGGATTGATCGCATTTCCAATGGTCAGCATTCGCTTGGCGGTACCTAGATCGAATTGACTGACTGCTTCCTGGGCGCAAAAGTAATAGTAACGGCTGATGATTTGGTCAAAATCACAAGGCATTTGTGCGCGCAAGCGTGTAGCCAGGGACGTGCTTTGGTCGATGGTAACGAGTGTCCGTTCGATTAGATTCGCTGCCAGTTGGTAGTTGCAATCTTCGGCTTCGGACTCGGCTAACAGCAGGCGGGCAATCACTTGCGATGTTTGATCGTTGGTTGGCAAAGAAGCCAAATGTGTCAGCAAGAATTTTTGTGTCTGACGATAACCAAGCTCTTGCGATATTACTGCGTACTGCAGCAGAGTAGGCGATCGATTTCCATGGATCACAAACTGTTGCAAGATACGAGTCGCGGTAGCTGAATCGCCCAATATAAATGCGGCATTACTGATCGCTAACGCGGCTGGAAGATTCGCTGCTAGTTGGGTTTCATGGGTCAAGAGTAATCCGGTCAATATTTCACTCGAACGAAGCTTTACCACAGCGTCGCAAATGACTTGGCTGTTGGGCAGGAAGACTTCAGGCAAGTTGGCGACCGATAGTAACTGATTCTTTGCATTATCAGTCCGTACCGAATCGTCCTGGACTGGCATAGAGTGGGATTGAAAAGTTGCAAGGTCTTGATTCGCCATCTGTAAAGCATTCCAACACGCCAGTCGTGCAATGCATTGCAGTTTGATTTGATATCGATCAGAACTTTGTTCAACAATCGTGTCTTTAGTTTGCAAATCTAGGTAGGTCGCCAGCCCGGTTTTGTGGAATTCCAGTTCGGTATTAAACGTGTTTGCAAGATCGATTGGCCAGGTTTTTTGGTCAGCCTGTATCAGTGCGTGGCGAATCCAGAGTGCCTGGACAGTCATCCTTGGTGTTAATGCTGATCGAAGAACTGTACATTCATGTGAAGCATTTTGGGTCAACTGGCACGCCGTTTGTTGCTGCAGGGGTTGGTGGGTGGTCTCAGAATTTTCTCGGCCAACAAGGGTGGAAGTTCCAATCATCCAGCTAGTGATCATTTGGTTTTGGTTTTCCAGCCAACTTGCATTAGCGGAGTGCTGGGAGACACTTGGCAATTCGCGATTTGGTATCACGGATTCTAGCTGCCATTTGCTGAGACGATTTCCCGCGATGGTCTGGGCCGATACGGGCAGTGAAAACCAATCGCGGGAATCTGCTTGTGTTTTATCAACCGGCAAATAAGACTCCAGGACATGGGTCAACGCGAATTGACGAATGACTTCATCGGCTTCAAATCTGGCCAGGCAATACATCGCTGTTGCGTTGGCAGTAGCTTTTGGCAGTTTGGCGATCTGTTGAATGCGGCAGACTTTTTGGACAAAGTTTTGTCGATGAAAATCGCGAAGCAGTTGGTCCAGTGGTTGGTGATTTTCGTCTGGGAAAAGTGATTGAATGAGACTCTGATAACTGGGTAAGAGTTGGATCAGCCGCCGACAACTTTCACGAATTTCAACATCCGAGTGATCGCAATTCGCTAAGACCTCGTCGGCGGCTTCGAATCCCAATGTCTTCAATTTTTGGAACGTCCGCTTACGCGTTCGAAAGTCCGTAGCGTTAAGGCCCGCTAGTGCTTTACTGATGTTTGCTGAGCGATCTTGCGGGTTTGGAATGTCGCAACCTACCGTCGGTTGTTCGGCAAATAGTTGCCCACTGGGAAACAGGCAAAAACAGATTATCGCAACCGCGGTCGGAATCGAGTGGGCGGAAAAGTATTGTGAAAACAGAAGGATAAACTGCTCCAACCGAGGTGGCAAACGCCAGGACTTCCCATTTGAGAAAGTGAATGAAATTGCAAGTTTGCAGCGAAAAGATGCAATCGTTTCGTACTGTCTTGCCAGTTCTGCGGATCGAAAATCATCCATGATTGTCGCTCACTTTCATGTTGCCAAAGTCAATCGCAACGACTTGGAATGGACTTAAATACGGGGTTACTCGATACAGGGTGACCAGTGAAAAAGTTGTAAATCAAGGGGTTCGTTGTCCGAGGGACTCGACTCGCTTGGGCGCTGCGATTCGCATAAAGGGATCTATCAACCAGCCAAAGTGGGGTTACCTTGCCCAGATGGTCTAAATTGGGTCGCTTGTGCGTTTATGCAGTCTATGGTTGTAACAAGACCACGAACCGAGCGAATTCTTGATTTCCGTCACATGTTTAGTGATGGATTTTGGGTAACGGTTCAAGGTCTAAATCGACCGAAAGGACAGTTCGTCAAGATAAAAAAAGAGGCTTTTCATTTTTATTGCTGTCAGATGCTGGGATTTTCGTCAAATTTTGGCCTGATATTCGATTCGTAACCGCCAACCGCGGTCGAATTTCATTAGTTGAAGTGGACCAAACCGACTATATTAGGAAGCTGGCAGGGTTTTCTAAGTTTTGGCGTGATTCCCTTGAAACGGCGTAACCGTTGTTTGATGATTGCGACGCCTGGGCATTTGGCAGCTGAGCTGGTTTGTTGACGGGCGGCGAAGGATTAAGCCTTAGTCGTCCGAGGTCGAATTTTGCCGACACTCCAATCGATGAGCCAAGCGAATCGACCAAATTTGAGTCGTCGGTTGATTGTTGGGTTACTACGTTGGACAGGGCGCGATCCATTTTGGAGCCAAAGCGGTCTTGACTGAGGGATGTTTCGAAGCTGAGGAGTTGATGGCAATCGGAACCGCTGGTGCGTAAGAACTTGATGGGTTGGGTTGGGTTATTGACGATCGAATTATTTTTTCCGAGTCTTTTAGAAATTGCGTTGAGATATGACTTTAGACACCACCGACGAACTGTCACGTCGCATTTTCGAATGTGGTTTGGCAGAAACCAGTGAGCTGACGCAGATTTCAACGGAACTGGGTTCACGGTCTCAGAGTTTGGATGCGTTTCGTTCAGAATTGTTGCGTCGCGAGATCCTGACCAACTGGCAACTGCGTCGAGTGGAAGAGGGATTCAAAGCCGGCTTTTTCTTTGGTGATTGGAAAGTCTTGTATTTGGTCGGTGCGGGTACTTTCGCGCGAGTGTACCGGGCGACTAATCGAAACACTGGCGAGGTCCGAGCGGTAAAGGTTTTGCGTCAGCGATACGTTGAAGACAAGACAACCACAAGTCAGTTTGTTCGTGAAGGTAAGACGGTCATGCGTTTTAGTCACGAAAACATCATTCACATTTACGAAGTTGAATCCGACCGTGACCGTACGTTTATGGTGATGGACTTGATCGAAGGTCAGAACCTTCGCGAATACGTCAAGGCTCATGTTCGATTGGATGTCAAACGAGCATTGGCGATTACTCGTGACCTAGCTTCGGGGCTCAGTTACGCATTCAAGCGCGGTGTCACCCATCGCGATCTTAAATTGTCCAACGTGTTGTTAGCCTCGTCCGGCAAGGCCTGTCTGGTCGATTTTGGCTTGGCGGGCAGTGACAAAGAGGTAACTGGCGAATCCGAAGATGTGGTCAATCCGCGTTCAATTGACTACGCGGCGTTGGAAAGAATTACCAAAGTACGAAGAAATGATAAACGCAGTGATATCTATTTTCTGGGCAGCATGTTGTATCACATGTTAAGTGGGAAAGCTGCATTGTTCGAGACTCGTGAGCGTATGAAACGATTGAGCACACAACGATTCAAAGATATCGAGCCGATAACGAATTTGATACAAGATTTGCCTGGCCGAGTAGTTGTGTTGGTTGGCAAATTGTTGGAACTTGATCCTGAAAAACGTTTGCAGACTCCAGGTGATGTTTTTGACGCTGTGCAGTTGGCAATTGCGGCATTGGAGTCCGGTGAAGGCGAAGGTTACGATCCAGTCTTGGCGGAGAAAGCGGCCAAAGATTTTGAACTGGCGACTCAAAAAAAGGAAGAAGGTAAGGGCAAGACGATCATGTTGATCGAAAGTAAGCCCAAGCTGCAAGATTTGTTTCGCGACAAATTGAAAGAGGTGGGTTATCGCGTCTTGATATTTGCTGACCCTCGCCGCGCTCTTAGTCGGTTTGAGTATATCGACCCCTCAGAACCATTGCCCGCAGATGTGGTGCTCTTTAGCTGTTCGGACCTGGGGTCGGATGCATTAAATGCATTTAATTACTTTGCGACTAACGACGAAACGAAACGTTTTCCGGCCATCTTGATGATCACCGAATCGCAGCGACATTTTCTAGAACAAGCCAATTTGGCGGAGCATCGAACGTTTATTGAATTGCCTATCAAGGTGAAGGAATTGCGGCTTAATTTGCTGCAATTATTGGGAAGCAGCCCGGTGAAAAGCACTGCCGGTTAACGGTCGCCTTGGTGTTGCGAAAAGAGCAAGGCGAAAAGTACCACGCACGTTAACGATTCAGCAACGTTGGAATGGTGTTGTTTCATTGGCATCGAATCCGCAAATGTTTGTATATTTCTGGGCTCGTTGCGATTGCAAGTTTCCTGGTCGCGATCTGGTGGGTCGGGGGCTCGTTGGTGGCCCTGGCAAATAGAATTATCGGCCCGCCGCTAAATGATTTTCCCGCAGTAACGGTCGAGATCCTTCCGAATTCAGGGGCGACTTTGGCTGCTTGGCATCTTGCGGTCCCGGGGGCGCAGGGGACGGTGATCCTGTTGCATCCGATTCAAGGTGATCGCCGTTGGATGCTTTCGCGAGCCCGTATCTTGAACCAGCGCGGCTACTGTACACTCTTGGTTGACCTTCAAGCGCACGGTGAATCCGAAGGCAAGAAGATTACCATGGGGTATTGGGAACGGCTTGATGTGCTGGCCACAGTTGAATACGTCCGACGATCGAATCCAAATTATAAGATCGCAATTATTGGACGTTCTTTAGGTGGGGCGGCGACATTGCTGGCTACCCCGGAAGTTGACCTAATCGTACTTGAGTCTGTTTATCCGACTATTACCCAGGCCGTCCGTAACCGGTTGGCGATGCGAATTGGGCTTTTCCATCATGTCGTCGCCCCTTTGCTGCTGATTCAATTAAAGCCGCGTTTGGGGATAACACCCGATCAACTTTGTCCGATAGATCGCCTTGGCGAAATCTACTGTCCGGTAGTAATCGTCAGTGGTGACCGGGATCTTCATACCAGCATCCAAGAAACCAAACGAATTTATGAAGCCGCGAACCACCCGAAACGCTTGGTCGTTTTCAAGGGCGCTCAACACGTTGATCTGCTGGCTTATGATAAACAAAAATACTTGTAAGAAGTCATTGAGTTGCTAGATAGTATACTGCGTCAAGAACGGCAGCCCAATGAGGTCAATGAGGTCAATGAGGTCAATTCAAACGTTGCAGTGCGTGAGGCCATAAGAGTATCGTCGACAAGGCTTATTTTTGGGCAATAAGGTGGTTGTTAGTTTTCTTCGGCAAGCCCTTACCACGCATGTTCAACTGCTTGCTCAGCTGTAACGATCTTTCGAAAATCATGAATGGTCGGCATCAGCATCCGGTAGGATTTTCCCCATTAGGATGAGCCGGATATGATTTAGGATTTGTTTGGCTGCCCGAGTCTGCCAAATACTGGTGTGTCCCAGCACCGTGAATGATTTGGAATAGAGTTGGGTTCCTGTTTGTGACTGCTTAATTGCTGCGATTTGAAACAAGAACGGTTGCTCGTCCTGCGATTGCATCAAGCCGCCATCGCTTTCTGGATTTGGTAGAGGGCCACCGGCGACCGTTAGCGAACTTTGGAACCGGGTGCTGGCAACCTGTGCTAGGTCACGAACAACCGTTTGACAATTTTGGCGGCGAAGTTGGCTTGGCAGTTTTTCAAATTCGAAAATGGCGTCTGGTGCCAGCCATTTCTGAACGGCCGCAGCATGGTTCAAAATGACGCTACCTTGGAAACCATAATCACCATCAGTGTTTTCAATTGTAATGTCGTTTTCAGCAACGGAATCCGACTTAGTCATTCGCTTCGCTGCTTGGCCTAGCAGATTAGACACAAGGCCGCTGGTTCCCCATTCGATGACCGTCAATTGCTGCCGATGTGATTGTAGTAGTTGCGTCGCGACGTCTTCTAGTTCCTGTTCGGCCTCGCCGAAAACCAAATCGCCTAACGTTTCGCGAATTGTGTTCACAACAGGCGCAATTTTATGCTCGCACTGCTGGGCGTCCTTGCCATGGGCTTCGATTCGCAGGCTGATCGTGCCTTTGCTGGCAGTGATGCCCACTTGTGGATCATTCCCGCGTCGAATTAGGTCTGGTAATAAGCTTTCAACGTGGCTTTCTCCGGCTCCGAATGTTTTCAGGATTCGCCGAGTGATAATTTTCTTCTTGGCACCCATCCAATTGGTTAATTCAATCGCGACCGTTGCCCACAACATGTCTTTCATTTCCGCAGGAACGCCAGGCAAACAAAAGAAACGCGAATCGATTTTCGACTTCAGCGGAGTTTGCCCATTGATGCTGTCTTGAAACTTAGCGTTTTGCGCTGATGTTGAATCCGGCTGGTCGATTAACGCAAATCGTTTGACCGTTTTCCCAGGAATTTTCCAATCGATACCGGGTGCCGAACCGGTCGCGTTGGGAATGATTCCGGCACCCACGGGAAACATGGCTTGGATTTTGTTGTTTGGAGGGATCGGGAAGTTTCGCTTTTTGAAAAGCGATTGAATGTGTTCCCAACTGGCTTGGTCCAATTTCAACGGTGTGGCAAATGCGTAGGCGATTGCTTGCCGAGTCAAGTCGTCCGCGGTAGGGCCCAGACCGCCGGTCACAATGATCACGTCAGCACGAGTGGCAGCTAGTCGAAAGGCTTGAACCATTGGTTGCAAATAGTCGCCAATGGTTTGATGGCAAATGGTTGTAATTCCCAGGTCACTTAGCTGCTGACTTAACCATTGGCTGTTGGTGTCCAGTCGTTGTCCGCTGGTCAATTCGTCTCCGATCGCGATGATTTCGGCCAACATTGACTTTGGGTCCTTGGAAGGTTTTGGCGATGAGTAATTCAGTGGTAGAATCTATCAAGTTGGTTAAGTATCTAGTAGGAGACGGTTGGGACATCCAACCGATGTTAAGAAAAAAGGGGCTTGGTTTGGGCTAACAGTCAAAACCTGCGACGATACAACACAGCGAGAAAAATCCGGCTATAATTCGACTCAAAATAATGTCGGCTTGAATCATGACTGCTGCACAGGGAATTACAGATGCCAACAACCATCAATGGAATCGGGACTCATTATTACTTCAAGAAAAATTTGGTGTCGCAAAGTGGCTTCTGCGATTCTTGTCATAGCCAAGCGATCTTATCGGATTACGAAACCGGACTTTGGTTCTGTGTGATCTTTATTCCGGTGATTCCTTTAGGCCGAAAAATGATCATCGGTGAATGTAACCTGTGTGCTATGCATCGGGTGATGCCATTGAAAGAGTGGGAGGTCGCAAAGGAAGCGGCGATCGGTCAGAGTTTAGAAAGTTTGTCGGAAAGTTCAGCGGATCCTAAGGCTGCACTGGAGTTGTTGGGTACCTATACTGCGTTCAATCAATTCGATGAGGCCAACCAATTGGCAACTGCGATTTCAGCTTCACATCCAGACGACTATGACGTACAAATGGCGTTGGCTGCTTGGCATGAACGACGAGGGAACCAAAGCGACGCGGACGAAGGTTTCGCTCGGGTGCTGAGAATTGATTTTGATCGGCCAGAGTCCAAACGGATTCGCATTTTTGACCACATACAACAAGGGCAATTTGCCGAGGCCAAATTGTTGGCCATCGAATTGTACGCTTGGGACAAGGACGAGACTCAACCCGTGGTGCTACTTGTGTCCTTCGCACTGCAAAAAGCGAGTTTGCATGCGGATGCGCACCAAATTCACAAAATGCTGCTGGACGGGCACCCCGCCTTAAATGAGGATAAAGACTTTCGAGTTGCCGTGCGGAAGAGTGAAAAGGCGATCGGGAAAACCGATTCGATTGTTCCCAAGAAAAAAATGGGAATTTTCAATTAGGTCCAAGGCAATGGAGGATTTACATGAAGCGGTAAGTCGGTTTGAGTCCAATGCTGCTTACCTGTGTCCGCCTAACCGTCTCCTGGTCTCCGCCGGCCTGCCCCGGATTACAGGCCTGCCCCGGATTACAGGGCTGCCTCGGATTACACGGCTGCCCCGGATAACAGGGCTGTGATTTTTGACGCCAGTAGTTGGCAAGACATGTTTTTTAGTACCACTGGTAGGCATACACTATCAATTTTTCAAGGGCTTGAATGTGGGCTTGGTCTGAATGTCTGAATGTCTGAATGTCTGAATGTCTGAATGTCTGAATGTCTGAATGTCTGAATGTTGCCATCAAAGCGATCCATTGTGTAGAAACTGCGGGCACCGCCGATCGTTTTGGAGTAGGGCTTTCAGGAAAAAACGCGAGCCCTGGAAGTGTCGCCAGTCGCGATCCTCGGTTGACTTCGGCTGTTCCTTATGGGTCAACCGACCATTTTTGGCTGGTCGCTTATTCTAAGAAGGCGTCCGGTCGTTGGTATGGATCGCGTTTTGTTCCCTTTGGACCATCGTCGCAGCGAGACCTTCGCGAATGATTGAATGTTCCGTGTCCCGCAAGCAACTGGCAGCGATCCAACCTTCGTCCGACATATCGTGATAAGTGATTTGAACGACGAACGCAAATTGTCCTGTCAAGATCTGATGCGTGTTGTAAGTGTGGGCGATTGGATTCATTGGCGTCAGGGCCGCCAGGTAGATCGTTGCCTGGAATGTCCAGACTTGAGCCTCCATCAACCAGCCGAAAGATGGCTGCTTTCGAATTTTGTAATTTACCAAAACCAGCCCAACCCTAACGCAAACGATTCCTCGCAAGCCAATAATCCTCATTCGTGTCAGGCCGTTGTCGTCGATATAAATCCGCATCCGATTGATGACGGCGAGGCCAAAGAGAAAGTTTAAGGCACCCCAAGACCTCGACAAAGTTCTTATCGTTTTGATTCTTGGATCGTATCTCAACGAAGGTTGAAAAATGAGGGGCACAATCGCAGTGGTCATAACCACCGCCATCGTCACCCAAAAGGCACCTTGGTCAGCTTAGCCCGCGTCGTAGAAACCTTGGGGGAATTGTCGGAACCAAAAGCGGGTAAATTCAAACAGCAAGTAAATTAAGAATAGGGTGTTTACCACAAGCAGCGTATTGCGTGCAGGGATGAACCAATTACTTTTGAGCGTCGGTGATTTTTCGAATAGAGTTTCCCTGTACGCCGGGTACAAACGCTTTGCATGCGGCGTCATTATTCCCAACGCAATTCTAGCTGAAATCAGCCAAGCCAAGATTGTGGTTGGGTTCGTTTAAAAATTTGGAGCGGTTGGCGGCATTCGCTTGAGCGGCCAATTGAGCGTCCATCAGCACTCGATCGAGTTCAAGCAGGTAATGGGTAAACGCTTTTCGTCCTTCTGCCGTAACCGAGAAAGTAGAAGATGCGTTTCGCCCTGCCCCGGTCTTTTGGGTGTCTAAACATTAGGCATCCAATAGAACTTGCAAGTGGCGATTTAGATTCCCATCGGACCGACCACAGCTTTCTTTACGATCGATAAACTCGCGTCCGTGTTTGTTTGAAATCAGACAAGTCAGGATCGACAATCGTGCTTTTTCGTGAAACAAACGATGCAACGGGTAATCGAACTTCGCAGCATCACTTTCTGCTGGAACGGGCCTTGAACTGCGCTGGGCTTTGTTGTTTTTTTCCCTTGCGATGCTCGTTTTTTTCGATCAACAGGTCGTGTTTCAAGTTGGGTTGGATGCAGGATTTGTCTGGCTGTGAAATAGCAGTCAAGACATAAGCAATTGTCCGACACCAAAGATTAACGTCATTTTCCAAGCGGCAAAGGGTTGACCAAGACTCAGAACTGCAATGCCTGTCGCAAGATACCAAATCGGAGCCCATCCAACATTTGCAGGCAAGTAACGGCGAGATGCGAAAATTCGTCAGCTAAGGCACAATGCCCATATTACGGGCAACATGATTAAATGCAGCAAATTTTATTCAACTCGTAACACACTGATCGAAGCAGTGACCAAACAGAAAGGGGCGAAATCATGGACCGCTTCTAACGTTTGCTTTCTCGCGAATTGAGAACCTAGAAAGTAACGCCAACTCATTTTTGAACCAATGATCGCTAGATTCAAAATGGCAACGCAAATCCAAAATTAAAAAGAAACGGGCGTCCGCCATCAATGGCAATCGCCAAGGATGACGCTGACAAATCGGGTAGACTGTCCAACCCGTCGCCAAACCGAAATTTCCCTTGCCCGGAACGGCTAGGGTGCGAGTGGACGAATGCTGATTGAAACCAACTGGGGATTAGTCCGACCCAACTGCTAATTCCGATCGTAGCCCAGCGATAGCACTGAACCTTTTCGCAGCGGATCAATTGCGTCTGAATCGCTTGCAGTTGGGCTAGGGCTGGTTGTGGTTTCACCGGCATCCCTTTGACGAATTACGGCGTTGACGAATCACAATCTTAGAAATAAACTTGGCAATGCAAAGCATTATTGCAAGTTTCGACCAAGTAGAGTGCATCAGGCAAATTTTCCAGGCGGATTTTTGGAGTACGATTGGCGACGGGAAATTCGTGAACGCCGTGCCGGTCTGGAGGTTCACATGAAATCAGGGCTGACATGTGGACCAAGAGTGCGGGCAAGACGTCAGCGGTGGTTGGCTTGGAGACTGTCGGCGGGAACTTGGGGGCGGCAAAGAAGATGCGATTGATTCGCATTTTTGCAGATTTTTCACCGGTCCTTAACGTCGGGTTTGCGTTGCTGGTCTTGCGAATTTTCTGCAGGGAGGATTCGGCAATCTCGTAGCGATTTGTTTCAAGAACGGCGGCATTAAGTTTCGGATATTGGTAGATTCATGGGAATTGCCTTGCAGCGGTGCCAAGTGTTTCATCTTTTTCGCGTAACGAAAATGTCGCCGGTCGGGCTTCACAAAAATGGAATTTGTCGAGGTTTCGTGAGGCAGGGTTCTGGAAGGGGCAGATTTTTGTGACTCGGCGGCGAATACTGTGTTTCTAAAGGGAGCTTAAGATTGGCTCTTGGCCGTCGAATGATTGTTGCAGCCTAGGTGTGCAGCACTTAAACTTTAGCCTGCCAAACCTTGTAGGCGGACCGGACATCGATCGTCCGCATGGACGTCGATCCAAGCGATATGTTTCATTCAATTGTGTTAAACTGTTTGGATCGAAGCACTACATTGACTTCAAGGATAAGTTTACGGAACAGCGAAAGTGCCAAACGCATGGAAGCCGAGCAGCGACAACCAGCAACAATGGGTCACGGAGTGGGCAAATGTTTTTTGAAAAATTAGGCTGCTCGTCACCGTGGTACTTGCTGCTACTTATGATATTGCCGGTCATTTGGTGGCTTAGCTATCGAAGCCTTTCGGGATTGGGATTCACCAGGCGATGGACGGCAATTGTATTTCGGACAGTCTTGATATCCGCGATCGTTTTCGCATTGGCTGGCATTCAATGGCGCCAACAGAGTGATCGTGTTTCCGTCTTTTACTTACTTGATCAATCTGAAAGTGTTCCGGCGGACAAGCGTAAGTTGATGCTGGACTATGTTTGCGCAGAAGTCGAGAAGCATCGACGGGCAGACGATCGAGCCGGAGTCATCATTTTTGGTGGCAACGCGAAAGTAGAATTTCCTGCCATTGATAGTTTGATCCCGAACCTTGGTCGTTTTGAAAGTTCATTGGATCTTCGTGAAAATTCAACGAATCTAGAAGCGGCACTGAAATTAGCGAAGGCTTCGTTCCCGGACGATTCTGCCAAACGTGTGGTGATCCTGACTGATGGAAATCAAAATGTAGGCGACGCGCTTCAAGCGGCCCAAGAATTGTCCAATGACAGTGTCGGCATCGATATCGTCCCTGTTCAGCTACTGTGGGATCAAGATGTATCGGTGGATCGTGTCAGTTTGCCAGCGAATTTGCGGAAAGGCCAGAACTTTGAAATTAGAACGGTTTTGACCAACCATCCGCCGACCAAGAATCCTGAATCGGCAAAGCCTATCAGTGGTAAGTTGCGGATCATTAAGCGTGTAGGCCGAGTGGGCGCGGCGGCAGATTCCGAAATTCTCTCTGAATCACCAGTAACGCTTGAACCAGGTGCCAACGTTTACAGCATTCCTCAGAAGGCTGAAGAATCGGCATTGGTTAATGTGGAAGCGCTGTTTATTCCGGATGAAGGTCAGGTTGATGATTCGGTTCAGAATAATCAGGCGGCAGCGTTTACCAATATCCAGGGTGAAGGCCGAGCCCTGTTGATTGAAGACTCGGCGTTTCCTGGCGAGTTTGACACGCTGGTAAAAGTTTTACGCCGGAATGATATCGGAGTCGACATTATTTCAACGGATGCATTGTTCGGCACACTTGATGAATTAGTACCTTATGATTTGGTGATTCTTGCCAATGTGCCTCGCAGCGGTGGCGAGGATGCTGAGAGTGGGTTTTCGTTTAGCGAAGATCAGATCGAAATGTTGGTTGCCAACACCGAGCGGATGGGTAGCGGTCTGTTGATGCTGGGCGGCGACCGATCTTTTGGCGTGGGTGGTTGGAACGATACCCGGTTGGAAGATGCGTTACCGATTGAATTTGAGATTCGCAACGATAAAGTGGCGGCCTCGGGTGCGTTGGTGCTGTTGATGCACGCCTGTGAAACGGCTGATGGCAATCATTGGCAGAAAGTGATTGCTCAAGAAGCGATCAAGGTGCTTGGCCCGATCGATTATTGTGGATTGTTGCGTTGGGACAATGTCCGAGGGGTTGATAATTGGTTGTGGAAATTGCCCAACGGTGTGGACAAGGTATCGCCTATCAACAAGAACCGAATGTTAGGCCTGTTGGGGCGAATGAATGCCGGTGATATGCCCACGTTTGACCCGGCGATGCAAAAGGGGTTGCAGGCACTGATTAACGTGCCTGCCGCTGCTAAGCAGATGATCATTATTAGCGACGGTGACCCTTCAGCGCCCAGCAACGCATTGGTGCAAAAGTACAAACAAAATCAAATCATCATCTCTACCGTTGCGGTGGGTTCTCATGGACCCGCTGGCCATCAGACGATGCGTAAATTGGCTCAAACGACTGGCGGTCGATACTATGTTGTCAAGAACAATCGAGCCTTACCACGTATTTTTCAACGTGAAGCCAGGCGGGTGACAAAGCCTTTGATTTTTGAGCCCGAAGGCGGAATCAAGGCGATTCGAATGCCGGCTGGAAATTTTCATCCGATGCTTCGTGATGTCGATACCGATTCGCTTCCCAACTATAAGGGTTACGTGTACACGACCAAACGCGAGTCCGAGTTGGTTGAACAATTGTTAATCGCGTCCCAACCGGACGATCAGGGTGAAAATTCCACGCTACTGTCGACCTGGCAGTATGGGCTTGGGCGATCGACGGTGTTTACCTCAGATGCGGGCCATCGCTGGACGGGTTCTTGGATCGATACAGACGTCTATGAGAAACTGTTCACGCAAATGGCCAAGCAGACGATGCGAAATGTTTCTAAGGACGGCGAGTTCCAATTGGCGACTCAGCAACGTGATGGGAAGACAGAAATTTTGGTGACGGCAGCTGATAAGGAAGGAACCTTTTTGAACGATCTGTCGATGCAAACCTCTGTAATGACTCCAGAGGGGTCTCAGGAATTGAAGTTTGAACAAACGGCACCCGGTCGGTATACCGCCAGTTTTGCTTCAACATTACCTGGGAATTATGTTTTAAGCGTGTTTCCCGACGAAGGCTACCGCCGTTTAACGGCAGGGATTGTGATCCAGAAATCCTCGGAATACAACGAGCGCGAAACCAATGACGCCTTGCTAGGTCAGTTGGCTGCTTTGAAGCCGGCCGACGGCGAAGAGGGAAGGATGATTGGTTCGGATCTGTCTGCAACAACGCTGCAGGATCTACTGCAGGTGGATACGTTTGCCAGTACGTTGAAAAAAGCGATTCGGTTTTCGGACATTTGGCCTTGGGTGGTTGTGTTGGCAAGTCTGGTTCTGTTTGGTGACGTTTTCAATCGGCGAGTTGCACTCGATCCAACCCCTGCTTTTACCTGGATGGGAACCCAATGGAAAAGGCTTCGTGGCCGCGATGATGCGGAACAGATTACCAATCCAATGGATCGCCTGAAGGCAAAAAAACAAGATGTAGAACAAGAGCGATCGCAATTAGGCAAACGATTCGTGTACGATGAATCGGCCCCGATTTCTCAGCAGTCGGTCATTGATATTGTCCGTAGCGAAATTGATAAATCGAAAGTCAAACCTGAAGCCGATGCTCCAGGTTTGAAGCAAGAGGAGCCAGGGCCAAGTTACACTGACCGATTACTGGAGGCCAAGAAACGGGCTCGGTCAAGCCAGGACCGTGAAGACAATCAATAACCGCAAGTACTTTCCGGCGGGGTGAGCCTTTCAACCAGGCAGCGACTGCAATGGTATCAGTTTTAATAAAGTGTCATCACGGGTACTGGAAAGTTGGGTTCTGTGAAATTTCGCAAAACCTATGATTCTGCAATCGGTCGATGATGGTTCTAAGATACTTTTTACTGTCAGCAAATTGAATTAATAACTACGTTGGTCAAACGCCAATAACGATAAATTGAGAGAATGTTTATGTCTGAAGAATCGTCGGTCCAGCAACAAGTTGAAGAGTTTAAGCAACGATACAATAAAGTGTTTTCAGAGGTGCAGAAGGTTATTGTCGGGCATGATGATATCGTGCACGGTGTGTTGACCTGCTTGTTTGTGGGTGGACACTGCTTGCTTGAAGGTGCGCCGGGTTTAGGGAAAACCCTCTTGGTTAGAACTTTGTCGCAGGTGTTGGACTTGGATTTTAATCGAATTCAATTTACGCCTGACTTGATGCCGGCGGATATTGTGGGTACCAACTTGATTGTCGAATCTGACGACGGGAAACGGGTTTTCGAATTCCAGAAAGGCCCGATTTTTACTCAGATTTGTTTAGCGGACGAAATTAATCGTGCGACCCCCAAGACGCAGTCTGCCATGTTGGAAACAATGCAGGAGGGGACGGTAACGGTTGCCGGTCATTGTTATGTCTTGGATCAACCGTTCTTCGTTTTGGCGACTCAGAACCCGATCGAACAAGAAGGAACTTATCCGCTGCCCGAAGCACAGATGGATCGTTTCTTATTCAAGTTGAATGTAGGCTATTCCAAACGGGCACAGCTGTCCACGATTCTTTCGCGTACGACTCGTGGCGAGAACGTGCAGCCTGAAAAAGTGATGGACGGCCCCGAGATTCAGAAGTGGCAGAGATTGGTTCGCAAGGTTGTGTTGGCCGACAATGTCCAGGATTATATCGTCCGCCTGGTTTTGGCGACTCATCCAGAAGAAGAGTTTGCCTTGCCGGTTACCAATCAGTACTTGCAATGGGGAAGTAGTCCCCGGGGAGCCCAAACGATGGCTTTGGCGTCCAAGGTTCGGGCGCTCTTGGATGGTCGATACAATGTGAGTTTTCAAGACGTCCGTCGCGTTTATTTGCCTGCGATGCGTCACCGCGTGATTCTGAATTTCGAAGCCCAGGCGGAAGCCAAGACGACCGACCAAGTGCTGTTGGAAATTTTAGAAAAGTTGCCGGAGACGGTCAGTGATATTCCGGTGGCATCGGTATCTTAGGTCGTTTTGCAAATTGTGTGGGCGTGAATTGTGTGGGCGTGAATTGGGTGGGGCATGAATTGAAGTTGAAAGTGAAGGGGTCAATGTCAAGTTGATCTTGATTTAACTACGTTCGGTTTTTATTTTCGCCCAGCGGTTTGCCTGCCAACCGTGCTTGTGTTATCTGCGATGCGTCAATTGTCTTTTTTCTCAATTTCATTGTGATTGGTCCGACGTGATTACTGATCCTCCTCTGTTATCGCCGGAAACCTTAGGTCGCCTGGAGCGATTAGAATTAGTGACGCGAAAAATTTTTCGTGGTCGCATGAAAGGCGAACGCCGCAGTCGGCGCAAGGGACAAAGCGTAGAATTCGCGGACCATCGAAATTACGTATCCGGCGACGATTTGCGGTTCATCGATTGGAATTTGTACGCGAGATTAGATAAATTATTTCTGCGTCTGTACATGGAAGAAGAGGATTTGCATTTCTACGCTTTGGTAGATAGCAGCCCTTCGATGAAATTCGGTCAACCGACGAAATTGCGTTATGCCAAACAGTTGGCTGCCGCCCTTGGCTACATCGGATTGTGTCGCTCGGATCGGATCAAAGTCGAGGCGTTAACGGACAAACCGAGTGCCCCAAGTGTGGCGATGCGTGGGAAAGCCAGTTTGTGGCGTTTAATGCATCAGTTGAATACGATGCCCGACGGCGAATCGACATCCTTGGATGCTGGAGTGCGAAACTTTTGTATTCGCAATCCCGGCAAAGGAATCGTGGTCCTGATTAGCGACTTGATGGATAAGAATGGATACGAGGGTGCGATTCGGTCTTTGGTCGCCAGACAGTATGATGTGTATGTGATTCAGGTGCTGTCCGATGAAGAATTGAATCCTGACCTTGTGGGCGATTTACGGTTGGTCGATTGCGAAGATGGAGACACGGCCGATGTGTCAGTGACGCCCAGGCTGCTCGAAAAATATCAGGCGACATTGCAGGCCTTTGTAGGACAGGTTCGGCAGTTTTGTGCTCGGCGAGGGATCGTGCACATGACTTGCGCGACGTCACAGAATGTGGATCAATTGGTTGGGAATTATCTTCGATCTCGGGGGCTGGTGCGATGAGTTTGACCGGTCCATTCGCTTGGTTAGGGTGGTTGCTGTTGGCATTGGTGCCGCCGCTAATTTTCTTGCTGTACTTTCTGAAATTGCGCAGAAGCAAAATAGAAGTGCCAAGCACGTTTTTGTGGACGCGCACGATTGAAGACTTGCAAGTGAATTCACTTTGGCAGCGGTTGCGATCTTCTATTTTGTTGTGGCTTCAATTACTGATTGCTTTACTATTGTTGATGACGGTTTTGCGCCCCGGATGTGATGGCACTCAAAGGATTGGAGGACGACATATTTTATTGTTGGATACTTCGGCAAGTATGAACGCGACGGACCTTGAGGGTAGCCGTTTTCAAGAGGCGAAACAGCAGATTGAGACGTTCATCGAACAGATGAATGCGGATGACTTGGCGATGTTGATGACCGCGAACGACAAGTCACAAATTCGTCAGTCTTACACCTCTGACCGAGCGCTTCTACGCCGCAAATTGTTGGAAGTTCAGATTAGTGAACACTTGACTGATATGGAAGAGGCTTTGGCAGCGGCTACGGGGTTGGCCAACCCAAGTCAAATTCGCGACGTTGACAATGTGATGTCGCCGGAAGAAATTGCGTTGGCTGCCAAGAAAGATCAAGCGACGTTGTACATGTTTAGCGATGGAGGATTCCCGTCGGTGAAAGATGCATCGCTGGGGATTTTGGACGTTCGATTCATTCCATTGGGGAAAACAGATATCAACAATCTGGGGATCATCTCGTTCAATGGCGAATTGAGCAAGGTGGATCGGAACCGAGTCGAGTTGTTTGCGAGGATCGAAAATTTTGCTGACCGTCCTGCCGATATGGAAGTGCAATTGTACCGCAATGGCGCGTCGATTGATGCCATCCGTCGTGAAGGCATTGCCGCTGGTGAGATCATTTCGTTGGATTTTCAGGATCGGGTACCGACGGTGGACCGGGAAGTCGTCGAGTACCAGTTGCGAATTCAAACCAAGGACCAATTAGACGCGGATAATTTTGCTCATTGTGCGATCAACCCAGGGCGCAAACCGCGCGTGATGCTGATCACGCCAGGGAATGCAAATTTGCTGGCGGCGTTGTCGACTTCGTTGATTGGGCAAGGTTTGGAATTGGAAGTTCAAGATTCAGAATTCGTCAAAAGCGATGCGTTTGATGCGACTACCAAGTACAACAGCTACGACTTGATCATTTTTGATCGGGTTCAGCCAGCACGGTTGCCTCTGGCAAACACGATTTTTTGGGGAGTTGCGCCCAGTGATGATTGGATTTTGGAGGAATTGGAGCAGCCGATTTTTGTTCTGTATAGCAACAACGTGCATCCCATGATTTCTGGTTTGGCGCTGGATTCTTTAGCGTTTCTAGAAGCCAAGCGAATCAAAGGGCCTCAGTCCAGTACCGAATTGTTGGCGGCGAATGATGGAACAATCATGATGATTGCCCCGCGGGGTGGTTTTCAGGATTTAGTGATGGGGTTTCCACTGATTGTCCAACGTGACGGTGGTACGATGCCGGTAACGGATTGGCCAGGTCGCTTAAGCTTTCCGATTTTCATACATAACGCTTTAGAATTCTTGGCGGGGCTGGGCCAAAAGGAAATCAATTCTTCGATCCGTCCTGGCGAACTTGTGAATTTTCGATTGGAAGACGGAGGTGATGAAGTTATGGTCAAATCGCCATCGGGCCAGACGCAGCGAATCAAGCGACAAAAAACAGGCGGGTTTGTATTTACGGGTGCTGATGAATTGGGAATTTACCAAGTACTCGACCAAACGGACAAGCATCGCCTGAGTTTCGCGGTCAGTTTGTCGGACCGCCGCGAGAGTGACATCAAAGTGAAGGAACAGTTTACGGTGGGGTATTCTGAGGTGGAATCAGGAAAATCGATCGAGGCGAACGCCAATAGCAACCTTTGGCGGTACCTGCTTTTAACAGCTCTGCTCTTGGTTGTGGTGGAATGGTACGTCTACAACCGTCGCATTTTGATGTAGCGGTCGGCCCAGGAAAGCGGCCAACGAGCAATGACCTGACCTGGGTGCTAAAGCCAGCGAGCGAAGATTGACGAGCAGGAAAGCCCGCAATTTTAGCTTGTTCTCTGATTCAAGGTTTAAACAGAACACCCACCGTTGCGAAGTAGGAATAGTCATCACTCGGCTGGCCAAGCGACAGTGCGACAGTGCGACAGTGCGACAGTGCGACAGTGCGACAGTGCGACAGTGCGACAGTGCGACAGTGCGACCGGACTACTCTCAGCAGGATTACCTCTTTAGACTTATGCTGCATTTTCAAAGCCGTTCCTGCGGATGTTGGGACTATTCAACCGGCTGGCGTTTGTTGACAATGGGTGAGCCTGTTCGGCGGTTGGATTGCTGGGCAAAACCGTTGGATTTGCTGCCTGGCGTTTAGTTGCAGATATGGAAATTGTTTCCAGACTGCTGCTTAGTTGGACGAACGAAGTGGAATTTGAAATACTCGGCGATGGGAAATCGACTCCCGTTACGGAAACGCATGCGCTGTTTTGGCGCAAGCCAGCTGGCAAGAGGCAAAGTGATATTGGAGAATTCCGGGCGATGTTGATTTGATAAGAATTCCGGGCAAGTTTTGAGTGTAATTATTTAGCTAGGTGCTTGATTTCTGGACGGGCGCCCAGCCTCCGTTTGCTGGCAACCATTTTCGCCGGCCGAAGGCCATTTTTTATCCGACGACTTTTTTGATCGACGACTTACTTGACCGATCATCAGAACTTCAAAGGCCCAGCACGTCTTTGGTGTTCCCCAATTTACTTTTTAGGGTGTTCAGCATGAATTTATTATTGATCCTGATGGCGTTTGTGTTTCAGGCGGAAGAATTAAAAGAGATTAAGCCGTCCGAAGCGAAGGATTTTATCGACAAGAAGGTTGTTGTGGTGATGGAGGTTCAGGGTGCTAACTTTATGAAAGACAAGGACATTTGCTTCTTGAATTCATTGAAGAACCACCGTGATGAAAAAAACTTTACCGTCGTACTGCGGAAAGAAGGTTTGGCATCTTTCGCTGAGAACAAAGTGGAAGACCCCGCAAAGCACTTGTTGAACAAAATGGTGAAAGTCACTGGTAAGATTGCGGACTACAAGGGAAAGCTTCAGATCGTAATCGAGAAGTTCGAACAAATCAAAGTAAACGGTGTCAAGCCGAAGGAAAAGGACGAATCCGAAGGCAAGGGCCCAGGTGACTTGAGCGATGAAAATCAAAGCATTAGGCAGTTCAAATAGTCAATCGATTGAGTGATTGAGTGATTGAGTGATTGAGTGATTGTGCGTGATTGTGCGTGCTTGTGCGTGCTTGGAGCAGTCGCTTTGATCGCAGCGATGGTTTTTGGCATTGTGTTAGCGATGCCGGCAGCCATGGGGTGCGATTGATTTGATTGGGTGGGCCTTTTGGTTCCAAGAGTGTGTTTGTTCATTTTAATTTTCCAGCTTGGACAAGATAACTTCCGTTATGCCGCAAGTTACCCCGCATGCAAAAAGCAAATTGAGTTTAGCTGAATTGGTTTGCAACTGGAGCCAGGACGCTGGATTCATTCAAGCGCTGGAAGAGGTTCAGAAACGCAATCCGGTGGTCGTTTCGAACGTGTGGGGTTCGTCTCTCTCAGGACTGGCCGCAGCCCTGAATTCGTACTCACTGCGTCAGCAATTGTCGGTTCCCATCTTGTTGATTTGCGACACTGATAAACAGATGGATGTGTTGGTGCAGGAAGCTGAAACATTTGGCCTGCCCGCAGATTCGGTGGCTTGTTTCCCTTCGGTAGAAGCGACCAATCCGGACTTGATCCTTCGGGATTGGGCCTTCGGGCAGCGTCTGCGTTTTTTTGATGAATTGTTGGCCCGGCCGCAAGATCCTTCTGTGGAATCTGCGCAAAAATTGTTGGTGACGTCGGTAGGAGCGTTGATGCAGGCGGTGCCTGGTTCGGCCCAGCTTGCTGAATCCCGGCGCAGTCTGCAGATCGATCAGGATGTGGACCCGGAAGAATTCTGTGCTTGGATGGCTAAACATTCGATGCATTTGGTCAGCGTGGTGGAGTCGCCTGGCGAATTTTCTCGTCGTGGCGGCATCATCGATGTTTTCCCTCCTAATGCCGACAAGCCTTTTCGAATCGAATTGTTTGACACGCTGGTTGAGTCTATTCGTCAATTTGAACCCACCACTCAACGCAGTACGGGGCGGCTGGAAAGTGTGCAACTATTGATCGCTTCGCCGGAAGTGAATGGACAGCACTGTCTGTTAGACTTTTTGCCGGAAGATTCGATCATCTTTCTAATTGACCCCGAAACAGCTCAGGCGGAAGGTGCCAGGCGTGAAAGTTACGGGAAGTCAGTTTTGAAGATTCTGACTTGGGATGAGGTTCGTCGAAAAATGGCGAAGCATTGCCTTGGTTCTATACAGGAGTCTGCATTTGAAGTGGATGAATTTCGCCATCGTTTGCCGGTTCAACCGCTGGAAAAGTTTGACGGTGACTTGGGTGATTTGAAGGCGCACGTCGATCGCCTGGCAGCAAATTACTTGGTCTATATGGTCACACCTGTTGAAGGTGAGTTGGAACGACTGAATGAGATTTTAGGACAGACTCAAGCAGCATCCAAGGATCGGATTCATCTGGTTGTGGGTGATTGTCGAAATGGTTTTCGCGACGATGCGAACAAGATTGCGATTGTTAGCTGTGACGAAGTGTTCAACCGAGGTGAACTGCGGCGGACTCGATCTCGCGGGACGCTAAGCAAGGCGTTGGATAGTTTTTTGGACCTTCAAGATGGCGACTTAGTCGTCCACCTAGCGCATGGAATTGGGAGGTTCCGTGGCTTGTCGCTTTTGAAGAAGGATAATGTGGAACAAGAGCATCTTGCGATTGAATTTTATGGCGGCACCAAAATTTATGTGCCTGCCACCAAAATGGATTTGATTCAGCGGTATGTCGGGGGGACGAAACGTTCGCCCGTGTTGGCTAGGGTCGGCAGCAAAAGTTGGATTAAGCAAAAGGAAGCGGCAGAGGAAGCGATTCAAGACATGGCGGCAGAAATGCTGCAGGTACAAGCGCAACGCAGTTTGTTGCCAGGAATTCGACTGGGACCCGACACGACCTGGCAGGCGGAATTCGAGCAATCTTTTCCTTACACGGAGACCAGCGATCAGCTGGAGGCAATTTTGGCGATTAAGGGCGATATGGAATCTGCCCAGCCCATGGATCGATTGTTGTGCGGTGACGTCGGGTTTGGCAAAACCGAAGTTGCCATGCGGGCCGCCTTTAAGGCGGTGGAGAACGGTTATCAAGTTGGGTTGATGGTGCCAACTACGGTTTTGGCCGAGCAACATTACCAAACATTGCGCCGAAGAATGGCTTCGTTCCCATTGGAAATTGGTAAGTTAAGTCGCTTCTGCAGTCGCAAGGAACAGAAGTTAACCGTCGAGGGATTGCAAACTGGGCGAGTGGATATTTGTGTGGGAACCCATCGTTTGGCCAGCAAGGATGTTAAGTTTAACAATCTTGGGTTGTTGATCATTGACGAAGAGCAAAAATTCGGCGTGCAAGTGAAGGAGCGTTTGAAGGGGATGCGGGCCAGTGTGGACGTGCTTACCCTTTCGGCGACACCGATTCCAAGAACGTTGCATATGTCGTTGGTGGGCGTTCGAAATATTTCAAATTTGGAAACTCCGCCGGTTGACCGTCTGGCAGTTGAAACCCGTTTGACTCGATTTGATCGCACGATGTTTCGCGATGCCATATTGCGTGAGTTGAATCGCGGTGGGCAGTCATATTTTGTGCATAACCGTATTGGTGACATCTACACACTTAAGGATCGCCTTGAGAGTATCGTTCCCGAGGCCAAGTTTGTGGTCGGGCATGGGCAAATGGATGAAGGCGAGTTGGAGAAGGTCATGACTGACTTTGTCTCGGGCAAATACGATGTGCTGATCGCTACCACGATTATTGAAAGCGGACTTGATATCCCAAACGCAAATACAATGTTTATTGACGACGCCAATCGCTATGGTTTGGCAGACTTACATCAGTTGCGAGGGCGAGTGGGTCGGTACAAACATAAGGCATACTGTTACCTCTTGATTGATGCTAAAACCCGGTTGAAAGCTAATGCCTCCAAACGGTTGCAGGCGATTGAACATTTTAGTGAACTGGGTGCGGGGTTCAGTATTGCGATGCGGGATCTTGAAATTCGGGGGGCGGGCAATTTGTTGGGTACCGAACAAAGCGGCCATATTGCCGCGATCGGTTATGAACTGTACTGCCAACTGTTGGAGCGAGCGGTTAGGCAACTGAAGAAAGAGCCGCAACCGATATCGATCGACGTGGACATTCAATTGCCAGGACGAGGGTTCTTGCCCGACGATTATGTCGAAGATCGACGACAGAAGATCGATTTTTATCGACGATTAACTCGAATCGAAAACTACGATCAAATTAATGAATTTCGCGAAGAATTACTGGATCGATTTGGGAAAATTCCGGATGCTACCATGGATTTGTTTCAACGCGTTGAGTTGAAATTGGACGCTGCTGTGTGGGAGATATCGTCAGTTCGAGTCATTCCACCGTTCATGGTTTTTGAATTTAATAGCCGGTCAAGGATGGAGCAACTTCGTTCCATGAGTCGGTCTCGCTTGCGTTTAACTGACAACGGGCAAGCATTTTGGCCGTTAGATAAAGATTATCAATGGACCGATCAGCGTTTGTTGAAGCTAGCAAAGAAGATCTTGCGTCCCGAGTTGTAAATCGAGTATTGTGCGTCTGTCAAAGTAGAGGCTTAGTTTGTGACCTTGCCAATTCAAGTTTGAATGCACCCACTGCTGGGTATCGATTCTGTGGTTTCGCCGGGTAGCGATTTTCAGCTCTCGTTGGTGCGATGGCCACTAATTTGAGGCATCGAACGCCAAGTGATCGAGTCGTATACTTTTTGACGAACCTTTTGTAACTTTGTGGCGTACTTTGACCAGCTGCAATCATTACCCTTTTCTGTGGACCGAATCTCGCAAGGATGCGACTTTACGATGCTCCATTTTACACATCGGTTTGTTTTAGGCTTGGCAAATGCGCTCGTGTTCTGCCAGCTAATTGGTTGCTTCGGATCTGGGTCGATTGCTAACGCTCAGTTTGGCAGATTGGGTTCGCGTCTGCTTGGAACCAAACCCAATTCGACCGAAACATCGGATGCTAAATCCTTATCCAAAGGGCGCCAAAAAGAATTGTTGGATTCGCCCAAGAGTATTCAACAGGTAGGTTACGAAGCCTTGGCGCCGGCTAGCGGAGCGTCAAAATTATCGGCTACGGTTCCAAGTGGTACGTTGTTTGAACCGGGCCGGGTTCTTGCGATTGTCGCGGGCGAACCGATTTTTGAAGGCGATCTGCTGCTGACGATCAATGAAGTGATACAGACCAAAGCCGCAGACGCGCCGGATTTCGTGAAGCAAAAAATGATTGAACAAGGCATCCGAGAACTTTTGCCTCGTTCGATCGAACGGAAGATGTTATATCACGAAGCCATTTCTAAATTGCCTTCACCCGATCAGATTGAATCGATCAAGAAGGATTTGTTCAAGCAGTTGGAAGAAAAACAATTGCCTCAAATGTTCAAGAAATATGAAGTCAAAAATTTGGGCGAATTAGACGCTCGATTGCGTATGCTGGGTTCGAGTTGGCGAGCGGTCAAAGAGCAAGCCGCCGAGCAAGAGATCGCAAAATTTGGTGTCATGTCTCAAGTGACGATCGATACTGAAATTTCTCATGACGAATTGTACCAGCAGTACCTGAATCAGCGTGAAAATTACACGATGGACAATCAAGTGCGTTGGGAACATTTGTTGGTTAGTTTTGCAAGCGAACCCGACAGAGCAAACGCGAAACGGAAACTAGGCAGAATGGGAAATGAAGTCGTCTACGGTGCCAAGTTTTCCGAAGTCGCCAAGAAGGATTCCAGTGGATTCTTTGCAGCAAGCGGCGGCTACAATGATTGGACCAAACGAGGGGCGTTGACCAATCAAATCTTAGAGGAACAGATCTTTACTACGCCTGTGGGTCGTTTGAGCGATATTTTTGAAAGCCCGCAAGGCTATCACATTATCCGCGTCATCGAACATCAAGAGGCCGGTTATGTGCCTTTTGAGGAAGTGCAAGATACGATTCGCGAAGGCATGTTGGACGAACGCCAAAGTGTTGCCGCCAACGGCTTGATGGAAAAGATCAAGAATAAGATCCCGTACGAAATCTTAGTCGAAGGCGTGAAGTTTTGATGCAAATCGGGGTGCAGTAAGTTCAACATCCGACGTTTCTCAGAGTCTTCTGTGGCTTTGCTAGGCTCTTAATGGATCGCGGTTCTTATGTTTCAGCGTAGCATCTTTCGAGAAGTGGATGCGAAGACTTGTCGCTATCGCTGCTGGAGATGATTACCGGGTGAAGGTGATGTTGGGTAGTTGGAAATTGCCAGCCGCAATGAGTTCAATCCAACGGGTTGTCTGATCGATGACTTGCAGTTGAATAGTTAAATAGTCGCGTGGTAGTGCTTCGGCAATGCGTTGCCCCCATTCGATCATGACCACGCCGCCCATTTCAAAAAGTTCTTCGGCGCCAATGTCATAAAATTCATTGACGTCGCTCAATCGATAGGCATCTAAGTGATGCAGTGTTTTAGATCCTTGATAAGTTTGCCAAAGGGTAAACGTTGGGCTGGTAACCAAGTCTGGATCAATCCCCAATCCCATTGCGAAGCCACGCACAAAGACGGACTTTCCTGCACCCAGAGTGCCATCCAGCGAAATGACGGTACTATCTTCAATGGCCAAGGCAAGTGTTGCAGCAAGTGCCATAGTTTCGGATTGAGCATGGGTTGTGAATTGCATGATGGTAAGGTTCACACGAGGTTAATGTTGGTACCCGCCGGCTGGCAAATCAAAAATCTGATCTTGGTATTTCAATCTAAGCCCTTTTTCTTCTTGGACCGTTCCAATGATCCAAAGATCGCAGCCCAGGTCTAGTTTGCGATGGTGCACCCCATCGATCAACCCTGTTGCTTGGTCAAAAGGTAGAGTGAATAGCAATTCAAAATCTTCACCGTCGTAAAGTGAGTGGGCTAATGGACGATTCGCAGTCCAATCGGGCGATCCCTTGGCGTTAACGGGAAACGTGATCGCGTTTAGAATCGGATGACCGCTTTGGGCGTCAGTGGAAATTGGGATCGCTTTGGCATCAATGGTCGCGCCAACGTTGCTTGGTCGCAGGATGCTATTTAGGTCACATGCCAATCCATCGCTGATGTCGGTCATCGAGTGGAGCGAAGTGTATTCCAATATTTTTTCAATCGCATGGCACCGAGGTTCAAACGTTAGGTGTTTCCCCAGAAGTGAACCACCTAGCGACCCGCTGACAACGATGGCGTCACCCGGCTGTGCGGTCGACCTTAAGATAGGTTGCGACTGAATAAGATCACCCGTAAGAGTGACATTGATGACCGTCGCTCCGTCCCAACAGCAGGTATCACCACCAGCCAGCGATACCTGGAAGTCTTGAGCCAAGCGAAGCAGTCCAAGCGTAATGCACTTTGCAGCGTGCAAGGCGTTTTTGCGATTTAGTAAAAGCGACAAAAATGCCGTTTTGGGAACCGCTCCCATTGCCGCAATGTCACTTAGGTTGACCGCCAGGGATTTGCGTCCAGCCAAGTGTAATGAATTATCGTCGGTTACGATAAAGTGAGTGCCTTCGGCCAGTAAGTCAGTGCAAACCACAGTGTTTGGGGTTGTCTTGATGATTGCAGCATCGTCGCCAATACCCAGCGCAACCGTTCCACAATCTCGCATTGACAGTCGTGGTGTCCGAGGTGGGGTAATCCGGTGATTTTGTGACGACAGAAGTGTTTGGGCCTTTAGCCATTCCAGATATTCTGCTTCCATAGACTAAACATTCAAAACGGTAGGGAGAATCCAATCTTAACGCGAATCTCTGGAAACAATCGAATTGCCAAGGCTCAGCAAATGAGCGAGTAAAAACCGTGCCTGTCGGGAAACCTGAACTTCGCTGTCTTCTCGTCTGCTTGGGCCACGTTGCTTAAACGACCAAGAAGGGACCGGAGCTAAGGAAAAAGCGGCCCGATTACTTGCCGGACTACAACTTGTCTTCTTCAGTTATTTGTGGACACGATTTACATAAATTGGTGGTCTGGATTGAGCGGGTGGATGCAAAATGAACTTTCGGCCACTCTTAAATAACGTTTTCAAAGCTGTTCAGGCCAAGCGGTTCCCGGCATGTGTAGGGTTCGCCAAATCTGACGCCAATCAATTTTCCCCAGTAACCAGCTTCTTCTTCCAGTCGGTCGGCGAATGTCGGTTTTTCTAGAGGGCGTCCCACTACAAATTGACTTTGGTAACATTCGATTGACTCGCGTTTCTTTTCCCAATAGGGACTGATGTCCATGATCCACATGGGATGAAGGATCGATTTCAGGTGTATGCAAAAGTAATGAAAAACACGTTCGGGGTGGTGACGATCTCCTGGCATATTGGTTTTTGAAAGTTTGGCCCAAAATCTAGCATCTTCGATCAGGCGTGTGGCCGCCACATGATCGGGATGCGCGTCCTCCCAATACGGAGCGAAAAGCCAGCGCGGTTTTGTCAGGCGTATCATGCTGGCAAGTTGTTCACGAGCTTCCAAGGTGGCTTGCAGACTGCGATTAGGCAGGCCCAGATTGCCTCGCCAGGTTAAACCTAGGACCTTGGTTGCTGCTTGAGTTTCCAGGGCCCGAGTTTCGATCGAGCCGAACGGGGTTGGCTCGCCATTGGTCAGTTCTAGCACTCCGACCTTCTTGCCCTGTGCCAGCATCGACAAAATGCCGCCTCCCATTCCCAGTTCAGCGTCGTCCGGGTGCGGAGCGATCACCAGAGCGTCAAGTTTGGGATATTCTTCGGACACAGGTTTGCCTTTATGGATCCAAATAATTCAAGAGTTGTCGGTTGGAGTAGGTCGCCAGGCAGCATTGATACCGGTTTTCAACCCAAACCAATCCTTTGCGACCTTATTTTCATCTTGACATATTTTGCAAGTTTTGAGAATCAGTTGAGGTTGAGGTTGAGGTTGAGGGCTTGCACAAGTTCCAAGCGGTTCAACCCTGGCTGGATCGCCGAATGGGATCGCCGTCTTTTAGCTTCTTGAAATTTTCTTTCCAGCGTGGAAGATTGGAAATCGGTCGATGAAATTTTCTCTAGATTTAGCGTCGCGAACATCCCGGATTCATGGATTACGTCGCTCACGGGCCTGGATTGTTGGAATTCAACTGTTTATTGGCTGGGTAGCACTGGCCGGTTGCTCCTCATCAAACTTGTACAATGACGACTGGCCGTATCGAACGACCAATCCGTACGATGATCATTTCGCCAACGCCAAGAAGACAAACGCGAAAACAGAGCTTACCAGAAAAGAGAAAGCACATCAGATTGACAAGAGTTTGACTCCAACGGGGCTTCGTTAAATGGGTATCCAATAGATGGCGTTTGGCAATGATGGCGTTTGGCAATGATGGCGTTTGGCAATGATGGCGTGTCAAAAAGTGATAAGATTGCCAATTGCCCGAGATGTGACAGGATCGGACTTCAGGTTTGGCTAATTCGCCGTTTGCCATAAGCATTGGGGCTTGGTGGTTGTCTGAACTTACACACTGGTGCTTTAACTGCTGGACTTTTGTTAAACTGTCGGCTTGGAGAGCGCCTAGGGGGCGCGCAAATTATAGCAACCGTACCCTTGTTTGGGAAAACTTCCGATGGACGTAAAAGACTGTTTGAAATCGTTTCTGGCTAGTTCAGATATGATCACTCAAGCGTATTTGAAGGATGTGGATGACGCACACTGGATGAAACGCCCTCATTCGGGATGCAACCACTTGAACTGGCAGATTGGTCATCTTTTGGCCGCTCAGAATCAAATGATTGCAGGAAGTCTTCCCGGGTCGATGCCGGCATTGCCCGAAGGGTTTGCAGCCAAGTATGAAAAAGCAACCGCTGGCAGCAACAACGTCGCTGATTTTGCGACACCTGAGGAACTCAAATCGCTTTATCAGAGTCAGCGCACTGCGTTGCTTGCTGCAATTGACGCCTGTCCAATCGACCAAATGGGGCAACCTGCGGCCGAGGCGATTCAAGCCTATTGTCCAACTATTTATGATGCATTCTCAATGCAGGCGACTCACTGGTTGATGCACTGTGGGCAATGGGTTGTAATTCGACGTGAACTTGGATTGCCGATGGCGATCTAGAATCGCTACCCACAGGTATCGATTTCCGATGTTGGCTGCCGAAAGATATTTTGCCCGATGGTTTTTGGATACGTTTGGGTTACGATGATTTTCATGGTTCGAATCGTTGTTAGTGTCGAAGAAGGCGGGCGTTCGTTGATCGCTAGTTAGATCAATCAATGATCCGCATTCTTTTTTTGTGGTTTCGTGATCGCCGTAGCGCAGACTCTGTGTTAACGGATTTGCTATTGGTTTTGGAAAACGATATGTCTCAGCCGCAAAGTCGCTCGCAAAAGATTCAGGATTTGGAGATCAAAGATGCCCATTTGATTTTCTCGTCGGTATGGGACGCAATGGAAGAGTCGTTGGGACGCGAGAATATGCGTTTCCCGAAAGAACTGATTTTGGTTGGTGGTGCACCCGGTGCTGGTAAGGGAACTCACACTCGGTTCATTGCCAAGGCACGGGGGCTTACTTGTGCGCCGATTGTGGTCAGTGATCTTCTGATAACGCCGGAAGCCCAGTCCTTGAAAGATCAAGGAGTGATGGTGGGCGACAAAGAGGTGATTGGGATCTTGTTGCGAAAGCTGTTGGCCCCTCAGTTTCGCGACGGTGCGCTGCTTGACGGTTTTCCTCGGACCAGGGTGCAGGTCGAATGTTTGAAGATGTTAGTGGACGCACTGTCGCAACTGCACAATGAATTTGCCTACACGGCAATGGCGATGAATTTTCGGCGACCGATCGTGCATGCAATGGTTTTGTTTATCGGCGAAAAAACCAGCATCGCGCGACAGTTAAAACGCGGTTTTGAAATCGCCGAGCACAACAAAGGTGTCAAGGAGACGGGAGTCGGACGCGAGTTAGAATTGCGGGCGACCGATCTTCATGAAGACGCGGCTCGTCGACGCTACATGGTCTTCAAAGAGAAAACGTGGAATGCCCTTCAATCGTTGAAAGAGATTTACCACTACCACTTTGTGAATGCCGAAGGCCCGATCGGAGAAGTGGAAGAGAATATTCTGAAGGAACTGCAGTACCAAAGCTCTTTGGAACTTGAGCCGCGGACCTATGATCGCCTGCGACATTTGCCCTTGGCAGAAGATATTATTATTCATGCAAGGCAAGAGTTGGTGAAGCGTCTTGATACCTATGAATTGGAACATACGCAACTTTTTGAAGATGTAGTGAAGCTGATTCAGACCAAATTCTTGCCGATTGTACAGCGTCATGCATTGTCAGGGCGAGCGCAATTGAATTCCGAGGATGAAATTTTTAATAATCCCTTGGCGTTGCCCATGATCTTGGATGTGTTTTCTGAACGAGGTTTTAACGCGGTGATTGACAAGACAGTGGCCGACGTGCCTGTGCGTATTGATTTAACTACAGGTGAAGTGGAATGCCGACAGAAGAAAATATATCGTATCCAAGTGAACTTTAAGGGGTCATCGATTCGTCGCGGCTAAGGGGTATTTGATTTGCGATTAGGTCACGATTTGAACAGCCTATTTCTTGGCAAGTTATCACGCGGTTGAAACGATTAAGTGTCATCCAAGGTCGCTGGACGCCAAAGCGTGTTCAAGTGACAATCCGTTAAGTAAGTTCCAGGCAATTGACCTGCACACAAGGTCTGCTTACCCGACCTGCCTTGGAACGATCATTAGCTAATTGACTGAAGGAACGAATACATGTCTGGTAGCGCGGTTGCCGAAAATATTGATGGTGCGAACCAAGCCAAGACTTCTTTTCGCTGTTTTGGTGGGTGTGAAGGTCGATATTCAATTTTCGAAGTCATTTACACCTGCCCCAAGTGTGGTGGCTTATTAGAAGTCCATCATGAATTGGCGCCGTTGCAAGTTCGCAATGCTTACAAGTGGCAGTCATTATTGGATTCTCGGGCAAGCACCACGATTTGGCCATTCGGCAGTGGTGTTTGGGGAATGCGCGAGTGGGTGATCCCTGAATTGCGCGATGAAAATATCGTCAGTATGTGCGAAGGGAACACCAATTTGTTTTGGGCGGATCGCCTTGGAAAACAATTGGGTGTGCCTGATCTTTGGATCAAACTGTGTGGAAATAGCCACACAGGCAGTTTCAAGGATCTTGGCATGACGGTATTGGTTAGTGTCGTGAAGCAGATGATGACCTTGAATGATAAAGTCAAGGCGGTTGCTTGTGCCAGTACCGGAGACACCAGTGCAGCGTTAGCCGCGTACGCCGCGTATGCTGAAATTCCTGCAATCATCTTTTTGCCCGCAGGTAAAGTGAGTACCGCTCAATTGATTCAACCCGTTGCCAACGGCGCGCATGTGTTGGCGTTGGATACCGATTTTGATGGGTGCATGAAAATCGTTCAGGAAGTTACTCAAGATCAAAGTATTTATCTTGCCAATTCGATGAATAGCTTAAGAATTGAAGGGCAGAAAACGGTCGGCATTGAGATTGTTAGGCAATTTGATTGGGAGGTTCCCGATTGGATCATTATTCCTGTTGGAAACTTGGGGAACATCAGCGCGTTGCAAAAGGGTTTCCGTTTGATGATGGATTTGGGCGTCATCAGTCGCATGCCCAGACTGGTTGCTGCTCAGGCGGCGTCCGCAAATCCTTTCTACAAAGCGTACAAAGAGGGATTCAAGGAAAAAGTATCCGTGCAGGCGGGAGACACCTTGGCCAATGCGATTCGTATTGGCGACCCTGTCTCGTATCAAAAAGCGGTCCAGGCAGTTGTCCAGAGCAATGGTATTGTGGAACAGGCAACCGAAGATGAGTTGGCCGAAGCCTCAGCGCATGCCGATCTAACGGGCATGTTCACTTGCCCACACACGGGGGTTGCCTTGGCTGTACTAAAGAAATTGGTGGATCAAGGTATCATTAAATCCAGCGACCGAACGGTTGTCATTAGCACTGCCCATGGGCTGAAATTTACTGACTTTAAGGTCGGTTACCATGAGAAGACTTTGGCAGGGGTAGCCAGCCGTCATGCCAATCCGCCGACCTACCTGAAGGCGGATACGAAAGTGGTTAAGGAAGCAATCGCCAAACGCTTGGGCCTGTGAGTGTGGCTTCACTTGCATTGAGACTGTTCAAGCTTGGTAGACTGTTCTGGAGCCATGGGTCTGGTTCGACGACTGGTTCTTGAACCGACTTGCCAAGTGCCAAGTGCCAAGTGCCAAGTGCCAAGTGCCTAGTGCCAAGTGCCTAGTGCCTAGTGCCAAGTGCCTAGACGCTTGGAATGTCCGGTGTGGCGTGAAGTTGCAGTTGCAGGATACTTATTTTGTAGTGGCGGGTATTTAGCATCAAAAATAAAAAAAAAACGGGGTTCAACGAACTGACTTCGCTGAACCCCGTTTCTTTTATCATCATTGGGCACCCGTTAGAAACTCAGTTCCCGTTAGAAGATGGGTGGGTATCCAATTGGGTCCGACCGATTACTGACTAGACGCCGACAATCGATTGCGATTTCTTACCGAACAATGGGCCGCCGTAGATGGCCTTATCGCCCAATAGTTCTTCGATCCGCAGCAACTGATTGTACTTTGCCATGCGGTCAGAACGCGATGCCGAACCCGTCTTGATTTGTCCGGTGTTCAGACCGACTGCCAAATCGGCGATCGTGGAATCTTCTGTTTCGCCGCTACGATGGCTAGAAATTGCGGTGTAGCCATTGCGATTGGCAAGGTGAATCGCTTCGATCGTTTCGGTCAACGTACCGATTTGATTCACTTTGATCAAGATGCTGTTTGCGATTCCATTGTCGATACCGCGTTGCAGACGAACGGTGTTAGTAACGAACAAATCGTCGCCGACCAATTGAACTGAATCGCCCAATTTATCGGTCAGCATTTTCCAGCCGTCCCAGTCATCTTCGGAGCATCCATCTTCGATCGAGCAAATTGGGTAGTTGTGGGCCCAGTCGGCAAGGAAGTCGACCATGTCGCTTGAACTTAGTTCCGAACCGTCAATCTTGTACAACTTGGTGTCCGTGTTGTAATATTCGGTTGCGGCGCAGTCCAATGCAATGCGAACTTGTTCGCCAGGCTTGTAACCTGCTTTTTCGATCGCTTGCATGATCAAATCCAGGGCTTCACGATTTGACGATAGGTTTGGCGCGAATCCCCCTTCATCGCCGACGGCCGTATTCAATCCACGACTCTTCAGAACGGTCTTCAAGTTGTGGAAAATCTCAGTTCCGCAACGAAGTGCATCGGAGAATCGTTCGAAACCAAGTGGCATCACCATGAACTCTTGGATATCTACGTCGTTATCAGCGTGCTCGCCACCGTTGACGATATTCATCATCGGGGCTGGAAGCACTCGCGCGGACGCACCACCGAGGTATCGATACAGCGGTTGATTGGTAAAGTCAGCTGCAGCTTTGGCGACCGCGAGTGAAACGCCCAGAATGGAATTGGCGCCCAAGTTGCTCTTGTTCGCGGTACCGTCTAGATCGATTAATTTCTGGTCGATGGTCGACTGATCGGTCGCGTCCATCCCCAAAAGTTCTTCGGCAATGGTTTGGTTAATATTGTCAACTGCTTTAGTCACCCCTTTACCCATGAAGACGCTCATGTCGCCGTCCCGCAATTCCCAAGCTTCGTGAGCACCGGTGCTGGCGCCGCTTGGTACTGCTGCGCGACCAAAGGATCCGTCGGCCAAATCAACGTCCACTTCAACCGTTGGATTGCCGCGAGAATCTAAAATTTGACGGGCGTGAATGTTTACAATCGAATTCATGTTCAACCTGTTTTCAGTAGTTACTTTGTCTTAAACATGGCAAGCAGCTTGGTTTTGAACGAACCCATCAATCCACGAATTGGTGCTGCAAGACATCCACGCTTAGATCTTGATCTAAGCTCAGGACTAACCTGCATCGCCAATAGGAAAATGAATTCGCGTATCAAACCACATACTTTGCCAAACGATACGGCTCTAGAAATCTAAACAGTCCGTTGCCAGACGCGAAATCGAATTTGATTAGCGGGAACCGAATTCGTTCACCCCAGCTGAATTGTCTAACCAGGTTTCCCCAAACAAATGCTTCGCAACAAAAGCGGCTGGCATTGGGATGTCGGCAAAACGATGGGGTCGAAAGCCACGATTCCGTTGAGTCCTATTCAATTCTTGATCACCGTCGCGACTTTCCACTTGGTTACTTTTGAACTGAAACTTCCAAGTCGAACCCAAGTATTCGTTCATCGACCGCATTTGTTTAATTGTCGACTTAAAATGATCTTTCGCAAGGCGGGAAAGTTGACCTGACTACTGGATAAAGTTTAGAAAGACCGTCGCCAAACTATCGATTATGAAGTAAAACTACGCCACTGAGTCGTCCAAATAGGTCTGGGTTGAATTCTTGCGGTCGGTTGGGTGTGATTGCCTAAGGTAGAAATCACATCCTTGAATCGTGGGATTGCGGGAATGATTTACTTGTTGCAACGTTCAGCCTAGTTTTTCCTCTGGAAAAGGTACGAATTTCGTGTTTACAGGATTGGTTCAAAGTAAGGCCGTTGTCAAGGCGATTATCCCCCAGGGTAGTGGTTGTTTGTTGCAACTTGAAACTCCGAAAAATTTGCCAATTCCTGAATTAGGTGACAGTATCGCTACCAATGGTTGCTGTTTGACGGTGACTCGGTTCGACGATCAGGTCTGGGAATTCGAAGCCGGTGCCGAAACCCTGTCACGCACCAGTCTGGGGAAGCTGTCGGCTGGAAGTTTCGTCAATCTGGAAACCAGCATGAAGCTTGGCGATAAAATCGGTGGCCATCTTGTCACCGGGCATGTGGATGGCTTGGGAACTGTGGTTCGCCGAGACGAAGATGGCCGGTGGAGCACGTTTTGGATTCAAGTGCCAAAGTCGATCGCCAAGCAGTTGGCGAGCAAGGGTAGCATCGCGGTAGACGGCGTGAGTCTAACCTTGGTGGACGTGAGCGAAGATCAGTTTAGCGTCGCCTTGATTCCGCATACGTTAGAGTTCACCACCTTGGGAACCATAAAAGCAGGCGATGTGGTTAACTTGGAAACCGATGTCTTGGCGAAGTATGTTCAACGACAGTTGGAATTCTTGCCCGGAATTTCCAATTAGGAATTGGATTAATCCTAATTCGATTACACTAGATTTCGCTTGACCGCATCGGGGCGTTCGGGGTTTGGCGGTCAAGTCGTTGGGGTTTCGGGGAATGTTGGGATCGTGAGGCGTCTTGGGGCGAGATCAATCAGGCGCCAGCGACGATTGGGTCAGAAGTATGCTGTGCTAGGTTTCTGGTTTTGGCTGTGCTTACTCGCCTCACGCACGAAATGGTTGGAATTTATTTAATGGCAACTTGCTTGTCGCATTTGTTTGCAGTTTGAATTTTTGAGATGGTTTCGCAGCTGAATGCGAACATTTTTTGGTTAAAGTTTTTTTATGTCGCGTAATGAACGCCAAACGGTCTCCTATCTAAATCGACGGTTTCGTGAAGTAGGACTGGAGCCCAACAAACGGCACGGTCAAAACTTTTTGGTGGATTTGAACCTGGTACGATTGATCGAGGCATCGGGCGATATTCAGCCCAACGACGTTGTGCTGGAAGTCGGCACTGGAACCGGCTCTTTAACTGGAATGTTGGCCGAGAAAGCCTGCAAGGTGGTCACGGTCGAGATTGACGAACATCTTTATCAATTAGCCAGTGAAGAACTTGAGAGATTTGACAATATCTTGATGTTGCGGCAGGATGCGCTGAAAAACAAGAATAAACTAAGCGACAAAGTCCTAGAACCGTTGATGGAATTGGTGAACGAGGAACCCGGCCGTCAATTCAAATTGATCGCCAATTTACCGTACAATGTGGCGACGCCAATCATTTCTAATTTGTTACTTTTGGACACACCGCCTGCAATGATGTCGGTAACTATTCAAAAGGAATTAGGCGATCGAATGATGGCCAAGCCATCGACCAAAGATTACAGTGCGCTTTCGATTTGGATGCAGGCGCTGTGTGAAATACAAATGATTCGGGTCTTGCCGCCGGGCGTATTTTGGCCGGCCCCGAAAGTGGATTCGGCGATTATGCAGATTCGCCACATCCCAGAGAAGCGTGCCAATATCCACGACTTGCCTTTCTTCCACAAGTTCACCCGTGCTTTATTTTTTCATCGCCGAAAATTCTTGCGAAGCGTCGTGATAAGCGCTTTCAAGGAAACGATGAACAAACAAGACGTCGATTCAGTGCTAGATCAATTGGATTTCTATAGCTCCAATACTCGGGCCGAAGAATTGCCAGTTGAGCAGATATTGATAATGAGCGAAGCGTTCGCCACGAAACAGAAAGAAGTTGTGGCCGCCATCCTTAAATAGCTCCAGGTTTTCGCAGCTTTGGGGATCTTCGCCACTTCATCTAGGAAGTTGTGTACAGGAAGTGCCCGCCCGATTGACGCCAAAGCGCTTCGGGAGGTCAGTGAGGTCAGTGAGGTCAGTGAGGTCAGTGAGGTCAGTGATTTTGCAAGCACTTTGTTGCAGAAATTACGCGCAGCCGCCGGGCTGTTTTTATTTTGGGGCTGTGATTTTGGAGCTGTGATTTTGAGGCTGTGATTTTGAGGCTGTGATTTTGGCGTGGTTACCCGGGTAACGCCGATTTCCAAGCGAAGCTTCACCGCTGCGAAGATGGTTTTTGTAAGATGGATTCAGGCTGAACGTGCGGTTACTTCAGAACGGCTGAAGGATCTTCGTGAAATGCTTGCAACTTATCGATCGAGCATTCGGTCCACTGGTTAAGGTTGACATCGATAGGATGTTCAATACTTGGTGGCATGGTTCCCACCTCGGCTAATTCTTCAATTCCTTGAACCGCAAGGCGACGAATTACGGACTGGAATTGTGCGTTTGCTGTGTCAGCTTGCAGCATTTGGTTTGCACTGATCCCAGCTTCCTTTAGCCAAATTTCTGGGATCGGAGCCCAGTTGCAGGATTTCCAATGGTGCCAGGAAAGTAGCGATTCTAAGATGCCCGTTCCCACGCCCAACTTGATGAAGTAGGGGCGGTGATCCGCTTCGCCGGCTCCTAAGATTTGTCCGACGGACATAGTGAAGGAACTGGTTTGGCGATAACAAAAACGACGCAGGTCTTCAAGAGTTTCCAATTGTTCGCGATACAGATTGGATTCCAAAGCGGACAACATGTCGTATAAGAACGCTCGTGGGACTCGATGCAGGGTGACGCTTTGCGCGATCGCATCGACGCAGTCTGAATGTGCTTGTCCCTGAAAGCCTTGGCTTAATGAAAAGATCCAGTCCTGCAAAGTGGTTTTACGTTTTTCGATAGTAGATTGAACAAAAACTTCGTCGCGTGCTGCCAGCGCGAGGGCTCGGACGTCTAGGATCGCGGATGCTTGCTGAGGGGACATGCGGTCTAGGTGCCATCCCATCTTCCCAAACCATTGCAACGCATAGCGACGGCAGATCTCACGACTGACTTCAAGTCGCATCGAATCAACAGTCATCGGTTGAACAGAATCTTGAGAGGTTTCGCCGGGCATCGCCGATTTTTCCTGGGAGGGCTGGAGTCAAGCAGCAAGTCGTCTTGCATTTATCGGGTGACTATTGTCAACAGCGTACTCTGATTTGTTGCACGGCAAAGAAATGCACTAAAAGGTGCGCCCAATAGTGGTAGTAAACGAGTTACCGTCACGATCGTTCGCTAGTGCTATCAGTATAGTCGCTGGCGAAATTAGTTAGCCAAGACGAAATCAATTTGTTTCATTGTTTGGAACCTTAACCGCTTCAGAAACCGCGTCCCCGCTTTGCAGCCGGGTTTGGATTTGCAACGCGGGTGGTTTGCTGGCACGTGCTAGTCAAGATGTTACGCCCAAAGGTATGGTTGTGATCAGCAAGGATGTGATCAAATCAATGTCAATTCGCTTATTTAATGGGTAACTAATACTTGATCAGGACCGCTGAACTGCACATGCCAGCACCGGCGGCGGCCAGCAACAAGCGGTGTCCCCTAATTATTTTTTGGGATGCAATTCCTAAGCTCAATGCAATCGGGATGGTAGCCGCCGAAGAATTGCCAAGAGAACCTAGCCACCATGCTTGACGGTCGGCTGCAATGGATAGTCTTCGACCCAGTTCCAAGACGATTCGGTGACTTGCTTGATGCGGGATCAACCAATCAATATCATCCGAAGAAGTTCCAGTTTCGGACAGGACTTTCTGACTACACGCCTGCATCGATTCGACGGCCAACTTAAACACCGCTCGTCCGGATTCCATTTTCATGTACATCGCATCCTCTGCCCAAGCATCGGGAGAAAGGGTCCGGCGGCTGCCACCCGCTGGGATCAATAACTGTTGCCAATTCTTGCCATCGCTTTGCCAATCGCTGGCCAGCACACCTGAGTGACCAACACCGCTACGTTTCGCTTCAAAGTTGTTCTTGGGGGTGGCGTTTGGGCTTAGCACCAAGGCTCCTGCTCCATCACCAAAGAGTCCAATAGTTTGAGGATCTTTGCGATTGACTCGCCGAGACAGTACATTGGAGGCAATCAGTAAAACGGGGCGTCCCAAAGTGCTTACCAAGCTGTTGGCCAGGATCAAACCGTATAAGAAACCGGTGCAAGCAGCCATCAGGTCCATTGCCGGTGCAGTGATGCCCAACTGGGCTGCGATTCGAGGCGCAGAGCCTGGTAGCGGGTGATCGGGTGTACTGGTTGCCAACAGTACGGTGCCAATTTCCGAACAGTGAATACCACTATTAGCCAACGCATTTTTGCCAGCTTCAATTGCCAAGTCCGTACACGCTTGGTCTGCGCGGCAGTATCTACGTGCTGAAAATCCCGTTCGTTGTTCAATCCAGCCGGTCTGCAAGTTAAGTTCGGTTTCCGCTTGCTGGTTCGAGTGGACTAGGTTGGGAACATAGTGTCCGATCCCCGCAATATACGCGTGGTTAATCGGTTTGCTATGTTCTGATGGGGGTGTGGCAGGCAAGTTTTCGGCTTTTAAATGAAAATGTTGCTTTGAAGGAATCATAAGGCAGGCAAAACGGACATTGCGATCTTTCGCTCAAAGTCGGTTAAGCATTCTGCGGCAGGAAATCGTAATCGTCCAATTCAATTTCAAACAAATCGGCCAGCCAAGAATTTCAAATGACGGGTCGTGACAGCTGATCGAACGCGTTCAGGATAACATCAATTTGTGATTCTGACATTGAGGCTGTTGGTGAAATTCGGATGCGACACTGGTGGGGCTTGACGGTAGGCGGGCGTATGGGGGGCGCGTAAATTCCTAGATCGTGCAGTTGTTTAGCGATGGTTTGGGACGTTTCGACGGTACCCACGATCACGCTTAGCAATGGAGCCTTGGGGGAACCCATTACCTGCCAGCCCTGGGCGAATAGTCCATCATGCAATCGTTGGATGTGATTCGACAAACAGCTTCGCAAGTGAGGGTCACCGCACGCGATTCCAGCCGCTTTCCATGCGGCGGCGACGCTTGCAGGGGGTAGGCCGGTCGAATAGATTAAAGGTCTAGCCGATTGAACCAAAGAATTTATCGTCGCCTTGTCAGCGGTGATAAAACCTCCCGAAGCAGCCAACGCTTTTGACAAGGTGCCAACCACAACCAACTTTGGGAAGCAGGCCTTATCGCTGGCGAAAGAAAACAACCCGCTGCCCGTCGGACCTAGAACGCCGGTCGCATGCGCTTCATCTGCAATCACGCCAGCTTGAAATCGTTGGGCAATTTCTAGAAGGTCATCCGGACTCGTCATCGTGCCATCCATGCTGAATACCGAATCGGTGACGATCCACCTAGGACGACTTTGCGAACTTGACGCCAAGAGTGTAGCCAGTTGATCAAAGTCTTGATGGCGGTAGTACCGCACCGTCAAAGCGTCCAGGTTTTGACCCGCCAATCGCAAGCCGTCGATCAGGCTGGCATGGTTCTTGCGGTCGCAAAACACTTGGGCGTCATGTTCGAAAATCGCGTTCATGGCAGCCAAGTTGGCCGAATAGCCACTGGCAAACAAGATAGTGCCGATGTCCAAATGGGCCGGATTGATTTGCAGGTCGCGGGATCCAATCACTGCACCCGATTTCCATGCCGAAAGATTGTCGGCCAACTCTTGGTGCAGTTGGGTGTGTCCTGAAAGAAGCGGAGACGAGCCAGAACTGGTGCCCCAGGTTCGCGTCGCTTCGATCGCCGCTTGAATCACTCGGGGGTCATTGGCCAACCCCAAGTAATTGTTGGAAGCAAAGTTCAACAGTCGCCGACCTTCGATCGTGATGTAGTTCGTTTGGCTAAGGTCTTGCTTGCGAAAATGCTCATCAGGGGTCTGCTGTTCACTTGCAACGTGATCATCCGGTCTCGGGACGCTCAATCCCAGGTCGTTAACTTCCGGGGTACTTCTGCCAATGTCAGGCGACTGATGCTTCGTCAATGTCGCCAGCGCAAAAGGCGTGGCGTCCAGTTGCCGTGGGATTAATCGGCGAACCACTTTAGGATCAGTCATTAATTGGTAGCTGTTGACTGCTTAGCTGTTGACTGCTTAGCTGTTGACTGGCAACCGCCCGAAGAGCACGAAGTCGGAGTCGAGCAAGAGGAGTCGGTTATGCAGGCGTCCGCTGCGCCATCAATCCGTTCGATTTCAAAGCCGGCGTCACAGATCATTTGATGATCAAGTTCTTCTTCTTGGCCAGGTGTCGTCAAATAGTCGGAAATGAACCAGGAATTTGCTGGGTAAAGCGAGAGCGGTTGCAGAGTTCTTAAATGTTTTTCTCGACCGGCACTGCAGCGTATTTCTACCGTTGGACAAATGAATCTTGCAACGCACAATACTTTCAGACAATATTGCGGTGACAACGGATGAGCGATATTGGCCAAGCCTGTTCCTTCGATCGGCACTAAGAAATTGATCGGAATCGAATCCGCTTTGATGTCGCGTAAAGCAAACAAGGTTTCGATCAACTGTTGCGGTGTTTCCTGCATCCCAACGATCAAGCCAGAACATGGCGAGATGCCACTGTCAATCGCGTGTTGCACGGTCTGCTTGCGATCGTTGTAAGTATGGGTTGAACAGATTTCTTTGTAATGATCTTCGGCGGTGTTCAAATTGTGGTTATACCGGTCGACACCTGATTCCTTTAGCTTGGTCGCTTGTTCTTGGTTTAGAATTCCCAGGCACGCACATACCTTCAAGTTTGGCCAACGGTTCTTGATTTCCTTGGTCGCATCAGAAACGGCTTGGACTTCCCGTTTGTTCGGGCCGCGACCACTAATTACCAAGCAACAAGTCGATGCACCGTTGGCGACGGCCTTTTCAGCACGTTCCACCATTTGATGGCTGGTCATCAAGGAATACTTTTGAATTTCGGAAGTCGCCCCTTTGGCTTGAGAACAGTAGCTGCAATCCTCCGGGCATAGACCACTTTTGGCGTTAACCAAGTAGTTCAACTTGACTTGTTTACCATAGTAGTGACTTCGAATATCAAACGCCGCCGCCAATAATTCTAGTAATTGGTCGTCAGCGGTGGCAAGCAACTCTAACGCTTGCGGGGCATCAATAACTTTGCCGTCGATCACTTGTTTGGCAAGGTTCGAGAATGATTCAATGTTCAAAGGCTTTGCTTCAACGATGCTCACTACAATTTCCTGTAACTGTTTCAATTGTTGTTCTAAAGTCGTAAGTGCTGGCCCAGGTTTCGTTGCCCGGGCTCTAATAAAATCAGGTCTTGCGAAATTAAGGTAGGTCCATTTGAACGTTCAGCCCCCGTCGAATTCCCGTATCAAAATTATGAACGGGACCGGGTTTATAACCTTTTTTAAGCTGAAATTCAAACGTAAATCCGAATTCCAAAAGCTAGCGAAAGTCCTACAGCCTACGATCACAAACTTAATCTTCGTCAGCTTTAATGTTCGTCAACCGAACCGGCGTTGGCTTGGGTCTGCCGTAACGCTGCTTCTTGAATTGCGGCAAACTCTTGCTTCAACTTGTCATGATAAGCTCGAACCCGACCTTGCCGGACCGCAATATTGATCGAAACCCAGTCCCAAGCAGCCAACAGCAAAACGACAAGCAGCAGCGCTACAATGCACGACAATGCAGTCAAACGCCACCGGTCATCCGTCGACGCCGGGATCGCGAACAGGATCAGGCCAATACCAACGATCAATAAATTGGCAAACGATCTACGTATAAATGTAATCCGGCGACCATAATTTGACAATTCAGGCAAATCAAAGCCGCTCCAAAAAATCCATTGGAAACCCAGGCCAAAAGCGATTGCCAACGAACCTAGACCCCAGATCAAATAGTTCATTTGGTGTAATCCTTCGCCCATTCCAAAAGGACAACACCCACTTTCGCCATGGAAACTGGCGAACATTTGTCGGGCGTGTCTTGGGTCGTGTGCCAGTAAGATGTTGAAGAATTGATCGCCGGGTAATCAAAGTCAATCAAATCGGTGGTCGGTATTTTAGCGATTTCATTTAAAGCTAGGTGATCGTCACGGACCTGGTGCAAGGGCTTGGCGACAAATTCAGCAACTTTCAATTGCCTGGCCTTATTCCAAACTGACTTGGTCAAGGGACCGGCGGCGTTTAAGCTGTTCTTCTCGTAATACAGTTCCAACGTTTTGTCGGCAATCATGTCAATCAAGACGCCTGCTTGGTATCGATAATCTGGTGCACTGCGGACATATTGGTTCGCAAAATGTATGGAACCCAGGAATAGAGCGTCTCGAGATCTGTCGTAAACTAGTTCTTCGGCATCAAAGAAAACCAAGTCGATGCCCAACCGTTGATCAATCTTCTGCAAGTGAGGCGCCAACACCATGAATAGGCCAACACCGCTGGCACCATCATTCGCCCCGGGTAGACTGGCCCGGGGGTTCTTTGGATCTTGATCCGCATAAGGACGAGTGTCATAGTGGCAGCAAAATAGGATGCGATTCTTCTTCTCCGGATGCAGTTGAACTATTAAATTAACCAGTTCCACACTCTTGCGAGTTTCCGGATGAGGAATGGTGAAGGACTGCGAAGCAACGGTGGCACCCATGCCTTCAAAGAAAAGTCTTAATCCTTGCTGTTGTACTTTCATGGATTTGCTGCCACTAATGCGTGGCCCCATTTCGCACAATCGTTGCAAATAAATTTGGGCGGCGATTGCATCAATGGTGTCAGGCGACTTGGCAATCGTGGTGTCCATATCGTTTCGCTCAGCTTGAGTCAAAGAATCCAGTACCGCCTGACGCTGGGAATCCTTGATCGGACTAATTAGATACTCTTGCCATTGTTGTTCTAGCGATTTCTCTTGAACCCTAGATGCGTCTTCATCCTGAACAGACGATAGCTTGACAAATGAAGTTGAGCGAAACGGGTGCGTTGGATTAGATTCTGAAACGCTGGAAGACCGTAGCGACAATGCTTGACAGCTGACTTCAGCTAAGCTTTGACAGATGATCGGCAACCGGGTTACCGAGAACCAGCACAGCAAAATAAGCGAACACAGCACAATAAATCCAGCGGTAAATCTCGCAGTTAATGCCACGATCAAAGCATTCGCCGTTTGGTTCTGGCTGGATCGGGGCTGAATCTTATTCCACGATGTCGTATCTTCAATTGTGTCAAAAATGTTCATGCCATTTTGCTCGACGAATCGTATTTCAATCTAATTGGATCTGAGCACCGGGATCAAGCGTTCTACGATAGGCGTTTTTTAGTGAAATAGCCAGCCATCACGGCGGAATATCAACTTAGGAAGCTGAATAATAGGCAACTTTCCAATCTACGTGCCGATGGTCTTTGCCGCGTGCTTCAAAACCTAGATTCGTCAAGTTAGCAAAGTTATCCAGACAAGAACGAAAAAGGACTGAAGCAAAGCGTCAGCCCTTTAAATTTCGTAGAGTCTAAATCAGCCAGTCAGACTACTATTTGCGTCTGCGACGAGCCACCAAACCCAACGCAGCCAAACCCAACGCAGCCAAACCCAACGCAGCCAAACCTAGCAGAGCAGCCGAACTTGGTTCAGGCGCCGCAGTTAGGTTGTTCAAGCTAACGTTATCAAACCAAGCAGCTCCGCCTTCGCTGCTAGCCTGCTGAATGAAAACGGTTTTTACGCGAACTGTTGTGGTTACTCCACCACCGTTGTCGGTAGGTGCGAAACTGCCAGTTGTAAACATTTCAAACCATTCGTCTGCGTTAAGCGAACCTAGATTTGCTAAACGCGCACCACCGAATCCAAATTCGTTACCGTTAGCATCGACGTAGGCGATTTCGAAGAAAGCATCATTAGGGTTTCCAACGATTGAGTCACCGGACAGGTTTGACCTCAGCCCCTGACCTGCAACAGATCGCCAATGGAGACGCTAAAGCCGCCCACAGTCACGTCTGGAAACGCACCGCCAAAATTGACGCCGCGGCTAAAGCCGCCAAACATCTTTAAAGATTGAGCACTAATGCCTGGGTCGTTGGTTAAGCCAACCAATCCAGCGTTGTCTTCTTCTTAAAATGCATTTCCAAAAATATTCCGACCGCTTGATTTGAAATCCGCGTTCACTCGCGGAATCAGGTCGGCGTTTGCAATGGGTTGAACAATGATGCACAAAGCAGTGCAGTCAAAATTCTGAAGGTGTTCTTCATGTTGGGGTCTTCAATCGGCTTAATGCCTGAACAGGGTGTGAATTCTATGAAACCCATTTCACGTTCTATGTGCAAATGAATCCACTATTGGTCAAATCCTAAAGGGAGATGCTTTACCTTGATACGCCGTTTGGGTTAAGCATTTTGTCTAAATGAATGTTTGGATTGTTGGTCTTTTTAGAGTGTTGTTTGAAATTTCAAGCTTTTTCGGTTGGCCAAGAGTCAGAATTTCCAGAAACCATTCATAAATGCCAGTCGCTAATGTCGGTTTTGGCAATTGAAATAGGGCGGCTAAGCGAGTTCAGTTTCGGTGGTCTGTGAGGAAAGGTTTTTGAGTAAAGATAAGGGTCTTGAGTGGTTTGGGTAGATGCTGTTTCGTATTTTTCGATACCCTTGGTTGGCACCAGGACTGGCACCAGGACTGGCACCAGGACTGGCGTTTGAAGCACCGGGTTTGGTGAACTTTGCGCAATCTGCTTGCCCAGATCGCCAATCACTGGGTCAGACCACGTTTCTTGTCCGCAGGACTTGCGTGGAACCAAGGCGATAACGCTTTTCCAATGCTTTGCGATTCTCATGTCGAAATCACTTGAAAATTCAAACAAAAAAAAGCCGCGTTGCTTTTGGCAACGCGGCTAGGTTAAAAATCGTTTAAGGAACGATTAATTACGGGGAATCTCTATCATTCGTCGCAGCGTCTGCGGCGTTTTTATCCTCGCCGCTCTCATCCTCTTCTTCGTTGACATCGAGTTCACGTTGAACGGCTTCGAATTCGGCTTCCGATATCGCATCGGGCGACAGCGTTGGATCCTGTTTGACGGAGAGGACTTGTTTGGCGACCTCTTTGCCATCGATCACCAGCGTGATTCGGTAATCACCGTTGGGTACTGCAGAGGCTCGGCCAGTTTGGCGAGCCTGAGTCAAATTCCATTGCGCGACTTGCAAACCAGCTTTCGTGCTGCCGTTGAGTTCGGCAAGTTTTTCACCCGCAATGTTGTCGATTCGCAAAGTAGCTTTCTTGACATCCTTGGGCAATGTATACCACAACTGAACGTTATTGCTTGGGTTATCTCCGACGTAGCGGCGACTGGTTCCGCCCCTTCGTGAAGTTCGCCGCCAGCGGATCTTATCAGCCGGTTTCAACAACGCGATTTCGGAAGTCAGTTTCTCAGGGGTGAGACTTCGCAGTGGCGAGACATCACACGCCCATAAACTGCGGCCATGAGTTGCCAAGACAATCTCAGACACTTCCGGATGCATCGCAATCTCATGAACCGCCACGGTCGGAAGCGACTGATTAAACTGGGACCAGTTTTTTCCGCGATCGATCGATACCCAGAACGAGAATTCCGTCCCTAAAAAGACCAAGTTAGGATTTGCGATGTCCTCCCGCAGGCAGCGAGAAGAGCCACGTGGTAAATCGGCGCCTAGATCGGAGAACGTCGCACCGAAGTCTTCCGACACGAACACGTGTGGTCGATCGTCGTCGGACCGATGGCCATCCAAGCAAACGTAAACTCGTCCGGCTTCAAATCGCGACGCTTCGATCGTTGCAACCCACCGAGGATCAACTCCCAAGTTGTCCGAAATATCCGTCCAATTTGAACCACCGTCACGAGTCACCCATAGGGCTCCGTCATCGGTGCCAGCGTACAAGACGTTGGGGTTGAGCGGTGATTCGCTTAACGCGGTTCCCGAACCCCGTTGTGTCTTCGTCAGTTCTGGCGATATGATCTGCAAATCATCACCGCGATCAAGTGAGCGGAAAACATAATTGCCTGCGCTGTAAAAAATCTTGGAGTTGTGACTGGAGAGGATAAAGGGTGTGTTCCAGTTGAACCGATAACTCTTGCCTTCGACTCGTGGTGGACGAATCGACGCGCCGGCACCGGTACGTAGGTTCTTTCGAGCAATTGAACCGTTTTGGCTTTCGCTATAGACCGTGTCCGGGTCCTCAGGATCAACGCGACAAACAAAGCCATCACCGCCGCCGACCGAGATCCAATCTTCGTTCAGTGGACCGCCTGCTAAGCCAATGGCCGGTCCTCCCCAAGATCCGTTATCCTGCAGCCCACCGTAAACCTTGTACGGTTTCGTCGGTGCGATGGTCACGTGATAAAACTGTCCGATGGCGGCAGTGTTGATGTGATCCCATCGGCTACCACGGTCATAGGTCACATAAAATCCACCGTCACAGCCGATTACCATGTGGCGACCGTCATTGGGGTTGATCCATAGATCGTGCGCATCGGCATGAACACCTCGTCCTAGATCGCTGGTAAACGTGACGCCACCATCCTTGGACTGGAACTGCGAAACGCCCAAAACGTAAACTCGTTGAGCATCGCTTGGGTCGACGCGGATCTCGCTAAAGTACATTGGTCGCACGTTCAGCGAATTGACGCGGTGCCAAGTCTCGCCAGCGTCCGTCGATTTGTAAATTCCTCCATAGCGATGGCCGTCAGAGCCTTGCTGGTCCTGTACGTTGGGACGTTGACCGAAGTACGAATAGGTGTAAGGTCGATCGCCTTGGGTAGTGTTTCGATCTCCAAGTACGACTTTCAGCTTGACGACTTTCTCGCCACGTTTGACTTCGACGGGCATGACCTCCTCGGCTTGGCGACTTCGGATTTCTGCAAGCAATTCGTTGTAGTTTTTGATCTCCTTGTCACCTACTTTGATAACGATGTCGTCGAGTTTCAAACCCGCTTTTCCGGAGGGTCCGTCTTTCGTAATCTGCGTTAGTTTTGCTCCGCCTTGCGGATTGTCGGCACCTTGAATGCCCATGACCGCCGTTGACTGCGGGCCTGTGCCTAGCCGCTTGCCCAGTGTCACGCTAATCGTCAGTTCCTCTTCCCCACGTGTGATGCCAAGCTCTACTTGGTCACCGACCGCCAGGTTTTTCGTGCCACCGATCCAAGTCTTGTAATCCTTAAGTGGCTTGCCGGCTGCGGTCCTAATCGTATCGCCCGCCTTCAGCCCGGCCTGATCTGCGGGCCCTGCTGTGGTCACTTCTGTCAACACGATTTTTTCAGACTCGTCTTTACCTACAAGTCCGTAAAGTGGTTCTGCAGCCGAGCCTTGGGTGCCCGGGCGAAGGCCCAGTTTCGGAGCGATTTCTAAAATCTCCTCACCTCGATTTACCGACAATTTAATGCGCTCACCAGGGATTTTTTCTCGCAAAACAGACAGTAATTCATCGAACTGGTAAAGCTTTGCTTCATCGGCCGAGACCAAAACGTCTCCAACCTTAAATCCTTGCTTGTCTGCCGGGCTTCCAGGCATCACTTGCGTGACCACCGGTGACCCATCGCGATCCTGGCCGACCAATCCTAGAAAGGCGTCAAATGGTTTTGGCCCTTTTCCAATCTCCTCGCAGTCAATGATTGCAAAAATAACGTTCGGAGATTTTGATTGCCAATCCAGCCCAATCCGGCCGGTCATCCCAGTCGGTAGACCCGCCGTCAGTTTCTTCCAATTTTTGCCAGCGTCGGTTGTCTTGTAGAGTCCGGCCTTCGGTCCCCATTTTCGAACCGGGTCATATCCGTCAATGCCGTCAGGCTTGGCGACACTGCCAGGCCAGCTATCAAACTCGTCTCGTTTTCGATCCCACATTCCCACGATCAATGTGTCGGGGTCTGTCGGGTGCATGATCATTTCGATCACGCCCGTTCGCTCATCGAGGTAAAAAACCTTTTCCCAACTCTTGCCTCCATCGATCGTCTTGTAGACGCCGCGTGCGTCGTTGGTTCCGTAAAGGCGGCCTAAAGCGCCAACGTAAACCACATCCGAGTTGTTGGGGTGAATCACGATGGAACTAATTTGGTAAGTCTCTTCCAACCCCATATTTGAATAGGTCTTGCCGCCGTCTGTCGATTTATAAACCCCATCACCATAAGAGACAGAGTTGCGAGGGTTGATTTCACCGGTTCCAACCCACAAAATATTTTTGTCTTGCGGATCGCTTGCAATGGCACCGATCGAAACGGTCGCCTGCTGGTCGAATTGGTGCTCGACCGTCGTGCCGCGATTTTCCGTTTTGAGAATTCCACCACCCGCGGTGGCAATCCACCACAGTGATGGGTCACTTGGGTGAACTTCAAGATCGGTCACTCGGCCGGCCATGTTGGCAGGACCAATGGATCGAAACGCCAACGATTTAAGCCATTCCGGTTCAAGCTTTGCAGTGGGTGTCGCGGGCTGTTCTGCTTTTGGCTTATCAGCGGCGGGTTCTTTCTGGTCAGTGTTTGCTTGCTTTGCCGCAGGTTCGTTTTTTTCCGAGGTTGGCGATTTTTCGTTACTATCTGGGGCAGGTTTAGCGGGCTTTGCTTTCTCTAAATCGGCAGGTTTGGCGGCTGTTTCCTTAGATTCCAAAGGTGCCTTGCTGTCCGCAATTTTCGAAACAGCGTCAACCAGTTTGTCTAGTTTCGACTCGATCAGATCGAGTCGCTTCTCGGTTTTGTTAGAGTTGTCTTGTGCCAGTTTGGCGGCGTCTTTTTTCGTGAGTTTCTTTTGCTCTGGTTCCTCTTTTGCAACCGACTTTTTCTGGTCAACCTGCTCTTGTTTGGATTGTTCACCGGCGGACTTTTCGGCAGATTCCGTCGATTCCTTCTCTTGTGCTGATTCCTTCTCTTGTGTCGATTCCTTCTCTTGTGCTAATGAGGGTCCAGAACATACGTGTCCGGAGAAGCAGACAATCAAAAGGGCGACGCCGACAAATCGAAGTTTGTGATTCATCCCTCTGTGCCAAGATAGCTGAGACAACATTGAAGTTTCTAATTAAGCTTGAGGGCTTGGAGAACTTTGATGTCAGATCCTGGAAAAAAAGCAGATAAAATATCGTCGGAAGTATCGGAACGTGCC
>Ga0335398_10000953_pt1 | contig 50740 bp, 43 predicted proteins | sample BON03_FD_205742 | JGI IMG/M metagenome (GOLD analysis project Ga0335398, IMG submission 205742) | Freshwater microbial communities from Lake Bonney liftoff mats and glacier meltwater in Antarctica - BON-03 (spades assembly) (version 2) | ecosystem: Environmental > Aquatic > Freshwater > Ice >... | reverse complement strand
AACTTGATTGCTTCGGTCACCGTTTGGTGAGGCGCGTTTTCGCTCCTAGATTGGTTTCTTTTCATTCAACTCCAATCACTTCACCATCGGTGACTCTTTTTCCACTGCATTGTTACGGCTTAGTCGCAATCAGCGTCTGAAAATTGATCATGTTCAACAGCGCGGTTTCCACGAGCTGCCCCTGTAAAATCGGCCCCTTGATTCGCATCAACGGCTCATGAGGAAATACTGTCGTGCCTTCGGGCACCGCATCCACATCACAGGTAAATTCAAACTCACGCAGATAATCGATGAAGCCGTTTTCAAACAACGGCTCATCATCATTGCCCCGGAGCTCAGCGAGATAATCCAACTCGCTCTCGTCGAACTTTAAGCCTTTCAACCAGGCAATGGCATCCGACAATCCCGCGGCCACCGTGTATCCACTGCCAAATGGAGCTTTCCGAAAAAACAAATGAAACACCGCCTCCCGCTCATGCCGTCCCGTCTTCCAATACCCATAAGCCATCGTCAGCTGATACAGGTCGGTGAGCAGAGGCGAAGCCGTTAAAGTTGGATTCATCTGACTAGTTAGTGTTATACATACACTTTGAGTCAAATTCATTTATTTCTCCCCTCCTCGAATCCGAAAAAGAAAATAACGCGCCGACCCCATCTGCCTCCCCCGGGAACAATTTTCCCGCAAACCGCCTCTCCCCCTCAGCCGCCTTACCTCCCTTCCTCCGCTCCCTCTCCGTGACTTCCCTCAAGACCGCATTCGAAACGCAATTCCCTTCCGCCCACTATCTCGACGCCGGTCATCTCGACCATCTCGACCCCATCCTTCGTTCGCACGGGCTGCTGAAGACCGACGAAATCATTACCACCACCGAAAAACCGGGCGAAGGAAACATGAACTTCGTCCTCCGCGTCATCACCAGTCACCGGACTCTGATCCTGAAACAAAGTCGCCCTTGGGTCGAAAAATACCCGCACATCGCCGCCCCGGTAGAACGCTTCCACGCCGAGGCCGCCTACTACCGATTCGCCGCTGACGAACCCAGCCTACAATCGATGTCTCCGGCCCTGCTCGGCGTCGACCCGATCCACCTCCTCATCTTCTCCGAAGACCTCGGCGCCAGCTCGGACTACACGTTCATCTATACGCAAGGATCCCTCCTCAATCGCGCCGAGATTAGATCACTCTTCCGCTACCTCGCCCAACTCCACCACGCGTCGCAGGCCACCGATCCGTCAACGTTTCCCCCCAACCAAGCGCTCAAAGTCCTCAACCACGAACACATCTTCAACTACCCCTTTTCGGCCCACCCCGGTTTCGATCTCGAAACGATTCAACCCGGACTCCAATCCCTCGCCAATCCGATCATTCAAGATGAGGTGCTCCGCGACCGGCTGACTGACCTCGGTAACCTCTACCTCGGATCCGGCCCCGTCCTCATTCACGGCGACTTCTATCCCGGCAGTTGGTTGCGCACCCCGCCCGGCCTCAAAATCATCGATCCCGAATTCGCCCACTTCGGCCACGCCGAATTCGACGTTGGCGTCCTGATTGCCCACCTCCTTCTCGCCCGCACGTCCTCCGAACGCATCAAGCTGGGACTACTGGCCTACCAACAATACGACAGTCTGGATGAATCCCTCGCCTTTGAATTCGCCGGGGCGGAAATTCTTCGTCGCCTCCTCGGCCTTGCTCAACTTCCGGTCGATCTCTCACTCGCCGAGAAAGAAGAGCTAATCAGTCTCGCCAAAACCTTTGTCATCGACCCTGCAAGTGCGGCACGCTTCTAAACGATGAGACCTACTCCGATCGCGCTGGCCGTCGTCCTACTCCTCACGGTGGGTTGCCAAACCACTCCGTCAGTCACCGCCCCACCCTCTCCGGCGGTGACCACCACGGTCACCCCATCCGCGCCCTCCGCCCTGCCTCGCGAAGCCTACTACCAAAAGGTCCTCGGGCTCCTCATCGGCTCGGCCATCGGTGACGCCATGGGCGCCCCCACCGAGATGTGGAGTCGCCGCGATATCCAACTCGACTACGGTTTTGTCGACGACCTGCAGTCGATGGTGCGCGAGGTCTCGGCCGAAGGCATTTGGAAAAGTAATCTTCCCGCCGGTGGCACCACCGACGACACCCGCTGGAAAGCGCTCACTATCGATTTTCTGCGCGAGCAACCGCGCGCCAGTATTACCCCGACTGCGTTCGCCCAACACATCGTCGACCGCTACCAATCCCGCATCGCCGATCTCAAGGCCACGGAAGGTTTCGACCCCAAACCCTACGAACAAAACCTCATGAAGATGGCGTGGCTCCAGGAGTGGGCTCTTGTCGCCCAACCCTACACCGAGAATAACCTCCCCGCCTACGCCCAAGCTCTGAGCAAATTCTACGGTGGGGAGATGACCTGCGCTGGTATGCTCTATGCCCCCATGCTCGGCGCAGTCCACCCCGGCGACCCTCTCCAAGGCTACACCCTCGCTTACCGTCTCGGTTTCTTCGATCTCGGCTACGCCCGCGACATGACCGGACTCGTCGGTGCCATGACCGCCGCCGCTTTCGCGTCCGATGCCACCGGCGAATCGATCACCCGCATCAACCGCACCATCGATCCCGAGAATTATTTCGAGAGCCGGCTCATCGGCCGCCGCGCGTATAACTTTTATCAACACGCCCGACACCTCGTCGCCGATGCCCGCGCCACCAAACTGGATCCCACCGCGCCTCTCCCCGCCATACCGCCCGCCTACGCACACCTTCCCGCCGCCGAATACGCCATCCTACAAAACGCCTTCGATCGCCTCGACGAAGCCAACCAAGACGTCGCTTTCCACCCCGGGGAAATTTATCTCATTCTCCTCACCGCGATGCTGTATTCGGATTTCGAATTCGAACCCACCATGACTTTCATCACCAACTACGGCCGCGACAACGACACCGTCGCCGCCATCGCCGGCGCCATTCTCGGTGCCTACCACGGCGCCGAAAACTTGCCCTCCGAAATGACCCGCCAGATTCTGGAAGTGAATGAAACCCAACTCGGCATCAGCCTCGAAACCCTCGCCACCCAAATGACCGCCTGGGTCTACGGCGAGTAAAAATCATTCTGCCGGTAGGTTTCCCAGGTCCCTGAATTGTAGGTCGCTTTTGGCTGCGAAGAGCGCGGACATCGGCTTGGAGCCCATCACGAATATTTGCGGGGTAAATCCCCCGGGACCACGCAGTGTAAGCTCCAACCTAATACGAGCATTCCGCTAGGACGAGTGCCTTCAAACCAACCAATCCAAAAAGCGCCGCAGAGTAATCAGGGGGCAAGGCCATGCAGAGCAAGTTAGCCAAGCCGAATTCCCCGAAACTCCATGGCGATTAAGCCATCACTTGGGGCCCGGACAGGATCGTCATCAATCTACGCCAGGGAGGTTTAGGCGTGACTGGTAGAATTTTCAAGACCCCGCGTCCGGCCATTCAAACCGCTTGATGAGTCTCCGTCGGAGCAACACTTGTCTGCGCTAGCCAACTCGAACCCCCATCCAAAATAGCGTTGCCCGATTCCCCTTCATTCTTCGCCATGCGCCCGTGCGACTCCTCTTAACCAACGACGATGGCATCGACTGCCTTTTTCTGCATCGCCTCGTAGCCGCGCTCTCCGCGGCCGGACACGAACTCGCGGTCGCCGCGCCCCGCCGCGAACAAAGCTGGATCGGATCGGCCAAATCACGTCACCGCTCCGTGCAGGCCACCGTCGTTGACAAAGGCCTCGGCTGCCCCACGTGGTCAATCGACGGCACGCCCAGCGATTGTGTGGCCATCGCCCTTTCGCACCTGCTGCCCAAGTCCGGCTGGGGCCGGCCCGATGCCGTCGTGAGTGGCATCAACGTCGGCTTTAACGTCTCCCTCGGTTTCATCCTCGCCAGTGGCACCATCGGCGGCGCTTGGGAAGGTGCGGTGCACGGACTGCCCGCCATCGCCTTCTCTCAGGAACTGTCCCCGGAAACCTTCTCCGCGTGGCACGAATCCGGGCAAACGCCCACTCCCGAATTGAGCGCCACGCTCGAACAATCCGCCGCCCACGCCGCTCGCCTACTCTCCCTCTGCTTCGGCCCCCAACCCTCCTCCGGATGGATCGTGCACAACGTCAATTTCCCGTTTCCCTGCTCCCTCCATAGCGAGCTCCGTCGCACCGTTCCTGCCCGCGTCCAGGTTGCCGGTCTGTTCGGTCCGGCCGATGCTGACGGTCACCACCACTTCGCCTTCAACCGCGGTGAGGATCAATCCCCGCCCGACACCCTTACCGACCGCGCTGCCATCTCCGCCGGCCATATCAGCCACACCATCTTGGACTACACCGCCCTCGGGCAAGTCGTCGAGGAGTGATGCAGCGCCTTTACGGGCTTCGCGGTACTTCATTACCCGCGATCCAGACCGATTCCAAACTGCGCGTGTGCGCGATGTCCGCGAGCGGGTCCTCCGCCAAGACCAAAAAATCCGCCCACTTCCCCGTCTCCAATGTGCCGACGTCTGGCAGCTTAAGCGCCTTCGCCGCACCTCCCGTAGCCGCCACGATAACTTGCATGGGCGTGAGTCCGGCCTTTTCAACCATCAGCGCCATTTCGAGATGCTCGAAGTAGCCTTGGAATCGACCCGGAGGTCCACCGTCCGTTCCCATCACAATCGGCACTCCCGCCTCCGCCAACTTCTTGAGATTGGTAAAGGCCACCTGCAGCGCCGCCTTGTTCGCTTGGGCCGGCGGATTATTTCGAATCCGCATCTGACGTTCCGGGTTTAGCAATTGCTCCAATAGACTCACCTCTACCTCCCGCAGGAAAAACGGATCACGAAAAAACTCCGGCTCCGATTCGTAAACGAACGTCGAAACATCCCGCATCAGGGTCGGGCAATAATAGACCCCCGCCTCCTTGACCATCGCGACGAAGGCATCATCGACGACCTGATCCCGAATACTGTGAGCGATGTAATCAGCCCCCGCCGCCACCAACGCCCGCGCATCGACCAAATAATACAAATGCACCGCCACCGGTAGTCCCAGCGCATGGGCATGATCGATCACGGCCGTGAAAACATCCGGTGCCATCCGCTGGGAGCTCCCCTCTTCCCCATCAACTTTAATCTTAATGAAATCGACGCCCGTTCGCTGATTGAAATCAACCACCGCCTTCGCCTCCGCCGGTGTTTCCCCCGTCACCACTTGACCCGCCACTCGCAACCTCGCCCGATCCAAATTCGTCGCACCCTCGGCCTCCCGAATTTCAATCGAGGCCAACCCGTCTCCCCCTAAACTCACTACCGTCGTCACGCCATAACGCGCATTGAGCTCCAAATCGCGCAGCACATTCTCCCTCGAGTATCGCCCGCCCTGCAGACCTTCGGTTCCACCCACATGCCCGTGCCCATTAATCAAGCCCGGCATGATGACCTTGCCCGACACATCGACGACCCGCGCCCTCTCCGGCACCGCAACTTCCCCCACGGCGCCAACGTCGAACACCCGACCGTCGCGCACGACCAACACGCCACGCTCAATCGGAGACAACCCCGTGCCATCGATGATCTTTGCACCAACAAAGGCGGTCGTTTCCGCCCGACTCCTCACCGGCCCAAATCCTGCCATGCCACAGATCATCAACGCCGCAATCCACCGACCTATAGGACGATGTCGGGCGTAAAGCCCGACCCACCTTCGAGGTGCGCGGCCAATTCGTGGGTCGGGCTTTATGCCCGACATCCTACGTCTCGATTCAGTTTTCCCGTTCATCCGGCTCAGTGCTTCGAATGATCCATCGGCTCTGACTTCGGCGGATTGATCATAATATGCGCCCGGTGCGTGCCTGGATCCATGATCCAAGGACCTCCGGGTCCACTCGGCACCAACGGAATTCCCGTCGTCTCTGGCGTCGCATACGGGATGTAAATCACGTAGCGCAAATAAGTATCCTCCAACTCGCCCGTCATCGCATTCAGCTTTCCCGTCAGCACGTTATTGATGCTGTTCACCGGAATAGTGATCGCCCCGCTTTTCACCGCCTCTTCGCGCAGATCGAAAACTTCGTCATTACTTTTTCCTTCTGCTCTCAAGTCGCGGCCCAGCTGCATATACGGCTCCAGCCCATCGCTGTAACACGCCACGCTAATCCCCTTCTTTTCCGGGTCATCCGCCAAACAAGTCAGCCCGTTCGAACCTTCCCGTAACCTCACCAGTTTCCCCGTCGCATCATAGCCTAACACCGTCGAAGCCTCTCGCTCCGCTTCCGGCGCCGCCATCACGGCGAGCTCAATCTGTCGCTCCGCCCTCGGCACCTCCGCCGCAACTATACCCGTTAAAATCAAAAAAGAAGTAAGCCCTAAGATGCGTTTCATGTCCCGATCCTAGGGACCTACGTCGTCACGTCAAACCGCAGTCTCTCCGCTCGTGCGACCTTACCCTTCCGCGATATCTGCCGCACCTTCCCGGCGCTCAGCCTTGTGGGCCGCTCGCTTCAATCGGCGCGCTTTCTGCCACGGCTGCTCCGGTGCTTCACCGGCCATGATACAGCCGCGAGGCTGAATCTCGCCGACCACTTCAGCCAATCCAAACTTCGCTATCTGCGCCTTCACTTTGGTCGCGTCTTTGTAGCCGATCGGGGATTCCGAAAGATCCGGCGCCCCGTTAAACCAACGCACGTCGAGCCCTGCCGTCGTCTCGTCGAGTGACTGCTTCACCCGACCGGCATCGAGCTCGCCGTTGTCATTCTTGAATTCGGCCATCGTCGCCGTGCGCGAGCGATTACGCCCCGCCCCATGCGGACAAAACGACAGGTAGTCTTCGTTATCGCGACCCAACACGAGGAGGATTTCACGCGCCATGTTGAGCGGAATCAATCCCAGCAACGGGCGCCCCTGCTCATCCCGCCAAGCCGGAGTCGCCCCCTTGCCATGCAGGAACACATCTCCGCGCTTCCACACGAAGTTATGCTCATTACCGATTTGCACGAGTGCCCGCTGCCCCAATCGACGCAACAACGCCTCGTGGATCAACGCATGATTCTGCTTCGTCCATCGACCCACGAACTGTAGCGCATCCCAGTAAGATTGCCCTTCCGAAGAGTCCGCCGGCAACCAAGCCGCCGCATCGGGAATGTCTTTGGCATTCTCCCGACACCACTTCACCGCCGCCTTGAGCCCGCGCTTGTAAACATCCGCCCCCAGTCCCCGCGAACCATGATGCGTCACGAGGACATTAAATTCACCATCGCGGCGCTCGATCCATTTGGACAAGTCCGTGTAACCGGCTGCTTCGAGCGATGCCCGCTGAGCTTCCTCAAAATTTATGCGCCCAACGTAAGCAAAGTGATTCCCATCACCTTGCGTCCCCAAGCAATCCTGTGCTCGGCTACGCAAACCACCGAGAAAGGGATTATCCCAAACCGGCTCTTCCAACACGGGCGAAGTCCATTGATTACCCCGTGGACGTCCGCCCCAGCCAAAGTGAGTCACCTTTTGCAGATGATCCATAATCTCCTTCGTCGGATGATTGGCCGGAAAAAACGTCGCTTGCATCGAACAACAAATATCCGCCGAGTGCGCGCCCGGAATGATGGCATTCTCGACTGCAATGGCACCGCCGACCGGAATGGTCCCGGGCCCACCACCCACCGGACACGAGTCCGGCATGATGACACCGCGGGTGATCACCGGCATGTGCAAAAGCTCCCGCATACTCGCACGGACTTTCTCGACGTTTTCCGCCTCTTCGGCCGTATCCGCTTCGATCGCCTCCGCCAACGACACCGGCTCATGCCGACGCAGCGCGACGATCAATTGCTTGGGGAACTCCTCTTCGAGTTTCTCCAACAACCCCGCGCGTCCGAGGCCCTCGGCTTCAAGTTTTCGGGCACGACGCAATGCGGCCCCCAATCGGCGGCCTTCATGCCAGCCTGCCGCGATCAAGTTGCGGGCTTTAATATCCCTATTCATCACGTGAGTTTCTTTTCGTCGTTTTTCAGCCTGGAGTCGAGATTCCGGTCCGGGCTTAAGAAAAACAAAATCCCACTTTCGGAAAGAACGTGGGCCGGAGAGGTCAGTCTATTTCCTCGATACTAGGGGCCACCCTTTTCGTTAACTTGAGCGCCATTATCCAGCGCTGCACCGAGTCGACCTCAGTCGCTTTGATCGCCCATCGGGCAACCGTTCGCCCCCGTCACCACCGCCCGAGAGTCGCTCGGATCATTTGAGGTGAGTCAGGTCGGCATGAGAGCAGCAGAGAACGGTCAGCCGCATCCAGGAATCAAGGGGCTATCCAAAGATAGTTTTGAACCCTTGCCGTTATTCCGACTCTCCCGATTCTCCACTCACCGCTCCCATCAATTTACTATGACTCAGCCTACTCTTCTCGAAACCATCGCCACCCGTCGCCTCGTTTGCGATGGCGGCATGGGCACTCAACTCATGCTCGCCGGCCTCGAACAGGGCGGCTCCGGCGAAGCGTGGAATATCACCCACCCCGAGCGCGTGCTCGAGATTCAACGTCGCTACGTCGATGCCGGTGCAAATTGCATCATCACCAACACCTTCGGGGGATCGCGTCTCATGCTCAAACGTCACGGCGTCGCCGATGAAGTGACCGCGATCAATGCCGCGGCCGTGCGCATCGCCCGCGAGGCTTTCGGGGACAAACCCGGCTACGTGCTCGGCGACATCGGCCCACTCGGCGCCATCCTCGAGCCCTACGGCGATCTGCCCTACGATGACGCCGTGGCTGCGATCACCGAACAGGCCAAAGCCCTCGTCGACGCCGGGGTCGATGCCATCATCATCGAAACCCAAACCGGCCTGGAAGAGATCGGAGCCGGGATCGAGGGAGCCAAAGCCGCCGGCGCTCCGTGCATCATCGCCTCCCTCGCCTACGATCTTTCGATGGATGGCACGTTCTACAAAACCATGATGGGCGTTTCCCCCGAAGACGCCGCCGAATTTGTCGAAGAAAAAGGCGCCAACATTATCGCCCTCAACTGCGGCACCGGCATGGATATGACCGGCGCCGCGATTGTCACCGCGTTGTATCAGAAATGCTGCGACCTACCCGTGATGGTGCAGCCCAACGCCGGGCTCCCCGTTTTGGAAAACATGAAAGCCGTCTACAAACAACCGGCCGAAGAGACCGCCGCCAAGGTCCCTGACGTCCTCGCGGCCGGGGCCAGCATCATCGGCTCCTGTTGTGGCAGCGACCCCGACCATACCCGCGCCATTCGCGCCAAGGTCGACGCTTGGAACGCGACCTCCACTCAGTAATCCAAGACAATCGCCGTGTGCATCGAGAAGGTCGGCACCGCCACCTCGATCGCTCCGTCCCGGAGCGTGAAGTCCAATCCTTCACCCGACGGAATCGCCCGGACTGCTTTCACTGTTTCGGGCACGCGCACTGCGATTAGCACGTCCGGAACCGGCAAGAAATCTTCGATCACTTTTACGTCTCCCCGCTGCAGCGCGGGACTGTAGAGCAAGTGCGCGACGTAACGATTCTGCGCAGCTTGTCTGAGTAGACTCACTCGCCCGCAGCTCGGTAAACCTCGGACCGCCAACACCGGCGCTGGGTTGAGTGCGTCAACCACGGCCTTAAACAACTCCCGGTGCAGGCGCACCCCATGCGCGGAGTAAAGTTGGTCCAGAGGATGGGCAAAGAAGACCGTGTTGCCTCGCCGGATCACCGCCGGATGCGGAGAATCTTCCAACCGGTAAGGCGTATTCGCGTGGCTGGAAAAATGCGCATAGGTGCGACTGAAATACGGTTCCCTAATCATGGCCAACGGCTCTCCCGTCGTGATTTTTGTTCTCAATCCCGGCGTATAATTTAGAAACGGGGTGCTCACGATTTCTGCACTCAGGGGCCGCGTCATCACCGTGTAATCACAGTCGAAATTTGCCGGCCCCACGTAGTCCGCGCCGATGTCGAACAGTAACCGCGTTCGGGCCGCATCCATCGCACCCGCTTCGAACAGAATCAAACACCCCCCTTGCTCAACCCACTCCGTCAGCGCCGCCACATCAGCGTCCGCTAAGCACGGTTGACTCGGAATAATCACCGTCGTCAGGTCGGCCAAATTCCGGCCACTCACCGGCACGAAATCAGCGTGCATTTCGAGCAACATATTGGCCACGCCCCAATCGGCCGTGTCCTTGAGGGTCAGCCATACCCCGAGTTTCGAGACCGGCACGCCCCCCGGACCATACGCCTCAATCTGCTCCACGTAACGATACGCTTCGCCAATGTTACGATACGTTTCGATATCCATCTCCCCCGCGGGGTGGAGCTGATCACCAAAATTACACGCCGCGCCATTCGCGATCATTGCCGCGGCCTCATACTTGATCGCATCGGCCGCCTTGAAGCCACCGAACTCGCCCCAAGCCTTGTGAAACTTGCCGCTCATCGCGAGCACGCGAGATCCCTCCCCGAGGTGAAACTTCGCCTCCATCGGCAATTTATCGTAGCCCCCCCAGGTGGTAGGCAAATCCTCCAACTCCTGCTGCGTATTCAGATCAAAGAGTCTCTCTTTGAATAAAGCCGTATTGCCCACATGCGTCGCCGAATTAAAGAACACCGTCGCCTGCGGATGATGACTTTCGATCAGCGCCCGCATCTCTCGCATATGTTGTTTGATCGCCAAGGCCTGGCTGCGCGCCACCGCATCCTGATCGTTTAAATCGACCCCCTCTCTCCCCAAACGCTCCCCGCACGCTGCACAATGACAAGCGGTGTCGTTGTAAATATCAAAGAACATTCCATCGACTGGATACCGTCGGCAGATCTCTTCCACCTGCGCCATCATATGGGCGTGATAAGGCCCCGTCGCGACCGCGCACAGTTTCTGCCATCCCCACGGCCGAGGATCCGTCGGTTTCGCCGCCGGGTCTACCGTGCCGTTGGTAATGATTTTCCCCGCCTGATCACGCGAACACCACTCGGGGTGAATCTCCGCATCATGCGCCGACCAACCGACCGTGTAGTAGATCGGACAACGCACCCCAATTTCATGACAGGCTTCGATTTGAGCGCCTAATAGATCAAAATCCAGATGAGGATGCTGGTTGCCCACCTCGGTGAGATAATAGCTCCAGCTGTGATGACACTTAGCAAAAATATTGATGGCATTCACATTCCCCGCCCGCAGCGCCGCTTGAAACTGCGCCTTTTCAAAACGGGCACCGACCCCGTCGATATGCTCCGAGGTATGAAAATCCAAATGAACTTGCCGGGTTGGCGGAATGGGAAACGTAGCGAGAGGTGAAGAGGGGGAACACATGAGTAAAATTACGACAAGAAGACGACGCGAACTCCTGCCGGAAATCGGTCGGGTGGTCAGGCCTAAACGAACTGACCACCCCGCGCTTGGCGATGCTTTCGCGCAAAAATAATCCCGCCACCACTCCCCCCTTTCGGTTTCCACCTCGACCGACGGATAAAGTTGACCTATCAGTCCCTTTGCTCCGCCTGGCGACCGCCTTCCCCCCCTAGAGCGATCGCCTCCACTCCCCGTAACTTGTTGATCAAACTCACCGCCAGCCTCGCCCTTCTTATCTGTTTAGTGCTCGGCTGCGCTCCCCGCGAGTCCGCCGTCGAAGCCGGCATCCGCTCCCAAACCCTGCACATCGGCAATAATGCGGAGCCACCCGATCTCGATCCCCATACCAACAACAGTCTCGTCGTCAGCTTTATCCTGTCCGCTCTCAACGAAGGACTGGTCGGGCTCGCCAACGACGGTTCCACCATCAAGCCTGGCCTCGCCGAACGCTGGGAGATTTCACCAGATGGGTTGCGCTACACCTTTCATCTGCGCCCCAACGCCAAATGGTCTAACGGGGAGGCCGTCACCGCTCATGACTACGTGGCTGGCATCCGCCGTTTTCTCAACCCCTTGGTGACTTGCGAAGCCGTAAACATTGCTTTCCCCATCACGGGCGCCCGTGACTTTGCCGAGAGTCGAAGCTCAGACTTTGCTTCCGTCGGGGTGACGGCTCCCGACGCCCGAACGGTGGAAATTCGACTCGATTTTCGAGCACCCTATTTTCTCTCCGCGCTCGCCGATACCCACCTCGTGCCCCTCTACCAGCCGATGCTGGATGAGTTTGACGGCCATCAAAAACGCGGGGGTAAGTGGACCCTACCGGGCAACCTCATCAGCAACGGACCCTTCACCCTTGAGGCTTGGGAACCCAACGTCGTTATGATCGTTGTTAAAAATCCGCATTACTGGCAGGCAGACCAAATCGCCCTATCCGCGGTGCACTTTCACCCCATCGAGGACGGCGGCGGCGAGGAACGCGCCTTCCGCGCCGGCCAACTCCACGTCACCTTCAGCGTGCCCACCAGCAAACTGAGGGTCTACCTCGAAGACGAACCTGCTGCGCTCCGATCGGGGCCCATTCTAAGATCGGATTTCATCGCCTTCAACACCACCAAGGCGCCCTTCGACAATCCTCTCGTGCGTCGCGCCTTCTCCCTCGCCATTGATCGCGATCGACTCGTCTCTTCCGTGCTCCAAGGCCAAGGCTCCTCCGCCTACACCTTCACGCCGGCCTTTTCGGGTGGCTACGACTTACCGCCGCTCGCGCGTTACGATCCGGCGACCGCTCAGCAACTCATGGCCGAAGCCGGCTACCCCGGCGGTGAAGGGTTCCCCCCCGTGGAGTTCACCCTGAGTAGTCGCGACCAAGCCAAACTCACCTGGGGACAAGCCCTCCAGCAGATGTGGAAAGAAACCCTCGGCGTTGAACTCAACCTCGCGCCCACCGAGTTCAAAGTGTGGCTGGATATCCTCCGCAACCAATCGCACCTGCTCACGACCTCGAATTGGAATCTCTCCGTGGATGATCCGACCGACATGCTCGCCTTGGGTCTCTCCACCAACCCCAACAACGATGCCTACTGGAAAAATCCGCGCTTTGACGCAGCCTTCGACGCCATCAACCAAGCTGCCACCAAAAAAGCACGCCGCGACGCCATCATCGCCTGTGAACGCCTCATCCATGAAGAGGCCCCTTGGGCCCCCATCTTCTTCACCACGCGTAACCAACTCGTCCACCCCTCCGTGCAAGGCTGGCAGGGTAACCCCCTCCAAATCATCGACTGGACCACGATCTTGCTCCGATAATCCCAGCTTAATCATCAGACGGTTTTCCGCCATTCCTGCGCCCGCTACGGTCTTTCCTGACCCGTCCCATGATTTTTTCTCGAACTTGACGTAACCCCACGATAATCGCCACCGTCTTCCCCTTATCCGCCATATTTCAACGCGCGGTAAATCACCCTAAAAAATGAAAAAACTAATCAGCACATTGCTCGTTCTCGCGTGTATTACTTCCGTCTCTTTCGCGGCCGATGCTGCCCCTAAAAAGAAAGAAGTGAGTCCGGAAGTGAAAGCCCTCCGCACGGAATTGATGGCCAAGTATGACGCCGATAAAGACGGCAAGTTCAGCAAAGAAGAGCGCGCCAAGATGAGCGCCGCCGACAAGGCAAAGATGCAAAAAATCAACGGTGGCGCCACGACGCCTAAGAAGAAAAAAGACAACTAAGCCGTTTAAAACTTTTGGCCGCGCCTAGCGGACCCTCAACCCTGACCTTAAATCGGTCAGGGTTTTTAATGCCCGTTTCCCAGATTAACGTGTATCGCCTCAGCTATCGCACGATCAGTACCAGTGAGGTTTGTTAGTTTTTTCCCATGAAACTTCCCCATCGCCTGTTTAGTTCTTTCCTCATGTGCGCCCTCGCCTCTTCGCAAGCCTCCGCCTCTCCCGATGCCTACGGCACCTCCGTCGGTGACTTCTCCCATCACGGCGACGTCGGAGATCCCGCCATTCGCGGTAACACGACTTACGATGCGAGCACCCAGACTTACCACCTGTCTGCCGCCGGCACCAACCTCTGGGGCGGCGAAGACGAATTCCAGTTCGCGTGGAATCACATCGAAGGCGACTTCATCCTACGCACCCGCTTCGAGTTTCTCGGTGAAGGCGTCGACGCCCACCGTAAGGCCGGCTGGATGGTCCGTAGCGATCTCGATACTGGCTCCGCCTACGCCGATGCCTGCGTGCACGGCGATGGTCTGACTTCGCTCCAGTTTCGCCGCGAAAAGAATGGCGAAACCGACCAACTCGAAATCGAAAACCTCCTCAACGGCACCTACCCCGATGTCATTCAATTCGAGCGCCGCGGCGACACGTTCATCTTTTCCGCCGCCCGTTACGGCGAACCGTTCAAATCGGTCGAACTCACCGATCTCGATCTCCCCGACCGCGTCTATGTCGGCCTCTTCCTCTGTTCGCACAACGCGGAGATCACCGAGCAAGTCGTGTTCCGCGACGTGCGCATCATCAAACCCGCCGCCCCCGATTTTCGCCCTTATCGCGACTATATCGGTTCGACCCTGGAAATCCTCGATGTCTTCACTGGGGAGCTCACTTCCATCCACTCCAGCGCCGAGCCCTTCGAAGCGCCCAATTGGACCACCGACGGCCAGAAGCTCATCATGAACATCTCGGGCAACGGTCCGGCCAAGGGTGTGCTCCGCACCTTCGACCTCGCGACTCGCCGCATCGAAACGCTCAACACCGGCCCTCGCGTGCAGAACAACAACGACCACGTGCTCACCTTCGATGGCTCGATGCTCGCGATCTCCAACCACACCGGCCCCAATCGTAAATCCACCGTCTTCACTCTGCCCGTCTCCGGCTCCGACGAACCCACCCAAATCACCGACCCCGCTTGGGGTGACTCCTACCTGCACGGCTGGTCGCCCGACGCAAAATGGATCGTCTACACCGCCAACCGCAAAAACCAGTGGGACATCTACAAGGTCAACGTCGACACCAAACAGGAGGCCCAACTCACCGATAACAACACCCTCGACGACGGCCCGGAATACTCCCCCGACGGCGAATGGATCTACTTCAACTCCACCCGCACCGGCCTCATGCAGGTCTGGCGCATGCGCCCCGACGGCACCGGCCAGGAACAGGTTTTCGCCGACGGCTACCAAAACTGGTTTCCCCACCTTTCCCCCGACGGCAAATGGATGACCATCATCTCCTACGACGCCAGTGTCGTCGAGGCGACTGACCATCCCTACTATAAACACGTCATGCTTCGCCTCCTGCCCACCGATGGCAGCGCCGAGCCCAAAATCATCGCCTACGTCTACGGCGGCCAAGGCACCATCAACGTGCCTTCCTGGTCCCCCGACGGCCGTAAAATCGCCTTCGTCAGTAACTCGGATATTCCCTAGTCACGGATTCTACCGGATCACGCGGGTCGATCGATCCGTCGAACCTTACAATAATCTAGCCTCCATACTTCGGGACGGGAGACAAGTTAACCTGTTGTCAATAAACCGTATTTGCGGCACCGTTGGCGATTTTATTTCGCCCCGATGATCCCAAATACACCCCAATTCGTCGCTAGAACCCTGCGACACTTCGTCGGATGATTGGGACTCATCGTCCCGATTTTAGCAAGCCAACCACAAGCGGGTGACTCGATGACCAAAACGTTTTCGGAGCTGAGCTCTGGAGGATCGCGATCCTAGAATCCTATCACGGCAGATCGATGGGGACGGGGGCATATTTCGGTCGACCCTCGGGTATTATCGTCGCGAGGAGGCCGCTGGCTTCCCGAGCCAAATCGACCGTCTTCCGACCGCCCGGTATAACTTTTTGTCGACGCGTTGAATCGTCTTTGGGTCAGTGCTTCCGGCGATACCGGATATGACCAACTCTCACCGCATTCTCCTCGATAATCCGATCGAGCTATGCCGATTGTCTCAAACAGTCTCGGCCGTGGTTCGCGAGATGACGGAATATCACGACCAGATCTACACGGGAACGTCGTCCGATGCCGCCGCCAGGATGGATCAATTTATTTCCAACCCCGTCCGCATAGCCAAACGCTCCAACGCCCTGACCGAAGCAAAAAAAACTATAATTCCGCGCAGCCCTAAAAGCATTCGCGCTCTCACGAAAAACAGCCAAGGTCGCCATCCCATTCATTTTTCATCTTTCAATCTCCGGCCGACGCTCAGCATCATTACTCTCGGGGTCGCCACCCTGCTACCCGCGGAGGAACCCTCCCCTCCCGCTAAGTCAGATACTATCGTGCAGCAAGGTAACAAGGTTGAGTTAGTCGTCGACGCTAGCTTGGACGAAGCCCTTGACCGCCGACCCGATCTCGCATTCGCAAATGTCAGTCTCGACCAGGAAAACAGCGGCGTCTCGCTCTCCTCCATCCCCGCCCAAGCCGTCGCCAAGGCCGAAGTCCTCAAGTCCGCCACCCCCGATCTCGACGCCGATACCCGGGGCGCCATCTTGCGGATAAAATACCGGCCCAGCTACGAACTCTCAGACCGGCTGGCCAGCGGCCGCGTCTTCACGCGCTATCGGGACCTCTACCAGTCTTTCGGGGCCCTCGGTGACTTTTCCTGGGCTCAACGCCTCGGCGAAAACGCTGGTTTTCGCGCCACCTTCGAAGCCGCGGACATCGAGCGCGGCTCCGACTCCTACGACATCGATTGGGGCGACGCCCCCGCCAACGCGACCGGCGACCCGTATATCGACCGGATCACTCAGCTGAACAACCATCGCAACTACGTAACTTATAACTTCAATGGCAGCGCCGATTACCGCTTTGCGGAAGGTAACGACATCTACGTGCGGCTTGCCTACGAGGACCAAGTCCAAAACAGCATCAGCTCCAATGTCCAACTTCGCTACGGAAACGAATCCGATTTCTCCGAAATCGCCCCCGATTCCGGTCGCACGATCAACGGCCAGATCCGGCGACTCGGCTCCCAATCGCGTGAGACTGCGAATAAACTCAATCTAGCGCTGGGCGGTAACAACACCCTCGGGCCCGTGGAAATAGAGTGGCGGACTCAGCACAACAACACCGTGGGAGAGGAACTTTTCGATGACGACGTGCGCTTCACCCGTAGCGGAGTCAGCTTCGGCTACACTGGCGCTCAGACGCCGGTGCCCACGGTCGTCTATCCCGCCGACGATGCTCCCAGTCTCTACGCGCTCACAAATTACGATACCTCGACCGAATACGATGAATTGACCACCACCGTCGCCGCCGTGGATGTGCGCTGGGAAGACGGTTTCTTCAAATCCGGCGACTACCTCAAATTCGGCCTGAAAAGCTCCAGTGACCAGCGGGATATCACCCGCAGTCTCCAAACCTATGCCGTCGGATCGTCGGCCACGATTCGCCTCAGCGACGCCCTTTCCCAGTTCACCCGCGACGACTTCCTCGGCGAAGGTTTCAGTCCCGGAGCCGTGCCCGACGCCAGAATCGCCGCCAGCTACCTCCAGGCCAATCCCGCGGTGCTCAAACTCGACGCCCTCCAGAGTGCCCGCCGCTCCCACCCGGGCAGCTACGACGTCCAACAAGACATTAACGCCGCCTACAGCATGGTAAACTGGCAAGGTGATCGCCTCCGTATCGTCGCCGGCCTGCGCTACGAAGGCACCCAGCTCAGCGCACTTGGTAACGCCGTGATCGTCAACGGCACCGCATTTGAAGTGCTACCGCGCCGCGCCGCTAACGAGTACGATCAGCTTTTCCCGGGCCTGCATCTCCAGTATCAACTCAACCCTGCTCTGACCATCTTCGGGTCCTCGACCAAAACCATCAAACGCCCCTCCTTCAGCTACACCGCCCCCTTCCAAGTGCTGGATGTCGAGGATAGTGAGATCATCGAGGGCACGCCTGAATTGCGGGCGACTCTCTACCAAAACTACGATATCGCTCTCGATTATCATCCCACCAAAGACCTGCTTGTTTCCGGTGAAATCTTCTACCGCGACATCACCGACCCCATCTACCGAGAGACCCAACTTCTGACCACCGGCGAGTTCGCTGGCTTCGAACGCCGCCAACTTCGCAACGGTGATCCCGCCACGCAATACGGCGCCAAGGTCATGGTGCAACACGACCTCGGTGCTCTCACCCCGGAACTCGAACCTTGGTCGTGGAGTTTTGCCTACTCCTACCGGGACTCCGCCGCGGCCTATCCTCAGCGTCCCGGCGAAACGTTGCCGTTGATCGGAACGGCCACTGATCACATCGATACCTCCCTTTCCTTCCGTGGCGACCGATCTTACGTGCAACTCGGCGTCGACTATCGCTCGGAGTCGTTCTTCGGCGTCGGCGAAAACGGCCCTTTCCAAGACCGTTTCTCCCCCGAGAAATTGCTGTTAAACCTAAAGGCCGAACACAAACTCAATGCGAAACTCACCGCCTTCGTCGACTGGCAGAACCTACTCCGCGAATACGAAATCAACATCGTCGACGGCCCCACCCGCCGCGCCAGCTACTACCAATCCGACCCTTGGACCGTGCTCGCCGGCATGCGCTTCAAATTGTAAGGCATCGCGTCCGCGTCCGCAGCCGATGCCGACTGCCGACGCAAAGATGCGCACGGCACCAGTTGCATGGCGGCCTTAACTTGCGGCAACGCGTTGGATCATTTTGTTTCAACGCAACATGCGCATCTTCCGTTCCTTTTTCCTCGCCGCCTCCCTCGGCCTCGCGAGCCTGCTCGGCCTCTCCGCTGCCGACTTCGAAGGCACGATCAACCTGTCGATCAAAGAAGGCCACCAAGCGACTCAGGACATCAGCTATGCCACCAAGGACGGCAAATTGCGCGTCAGCATCGCCGCCGGCCCCATGGGCGAAATGAACTCCATCATCGATATCGCCGGTGGTAAAATCCTCGTCATCATGGCCGCGCAAAAAATGTATATGGAAATGCCCATCGCCGGGCAGGTCGAAGCCGCCATCAATGAACGCGTGCCTTCCGCCGACCGCATGATCCGCTCCGATGAATCCGCCGAGATTCTCGGCTACCCTTGCCGTAAATACACCTTCGACGAACCAGATGGCCCGGTCGAAATCTGGGCGACCGATCAACTCGGCCAGTTCGTCGCCATGCCCAAGGGCAATCCCATGCAACCCCCCCCGGCCCAGGAAAGCTGGGACCAATTCATCACCGGCGACTTCTTCCCCATGCGCATCGTATCACTCAACAACCGCGGCCAGGAACGCAGGCGTTGGGAGGTCACCCAAGTGACCCCGCAAAAACTCTCCCCCGCCCTGTTCGCCGTGCCCGAGGGCTTCCGCAAATTCGACATGGGCGCCATGATGCAAGGCCTCGGCGGCCTCCTCGGAAACTAACCACCATCCTTCAAATGCCCCTATTGAGTGAGTCGATAGGGAGCATCGGATTTATCAACTCACGGTCTCCTGGCACTTTGGATATAATGGAAAAGTCGAATCGCTCGAAGCGGTTTGCACTCAACCACTCTATCCCTTGCAACTGCTTCTTACGATCGTCGGCACCGCCGCCCAATTCGGCTTAATTGCCATGGCGGCCAATTTTGTCTGAGCCTGATTCACCGGGCCGAAGACGCCTGTTCTACCGCGGATACGCCGATCATCGGTCCCTTGGTCATCAAGCCCAATATCGTGCGCCATCACTTTCCCCGCTACTTCCTACTTCACCCGGTTGAGCTGGTGGGAAAGCTCCAAACTACTGGTCTTCGTCGGGACCGCCGGGCTGGCCATCAGCGCACTTTTGGGCGTGCTCTCTTGGCAACTCATTGTGTTCGTCACGATCAGTGTGAACGCGAATCACGTGCACAAACTCTCCCACCGCACGCGCCAAGAAAACGGCCCTATCATTGGGAAACTCCAAGATTGGAAGATCTTGCTGACGCCGCACCAGCACGGGCTTCACCACACCGATCCCAAAAACACTGACTACTGCCCCGTCACCAATCTGGTCAACCCACTGCTCGAACGCATCAAGTTCTGGGATCACCTGGTAGTCGTGATCGAACGCCTCACCGGCATCATTCATCGTCACGATACCGCCGTGCGCGGCAACGGCCCGGGCTCCGCTTGGCTCGAAGCCTATCGCCCCGCTCGCCGCATCAAATCCGCCCCCGCCTGCGACTGCCAAACTTGCCCGAAGACCGCCGATGTGGCCAAGTGCCCACGACGACGCGCCCCTCGTCGCCGCCGCGCAAGACTGACTCTCCACTAACCTAATTTTCGCCAAGCATGAGTTCTCCACCCACAGGTCACTCATCTCTTGCGCTGAAATTTTACCTCACTGACTTAAGACCCGCCCTAATCTCGCGCTCATGCTGCGTCAGGTAGTGATTGAGCCAGAACACGTAGTTCTCCGGATGCTCCCCCGCGTCTTGCTTCAAATCCTCGAAACTCCGCCACGCCAGCGCCGCCACCTCGTCTGGATTAGGCACCATTCCTGTCGGGGCACGCGCGAAATACACGTAAACGATTTCGTTCTCCGAAAGTCCGTTGCCGAACTTCGCCAAATAGTGCGCCCGAAACCCAAACTGCAACCGGGTCGTCGCTCCCAACTCCTCGCCCACTCGCCGCTCGGCCGCACTTCGCGTGCGCTCTCCCGGTCGCGGGTGACCACAGCACGAGTTCCCCCACAATCCACCCGAATGATACTTCGCGAAAGCGCGCTGCTGGAGCAAAATCGCCCCCTTCTCATCGACCAAAAATACCGAAAATGCGCGGTGCAACTGCCCCTTCGCGTGAACCTCGTATTTCTCGCCCTGCCCGATCGCACGGTTGCGGGCATTAACCAATATAAGTTGTTCAGACATGAAAAGTTTAGGGGAAAGACGCGGGGGACGAAACCGCCACGCTACAAAGTTTGATCTGCTCGCCAAGCCGTTTGACTGCCATGGACATTAAGGGTTTCATTTGACCCTAATTAAGTAGTCCCAACGTTTACCGCTCCCGCTATGCCCCCCCCTCGGCCCAACCTCACCCCCGACCCCGCCGCCGCCCAGGTATTGGTCAATGACAGTTTCGTCCCCGTGCGCGCCAAGCTCATCGAGGTCGCGGCGTTCCTAGATCGCGTCGAACGCCACGGTGTCGACACCGATTTCCGCTGCGAAGCTCTCCGAAGGGCCGCCCAGGTGCTCCTCGATGGTCACCCCGAGCGCGCTCGCCGTATCCTCGAAAGTCTCAGCGATCCCACCAACGTCCCCGACGACTTGTCCACCGGCAAACCCGCCCTTGGTGCCTGGCAGCCTCCCTCCGCTCAATAGGTTTCAACATGCGCTACATCGAACCCCATGGCCATATGGTCAGCCGCACCACCGACGACTATCAAGCAATGGTCGCCGCCGGGTGCGCCGCCGTCTGCGAGCCCGCGTTCTGGGCTGGCTACGACCGCAGCTCCGCCGCCGGATTTCGCGATTACTATCGACAACTTACGGAGTATGAGCCCGCCCGCGCCGCCAAATTCCTCCTGCCTCACTACTGCTGGCTTTGTCTTAATCCCAAGGAGGCCGAAGACCTCGCGCTCGCCAACGACGTGCTCGCGATGATCCCCGAGTTTCTCGACCGCCCCAACGTGCTGGGTATCGGCGAAATCGGCCTCAATCGCAACACGCGCAACGAGATGAAGGTGCTCGAACAGCACATCGAACTCGCGGTCAAACATGACCAACTCATCCTCGTTCACACCCCTCACCTCGAGGACAAACTCAAGGGCACCCGCCTCATCGTCGACGTCCTACTCGCTCACCCGGGCGTGAAACCGGAACGCGTCATCATCGACCACGTCGAGGAACACACCATTCAGACCGTGCTCGATCAGGGGTTCTGGGCGGGAATCACCCTCTACCCCGATTCCAAAGCTTCCCCGCCTCGCGCCGTCGATATGCTCGAGATCTGCGGACGCGAACGCATCTGGCTCAACTCCGCCTGCGACTGGGGCGTCAGCGATCCCCTCGCGGTGCCAAAGACTGCTCTGGAAATGCGCCGCCGCGGCTTCAGCCCGGAATTGGTCGATAAAGTGCTCTTTCAGAATCCCGTCAGCTTCTTGTCCCAGTGCCCCAAGTTCTCCGTTCCGCTGACCTAAGCGACGCACACGTTTGCCCCTGAGTTCGAGCTCACCCGATGCGACTTAAACACGGCCTCCATCTCGCCTACTGCACCAACGTCCACCGCGGCGAGTCTTGGGCGCAGACTTTTGCCATGCTCGAGCAGCACACCTTGGTCGTGCGCCAACGCATCGCTGCTGGCCAATCCTACGCCATCGGCCTCCGCCTCGGTCATCGCGCCGCCGAAGAGTTGGCGCAGCCCGCCCCGCTCACTGCCTTCCGCCAGTGGCTCGACACGCACGACTGTTACGTGTTCACCATCAACGGCTTTCCCTACGGCAGCTTCCATGGCACCCGCGTCAAAGAGCAGGTCTACGCCCCCGACTGGTCGACTCCCGAGCGCCTAAGCTACACCAAGCTCCTCTTCGATCTCATCGCCGTCCTCGTGCCTCCCGACGTCAGTGGGAGCGTCAGCACCGTGCCGGGCTCCTTCAAGGACTGGACCAACGACGATCCCGCCCGCCGCACCGAGATATTCACCAACATGACGGCCATCGGGCGCTACATCGCCGACTTGTCGGATCGCACCGGCCGCGACCTCCACCTCGGCCTCGAGCCCGAGCCTTGTTGTTATTTTGAAACCACCCCCGAGACCGTCGATTTCTTCGATGGCTGGCGCACCAGCGACTCCAGCGTCGAAGCCGATGGCCTGCTCCGCCACATCGGGGTCAACTACGACTGCTGCCACCTTGGCGTCGAATTCGAATCCGCCTCCGTCGCCCTCGATCGCCTCACCGCCGCGGGAATCCGTTTGAGTAAGATCCACCTCAGCTCGGCCCTCCGCGTGAAACCCGATGCCGCCGGCCGGGCCGCCGTCGCCGCCTTCGTCGAACCCACCTACCTTCACCAGGTTGTGGTCGGCAACCCCATCACCGGAGCCGTGCGCCAACGCTACGTCGACCTCCCCGACGCCCTCGCCGACTCCGCCCCGTCGCAACCCGACGACGAATGGCGAGTGCACTTCCACCTCCCTCTCCACGCCTCTCCCGGCGCTCCGTTCCTCGATACTCGCGATCACCTGCTCGATACCCTCGACTGGATGCAGGCTCACCCCGACGCCTGCCAACACGCCGAGATGGAAACCTACACTTGGGAAGTCCTCCCTCCGGCCATGCGTATCGGGATCGACGACCAACTCGTGCGCGAATACGAGTGGACTCTCGACGCCCTCGGTTCGCGCGGCCTCGCCTAGCCCTTTCGTCATCGCCATGAGACCCTCTTCGTTTCGCTTGTGGCTCGATCTCGCCCGCGCCGGTAATTTCCCCTCCGTCTGGAGCAACGTCCTTGCCGCGCTCATCCTTTCCGGGGGCGGAACAGATTCATGGCCTTCGATGAGCTGGATCAGCTTAACCTTTCTAGCTGGCAGTCTCGCCTACGCCGGTGGCACCACCCTCAACGACGTCTTTGATGCCGGCTTCGATCGCCAACATCGCCCCGAACGCGCCATCCCCACTGGTCGTATCTCCCGAACCGCCGCCTGTTGGGTCGGTGGTCTCCAACTCGCTGCGGGGCTCGGACTGCTGATTTGGCTCGGCGCATCTCCCTTGGCCGCCGCTGGATTGGCCGCCACAATCCTCGGTTACGATTGGCTCCACAAACGCTGGACCGGCTCCGTGCTGCTGATGGCCGGCTGCCGCGTCATGCTGGCCGTCACGATCGCCACCTTGCCGGGCCACACCTTCCAACCCGTCTTCATTGGATGGATCACCGCGTTATTCCTCTATATCGTCGTGCTGAGCCTGCTCGCCCGTCGTGAATACGTCCCCGGCGCCCCTGCCGAAAAACTCGGTAAACTCGTCCGTAAGATGCTCGCCTTCATCCCTTTCGTCGACACCGCCGCCCTCATCTTCATCGGCGCGTGGATTCCCGCCCTCGGCTGCGCCTTGAGCGTGCCGCTCGGCAAATGGGCCCAGCGCCAAGCCGCCTCCGGGTAACGCAACTCGCAGCCTGCTCGATCAAATAAACCTCCGCTCGAGCATTCGGTCACCGAGCGCACCGCGTAAGGGAAAGAGTTCACGGCGCAGAGTTTGTCGAAATCGACTACGACATCAGCACTTTTCACCCTCCAGGTGAGAGCCGATCCTCCTTAGTTTAGCCCATAAGACTTTGTTTAACCGTGATTTACCTCTCGGTTCGCATTAAAGAACTGCGGTTTCTCGGATCAGCCATTGCGGCCTTGCGGTGGCCCCGAACTTTTTGACTTACTTCTCATTCGTCTATGGCCGAGTCCCCCTCCGCGCTTTCCTTCCCGATCAACCTGAAACATGAGCATCGCCTCATTTTCACTCGGGATGTGTTTGCCCCCGAGAATCACACGCTGAGTGAAACCCTCACCCCTCGTGAAGTCGGCGAACGGGTCCGCGCCCTCGTATTTTGGGATGCGGGCCTAGAGAAACCGTTTCCCGGATTCAGTGATCGTATCACCAACTGGTTCGCCGCCCACGCCGACCAGCTTGAACTCGCCGCCCCGCCCGTGACCTTGGCCGGCGGCGAACAGGTTAAAAACGACTTTTCCCAACTCGAGCGCATCTGGAGGACCATCGAGGCCGCCAGCCTTTGTCGCCATTCCTACATCCTCGCTATCGGCGGCGGTGCCGTGCTCGACCTCGTCGGCTTCGCCGCCTCCACCGCCCATCGTGGCATCCCACTCGTGCGACTCCCCACCACCAGCCTCAGCCAAGGCGACGGCGGCGTGGGCGTGAAAAACGGCGTCAATTTCTTCGGTAAAAAGAACTGGCTCGGCTGCTTCGACGTGCCCCACGCCATCATCAACGACCTCGCGCTACTCCATGGTTTACCCGTGAGCGAAAAGCGCGTCGGCCTCATCGAAGCCGTCAAAGTCGCCCTCATTCGCGACGCCGAGTTTTTCGAGTTCATCGCCGCGCGAGTGGAACCTCTCGCGGCCTTCGAACCAGAGCCCTTTGAGGCCGTCATCCGCGAGAGCGCCCGGCAACACATGGAGCACATCGCCACCGCTGGCGACCCCTTCGAACGCGGTTCCGCTCGCCCCCTCGACTTCGGTCACTGGGCCGCCCATAAACTCGAACAGCTTTCCGAGTTTCGCGTCAGTCACGGCCAGGCCGTCGCCGTCGGCATGGCCATCGATCTCATCTACGCCCGTAAAGTCGGCCTCCTCCCCGCCTCGGAGTCCGATCGCATTCTGGACGTCATCCAAGCCCTTGGTTTCGAACTCTTCGCCCCCATCAAAGAGATTCACGGCAACAGCGGTCGCCAAGATATGCTCGATGGCCTCGAGGAGTTCCGCGAACACCTCGGTGGACGCCTCAGCATTCCCATGATTCGTCGCCCCGGCGATCGACTCGAAATTCACGAAATCGACGGCACCCTCGTTCGAGCAGCCGTCGAAGAACTCGAAGCCCGCTTCGGCTAAACCATGGCGACTCCCCGCACCGCGATCCTCAACGTCGTCGGCCTGACCCCCCGTATTTTAGGCCCGGATACGCCACGGCTTTCCGCTTTGGCTCAGCAGGCGGGACTCATCCGCGTCAAGCCCGTGCTACCCGCCGTCACTTGCACGGCCCAAAGCACCTACCTCACCGGCACCACTCCTGCCGCCCACGGCTGCGTCGCCAACGGCTGGTATGACCGCACCCTCTCCGAGCACCAGTTCTGGAAACAGTCCAACCACGTCGTCACCGGGCCCAAGCTCTGGGAAAAACTCCAAGCGAAAAACCCGAACTTCACCTGCGCCAAACTCTTCTGGTGGTATAATATGTATGCCAGTGCGAACTGGTCGATCACCCCGCGCCCGATGTATCCTGCCGATGGGCGCAAAGTTTTCGACGTCTACACGCATCCGATGAGCCTGCGGGAGGAAATCAAAGCCGACCTCGGCGCGTTCCCGTTCCCTTCATTCTGGGGGCCCTTGGCCGGCATCAAATCATCCGAGTGGATCGCCGCGTCCGCCAAGTGGGTCGAGGAAAAGCACCAACCCGACCTGTCGCTCGTCTACCTGCCGCACCTCGACTACAACCTGCAACGGCTCGGTCCGAACGACCCGAAAATGGCGGCCGACTACCGCGCTATCGACCGCGTCGCGGGCGACTTAATCGACTTCTATCAAAAGCGAAATATCAAGACGATCGTCCTCTCGGAATACGGCATCACCGCCGTCAACCGATCGATCGCCCTCAACCGCGTTTTCCGCTCCCGTGGCTGGATCACGATCAAGGATGAGATGGGCCTGGAGCTCCTCGATTGCGGCGCGAGCAAAGTTTTCGCCATCGCCGATCACCAAATCGCCCACATCTACGTCAACGATCTATCGCTGCTTAACGAAGTTCGCACCGCCGTCGAAGCCGTCGATGGCGTCGCTCGCGTGCTGGGCCCCGAGGAGCAAGCCGCCGAAGGACTCGACCACGCTCGGTCCGGCGATCTGATCGCCTTCTCCACCGAAGACGCGTGGTTCAACTACTACTACTGGGAGGACGACAACAAAGCCCCCGACTTCGCCCGCTGCGTCGATATCCATCGCAAGTATGGCTACGACCCCGTCGAGCTCTTCGTCGATCCCGCCCTCGCCCTGCCGAAACTCAAGATCGCGGCAAAACTCCTCCGCAAGATGCTCGGGTTCCGCATCCTGATGGATGTCATTCCCCTCGACCCTTCATTGGTCAAAGGATCCCACGGCACCCTCCCCGCCGACCCCGCCGAATGGCCTCTCCTCATCGGCACCGGCACCACCGACTCGATCCCAGCCACCGAAGTCCACGACCGCCTGTTAGCCGCGTGCACGAGTGCTCGCTAACGACGATTTAGACTGTCGGGCGTAAAGCCCGACCCACATTCAGATGCGGCCTTACCGGGTGGGTCGGGCTTTACGCCCGACAGCGCTCTCAGTAGTCCCCCGCATGCCCCGGAAAGTAGCGGCGATCCACCTCGATGTAGTGATGCAGGTCATACGCCGGCGGCTCCACGCCTTCCGGCAGCGATCGCTTCGAAAACTGCTGGAAATACAACAGACACGCATCCCGCCATTCGGCCGCATCTTTTTCCTGCCCGACCAAACGTTCCCGCGTCGCCACCCAACGCTCTTCATCGATCGTCTCCTTCAGCCCATCCCATCGCGTAATCATCGTGCGCACTTCGTCCACCCCTTGTTGATAACGTAGCGCAAGCTCGTCCCACAGTGGCCGGCCCGACTCCATCGCATGATCCCACGGCACGTGGTGAAACCACAGCAAAAACTCCTCTGGCACCGTATCCAAATTTCCCCAACGCACCTGTAATTCCGGCGCATATTGCTCAATCGCGTTAGATCCACCCGCCACCCTATTTGCACCCAGACCCAATTCGTCGGCTTGATGATAATAAGGTGAAGTCCCGTCCGCCCGGCCTCCGTCCACCCAAGGCCCCGGCCCGTAGTGGTGGCCACGCTCCATAATGTGATGCAGCCCCAACGGCATCGAGTAATTCACCACCGTCTCGCGAGAGCCCATCAGGATATCGACGATATCGGCATGCGCCGCCGTTTCTTCTTCTGAAGGTTCTTTGGTGGCAAACGTCAGCTTCACCCACTCGTCTGCGATTTCCTCCGAGCTGAGCGAGTGATCCCACGCCAGCCGCCCAAACGCATACCAGTTCGACTGCGCCAGCGGATGCCCCGTCCAGTTGCGATCCGTGCCCGTGTTAGCCACGCCCGCAATCACCGACAACTCGTGGCCCTTGAGGGAGCCATCCACCACCTTCGCCACGGTCGATCCCTCGCCTTGGCCGTAGGTATCTTGATCGAGCACCTCCTCGTAAAGTGGCGCCAGATAGGCCAGTTGCTTCGACGCGCCGAGATACTCCTGCGTGATCTGTAACTCCAACATCAACCGCGTGTCCGGCATCGCCCCGAACAACGGGCTAATCGGCTCGCGCGGCATGAAATCGAGCGGCCCATTTTTGATCTGCACCAACACATTGTCCGCAAATTTACCGTCCAAAGGCACGAACTGATTGTAGGCCTGCTTCACCCGATCCGTTTCATTCTCAAACGCGTAAACAAACGCTCGCCACATCACGATACCATCGCGCCCATCCTTCGCCAACGGTGCCGCCAATAGGTTCGCACCTTGCGCATGATCACGCCCGTAGTCGTGCGGTCCCGGTTGCCCTTCGGAATTTGCGTTCACCACCAAACCACCAAAGTCCGGCACGTGCTCGTAAATTTCATCCACCTTCGCGTCCCACCAGGCCCGCACCGCCGAATCGAGTGGATCCGCCGTATCGAGCCCGCCGATTTCGATGGGTGCGCTAAACCGCGCCGTCAGGTAAACCCGCACGCCCCAAGGTCGGAGTTCATCCGCCAACGCCGCTACTTTCACGAGGTATTCCGGCGTCAATACCAAGGCATTCGCATTGACGCTCGTGATCACCGAGCCGTTGATCCCCAGCGAGGCCAACGCCCGCCCGTAGTCCTCATAGCGCGGACTCCGTATCTCCGGCAGATAGGACCACTCCCACAGCGAGAACCCCGCATAACCGCGCTCCACAAATCGATTGAGATTATCCCAATGATTCAGCATTCGTCGCTCGATCTTAGGCGTCGACGAATAGTCCAGATCCTCCATCGATTCGCGCAACTGCAGGCGGCGGAGCAGATCGAACGCGCCATACAGCACCCCGGCATCGGAATTGGCCGTGATCCTCACGCCGTCTCGTCCATCCACCGTCACTTTCTTCACCGCAAAGCCATCCGCCTTCAGCTCCGGCATCACGTCACCCGCCACAAGGTAAACCCGCGGCTTGTGGTCGATCATGCCTTCCATGCCTCGAATCAACTCGTCCTCCGCCGCCGCCAAGATCTCAGACTCGGTGCCCTTCGGTGTCTGCAAAACGATCGTCTTCAAATCGTCACTGAACGACTCGCGCACTTTCTTCCACAGAAAGCGATCATAGCGCAACCAGAGCCGGTAGCCGTCTTCGGCCACCAGCTCACCTGCTACGAGTGTTCCGAGAAGTAAAACCAGCAGCAGACGTTTCATCGTCGTGAGCAAACTAACCCGCCGCCGCACGTCGAGCCGCCAGTTCGTCGCTCATCTTAATCGCGACGTCTTTCGTGATCGGATAAATCAGCATAAAGATGACGCCGATGAAAAAACATCCGCCCGAATGGAGACTCACCATCGTGCGAACCCCATCCAACACCGCCGGATCATTGGCTGTCTCCGCCGTATAACCATACATCGAAAGTAATCCCCCCGCGATCGCGCCTCCAAAACCGAGTCCCGCTTTCAACGCAAATACCACCCCGGAAAAAACAAAACCCGTGGAGCGCCGATGATTCTTCCATTCACTGTAATCGGCGGTGTCCGCCATCATCGCCCAAAGCAGCGGAATCGTCGGGCCATAACTGAGGCTCGTCAGAATCGTGAGGGTCACCATTAGGTTCACATTTTCTGGCGCGATGAAATAATGCAGCGATTGGAACAACGCCGCTAACGCCAACCCGACGGTGAACACTACCTTCTTACCAAACCGATCGGCCAACGGCTTCGCACTTAAAACCCCCACAATCGTCACAAAGGTGCCGATCATGCTTAACACGCTGAATCCCACCACCGACGGACTTCCTCCGGGCTTCACCACCATGCCGAAAAGATCGAGCGCTCGCAGTCCGAACGAGGGATTCAGGAGATCCGCCGCCGTCGCCGTCAGACCCAACCCCTCCACAAATTTAAGCAGAGCATCGGAACTCAGGTAACGCGTAACAAAGACGTAGTTCGCGTTGCCTCGCAGCGCCAGAGTGATGAAGACAAACAACGTCATCCCAAACATCGCCATCCACGGACGGTTGCTCAGCACATCCTTAAAGTCCTTTTTGATGTCCGCCTTTTGTCCCGCCGGTGGCTGCACCCGCTCCTTGACCGAGAAAAATGTGACCACAAAGCACCCCACCGAAATCAGCGCGTAAATCCCCACCGTGACCGACCAACCTTTCGGATCAGTGACACTACCATTTCCAAATTTCGTGACCAACGGTAGCGTAAACCCCTGCACGATGAAGGTCGCAGTCATCGCCGCCACGAAACGATATGAGGAGAGCGCCGTGCGTTCGCTGCTGTTACTGGTCATGACCCCGTTAAGCGAGGCATAGGGCACATTGTTCACCGTATACGCCATCATCAGCACGGTGTAGGTGATAATTACGTACCAGAGCTTGGACGAATCACTGAACCCACTCGGCACCGAAAATGCCGCCCAAAACATCAGCGCGAAGGGAATCGCCGACCACAACAACCACGGCCGGAACTTACCCCACCGGTGCGTCGTGCGATCCGCAATCACTCCCATGATCGGATCCGTGATCGCGTCACTCAATCGCACCCAAAGTAACATTGCGCCCATCGCCGCCGCGCTAATCCCAATCGAGTCCACGTAGAACGCCGTCGGGAAAAAGATGAACATCTGAAACACGAAGTTCGCCGAAGCATCGCCGAAACTATAACCAGCTTTCTCCCGGAAGGAGAGTTTTACATTGGTGGGGTCACTCATGGGGCAAAGGGTAGAAATTTAACTGATTCGAACTGCCCACAACGCTTAATCGATGTGGCTCGGGCTTTACGCCCGAATGGAACTTTGTGAGCCGGGCTCTAAGCCCGACCTATTTTGAAGTAAAAACGTGGGTCGGGCTTTACGCCCGACATCCGAAAGAGTGAAAACATGAGCCGGGCTTTACGCCAGAATGGAACTTTGTGAGCCGGGCTCCATGCCCAACCTATTTTGAAGTGAAAACGTGGGTCGGGCTTTACGCCCGACATCCGAAAGAGTGGAAACATGAGCCCGGCCTTACGCCAGAATGGAACTTTGTGAGCCGGGCTCCATGCCCGACCTATTTTGAAGTGAAAACGTGGGTCGGGCTTTACGCCCGACATCCGAAAGAGTGGAAACATGAGCCCGGCCTTACGCCAGAATGGAACTTTGTGAGCCGGGCTCCATGCCCGACCTATTTTGAAGTGAAAACGTGGGTCGGGCTTTACGCCCGACATCCGAAAGAGTGGAAACATGAGCCCGGCTCTAAGCCCGACATCCGAAAAAGTGGAAAAGAGCATCCGACCTACCGGACGCCCTTGGAAAAACCCGCGGCGTTTAGCCGTGCAGGTAAGTATTGAGCAAGTTCTCAAGATACTCTTGGTGACCCGAAATGAGTTTCGGTTCGCCGAGTTTGAAAGCGATTTTCTCGAGATCTTTGAACCCGAGCTTCTGCTTCTCCACGTCCTTGCCGAAACCGGTGTCGAAGCTGCGGTAGCGATTCTTCACGTGGTCGGCGAACTTACCGTCGGCCAGCACCTGACGGGCGAGCTTGAAGGCGAGCGCGTAGGCGTCCATGCCCCCGATATGGGCGTAGAACAGATCCTTCGGATCGGTCGAGGGCCGGCGCAGCTTGGCGTCGAAGTTGAACCCACCGCGACCGAGTCCACCGGCCCGCAGGATCGAAACCATGGCGAGGGTGAGTTCTTTTACGTCGGTGTTAAATTGATCGGTGTCCCAGCCCAGGAGCATATCGCCGGAGTTGGCATCGATCGAGCCGAGCATGTTGTGCGCGGCGGCCACTTCGATCTCATGATTGAAGGTGTGGCCAGCGAGGGTCGCGTGATTGGTCTCGATGTTGAACTTGAAGTGCTGGTCGAGTTTGTAGGTGCGCAGGAACGCGACCCCGGAGGCGACGTCGAAGTCGTATTGGTGCTTGGTGGGTTCCTTCGGCTTGGGCTCGATGAGGAACTGACCTTTGAAGCCGATCTCCTTGGCGTAATCGACCGCCATATGCAGGAAGCGCGCGAGGTGGTCTTGTTCCCGCTTCATGTCGGTGTTAAGCAAAGTCTCGTAACCTTCGCGACCGCCCCAGAACACATAGTTTTCTCCCCCGAGATCGACGGTGGCTTCCATGGCCTTCTTGACCTGCGCCGCAGCGTAGGCGAAGACGTGGGCATCGGGATTGGTGGCGCCACCGCACATGTAACGGGGATTCGAGAAGAGGTTAGCGGTGCCCCAGAGTAACTTAATTCCGGTCTCTTGCTGATGGGCCTTGGCGTGTTTGACGATCGCATCGAGGTTTCGGTGCGACTGCTTGAGCGTCTTGCCTTCGGGGGCGATATCGCGGTCGTGCCAACACCAGTAGGGGGCGTCGATCTTTTGGAAAAACTCAAAGGCCGCATCCATGCGCGTCTTCGCCACGGAAATCTCGTCCTTACCTTTTTCCCAGGGACGGATGATCGTGCCGGGGCCAAACGGGTCGGCGCCCGTGCCGCGGAACGAGTGCCAGTAAGCGATACCGAAGCGCATGTGCGCCTTCATCGTCTTGCCGTCGATCACTTCGGCCGAGTTGTAGTGGCGGAAGGCCAACGGGTTATCCGTGCCGGGGCCTTCGTAGGGAACCGCGGGAATGCCCGCAAAATGGCGTGTTTTCATAGCTAATGAGATCGAGGGTTTAGGGAATGCCTCAAAGGGGAGAAGTGATGAACCGTTGCGAGGGCGAACCTCGCAACGACCCGACTAGACTAACATTTGACTAAATAAGTCGTTGAGAGTCTGGGTAAGATGGGAGCTGTTGGTCAACCCCCTCCCGGAACACCCATGCCTGCACCCCGTCGCGTTACCCTCTCAGACATTGCCAAACAGGCCGATGTCCACGTCACCACTGTTTCACTCGCTTTGCGCAACCACCCGCGCCTACCCGAGCGCACGCGTTCCCGTATCAAGAAGATCGCTCAGGAACTCGGTTACCGGCCCGATCCCGTGCTTCAAGCCCTCGTGGCCTACCGCGGCAAAGTGATGACCCGGCGCAATCCGCCCACCCTCGCCTACCTCACCAACTGGAGCACCCGTCTCGGCTGGGAGCGGGTCACGGCTCACCCCGAATTCTTCGCCGGGGCCAAAGCTAAGGCTGAGGAACTCGGCTTCACGCTCGAACATTTTTGGATGGGCGAGCCCGGACTCACTCACACCCGCATGAGCAAGATCCTGCAAACCCGCGGCATCACCGGTCTCATCATCGCCTCTCATCGCCGCGAAACCGACGTCGCGCTACATTTTGACTGGTCAGCCTTCAGTGCCATCAAGATCGACTACTTCCCCCACGAACCCGAACTGCACAACGTCACCAACGACCAGTGCAGCATCGTGCGCCTCGCCATACGGCATGCTCGTAAACTCGGTTATAAACGCATCGGCTTCGCCATGGATCGTGGTTGGGATCACAGCGCCGATCGCCTCTGGACCGCTGGGTTTCTCGCCGAACAATCTCTCGAAGACCCCAAAGACAAAATCCCCCTGTATTTGTTTCCCGACTACGAACCGGTCGAAGCTTGGATGGCAGAATCTCGCGACGAAATAAAGGTCGATCCCAAGGCATTCGCCAAGTGGTATAAGCAGCACAAACCCGACGTCATCATCAGTAAACGCTCTTTCCTCGAACCCGCCATTGCGGCGATGAAACTCAAGATCCCCGAGGACGTCGCCTTCATTGACGTATTCCTGGAGGACTGCGATGGGGCCACCGCTGGCGTGCGCCAGAACCACGAGACCGTCGGCCAACTCGCGATCGAAATCCTCGCCGGCCAACTCCATTACAACAAATACGGCATCCCCGAAATTCCTACCACCACCTACGTGGAAGGCACTTGGTTCGACGGCAACACTTGCCCTGACCTCACGCCTCAACTCACCGCCGTATCCGCAAAAAAGTAGGGTTGCCACCACTACGCCCCCTACTTTTCCTCACTTTTTCCCAAAAAGTTACGCCGTTCCCCTTGAACCCTTTCAATCCACGTCCGTAGTCCCTTTTTGAAATAAGTTCTCCTCCCCCGCCTGATATTAACTCCCGCTCCATGACGATGATCCCAGCCGCTTTAAATACCATGCGTTCAACGCAAGCGGCCATCATGTGTCCGGCAATGGCGTTTAAATCCGTCATGTCTGCCGGCTCCATCCGTCATGACCGCCGCCGGCTTCGTCGCACCGGCATTGTCACCGGATACGACCGCAACAACCCGGGAAGTGGTGTAACTTGACCCTGAGCTTTTCTTAAAACTCGCCGTCACGCCGCCCACTTCCTCACCGGAAGTGGGATTTTTTTGCCCGCGAAACCCACCTCCGGACGAGACTTCCCCCCAATTGGAACTCGTGAACTCCTCCCGGCGGGCGTTTCGCCATGATAACACCAGAGACCCTCTGTCCTTTTCCTTCCAGCCCAACTGATCCGGCCGCCTTACTCGATCTGGTTGACCGCGCGCTCGCCGGTCTGGCGCCCCGCCTACCGACTCACATTGACCGAGATGACCTCCTCTCGGCCGGCCGCGAAGCCCTCGTTAATTCGACGCGGCGCTTCGAAGGCTCGCTCGAGGAAGCCCGTGCCTTTTGCTTCGTCCATGTTCATGGCGCGATGCTCGATGAGCTGCGTCGCCTCGATCCTCTCGCCCGTCGGCGCCGGAAGCGAGTCCGCGCGGTCTCTCAAGCCGAGCACGCGTTGACCTCCTTGCTCGGGCGCTCACCGTCGCCCGCCGAAATCGCCGAACACCTCGGCTTTGCCGGACGCGAGGTCTTGGCCGCTCAAGTCGATATTGCCGCCGAAGAGGCCGGCGCTCCGATCCTCCACGAGAACTACGCCGCCCACATGGCGCCTTCTCCCGTCGATCAAGCCGAACAAGGCGATATCCTCCGTGAACTTCTCGAAGCCCTCGAGCGCATCCCCGCCAAGCAGGCTCACGCCGTGCGTCGCTACCATATCGATAACGCCACCCTCGACACCATCAGTTCGGAACTCGGCGTTTCTCGTGAACGGGCCCGCCAACTCCGAGTCGCCGGTGAAGATAAACTCCGGGCCGATTTCGAGGTGCTCAATCTTTGGAACGCCCTCCTCGCCTAGACTCATCCTCGAGTCGAAGCCCCGCCACCCCACCAAATCAACCCTATGTTAATCACCTGTCTTCCATCTATCCGTGACCTTCATCCGCAACCTCCGGCGTCTCTGGGACCGCTGGGCCGAACGCGCCAGCGCGCCCGAGTTCGTCGCATCTGAGCGACATCAGCATCGCAACCTTCCCCCGCCGCAACCCGCCGGCCATCTGTTCACCCCTCCTCCCCGAGGCTAACCTCTGCCAACCTTAACCTTCCTCAATTAATCCCCGCTTCAGCTGCGTAGTTGGCCGCTTCTTCTCGAAGCATGGTCACACGATCAGCTGGAGCGGGGTGCGAGGAAAGTAACGTCAAGCCAGCGCCAGCTTCCTCATTCATCGCCAACCAGCGAAACAACCGATCGCCTCCATCCAACGATCCGTAGGCCGCCATCACCAAACGCGCGCCCCAGCGATCCGCCCCCACTTCCTGGTCCCGCGAATAGCCCAAGTCCAGTAACCGCGTGGCTCGATCCGACAGTAAATCAATCCCGCCATTTCCTCCAAAAACCAGCGTCCAAACCACCCCGCGCCCGATACTCCGACCCAACCCGCGCAAATGATCTCGTTGGATAAAATGGCCCAGCTCGTGCCCCAGCACGAAGCCCAACGCGATCTCGTCTGCTCCCACCACATCCATCAGCCCATACGTCACCGCGATCGTGCCGCCCGGCAACGCAAACGCGTTCGGCTCTGCATCCGGCAGCAGCACGACCTTAAATTCAATCGCGGGCACTTCATTACTTTTTTGCAGCTCCACCAAAACCACCTGCGCCCGTTCCCATTGGATATGTCGATCATCCGTGAGCACCACCGCCATTCCTTCCACCGGAAAGTCCGCAAACCACCGCTGCTCTCGCTCCACTGAAACCCACGGCAAACTCCACTCGACCAGAAACCCCACCCCGAAATACCCCACGCCCACCAGCGCCACCAGCGCGCCCCCTAGGGTTAAAATCTCGCGAGCCAATCCTCTCTCACCGCCACCCGAGCTCGCCTCCGCCGCGTCGCCCAAATCCTTCTGCACAAATTTCATCGCGTGGCAGCCTCTCACTCCCTCACCCCAATGGCGGTGGCATCGCATCCATCGGCACATAACGCACCATCGTGCCGTAGGCCAAAACCTCCACTCCCCCCGCCCCCTTTTTACCTCGCGTGTTGGCTAGAGCCGAAGTCTCGATCCGGAAGTTCAGCACCATATCCGCGCCCACGCACTCCGCCTGTAGTCGTAACGTCGCCTCGCGCCGCGCCCGATCCATCAACGATTCGTAAGACCGCACCCGTCCGCCGAATAGATTCCGCAATCCCGCCAAAAATCGTTTAAAGTAGTCGAGCGAAACCACAACCGACCCCGTCACCAATCGTGATTCTGCCACCGCCCGATTCGGATCACACTTGCGCACCGTCACCATCGGAATCCGCGGCCCCGTCTGCTCCCGCAATCGGATCGACGCAAAATGCCGGCGCTCCGCCACCACCCCGATCAAGCCAAACACCACTAACCCCACCACCGGCAGGGCGTAAAAAATGAGCATGAAAATCAGCTCCGAATTCTGTGACTGTGACGGATCCATCGTGCGACTGATTCCTCGGAATTACTCCACTCGCACCGCGGACCCGTAGACATAAAGTTCGGCCGCTCCCTGCGCCACCGACGAGGTCGAGAATCGCACATTGAGCACCGCGTTCGCCCCCAACGCGCGCGCCTGCTCGATCATGCGAGCCGTCGCTTGTTGCCGGGCTTCGGTGAGCAATTCCGTGTAACCCTTCAGCTCTCCCCCCACCAAGTTTTTAAACCCCGCCGCAATATCGCGCCCCACGTTCTTGGCCCGAACGGTGTTACCAGAAACCAGCCCGTAATGCTCCGCAATATGGCGACCAGGCACCGATTCCAAATTCGTGAGTAAGAGATCATTCATAGCGGCAAGGAGGGGTAAAAAAGATCAACGCGGGACCGAACCCCCACTCCGCCACCAATATCAGCTCAACGCAAACTGTATCCCGCAGGGTTTATACCCTAGGACGTCTTCGGACTCAGGTCGAGGGATCACCCCGCTCAGCCCAGCCGACCGAAGCGGAGGGCGGGCCAGCTGGGTTTCTTGCTCGCCCACCAGGCAAACGGAAAGCGGCGAGCCATCCCCTAGATCGACGGGGGGGCGTTTGTCGGCGGCGCCATCGGCGCCGTCTTCCAATTGAACAAAATGGTCAGCACGCGAAACACAAACGTCGCCGCGATCACAATCCACGCCGAGGACATCGGCGCCAATCCCATCTCCACGGTCAGCACGACAAACAGCGTCGCCGCCGACAGTGCGACCAACACATAAAACTGCCCCGGGCGAAACACCAACGGCTCTTCATTTGTGATCACATCACGCAACAAACCGCCGCCCGCTGCATTGATCACCCCCACCAAAATCGCCGCCGGCACCGACATTCCCGCGCCCAGCGATTTCTGCACGCCAAACGCTGCATAAGCGCCCAGCGCGAGCGCGTCCACGCCCGCAATAATCCGCCGGAAGTAGTGCACCCGCTCCCCCAGCAACGCCCCCACCATCGCCCCCAAAAGCGCGATCTGAATATAACGCGGATCCGTCATCGCCGCCGGCGGTCCCGTTTGGATGAAAATACCATCACGGATCAAACTACCGCCCATGCCCGTGATCAGCGCCAGCGCCGCCAAACCCACCACATCGTAACCTCGTTTAATCGCCACGATTGCCGCCGACATCGACAACAACCCCACCGCGCCCAGTTCAAACCAGACCGGCAGAAAAAACGGATTAGTCGTCAGCGAAGAAACGCTCATGCCTACCGAGATGACGCATCGCCCCCCCATAAGCAATCGCCGCGCCCAGCCATTTCTTCGCGCTGCCCCCCGCTCCTCCCTCCCTCCGCTCCCACCGCCCTCTCTCTCCCCGTCGCATCCTAAAACTCGTTTGTCACTTAATAGGTGACAAACTTCCGCCGGATCCTCGGCCGCAGTAACTTTAGGTGCCTAGTAGGAACCTATTTTCGGCTCCGGCCGCCTACTCTTTGCCCCCCCGCAGCACCACGATCTTGGCCAAGTCATTCCCCTCAAATTCCGCCCAATACGCGTCTTCGATCTCTTTCAACCGCTCTTCCGCATTGATCGGAGGTCCGCCTTTGCCCGAGAGCGCGGCTAGGATTTGCTCCACGCCTAAATCCCGATCCGCGAGGCGCGCGATCAGTTCGTGCCAGAAAATATCGTTGTCCGATTCGCCCGCGATTTTCCGCAGGAGTTCGTCCGAATCCATCTTCATCGAGGGCACCAGTTTCCCGTCACCACTCACGTCCACCAGATTGCCGCAGCCGCAGTCACTCGCTTTTGCCAACAGTTTTTGTTCGAGCCCCGCGTAGCGCTCGAGATGCGGCGATTCACCGCCCTGCCGCGACAGCACCGTGCGCATGCCGAAGTTGAGCAACTCCAGGAGCCGAGTGTATTCTTGTGGTGTAAACGAAACGTTCATGCGTGCCGCCCAGCCGGGCGAAATCGGACCTTCGGCCGTGTCATCCGTCGGCGCAATCGCAGAGTTTAATTTGCCCACTCAGCTGTCGACTGATCGGCCACCCGCCCAGCGCAATAAGCCTCCGCAGGCCAAGACAAATGCGCCCAGACACCCAATCGCAAACCGCGCGCCCGGCGCGTTGGGCACGAGCAGAAAGGCCAGCAACAGCGCCCCGGTCACGAGGATCAGATTACCCGTGATTCGCGCCTGCGCGCCGTCAAGCGAACCGCCGACTTCCTTTTCAAAATCGACCGGCGTCTGGGTGCGTTTCCAAAACGCTAACTCCCGGGCAAGATCCGCCGCGCTGCGCCGATTACGGAACGGCAACGCGATCACCAGGGCAATCATCGCCCCTAATATCACCCAGAAACTGCGCTCCTGCAACGACCAGACATAGCCTGTCATCTGCTCGTTCACAATCGTCCAAGTCGAAACGATCAGACCTCCGCCGAGCATCACAAAATAATACCAGCCCGGCATCCGGCGCACAAAGATACCCGCCACCAGGGGTAAAGTCACCGGCACCGTCACGACCGAAGCCAGAATCATGTAGGAATCGAACATCGCGAAGCGGGTTTGCTGCGAGAGTCCCACCGCCATCGAGATGATATAGACCCCGAGTAGAATCGTAATCCCGCGACAAAGCTTGAGCTGTTTTTCGTCCGGCAGGTCGACTTTGCCCCGCCATTTGCGAAACGGAATAATCAGGTTGTTAACCACCACCCCGGTGGTCGTGTTGAGGCCCCAATCCATGCTGCTCATCGTCGCCGAGAACATCGCCGCGATCATCACGCCCAACAACCCCGTCGGCAGCACGTGGGCCGCCATGACGGCATAAGCGGTGGTGGCCGGATCGGCCACGTCGGCCGCCATGACTTCTTCAGCGTAGAGAAAGCGCGCCACCATGGGTGGGATGAACCACACCACCACGCCCACGGTCATTAATCCCATACAAAACCAACTCGCCCGCGACGCCTCGCGCCCGTCCTTCGCCGCCAGATTCTTGTTCGCCGCCCCGAGGTGAATCTGAGAAATAATCTGCATCGCAAACGCCATCAGAAACCATAGACCCGTGTAACGATCTCCGGAATACGCCCCCTCCGGCTTGATCAACTGGTAGGAACCTTCATCCGCCAGTGCGTTGAAGTGGCTGATGAACGAACTTACGCCGCCGATCTCCATGATACAGAGCACGCCCATGAGAATCGTCATCCCGTAAAGGATCACCCCTTGCACCACGTCCGTCGCCATCACGCCCCACATGCCCCCAGAGGTGGAGTAGGCCACCGTGATCGCGCCGATGATAACGATCATCCACATCACCGGCAGGCCAAACACCGCACTGACAAAGATCGCCAACGCCCAAAGTTGAATCGCCGCATTAAGCGGTTGGATCACGGTCGAAGAAATGACCCAGGTTTTTTCCGGCCCCACCCCAAATCGTTCCCGCACCAAATCGCCCGACGTGTGCGCCCGACTCTGCCGCCACCATCGGGCCAAAAACAAACCACCGAGCAAGAACCCGAGGATGTTGGCGGCATAAATGATTATCGCCGACGGTCCCGCCTCAAAGATCGCCGAACCATTACCCGTAAAAGTGAAAGCACTGATGCCCGCCATGAGCATACTCGTGCCCACCATCCACCAGGTGCCGCGCCCGCCCCCGCGCACAAAATCACTCAGGTTTTTGTTAAAGCGCGAAAAGACGCCGCCGATAATGATCAGCAGCACGAAGTAGGCACCGAGAGTAATGTATTCGAGATTCATAGAGGGTCGATAAGTCGCCGCAGAAAATGCCTGCGTCCACAAACTGCCGGGGGTAGATCTTCCGTTCTGAAACCACCCTCCAAATCAGCAACGCAATACTCCCCCATAACCCACATTTCTTCTCTGAAATTTCATACACCAAAACGACTAAAAAATTTAACCACGACTATGAACGAAGTGAATGGCCTGACATGAACCGGAATGGCTTTCTCCCTCGCCAAGGCTTCGGCCGCACACGTTACTTCCGTTTCGCCCTCCAATCCGAGCAACGGAAATGTATTCAAAAATCGGAGTGTTAGCGCAAATATTAGTCTCCATTCGTTCTACCGTCGCCCAAAGAACACCCGGATTCCTTCTCTTCGCGTTGCTCCGCCCGGTTAAAAAACAGCGAGCTCACGGCTCGCCCTCTTGGCATCCGTGGCTCCGGTGACGCTTTTCTCAAAAACAAAAAACGCCAGCCGTGGGACTCACGGCTAGCGCATCAAATTCAGCTAAGATTCGCGCGAACGTCTTACACTCTGCGTCGCCGGCCCATGACGAGACCCAGCACGCCTAGACCCGCGAACAGGCCGTAAGTCGAAGGCTCTGGAACCGCTGACGCTGAAATGGAGAGTTGCGGCCGGTCACTGCCAAAGCCACCCGCAAACCACGAGGAACCTGAATCGCTAGAGAACGAGACGCCACTGGAGATGCCCCACCCGCCGGAGACGGAAGTCGACGATGTCATGCTCTGTTGATACTGACCAGCACCAGTGGCTCCCATAACCACCCAATAGGGAGTCGAAGCGGTCAAAGCTACACCCGGGCTGGTATAAATGAAATCCCCGGCAGCGGAGGGTGTGGCACCCGATAAATTACCGAGTAACACCGACGGCTTGCCGGCAGAGTCCGAGTAAAGATCTACAGAATAAGTGCCGCCTGTGGCCAAGACACCGTTAATTCTGATCGTCACGCTATTAAAGGTAAACGACGACGCGGAGGCATCTGTCGTAAACTGACTGCCCGTTAAGTTGTTGAGCGTTTGCGCCGTGCTATTTAAGGTCTCCGTAAGATTGTTCGCAAAAACAACCTGCGCTTTGAGCGAAGGCGTTGCGAGGGCCAACAAGATCGTCGCGATTGATAAAGCAGTGATCTTGCTACAGAGTTGCGGGAAGGAAGGCTGATTCATGTGGGTATGTTTCTCAAGTAGATGGACTGAGCATGGGGGAGTTATCTGACCATCGACCAAAGTTGCGCACCGGCGCGTCCACACCAACGTAACTGGGGCCAATCACGGAGCCCGCGTGGCCAATCGCGGAATCTCTACCTAAAGAATTGCGGGGCGTCCCTCAAACCGCTGGATGAATCCTGCTCAATCGATCCCGCAACTCGCTCCACCGATCCCGGCTGGCGGACACCGGCTCCTTCGCCCCCACCACATGGAGCAGCGTGTGTTCGTCACGGTCGCGATCATAGCGGGTGACGCGGGTGAGGTTCACAATCTGAGTGCGATGCACCCGCATGAAGTGCGTGGCCGGCAGCGCCTCTTCCCATGACTTCAAGCTCTTGCGCAAAAACACCTTCGACCCATCAGCGAGTCGCACCTCGGAATAATTATCCCGGGCGGAAATAACACTTATATTGGCCAAAGGGGTGAATTGGGCGCACAACCCTTCCCGTAGATAAACGGTGTCATCGGGCTGAAGAGTCGGTCCCGGAAAATTTTCCACCACGCCGTCATCCTCCGACAATTCTGTGCTCCCCAACCGACTCAGCGCCTCGGCCAACCGAGCAGGGGCCACCGGTTTGAGCAAGTAGTCGAGGGCGTTGATTTCAAACGCGCGCAGCGCGTAGGCGTCATAAGCCGTCACGAAGATGATCCGCGCGCCCTCCTGCACGTCAGACACCAAATCAAAGGAGCTCCCTCCGATCAATTGGATGTCAAGAAACACCAAATCGTAGTCGGTGCGCGCCAGCAAGACCCGGGCCTCGTGCATCGTGGCCGCTTCCCCCACGACCTTGACCTCGGGATGCTCCGTCAGCTTCGCGCGCAGATCCGCCCGGGCGGGAACTTCGTCTTCGATCAACAGGGCGCGGTGCATGGTTATAATCAAGTGCGCGGAGTCGGCCAAAGACGCAACGTCACTCTGACGGATCCTTCCCCATGTGAAAACACCAATTCGTGGGCCCGGGGAAAATGGCGGGAGAGTCGCTCGCGCAGGTTCTCGAGTCCAATTCCCAGGGAGGATACGGTTTTCTTGGTGTTGGGTTCGATCCACTCTCCGGTATTTTCCACCTCCAAAATCAGAGCTCCGTCACCGTCTCGCCGGACCCGGAGACTCACCCCCACCCGGTCCTGACTGGTGGCCCGACCGTATTTCAAGGCATTTTCCAGCAACGGCAGGATCAGGAAATGTGGCAGATGTTCGTCCTCCAGCGCCGGATCGCAGACAATCTTCACCTCCAGCAGGTCACCCCAGCGCGACTGCTCTATTTCCAAATAGGCCCGCAAGAGCTGCATTTCACCTCCCAAGGTGGTCCAGTCCCGGTGATCCGGCCGATAAAGGGTGAGTCGGCAAAACTCCGCCAACCGTTCCACCATGATGCGCGCCGTGGTCCGACCGACCGGCAATGCGGCGCTGATCGAGGCCAAAGTATTGAACAAAAAGTGCGGATTGAGTTGGTAGCGCAGGACCTCCAGGCGGGCCTTTTCTTCGGCCAGCCGCGCGGATATTTTCTCGTCGAGCTCGAGTTGATTGAGCCGGGCCAACTCCACATTTTTCCGGGCCAACTCCGCCGTGCGATCCCTGACCAGCGCCTCCAGCCGATCAGCCCGTCGGTGTAAGGCGTGGGTGCGGACGCGTCCCCCCCCCGCAAATAAGATCAATCCCAGCAGGACATAGCCCAGGTAGGCCCACCGCGTCTCCCACCATTGGGCCAACACCCCGAACGAAAGAGTGGATGGGTCGCTCAATTGTCCGTCGGCATCACGGGCGCGAACCTCAAAACGGTAGTCCCCCACGGGCAGATTGCTCAAGGTGCGCGCCCGCTCCTTGGACCACCCGGTCCACCCCTCCTCATAGCCGACCAATCGGCTCTGGTATTCCACCGAATCCTCCAGTTGGTGTCGCAGCGCCAAGTAGGCAAAGCGCAGGGTCGCGGGGCCGGGTTCGATCTCTTCGCCCGCCCGGACATCCCGGGTGTTGAGCTGAACGAGCAGGGGCAAAGGGACTGGAAAGACCCGGTCCAATTCAATCCGCGCGAGCCCCTTCGCTCCACCTACCCAAAGCACGGCCCCGGAGGCCTCGTTTTCCTCGCGCAACAATGTCACCGGACCGACCGACCGGTTGACCAACTGGGGCAATCGCCGGGACTGACCACCCTCAGCCGGGATTTGCTCAATCCCCTCGGCGCGGGCGATCCACCGGGCCCCGGTCTGTCCAGACGGGCATTCCGCCAGCAGAGCAGTCGGACTCCCTGCGTCTCCGCCACTGGCAAAACGCCCCGGACGACCTGTGGCGACATCAATGACGCCGTGGATTCTGCTGCGATCGACCAAAGTCAACCAAAGTGAACCATCCGCGGCCTCCGTCATCGCCGAGATATTCCCATCGAAACCGGGCACCAAGCCCTCATCCACCCACCCTCGGGGAGTGTGTCGCACGGATTGCAGGCCCCGCATCGTGCCAATCCAAACCCGCGCCGGGTCCCGTTGTGATCGCACCAGACTTCCGCCCCCCGGAGCCAAGGCCGCCACCGTCTTGAATTCCGCTCCTTCCTGCCGCAGGAGAGTCGTGTAATCCATCGCGAGGAGACCGTTCGGATGCGACAGCAGCGCATAAACCGGCCGTTCGAAAATCCGCTCAAAGTGCGCCACCCGGCCAGCCGAGTCGCTGGGCTCCAGCCGATAAATTCCCTCACCGGTCGCCGCATGGAGCCGGTTATCATGCCGCGTCACGTCGGTCACCGCCCCCACTCCCAGTCCGTTGATCCCATCAAACAAGGATATGGCCGACGGCCATTCCACGCGGATCATCCCCGTCTCGGTGGCCAGCCACAAACCGCCTTCCCGATCACTGCCAAACTCCCTGATCGTGTTGACATAAAGGCCGATGAATTGGTTCAGCGGCCCCACATAGTGGCCGTCCGCGTCGAAGCGCATGCCGCCGTCGCCACTGACCGACGAGAAAGCGACGACAAAAGACCCGTCCGCCAATCGGTGCATGGAGATGATGAGCTCGCCGGCCACCCACCGATTGGCCTCGGTCGGGAAAACCTTCACGCGCCCTTCTGCGATTTGGTAAAAACCCCTTTCAGCCGTGAGCAGGCGCAGCGATCCGGCCGGACCCGCTTCCACCGCGATAATTTGATTTTGCCGCAAGACCGGGTCGTCGGCCACGACCGTCAGTTGGTCGCGCTCCAGTCGATACAAGGCATGGCCTAGGGCAGTGACATAAATTGTGCCGTCAATGCGATGAAACCGGGCTCCGTTTGAGTGCAGCGGCGTGGGACAGGCGACGCTGGTGAAACGCCCCTCGCGCCAGATGAGGATTTTCTGCTCCGTCGAAAAATAGACCGCGTCTCCCACGGCCAGCACATCGTAGATATCCTCAAAATTTCGATCCTCCGCCGATAACTCGTCGGCCAGGGAGACAAACACCCGATCAAACCCGTTCACGCGTATCCAACCCACAACTCCAGCCCCGCCCGCATAGATCGTGCCTTGGTCGGTGCGCGTAAACTTCCGCACACCGGCCGCGGCGGAGGGGAGTTTGATCACCGACCAGGCCTCACCATCAAAATAGCGCACCGTCGAATAATTGGCGATGTAGATGACATCGTCCGGGCCTTGGATCACGGCATGGCAAGAATGGTTGAAGTTTGATTTTCCCGGCGGGAAATCCCGCAGGATTGGATGCCCCAGCTCGTTGCCTTGTGCCGTTACGGGTTGACCGGCGGTTAAAGCCCACACCCCTGCTGCCGCCGTCACTACCCTGCTCCACCACTTCAGGAAACAGTTGATTGTTGCGAAGCACATGGTCGTGGCACCCATCCTTCGCGCGTCTCCATCGATTGGCGAAATAAATCACCGCATAGGCTGAAGACCGCAAATGTCCGGTTGCAGATTACACCGACGCCTCCCAGCTTGAACCCCATGCTTCGCTGCGTTGTTACCGTGTTGATGCTGGGTATGTTGGCTCCGGTCTCGCGCGCCCAACCGACACCCGAGCCTAACTCACCCGTTAACGGAGGTGATTTCACCCTCACCGCCCCGCGGTTGCCGATGATCTGGGTCCGGCCCGGCACCTTTCTTATGCGCGGCACCTTTGGCAACGGTGACGACACCGAGGTCACCCTCACGCAAGGTTACTGGCTCGGTCGGACCGAGGTCACACAGGCCCAATGGCAGGCGGTCATGGCCTATGTTCCGCTACCCAGTCACTTTCAGGGGTCGGAGCACCCGGTGGAAAAGATCACGTGGGATGTCGTCATGATTTTCTGCGCCCGGCTCAACGCGAGGGAACGTGACGCCGGCCGACTCCCCGATGACTACGAATATTCGCTGCCCACCGAAGCCCAGTGGGAATACGCCTGCCGCGCCGGTACCACCGGCATTTTCTCGGGGGATATCGATGCCATGGCTTGGCATGAAGCCAACAGCGGTGGGGAAACGCATCCCGTCGCGCAAAAGCAGCCCAACGCCTGGGGCTTCCATGACATGCACGGCAACGTCATGGAGTGGTGTGCCGGTTGGTATGGCAGTTATCCCGGAGGTCGGGTCAACGATCCGATCGGTGCCGCCACCGGACAATTCAACATTCTGCGCGGCGGAAGCTGGGGCCATCAGGCCGGGGCCTGCCGCTCGGCCATTCGCTATTGGACCGCCCCGTCCAACAGTAACTTCTCCACTGGTTTCCGCCTCGCCCTCGCTCCCCGCCACTAGACCGCCCCCAAATCAAATCCAAATTTTAACCATCCCGACCTGCGCGATGGTTAAACAAAAACTAGGCTGACGGCACCCTGCCATGGGCCCGTCCACATTTCGGATTTGCCGCGCCCCGCCCCCAAGCCGTAATACCTGACCTCTTATGTCCAAGCCTCACGAGTCCGCTAATCTCATGGAAGCCATCGTATCGCTCGCGAAACGACGTGGCTTCGTCTTTCAATCCTCCGAAATCTACGGCGGCTACAACGGGTTCTTCGACTTCGGTCCCCTCGGTATCGAGCTCAAGAAAAACATCCGCGACTGCTGGTGGGACGACATGGTGCGTCGCCGCGATGACGTCGTCGGCATCGAGACCTCGATCATCATGCACCCCAAGGTCTGGGAAGCCTCCGGCCACGTCGGTGGATTCACCGACCCCCTCGTCGACTGCAAAGTCTCCAAACAGCGCTTCCGCGCCGACCAGCTCTTCTTCGCCGAAGTTAAAGTCTTACACTCGGATTTTAGCGACGAAACCGTAATTCAAAACCTACTTTTGGCGAAACGCGTGAGCCCTGAAATGGCGAAATTTCTCCAAAAGGTCGGTGATATTGACCCGACCATTCCAACAGGATTGGACCAGTTTTTGAACAAAACGGTTGGGTTTGTCTCTGCTCTTGAATCTGGTTCAGTGGCAGAAGATCTGCAGGATGCGGCTGAAGCGTTTAAGAAGAAGTTCCGGATTCGGGGAGTCCTACAACAAGTCCATCCAAAAGAATTCACCGAGGCCACGCCCGAGCAGATTCCGCTCATTCCTTCGCCCGCCACCGGCGAGCCCGGCAGCCTCACGCCTCCCCGTGACTTCAACATGATGTTCGACACCAACGTCGGCGCGCTGCGCGACGGTTCATCAAAATCCTATCTTCGCCCCGAGACGGCCCAAGGCATGTTCGTTGATTTCAAAAACGTCGTCGACACCGGGCGCGTAAAACTCCCTTTCGGCATCGCCCAAATCGGCAAATCGTTCCGCAACGAAATCACCCCCCGCAACTTCATCTTCCGCTCCCGCGAATTCGAGCAAATGGAGATGGAATACTTCATCCACGAAGACGCCGATTGGGAAACCGCCCACAAAGACTGGATCCAATGGTGCTGGGACTGGCTCGTCTCCATCGGCCTGCCCGAATCGCACCTCTCCCTCTTCGATCATGAAAAGGCCAAGCTCGCGTTCTACTCCCGCGGCACGACCGACATCATGTTCAAATACCCCTTCGGCGTCCAAGAGCTCTGGGGCATCGCCGCCCGCGGTAACTACGACCTCACTCAGCACGCCAACGCCTCCGGCAAGCCGCAGGAAATCTTCGACGAAGAAACGAAGAAGAAGTTCGTGCCCCACGTCATCGAACCCGCCGTCGGGGTGGATCGTATCTTCCTCGCCGTGCTCGCCGCGGCGTATGCGGAAGAAAAAGTCACCGACGACAAAGGCAAGACCGAGACCCGCACGGTGTTGCACCTCTCGCCCAGAATTGCTCCGGTCAAAGTGGCCGTGTTTCCCCTGCTCAAGAACAAGGAAGAGCTCACCATCCGCGCCAAAGCCCTCTACAAAAAACTGCAACGCCGCTACGCCTGCTTCTACGACGAAACCGGTGCCATCGGCCGCCGCTACCGCCGCCAAGATGAGATTGGCACGCCGTGGTGTGTGACTATCGACTTCGAAACCATCGAAGGCGAGGGCGACACCTTCACCCTCCGCGAACGCGACTCCATGGCCCAACGCCGCGTCACCGAAGCTGAGTTGCTGGCGATGCTCGACGAACAGGTTTACTAAAGTCGTCCTTTCCGCCGTAGCGACGAAGGGAAACGAGCAGGTTTACTAACGATGCAAGTCCATCCTTTCGCTCAATCCTTCGGATTGGTCTCTGAGCCTAGAAGTAGAACGAGACTTTATCCGTAAGATATTTGGCCAGCCAGAGACACGTGATCAATCCCATATAAAGGTGCGGAGTCGCCCGCAAACGCCTCCAGCACTCTTTCGAATCGGTAAAGGCTGTGGGCACCCGCACCGGCGATTCCAATAGATTGGGCGCCACCGCTATGTAAGCAGTTGCCATGGCATATAAAAATATCCACGAAAGCCGACCCATCGTGAAAACCAACATGCCAATATGAAAAGCCAACCCCAACCAAATGGCTCGACTCACCCAACGACGCCGGGAGAAACCGATTGCTAACAACGCCTCGGCGGCAATCACGACCCAGCCGAACACAAAAACCGGCACAACTTGTGTGATCATATGCCAGTGATCCAAGTCCAGAATCTTACCGCAATAGTAAGCCAGAGCACTGCCATCTCTCCAATCCGGATCCAGCAACTTATTCAACGCTGCGCCGCCGTAGACCAGAACAAGCTGTGCTCGCAGCGCCCACTTCATCCCAGCCGACCCATCTTGCAATCCGAGCAGGATCAGGAACACCCCAAAAAACAGGCGGCTATTTGAATAGTCCAGTCGGCTGGCAAAGATGGCCCAAAGCAACACCACCCCGGCACCAAGGGCACTGAACCGCGGCCACCAATTGAAAAATAACATTCCCGCAAATCCATAAAATGCCCCAAAAACTATTCCCCTCAATAGATTGGTTTCAAGCGGCATGCTATCCAACCCCTGCCAGAACGGCAAAAAAACCTGACCTCCTAAATCCCAACGATGGAGGATGAAATACGCCACGAGTAGCTTGGCACTCAGGAGCTCGGCTGGGGCCAGGGCCGTCCCGTGGAATCGAAAAGGAGCCCAACCCTCGGCCCAGTGGCATAGTTTTAGCGCGCTTCGGGCCAGTTCCATGTTTGTTCTGCTCCTCCGTTTATGCGGTAGTTCAACCGCAGCTCAATTACCGGATTCTTCCGGCCATAGGTTTCCTCATATTGCCGGAACACGTCGATGACATGCTCTGGGAATCGGTTGTCGCGACCTGACTTGGGTATGCGATAACGACGGGCTACCTCGTCTGCATCCAACCAACCCTCCGCTCCACGAACATGAACGTCATACTCTGTGAACGTATCATAAGGAGCCCAACAAAAGTAACGATCCTGCTCTACTCGACCCCGGGCAATACCCCACACTTGCAGCCCGAGGATTAAAGTCACGATCACGCCTCTTGCCCAATGATCTGCCGACGATAATTTTTGTCGTTTCAGGAGATTATGCACGAGTAAAGGTGTCGGACTGAGCAACCCCAGACGAAATCGCGGCCACACGCCGGGGCAAGTTTTAAGGTGAAAACAGTGCTCTGGACGAGACCCTCAATCAAGTAGAACTAAAGGCGCAACACGACCTCCAATCACAGCATGCCTCGAATGCTTCCGCTCAGGTTGTAGAACGACTTAATTCACCTCTCAGACGATTCGATCATCGAGACGAGTTCCCGTCGACGGACTGCTCTTTCCGAGCAACGCACAATCATCGCAATTCTGAAAACGCAATCGGCAACCCTCCACGTTGCAACGAACCTCGCCCCCCCCCCTGCCAAGCAAACTCATCGAGTAAAGCTGCGTTGATCGGCCGCCGCTATTTCACGCCAAGACGAAATCCCAACGCCGTGCTGCGTGACCATCGACTTCGGATCCATCGAGAAAAGGCCCCCGTCACCTACCGCGAACGCGACTCCGTGACGCAACACCGCGTGACGGAACATAGCGGCTCAACGGTTACCACTTGGTGGCCTAGCGGTCCGTCCCTAACTTTCTAACCTATCAGCGTTCAAACCTGTCTCTTTAAACTACCTAACAGTCGCCCTCGCTTTCGTCGCGACGACGGAAATTGCTAGCTTTGGGTTTGGGATACACCCCAATCCCATCCACTCAGACGGCGGGTCTACTTCTTCGCTTTCTTGGCCGCCTTTTTTTCTTTGAGTGTCATTTGTGGAGCCTTCTTAGTCTCCTTTTTAGCGTTTTGTGTTTTGCCCATATAAGTGTCTCCCGTTGTCCCCCGTGATTGGGGGAAGTCCGAACATGGCGGCCGTTTACTTAAAAGCAATGGTGATGAATTGCGTTCTCGCATCGAACCCTTTGAACCGGCCACGTTCACTTGGCCCCTTCCACGGCTCCCAACGGGGTCGGCTCCCAACGGGGCTCCCAACGGGGTCGGGGCTCCCAACGGGGTCATGTCGTGAATTGTGAATTTTGGGCGAAATCAGAAAGGTGAAGGATATCAGTCCACCCCGTGACCCTTATTTCCTAATCGTTCGCGCAGCGTGGAGATCAGCCCACGAATTTCGTGGGGCTCCCAACGGGGTCATGTCGTGAATTGTGAATTTTGGGCGAAATCAGAAGGGCGAAGGATATCAGTCCACCCCGTGACCCTTATTTCCTAATCGTTCGCGCAGCGTGGAGATCAGCCCACGAATTTCGTGGGCGATATCCATGAGTTCCACGGCCGTTGGCCCCAAATACCTCGGCTCAATCAAGTTGTCCTCCTGACACGATTCCGCCGCCCCCAGCGCGTCGTCCACGTAACCGTGTGCTCGCTTCAATCGCACAATAGTGATGGCACTGTCAGGGGCGGGATGAAACTCCTCTTCTTCGGGCGGTTTGAAACTCACCTGTTCTTCGGAGGGTTTTCTTCAACTTTCCATTAAAAAAGCTCTTCTTCAATCCGGTGGATTTTCTTCCCCCGGT
>Ga0335398_10000952_pt1 | contig 50741 bp, 48 predicted proteins | sample BON03_FD_205742 | JGI IMG/M metagenome (GOLD analysis project Ga0335398, IMG submission 205742) | Freshwater microbial communities from Lake Bonney liftoff mats and glacier meltwater in Antarctica - BON-03 (spades assembly) (version 2) | ecosystem: Environmental > Aquatic > Freshwater > Ice >... | reverse complement strand
GTTCCCACGTCGAAACAATATTCATAAGAGCAGCCATGACCGAAACCGCGCGTAGCCATTCCACTCCTACACTCGATCGCGCCGCGCTACGCCACACCGGCGCGGCCCGCCGCGCCGATAAGTCGGTGCCGCGCGCATTGCGCAGCATGCTCGCATTGCAGGATTTCGAAGAGCCCGCGCGCCGTTACCTGCCGAAGCCCATGTACGGCTACGTGTCGGGCGGCACTGAAAACAACGTATCGCTGCGCAACAACCGCGAGGCCTTCGACGATTACTCGCTGGTGCCGCGCTCGCTGGTCGACGTGTCGGGACGCAGCACGAAGGCCACGCTGTTCGGCCACACGTACGATGCGCCGTTCGGCTTTTCGCCGATGGGCGGGACCTCGATGGCGACCTATCGCGGCGACACCCTGCTTGCAGCGGCGGCGGCAGAGGCCAACATTCCGATGATCATGAGCGGCGCCTCGCTGCAGCGCCTGGAAGACGTGCGCGCGGCGGGGCCCACCACCTGGTTCCAGGCTTATCTGCCGGGTGAGGAAAAGCCGATTACGGAATTGGTGAATCGCGTCGCCGCGGCGGGCTTCGAAACTTTGGTGCTGACCGTAGACGTGTCCGTCGGCGCGAATCGCGAGAACAACGTGCGCAGCGGATTCACCCGCCCGCTGCGACCCTCGCTGCCGCTCGCCTGGCAGTGTGCGCTCCACCCGCGCTGGTTCTTCGGCATGATGGTCAAGACTCTGCTCACCGACGGCATGCCGCATTTCGAGAACATGGGTCACCGCACCGCGCTGATCACGGCTAAGGGCGAGCGCGACCGCAGCCGGCGCGATCAGATGTCGTGGACGCAGGTCGAGATGATGCGCAGGATGTGGAAGGGTAAATTCGTATTGAAGGGCGTCCTGTCGAAAGAGGATGCCCGCATCGCACGTGAAAGCGGGGTCGACGGCGTGATCGTCTCCAACCACGGCGGACGCCAGCTCGACAGCTCGGCTGCGCCGCTACGCGTGCTGCCCGGCATCGTCGACGAGGCCGGCGACATGATGGTGATGATGGACAGCGGCGTTCGGCGCGGCACGGACGTGCTGAAGGCGCTCGCACTCGGTGCGAAGTTCGTCTTCGTCGGCAGGCCCTTCCTTTATGCCGCGGCTATCGCGGGCGAGGCGGGTGTGCGCCACGCCATCAAGCTGCTGCAGGAGGAAGTCGACCGCGACATGGCCCTCATCGGTATCAGCAAGCTGACCGAGATGCGGGGCGAGCTGCTGATGGAGACGCGGGGGAAACGATGACGAAAACCTGTGCGGGGCGAAATCCTAATTCGCGCAACCGACTACTCAGATCAGCGATATATATCAAATGTATTTGATTTAGGCGAAGGAAAATAAGTTTGGAAAATGGACGGATTCGTAATCCTGCTCGAATTCGCCAACATGCATTTGTCGGCAGAGGTTTTTTGCTTAGGCAAGACGAAATATTGTTTTTAACGTAAACCGTTGGCAAGCTCTAAAAAAACATCCATGTTCCAACTGCCGGCTGTGATGTCGGGTTCATCGGGGAGATGTCGTTGTGCTGTTGTGGATAGACTGGCTCGCTGCGTTCCTGCATCGTTCGAAACGCACGGCGTTGCTGCTGGTTGCCGTCAACCTGTTGCCGCTGGTGCTGGTGTTCGCCGGGCTGTGGGATCTGCAGCGGGTGATGCTGCTGTACTGGCTGGAAAACGGCGTGATCGGCATTTACAACGTGGTCAGAATTCTTTCTGCCAGGGAAACGTTTTTTCTGATCTGGCTGCTCATCGCGCTGTTTTTTACGGTGCACTACGGCATGTTTTTCCTGGGGCACGGCGTGTTCCTGATGGGCATGCTGAAGTTGCTGGTGGACATGGGCAACCTCACGTCGCTGTGGACGAGCCTGCCGTCGGGGATCGGGCCGATGGTGCTGTTGCTGTTTGTGTCGCACGGTTATTCAACGGCGTGGCATTATTTTCACGAAGGTGAATCGCAAACGGCCAACACCGGGCAGTTGATGATGCGGCCGTACGCACGCGTCGTCATTCTGCACATCACGTACTGGGAGCGGGTTTTGCGGCGATGGCGCTGAATGAGCCGCGGGCTTTGTTGGTGGGGCTGATCCTGTTGAAAACTATTCTGGATGTGGTGCTGCATGTGCGTTCACATGCGCGGCAGGATCAGAAACAGTTGCTGCAGGCATAAAAAACGGCGCAGATGCACTGCGCCGCTTTAATAAAAATATAAATATAATCAACTACTTACGTCAATTCCTCGACTGTGGGTCCGCAAACTGATGGTGCTACGCATCAGTTCCGTGTTTCCACCTGTTGCAGCGGTTCACTGGTGTCGGTTTCCATCTCCGGCTGCACGCGTTTCACGCGTTTGGGTGCGCCGTCATCATTGGAGGCCTGCGCCGCAGCTTCCACACGATCCTGGCTGGTTTCGACCTGCTGCAGGTCGGAAGGCCAGTCCAGTTTGAGCGGTGCCGGTGCAGGCTTCGGTGTTACAGCCGGTGCCGGTGCCGCGGGTTCGACTACGATCTCCGGTGCTGCAACGGCAGGGGCCGGTGCGGCTTCAACAACTACAGGAGCAGGGGCAGCTTCAACTACAGGAGCGGCTTCAACTGCAGGCTCCGGAATCGGCGCAACCGGTGCCGGCATGATTTGCTCGGCAGCCACTTGGACTTCTTCAACAGCAGACGCAACAACCGGTGCTGCTTCGGCCACAGGTTCCGGGGTCGGCACAAAAGGTGCCGGCGGCGGTGACAACGGCGCAGTGTTTTGCGCGGTTTCGCGCACCACTTCGGCGACTGGTGCTTCGTCTGTGGTTGAGGCGGACAATGCGTTGGGCACGGCGGTTTCGACGTTGGGGTCCGGCACAAACGGCGTGCGCGGGTACCAGACGCGATCGCCGCGTTGCTGCTGGCCCTGGCGTTCCTGTTGCTGTTCACCGCTGTGCTCACCATTGCGCTCACTGCGATCGGCACCACCACGACGGCCACGACGGCGGCGGCCGCCGGAACGTTCTTCGGTTTGCGATTGTTCGCCTTGCGTCAGTGCTGCGGGTGATGCCTCGGCAGTAATGGCGCCGTCGTTCTGGGGTGCTTCTGCTGCCGGACGCTGTGCGGCCTGCTGGTCGCGTTGTTCCTGTGGGCGTTCCTCGCGCGGGCCGCGACCGCGGCGCTGCCGGCCCTCACCACGACCTTCGCCGTGGCCTTCACTGCGCGGGCCGCGTTCGGCGCGTTCAGGACGCTCACCGCGTTCACCACCACGGCCACGGGTACCGCGTTCGCCGCGTTGCGGACGGCCGCTGCTGCGCTGGCCATTGCCGCCACGAGCCGGGCGCTGGGTATTGCGCGTCGGTTCTGCGGCAGTTGCAGATACCGGCTCAGCCGGCTTGCGCCGGAACCAACCCATGATCTTGCCGATGATGGAATCTTCATCTGTGGCAGGCAGTGCCTGGGCCGCGGGTGCAGTCTGGACGGCGCGCATGGGTGCCGGTATGCCTGCAGTAATGCCTTTGACGGCGGCTTCCAGTTTGGGTGCTGCGGTTTCGGTTTCGGCGGCAGTTTTGTCTTCTTCGCTGGGCAGCTTGACCATTTCGTAGCTGGGGGCCAGCGGTTCGCTCTGGTTCAGATCATCGTGACGCATCCGCGTCAGCGTGTAATTCGGTGTCTGGATGTGGATGTTGGGGATCAGCATCACGTTGACGCGGTGGCGTGATTCCAGCAACTGCAGGTCGACGCGTTTTTCGTTGAGCAGGAACGTGGCGACGTCCACCGGCACCTGGGCATGCACGGCGGCGGTGTTGTCCTTCATCGACTCTTCCTGAATGATGCGCAGGATGTGCAGCGCCGTGGATTCGGTGCCGCGGATGTGGCCGATGCCGTTGCAGCGCGGGCAGGGGCTGTGGTTGGACTCACCCAGTGAAGGGCGTAGCCGTTGCCGTGACAGTTCCATCAGGCCGAAGCGCGAGATCTTGCCGATCTGCACGCGGGCGCGGTCGAATTTCAGTGCGTCGCGCAAGCGGTTTTCAACTTCACGCTGGTTGCGCTGCGACTCCATGTCGATGAAGTCGATGACGATCAGGCCGCCCAGGTCGCGCAACCGCAACTGGCGGGCGGTTTCGTCGGCGGCTTCAAGATTGGTACGGAACGCGGTTTCTTCAATGTCGGCGCCGCGGGTGGAACGCGCGGAGTTGACGTCGACGGAGACCAGCGCTTCGGTGTGGTCGATGACCACGGCGCCGCCCGAGGGCAGGCTGACCGAACGCGCAAACGCGGATTCGATCTGGTGTTCGATCTGGAAGCGCGAGAACAGCGGCACGTCGTCGTGGTAGAGCTTGGCGCGCTCAACGTAGTTGGGCATCACGTGGCCCATGAACTGCACGGCCTGTTCGTGGATCGATGCGGTATCGATCAGGATTTCGCCGATGTCTTCGTGGAAATAATCGCGGATCGCGCGGATGACCAGGCTGGATTCCTGGAAGATCAGGAAAGCGCCGTCCTGCTGCGTGGCGGCCGACTCGATGGCCGTCCACAGCTGCATCAGGTAGCTCAAGTCCCAGTTCAGTTCTTCGGCGGTGCGGCCGATGCCGGCAGTGCGGGCAATGACGCTCATGCCGTTGGGCACGTCGAGCTGGGAGACGGCTTCCTTGAGTTCGGCGCGGTCTTCACCCTCGATGCGGCGCGAAACGCCGCCACCGCGCGGGTTGTTGGGCATCAGCACCAGGTAACGGCCGGCGAGGCTGATATAGGTGGTCAGCGCAGCACCCTTGGTGCCGCGTTCGTCCTTGTCGACCTGGACGATGATTTCCTGGCGTTCTTTCAGTGCGTCCTGGATGCGGGCGCGGCCAACATCGATACCGGCCTTGAAATAGGCACGGGCGACTTCCTTGAAGGGGAGGAACCCGTGGCGGTCGTGGCCGTAATCAACAAATGCGGCTTCGAGGCTGGGTTCGATGCGGGTGATGACACCCTTGTAGATATTGCTTTTGCGCTGCTCTTTTCCTGCGGATTCGATATCGAGGTCGATCAGTTTCTGACCATCGACGATTGCAACGCGCAGCTCTTCGGCTTGCGTTGCATTGAACAACATGCGTTTCATTTTCTTCTCCCGCGCTCAAGGATTTGCACGGGATGATCAACACTGCAGCCGCCCAAGGGCGGCGAACTCGGAGTATTTCAGTCGATTGACGACAAAATCAAGAAGCGATCGTTATCAGTTTCCTGGTTATGCAGTGTGTTCTGCTGGGACCCGCGTATCTCGCGAATCCGCTAATTCAAACAGTGCCTTGAGCGCGTAATTCGTCTAGTATCGCTACTTCTGCTGGTGAGCGACTTTAACCCTGTCTATTCAGTGCAAACACGACCGTGGCCGTGAATCATGCAACATCGCCTTTGCCGCATTCGCGTCGTTCAGGCATCCATTGCAGAGCGCATACGTCCCGGAATTTCTCCGCGTTGGGCTTTTGCCCGTGATGCCGGTTTGGCATCCACGTCGTCCGCTGGGTCAGCGCTGCCAAGAAGTATAAGTAAATGAAAGAGTTAAGTAAAGATTCCATAATACGGCAGCCGATTGACGAGGATTCGGCGGGGCAGCGTATCGACAACTACTTGATGCGACTGCTGAAAGGTGTGCCGAAAAGCCATATTTACCGGATCCTGCGCAGCGGGGAGGTGCGGGTCAACAGCGGCCGCATCGGCCCTGACTACCGTCTGCAGCTGGGGGACCTGGTGCGGATACCCCCGGTGCGTACCGCGCAGAAACCGGCAACGCCGGGCGCTGCCGGTGCCGCTTTCAAGCCTGATGTGCTGTTTGAAGACGAAGCCCTGCTGGTCATCAACAAGCCGGCCGGCCTGGCGGTGCATGGCGGCAGCGGCATCAGCTTCGGGGTGATCGAAGCCCTGCGCCAGTCCCGCCCTGAGAGCCGGTTCCTGGAACTGGTGCACCGGCTGGACCGCGAAACCTCCGGCGTGCTGATGCTGGCCAAAAAACGCTCGGCGCTGGTGGAGCTGCATCGCCAGTTGCAGGCCGGGGAAACCGAAAAGCGTTATCACGCGCTGGTCCAGGGTAAATGGATGGAACGCAAGCGGGTCGCCGATTTTCCGCTGGTGAAGTATGTGCTGGGGTCAGGCGAGCGCCGCGTCAGTGTGGGTCCAACAGGGGATACCGCACTGACCATATTCCGGCTGGAACGGCGGGTCGGTCCGTACAGCCTGCTGGATGCGGAGCTTAAAACCGGACGTACCCACCAGATCCGCGTGCATCTGGCGCATCTGGGTTACCCGATACTCGGCGATAACAAGTATGGTGATTTTGCGCTGAACAAAGCGCTGGCCAAACAGGGGCTGAAGCGCATGTACCTGCATGCCTGGCGTGCCGTGATCACCCATCCGCTGAGCAAACAGCGGGTGACTCTTGAAGCGCCGTTGGCGGCGGAACTGCAAAAATTTTCTGAAACCGCGGCGAAGTCTAAAAAACATGTCCAGAGCGTTTGAACTGCTGATCTTTGACTGGGACGGCACGCTGATGGATTCCGCAGCGGCAATCGCGGAGGCCTTGCAGGCGTCCTGCGCCGACCTCGACCTGCCGGTACCCAGTACCCAGCAGGCGCGTTATGTCATCGGCCTGGGTCTTACTGATACGATGAGACACATCCTGCCGGAATTGCCGGAAAGCGATTACGGGCAGGTGGTGGATAAATACCGGGAACATTTTCTGCGCCGCGACGGCGGCACCACTTTGTTTTCCGGTGCGGCCGAGCTGATCCGCGATTTGCATGAGGCCGGATTCCAACTGGCGGTGGCCACGGGGAAAAGCCGGCGCGGACTCGACCGGTCATTGCGGGAGTGTGCGCTGGGCCAGTATTTTGATACCACGCGTTGCGCTGATGAAGGTTTTGCCAAACCGCATCCCGGCATGCTGGAGGCGGTGATGGACACGCTGGCCGTGCCGGCGACAGCGACAGTGATGATCGGCGACACCACGCATGATCTGGAAATGGCCAATGCCGCCGGCGTGGCATCGGTTGCCGTAACTTATGGCGCGCATGAACGCGCGCCGCTGGCGGAACGCAAACCCCTGCTGATGGTCGATGACCTGGCCGGTTTGCGCCGCTGGTTGTTGTGAGCGACCTCATGGGTAATCGCCACAACACCGCAGATTTAATTTAATATATTGTTTTTAAAGGAAATATATGTCTGAAGAACAACCCAATAACCCGCAGTGGGAACGGGGCGTGCTGGAAAAAGTTGCGCTGTCAGCAATCAAGGAGCAACGCAGCACGCGGCGCTGGAACATATTCATCAAGCTGGCGTTCCTGACTTATCTGGTGGTCGTGCTGGTTATCGGCATGGGCTGGATCGGCGGGCGCGATGTGTCGCAGGGCAGTCATACCGCGCTGGTGGAAATCAACGGGGTCATCAGTTCCGGCGGCCAGGCCAGTGCCGACAAGATCATGGGCGGGCTGCGAGCGGCGTTCAAGGATAAAAATACCAAGGGCGTGGTGATACGCATCAACAGTCCCGGCGGCAGTCCGGTGCAGGCGGGTTACATCTACGATGAAATCCGGCGGCTGCGCGCCAAACATCCCGGAGTGCCGCTGTACGCTGTGGTCGAAGACATTTGCGCGTCCGGTGGTTATTACATCGCGGCGGCTGCGGACAAGATTTACGTAGACAAGGCCAGCATCATCGGTTCGATCGGCGTCTTGATGGATGGTTTCGGTTTCACCGGCACTATGGAGAAACTCGGCGTGGAGCGGCGCTTGCTGGCTGCAGGCGAGAACAAGGGATTTCTGGATCCTTTTTCACCGATTCAGGATCAGCAGAAAGTGCATGCGCAAACCATGCTGAGCGACATCCATCAGCAATTCATCAGCGTGGTGCGTCAGGGCCGCGGCAAACGTCTGAAGGAAACACCGGACATGTTTTCCGGATTGCTGTGGGTGGGGCAAAAAAGCATAGACCTCGGGTTGGCCGATGCACTGGGCAGCCTGGACCATGTGGCACGCGAAGTGGTCAAGGCCGAGGACATCGTGGATTTCAGCCTGCAGGAAAATATCGCTGAACGTGTGGCGCGGCGCTTCGGTGCGGCAACGGCAGAAGCGCTGGTGAAACTCGGTGGCCTGGGTGGTTTGAATATCAGGTAATGCGCGGCGTGCTCAGGGTACGATCACGCCGACATGCCTGAGCATGCTCACCAGTGCAATCAGCGGCAGGCCGATCAATGCCGTCGGGTCTTCGCTTTCCACCTTTTCGACGATGGCTATGCCCAGCGCTTCAATCTTGGCGCTGCCGGCACAGTCGTACGGCTGGTCGCGTTTGAGGTAACGCTCGATCTGGGCCGCATCGAGTTCACGGAACAGCACCCGGGTCGGAACGTTGGCGACCTGCAGGTCATCGCTGGCGGCATCCAGCAGGCATAGCGCGGTATGGAAAATCACTGATTGTCCGCTCATCGCCTGCAATTGCAGTTTGGCCGCCGCATGTGTTCCCGGTTTGCCCAGCACTGCGTCATCGAGCAGAGCGACCTGATCGGAGCCAATGATCAGTGCGCCGGGTGCGACGACGGCAATCTTGCGGGCCTTGGCTTGCGCCAGCCGCGTTGCCGTTGCCACGGGGTTTTCCCGGGGCAGCGGTTTTTCGTCGATGTCCGGCGCCAGACTCCGGCAATCCAGCCCCAGACGGGCGAGCAGCGCCTTGCGGTAGCTGGAGGAGGAGGCGAGCACAATGTCGCGATCGGTCATGGCAGGGCCGGCGAATGGACGTAAGTGCCTGAAACAGCGGGCGATAAACGACTGTTGATGTGCTGTGACACGCCTGCAGGTGGAGGCAAACGACTGTCGCTAAGTACTTGGCTTGACAGGGAAATTGGCATGATTGTTTTTGACAGCAAGTGCCGGAAATATTATCATGCGCCGTTTATGTCGGAATCGGTCGCAGATAATCGCATTGCAGATCCTTTCGGTTTTGCGCGAGCAGCCAGCTTCAGCAGCGGACAAGTGGGGATCGCGGCCATGCCGCGGCTTCAGGATCGGCTGCCTGGCAATGAAGATGTCGTGTCATACACCGTGCGTGGCGGTCAGGATCAGTATCAGCGCCCGCTGCTGGATGTGCAGATTTCGGGCAGTCTCAACCTGTCGTGTGGCAGGTGTCTGGCGCCGCTGGAATATGCGCTGGCACTGAAGTCCAGGGTGCTGTTGTTGCAGCCCGGTGCAGCGCCGCAGACGGATGATGATCCGGAGGCGCCGGAATGGATAGAAGTGGCAGTCGGGCAGGAATTGGATTTATTGGAACTGGTAGAAGACGAGATATTGCTGGGGCTGCCGCTGGCAGTCAGGCATGATCCGGAAAATTGCCGCAACGAAAAGTCTGGTGCGGATCTGGGTATGAAGGCTGACGCACCGTTTGCCAGACTGGCCACGCTGCTGAAACCGCGGCGAACGGGCAAACAGTAAGAAACGAATAAACGGTAGTTAAATCAATTTCAGGAGATCGACATGGCTGTTCAACAAAACAAGAAGTCCCCTTCAAAGCGCGGAATGCATCGTTCCCACGACGGTCTGACCGCGCCGACGCTCGCAGTTGAGCCGACCTCCGGCGAAATTCATCTGCGCCATCACATCAGCCCGAACGGTTATTATCGCGGCAAGAAAGTCATCAAGGCCAAGGGCGAGTAATTCGCCGGTTTTTGCGGGTAACCCGGCGCCGAACACACATAGAACCGGGTCCTGAAGAGGAGTCACCCTGATGGATGTGACCGTAGCCATCGACTGCATGGGCGGTGATCACGGCGCACGCGTTACCGTTCCTGCTGCAGTTGAATGGTCGCGTCGCGATCCGCAATGCCGCTTTGTGCTGGTCGGACTGCAGGATGTCATTGCGGCTGAGCTGCAACGCGCTGGAGCTGCCGCGGATGAACGTCTGAGCGTACGCCACGCCACGGAAGTCGTCGCCATGGACGAACCTCCAGCCAATGCGCTGCGCGGCAAAAAAGATTCTTCGATGCGTGTGGCCATCGATCTCGTCAAAAGCGGCGAAGCCCAGGCCTGCGTCAGCGCGGGCAATACCGGCGCCCTGATGGCTACTTCCAGATTTGTATTAAAAACCCTGCCGGGCATCGACCGCCCTGCGATCGCGGGCATGCTGCCTACGGTGAAAGGGCATACCCATATCCTTGATCTGGGCGCCAATGTCGACTGTACGGCCGAACATCTGCTGCAGTTCGCCGTGATGGGGGCGGAACTGGTGGCATCCGTGGAGCACAAATCACGTCCGACCGTGGGGCTGCTCAATATCGGCACGGAAGACATCAAGGGCAATGACGTGGTCAAGGAAGCGGCAGCGTTACTGCGCGCCAGTGGGCTGAATTTCTACGGCAATATCGAAGGTGATGATATTTATAAGGGCACTACTGACGTCATCGTCTGCGACGGCTTTGTGGGCAATGTCGCGCTGAAAACCTCAGAAGGTCTGGCGCAGATGTTGAGAACCTATTTGCGCGACGAATTTGGCAGGAACCTGCTGACCAAACTTGCCGGCGTGCTGGCGATGCCGGTGATCAATGCCTTCAAAAACCGTGTGGATCATCGCCGTTACAATGGTGCCAGTCTGCTGGGGTTGCGTGGCGTGGTGATCAAGAGTCACGGCTCGGCGGATGCATATGCTTTTGGTTTTGCTATAGAGCATGCCATCAGCGAAGTTCGCACCGGCGTGCTGGAGCACATTACCAAGCGCATGGCGGCATCACAGAAGAAAGTTGAAACTGCATGACGGGTATTTATTCGCGCATTATCGGCACGGGCAGTTATTTGCCGGAAAAGATTTTGACTAACAAGGACCTTGCTGCAAGCGTCGATACCTCGGATGAATGGATACAGCAGCGCACCGGAATCCGTGAGCGCCACATTGCTGCGGAAGGTGAAAACGCCAGCGATCTGGCTTTCCAGGCGACGCAGCGCGCGCTGGACATGGCAGGCATAACAGCGGACAAACTCGATCTGATCCTGGTCGCAACCACAACGCCGGACATGGTGTTTCCAAGTACGGCTTGCATCCTGCAGTCCAAGCTGCGCATCAAGGGCATGCCGGCTTTTGATGTGCAGGCGGTTTGCAGCGGTTTTGTATATGCGCTGGCCACGGCGGACCTGTACATACGCTCGGGCCAGTATGAACATATATTGGTGGTGGGCGCTGAAGTCTATTCGCGCATCCTCGACTGGGAAGACCGCGGTACCTGCGTGCTGTTCGGTGACGGCGCCGGTGCAGTGGTGCTCAAGCGCAGCGCTGAACCCGGCATTCTGGCTTCCCGGCTGCATGCGGATGGCAATCATGCTTCCATATTGTCGGTGCCCGGCACCGTTAGCGGCGGCAAAGTCAGCGGGCGCCCGTTGCTGCAGATGGAAGGCGCGGCGGTATTCAAATTTGCGGTGAAGGTACTCGAGGAAGTGGCGCTGGAAGTGTTGGACGCTGCCGGCATGCAGAAAGCCGACGTCGACTGGCTGATTCCGCATCAGGCCAATATCCGCATCATCCAGTCGACGGCAAAGAAACTGGGCTTGTCGATGGAGCGGGTGATTGCAACAGTGGATCGTCACGCCAACACATCGGCGGCATCGGTGCCGCTGGCACTGGATGAAGCTGTGCGTGACGGTCGCATTCGTCCCGGGCATCACGTCCTGCTTGAGGGCGTGGGCGGAGGATTTACCTGGGGCGCAGTTCTTTTAAAGTGGTGAGGATGACAGCATGAAATTGGCGCTGGTATTTCCGGGGCAGGGTTCCCAGACGGTGGGCATGATGCAGGGTTTTGCCGACACGCAAATCGTGCGCGACACCTTTGCAGAAGCTTCGGCGGCATTGGGGCAGGATTTGTGGGAGCTGGTCGCTGCCGGTCCTGCAGAAGAATTAAACACCACGGTGAATACCCAGCCGGTGATGCTGACTGCAGCCTATGCCATGTATCGCGCCTGGCAGGAAGCTGGCGGACCGGTGCCGGCAGTGGTAGCCGGACACAGTCTGGGCGAATACACGGCGCTGGTTGCAGCTGGTGCGCTGGCTTTTGCCGACGCCGTGCCGCTGGTGCGTTTTCGTGCGCAGGCGATGCAGGAGGCAGTGCCGCGGGGTACCGGCGCGATGGCGGCCATACTCGGACTGGATGCTGACGCAGTGCGCGCGGCTTGCGCTGAAGCGGCGCAGGGTGAGGTAGTGGAACCGGTTAATTTTAATGCGCCGAATCAGGTGGTGATCGCCGGACACAAGGCGGCAGTGGAGCGGGGTGCGGCAGCGGCCAAGGCGCTGGGTGCAAAACGCGCGGTGATGCTGCCGGTCAGCGCGCCTTTTCATTCCTCATTGCTCAAACCGGCGGCCGATCGATTGCGCGTGCGCATGCAGGAGATTGTTTTGCAGTCGCCGCAGATTGCTGTCGTGAACAATGTCGACGTAGCCATGGTCAGTGATCCCGCGCAAATCAAGGATGCACTGGCGCGCCAGGCTTGCAATCCCGTGCGCTGGGTAGAAATCGTGCAGGCTTTTGCCGCGCAAGGAGTGACGCATGTCGTTGAGTGCGGCCCGGGCAAGGTGCTTGCAGGATTGACCAAACGCATTGCAGATGGCCTGCAGGGCCATGCGGTCACCGATCCTGCATCATTGAAGCAGACACTGGAGGCATTGCGGTGAGTTCATTAAAAGGCAAGGTTGCGCTGGTGACCGGTGCTTCACGCGGCATCGGCAAAGGGATTGCGCTGGCGCTGGGTGCTGCCGGGGTTACGGTGGCCGGCACGGCCACCACGGCAGCGGGTGCGGAAGGCATTGCCCAGGAGTTGGCCGCTGCCGGCATCACCGGCGCGGGTTATGCAATGGATGTCAACGATCAGGCGCAGGTTGACGCCACACTGGCGGCAGTGCTGCAGCAGTGGGGCGAGATCAACATCCTCGTCAACAATGCGGGCATCACCCGTGACAATCTGCTGATGCGCATGAAAGACGAGGAGTGGGACGACATCATGTCGACCAACCTCAAATCGGTTTACCGGCTGTCCAAAGCCGTGATGCGCGGCATGATGAAAGCGCGGGCCGGGCGCATCATTAACGTGACTTCAGTGATTGGCGCGATGGGTAATGCCGGCCAGACCAACTATGCTGCGGCCAAGGCCGGCATTGAGGGATTTTCCCGTGCGCTGGCTCGGGAAATCGGCAGCCGCAATATCACCGTGAACTGTGTGGCACCGGGTTTCATCGATACCGACATGACGCGTGCGCTCGGCGATGCGCAGCGTGACGGACTGCTCGGGCAGATACCCCTGGGGCGGCTGGGCACTGTTGCTGATGTTGCGGGCGCAGTGGTTTATCTGGCTTCTGATGCGGCCTCTTATGTGACCGGTTGTACATTGCACGTGAACGGTGGCATGCACATGAGCTAGAATGCGCGGCACGCAGAGGGTGCCCGCATCCGGTAACACTAGTTAACTTGCTGTTTTGAAAAGTTTTTTTAAATCAGGTTTGTGGTAAAATTCACGCTCTTTTACAGGGATGATTCGCAGGTAGTGGCAGGGGCAATGCTGCGGCGGATTGATCCACATGTCATCAAGCAACGCGAAAGGGAACAGTAGATGGAAAATATCGAGCAGCGCGTCAAAAAGATCGTAGCCGAGCAACTGGGCGTCAACGATGCGGATGTCAAAAATGACTCGTCCTTTGTCAACGATCTGGGCGCTGATTCCCTGGACACCGTTGAACTGGTGATGGCGCTCGAAGAGGAATTCGAGACCGAAATTCCGGATGAGGATGCAGAAAAAATCACCACGGTTCAGCAGGCGGTTGACTATATCAAGTCCCACATCAAAGCCTGAGTTTCAGGGAAGGGTTTCCCCCTTCCATCATGATCAAATCAACAGGTCGGGAGCGCGGTCAGCTCCTGCTGCTTGAAACATGCCACGCCTTACCACCCGCAGAGTTGTCGTGACCGGTCTGGGGATCATCTCCCCGGTCGGCATCGGCATCGACGAATCCTGGTCGAATATCACCGCCGGCAAATCCGGCATTACCAAGATCACGCGTTTTGACGCTTCCGGCTACACCTCGCAGATTGCGGGTGAAGTCAAAGGCTTCGAGGCCAGCCGTTATCTTCCGGTCAAGGAAGTGCGGCGTTTTGACACGTTCATCCATTACGGCCTTGCAGCCGGCATAGACGCGATCAAGGATGCCGGCCTGGATCTGGAGAAACTCAATCGCGAAATGATCGGCGTGTGCATCGGTTCAGGCATCGGTGGTCTGCCGCTGATCGAGGAAACGCACAATGTGGTACTGGCCGGCGGGCCGCGCAAGATCTCGCCGTTTTTTGTGCCGGGCAGCATCATCAACATGATCTCCGGGCAATTGTCGATCATGTATGGTCTGCAGGGACCGAACATCTCGGTGGTGACCGCCTGCACAACCGCCAATCACAGCATTGGTGAAGCGGGCCGGCTGATCGAATACGGTGATGCCGACATCATGATTGCCGGTGGCGCGGAATCCACAGTTTCGCCGCTGGGCATCGGTGGTTTCTGTGCTGCGCGGGCCCTGTCTTCGCGCAATGACGATGCCGCGACAGCCAGTCGTCCGTGGGACAAGGATCGCGACGGTTTTGTGATGGGCGAGGGCGCCGGCGTACTGGTGCTTGAAGAATATGAGCATGCCAAGGCACGCGGCGCGCGGATTTATTGCGAGCTGGCGGGCTATGGCATGAGCGCTGATGCGCATCACATCACGGCACCCTGTGAAGACGGTGCCGGTGCCGTGCGCTGCATGAACAACACGCTGCGCAATGCGGACATCAACCATGATCAGGTCGATTACATCAACGCCCACGGCACTTCGACACCACTGGGTGACATCGCGGAAACCATTGCAGTGAAAAACTGCTTTGGTGCGCACGCCAAAAAACTTGCAGTCAGCTCGACCAAATCCATGACCGGACATCTGCTGGGGGCGGCTGGCGGTATTGAAGCAGTATTCTCGGTGCTGGCCATACGCGATCAGGTGGCGCCGCCGACGATCAATCTGGTCAATCAGGATCCGCAGTGCGACCTTGATTATGTGCCCAACACCGCGCGTCAGATGAACATCAATGTCGCGCTTTCCAACTCCTTCGGATTCGGTGGCACCAACGGCAGTTTGGTGTTCCGCAAGATCTGATCCACTCCCGGCCTCCTGCCGGATAACCCGGCTGCTACGGCCAGCATGATGATGACACTGGTCGATGGCAAGCCGGCTGCAGTTGTGCCGGTGGATGATCGAGGCTTCAGCTACGGCGATGGGGTGTTTCGCACCCTGGCCATGCGTCAGGGCAGCGCTGAATTGTGGCCGCGCCAGTACGCCAAACTGACGGCAGACTGCCGGGCACTGGACCTGACGCCTCCCGCGGCAGCTGATTTGCATGCCGACATCCAGCGTATTGCCGCGCAAATGCCGGATTGCGCATTGCGAATTACCGTCACGCGCGGCAGCGGTGGGCGTGGTTATGCGATGCCCGCGAGCGTGCAGCCCCGCCGCGTCGTCGCCGCTTCAACATTGCCGGATTACCCTGTCAGTTATTGCGAGCAGGGCGTCCGTGCCCGATTCTGTACATTAAGACTGGCAGCCCAGCCGAGGCTGGCGGGCATCAAACATCTCAACCGGCTGGAGAACGTGCTGGCTCGTGCTGAATGGCAGGATCCCGAAATTGTTGAGGGTTTGTTGCTGGACGCGGATGAAAACGTGATTGCAGGCACCCGCTGCAACGTGTTTATCGTGGAGCAGGGCGCGCTGGTGACTCCGGACCTTGCGCGGTGCGGCGTGGCCGGTGTGACTCGTGAACTGGTGCTGGAAGCGGCCGCGATGCATGGTATTGCATGCCGTGTCGAGACCATCAGTCGGAAGCGGCTGGAGGCTGCCGACGAAATATTCCTGCTTAACAGTCTGATCGGCGCATGGCCGATTGCGAAACTGGAGCAACGCACGTGGGCGGATTTTGTACTGACTCCGCTCGTGCGAAAATGGCTGAATGCGTTCCGTAATTCGCCTCATTAAATTTCTGCTGGTTTCGGCGTTCCTTGCCGCAATGGCCGCAGGCGCAGGGCTGTACTATTACGCGCACAGCGAACTGCCGATGGCGCAGTCACCGGTTTCATTCGAATTGCGCACGGGCGCGACGCTGCGGGGCGTCGCGACGCGACTTGCCGCAGCAGGCGTGCTGGAACAACCTGAGTTATTCGTGCTGCTGGCACGTCTGCGCGGGGAAGCCGCGATGCTGAAAGCAGGCAACTATGAATTTTCACGTCCGGTGACGCCGCTGGAATTGCTGCACCGGATCACCCGCGGCGATGTGACGCTGGTAGCGATTACCTTTGTTGAGGGCTGGACATTCAAGCAGGTGCGCAAGGCTTTGCAGGAGCATCCCAAGGTCAGGACTGAAGCCACTGCGCTGAGCGAAGCCGAGCTGCTGCAGAAACTGAACATTGCGCAACCATCGGCGGAAGGCTGGTTTTTTCCGGACACCTATCATTTCAGTGAAGGCGCCAGTGATCTGGCGATCTTGCAGCGCGCATCCCAGTTGATGCAGCGCCATCTGGATCAGGAGTGGGGGCGGCGCGCACCGGATTTGCCGCTGAAATCACCGACGGAGGCCCTGATACTGGCGTCCATAGTCGAAAAAGAAACCGGGCGCCCGGAAGAGCGCGGACAGGTTGCTGCGGTGTTCATCAACCGCTTGCGCATCGGCATGCGTCTGCAGACTGATCCGACGGTCATCTACGGCATGGGCGACACGTTCGATGGCAATATCCGAAAAAGCGATCTGACCACAGATACGCCCTACAATACCTATACCCGTGCCGGTCTGCCCCCCACACCAATTGCCATGCCAGGACTTGAAGCCTTGCGCGCGACGCTGAATCCTGCGCCCAGCGACGCTTTATATTTTGTCGCGCGCGGCGACGGCACTTCAAAATTTTCCCGCACGCTGGGCGAACATGAGCGTGCAGTCACCCAGTACCAGCGCCGGAGACGGCAATGACGCGCGGCAGGTTCATTACATTGGAAGGCATGGACGGTGCCGGCAAGACCACGCATCTGGAGTGGTTGCGCGGGCTGCTGGAAAAGCGCGGTGTGCCATTGACGGTGACCCGGGAGCCCGGCGGCACGCCGCTGGGGGAAACACTGCGCAAGCTGTTACTCGACAGTCACGATCCCCGGCACGCGGACACTGAAGCATTGCTGATGTTTGCCGCGCGTCACGAGCATATAACGCAGGTGATAACACCGGCGCTGGCCGCTGGGCGTTGGGTGCTGTGCGATCGGTTTACCGATGCGACTTATGCCTATCAGGCCGGCGGCAGTGGCATGGCCTGGGAGCGTGTCGCAGAACTCGAGCGGTGGGTGCAGGGTGATCTGCAGCCGGACCTGACGCTTTATTTTGATCTGGACCCGGCAGTGGGCCGGGCGCGGACGCGGCAGGTGCGGGCACCGGATCGCTTCGAGCGTGAGCAGCAGGCCTTTTATGAGCGGGTGCGCGCGGCCTACCTGCGGCGGGCAGCGGAGCATCCGCAGCGTATTCGGGTGGTGGGTGCTGCCCGCAGTATTGGCGAAATACAGGCCGAGCTCGAGAGTATAATTATAAGTAATTGATTATAAAGTGATTTATTAAAACGGTTATTTTTAGCATAATAACAATCCGGTTAACTGATTGGTGATGGATGACGATCTGGTTTAAAAACGAACTGCTGAAGCTGCTGGAGGGCAAAACCCTGCTGCCGCATGCGCTGCTGGTGAAAGGCCCGCGCGGCATCGGCAAGCAGGCGTTTGGCCAGGCGCTGGCTCACGGCCTGCTCTGTGAATCCCCGCAGCAAGACGGCACGGCCTGTGGCGCATGCAGTGCCTGCAACTGGATGGCGAACAGTGCCCATCCGGATTTCCGCATGCTGATTCCTGCGGCAGATAATGAGTTGGTCGCGGAAGTCGAAGAGGGCGCAAAGAAGTCCAAGCCGAGTCCGTCGATCAGCGTCGAGCAAGTCCGGGAGCTGCAGGATTTTATTTATGTGTCCAGCCATCGCGGCGGCCGCAAGATCATTCTGGTCTGTCCGGCAGAGGCCCTGAACGCCAATGCGGCCAATGCGTTGTTAAAAAGCCTGGAAGAGCCGCCCGCTCTGACGCATTTCATCCTGATCAGTCATCGCCCGCACCGGTTGCCGCGCACCATCATCAGCCGCTGCCGGCAATTGAACCTGCGCCTGCCCGAGCGTTCGGTGGCGCTGGCGTGGCTGGCAGAGCAGGGCGTGGCGCAGCCGGAAGTCGCGCTGGCCCAGGCCTCCGGTGCCCCGTTGCTGGCATTGGCGGTCAGTGAAGGCGATGAACTGGCAGGGCGGCGAGATTTTCTGGCGCGTATCGCGCCACCTGACTTTGATCCGCTGGCTGTGGCGGAAACGTTCCGCGATCTGCCGCTGGAACGCTTCATCGGCTGGCTCCAGAAGTGGACTTATGACATTGCGGAATTGCGCATGCTGGGCACCCTACGTTACAACCCGGACCTCGCGCGTGAACTGGCAGTGCTGGCCAAACGTGTGGACGCATTGGCTGTGTTGCGCCTGCACCGCAAGCTGGTGCGCGAGCAACGCAATATCCACCACCCGCTGAACGCGCGGCTTTACCTGGAAAGCGTGCTGCTGGCCTATGCGGCACTGGTCAATCCCGAACGCAAGGCGGCCTGAACATGCTGGTTGATTCACACTGTCATCTGGATTTCCCTGAGCTTGCCGACAACCTGCCCGACGTGCTGGAAAAAATGCGCGAGAACGACGTTGGTGCGGCGTTGTGCGTCAGCGTGACGCTGGAAGATTTTCCCAAAGTACTGGCGCTGGCCGAACAACATGAAAACCTCTACGCCTCGGTCGGTGTGCATCCGGATTACCCGGATCTGCGTGAACCGACAGTCGCCGAACTGGTTGATCTGGCGCAGCATCCCAAAGTGGTAGCCATCGGTGAGACCGGGCTGGATTATTACCGGCTGACTGGCGACCTTGAATGGCAGCGCGAGCGCTTCCGTGTTCATATTCGTGCTGCACGACTGGCCCGCAAACCCTTGATCATCCATACCCGGGCGGCCTCCGCCGACACTTTGCGCCTGATGCGGGAAGAGGGTGCTGATCAGGCCGGTGGAGTCATGCACTGTTTCACCGAAAGCTGGGAAGTGGCCGAAGGCGCAATGGCACTGGGATTTCACATTTCTTTTTCCGGTATTGTCACCTTCAAAAATGCCAAGGATCTGAAGGAGGTCGCCCGGCGCGTACCTCTCGACCGGCTGCTGGTGGAGACGGATTCCCCCTACCTGGCGCCTGTACCTTATCGTGGCAAAACCAACCAGCCGGGTTGGGTCAAACATGTGGCTGAGGAAGTGGCTGTACTGCAGGGACGCAGTTTCGCAGAAATTGCGTCTCAGACAACAATAAATTTCTTTAAATTATTTAATATAAACAATTAATTATATGAACATCTTCCGCTTGTTTCTAGGAATGGCTGTGATCTGCGGGCTGAGCACCCAGGCTCAGGCTGGCGCCTATGAAGATATGCTGCAGGCCATACGCCTGGACGATGAGGCCGCGATAACCGAGCTGTTTCGCCGCGGCATGGATGTGGATACCGTTAATCCCCAGGGCGAAACCCTGTTGATGCTGGCGGCACGCGAAGGCAAACCGAATGTCGTCAGGACAATACTGGCGGCCCGTCCCAGAATTCAGACACGTAACCCCCTGGGGGAATCGGCGCTGATGCTGGCCACCATATTGGGACATACCGAGGTGGCCCGTTTGCTGCTGGATGCCGGCGCTCCGGTCGACCATGGCGGCTGGACGCCACTGATCTACGCGGCGGCGCGCAATCGTGCGGATATTGCCCGATTGCTGATTGCCAAAAACGCTGATTTGAATGCGGCGGCGGACAATGGCACAACGGCGCTGATGATGGCGGCACGTGAAGGCCAGTTGCCGATATTGCTCTTGTTGCTGGAGCATGGTGCCGATGCCAAATACATGTCGCCGGATGGGCATTCGGCTTTGAGTCTGGCCCGGGATCGGGGGCACAAGGAAATTGAGGCGGTATTACGGAAGGCGGGGATACAGGAATAGGTGGCTGGAGTTGCCTGATTGTGGCTATTCCCCTCAGGGAAGTACATCATACATTGCGTATAATGTATATTATGTCAAATTAAATATAGCCAGTGATCGAGATTCCTGGCGAAGCATGAATCTCAGGCTTCAGAGGTCTTCCGGGCATGACTGCCGATGGCCGCTACCATCCGGTCCAGTTCAGCGTCCACCTTTTCCTTGGCATCCGGATCATAGGCATAACACAGCAGCGACATGTCATCGAACAGGCCGGATACCCGCGGTGCACTGGCGTAGACCAGTTTGCGCTGGGCGCTCTGCACCGTGGGGATCTGCATGAAGTCCCTGCCGTCTTCCCAGTAGATCGACAGTGTAATGATCTGGGTATTCAGACGCAGCAGGCGCACGATGAATTCGAACCTCACCGTGTGCATGCCTTTGGAGCGCAGTTCGATCAACTTCTGTGGCGCTAACGGATCGCCTTGTTTTAAGGCTGCGATGCTTTCCATATCATTCACGATCAATCCCCTGACCGTCCCTGTTTTTTAACGACACGGTCAAGTATGCACGTCACCGTAACGGCAGGCAAATCTAACAAACTGTTAAGTTTTTGCAGCGCGTGCTGGTCAAGCTCTCCAATTAATTAGCAATTTGACTGCTGTCAGGCTGCGGACTGCAAATCTGTGACTTTATGCACGTTCCAGAATTACAGCCATGCCCTGTCCGCCGCCAATGCACAGCGAAACCAGTGCATATTTGCCACCAGTGCGTTGCAATTGACGGGCGGCAGTCAGCGCAATGCGCGCACCGGAAGCACCGATCGGGTGACCAAGTGCAATCGCGCCGCCATTCGGATTGACGCGTTTGTCATCGAATGCAACACCGAGACCTTTCAGGCACGCCAGTACCTGTGCAGCAAATGCTTCGTTGATCTCGATGATGTCCATATCCTTGAGGCTGAGCCCGGCGCGCGCCAGCGCTTTTTGCGAGGCGGCAACGGGGCCGATGCCCATGATGTCGGGACGCACCCCCATGGCTGCACTGGCAATAATGCGGGCCATCGGCTTGGCGCCGGCTTTTTCACCGGCAGCGAGCGAGCCCACCACCAGTGCAACAGCACCGTCGTTGACGCCCGAGGCATTGCCAGCTGTGGTCACACCGCCTTCATACAGGGTCTTCATCTTGGCGAGGGCTGCGACTTCGGTACCAGGGCGGGGATGTTCGTCCTCGACCACTGCCGGAACCGGGCCTTTGCGGTTCGCCGGCATTTCGACCGGTGAAATTTCACCGGCAAAGAAACCCTCGCCTTTGGCGAGAGCGAATTTCTGCTGGGATGAAGCTGCGAAGGTGTCTGCCTGTTCGCGCGTAATGCCATATTCGCGCGCCAGATTGTCGGCGGTCTGCGGCATCTGATGATCGCCAAACTGTTTGGTCAGCTTCGGATTGGAGAAACGCGGGCCGATGGTGGTATCGGCCATCTTGATGCCGCGATCAAACGCGTTTTCGCCGCGGCTGATGATGATCGGTGAACGGCTCATACTTTCGACGCCACCGACGATGAATACATCGCCCTCGCCCGCAGTGATGGAATGCGCAGCATGGGCCAGGGCACCCAGGCCGCTGGCGCAGTTGCGCTGCAGGACGGTGCCCGGGATTTCAATCGGGAAACCTGCCGCGAGGCCGGCATGGCGGGCGACGCAGCGGCTGTCTTCACCGCTCTGGTTGCCGCAACCGATGACGATGTCCTCGACCTGCTCCACCTTGAATTTGGATTTGGCCATTACGTTTTTCATGACGTCAGCCAGCAGATCATCGGGTCGGACTTTTGCCAGCGAGCCGCCGTGGCGGCCAAACGGGGTGCGCAGTCCTTCGTACAAATAAGCGTCAAGCATGGGATTTCCTCTCAGATGATCAGGGTTCGGGAGTCAGCAGGGATACGCCGAGTTGGGCGCGACGCCGCATCCAGATGTTCGGGCGATAACGCGGATCGGCATAAATCGAATTCATGGTGGCCAGCACTTGGTAGATACGTTCCACACCAACTACATCGCCGAACTTCAGCGGACCGTTCGGGTAATTCAGGCCCAGCGTTACGGCCTTGTCGATGTCGCTGGGTTCCGCAGTGCGGCTTTGTGCGATCGAGCAGCCGATATTGACGACCATCGCGACAATGCGCTGCGCGATGAAGCCGGGGCTGTCGCGGCATACCGTTACCGGTACGCCGTCTGAAGCGAGTAAACCGTGGGCAGCCTCTTTCATCTTGGCATCGGTCAGCGGCGTGCCCATGATGGTGCGGCGCTTGACCATCGGGAACAGGGTGTCGATAGCGACGGTACGTTTCGGATCCAGGCCCTCTTCCACCGCGCAGCTGGTGGCGTCCTTGCCGACCGGCGTCACCAGGATCAGCGCTTTTGCTGAAGGTTTGGCACCGGTTTCAATCGTTGCACCCAGCTTGGTCAACAGTGCCGTCAATACCTCATGGCCCTGCGGCTCGGCCTTGCTGACCCAAACACTGGCGGGCTTTGCCGTTGGCGCAGCAGGTTCCGGCGCGACTATGGGTTTCATGTCCGCGTCGTAATCGTAGAAACCTTTTTTGCTCTTGCGACCAAGCACGCCGGCTTCATAACGCGACTGCATGATCAGGTTCGGGCGATAACGCGGCTCGTGGAAAAACTGGTTGTAGATCAGCGACGAGGCTGGCTGCGTCACATCAAGTCCGGTCAATTCCATCAATTCGAACGGCCCCATACGGAAGCCGCAGACGTCACGCATCACACGATCGACATCGGCAAACGTCGAGACGCCTTCATAAACCAGGTGCGAGGCTTCCAGTGTAAAACCGCGGCCGACCTGATTCACCAGAAAGCCCGGTGCATCGGTCAGGCGCACCGGTTCGCGCGTCATGCGTTTGCCGATCACCATCAATGCTTCGGAGACCCAGTTCTCGGTCAGCAGGCCGTCGATGACTTCGACCAGCTTCATCAGCGGCACTGGATTGAAAAAATGCAGCCCGGCGAAACGCTGCGGTGTTTTCAGCTTGGCGGCAATGGTAGTCACCGACATCGACGACGTGTTGGTCGCCAGTATGCATTCCGGGCTGACGACGCCTTCCAGTTCACCGAACAGCGCGCGCTTGGCATCGAGGTTTTCGACGATGGCCTCGACGACCATGTGGCAGTCCTTGAAGTCGGCCAAAGATTTTGCGACACGGATGCGCGCAGTAGCGGCATCGGCGTCGGCCTTGTTCATGCTGCCCTTCTCCGCTGCGCGCGCCAGCATCTTGGCGACAAAGTCGCGTGCTTCTTCGGCAGTGCCAGGGCGGGTGTCCATCATCAGCACATGCATGCCGCCGGCAGCTGAGACTTGCACTATGCCGCGCCCCATGGCGCCGGTTCCGATTACGCCGACACACAGATCAGCGCGCTTGGCATCAAAAGCCATAGTTAACCTTTATTAAAATATTTAATTAAATCAAAAACTTACTGTTATTTACCCTTAAAGACCGGTTTGCGCTTTTCCATAAATGCGGTCTGGCCCTCCTTGTAGTCTTCGCTCTTGTAGCAGGCATCGACCATGGCTTGCAGCGCATCGAGATCGCGCTTCTCCGGATCTTTCAGATATTCGATGACCGCGCGTTTAACGGCGGCGATGGTCAGCGGCGCATTGCCGGCGATGGTGCTCGCATAATCCGTGACGTATTTTTCCAGTTCGGCTGCGGGAACCACACGATTCACCAGGTTCATCTGCAGCGCTTCCTGCGCAGTGAACTGGCGCGCGGTGAAGAAAATCTCCGCGGTGAATGCGGGACCAACCACGTCAGCCAGGCGCTTGATGCCGACAAAGCGGTAACCCAGGCCCAGCTTGCCGGCCGGCACACCGAATTTGGCGTCTTCAGACGCGATGCGCATGTCGCAATTCACCGCGATCGCCGTGCCGCCGCCGATACAATAACCGCGCACCATCGCGATCGTCGGTTTCGGGCAGCTCTGTAAAGCCTTGCTCGCATCGTCTGCTGCTTTGTTGTAGGCCTGCACTGCGTCTTCGCTGCTGCGTTTTTCCTTGAACTGCGAAATGTCGGCGCCGGCAACGAAGGCTTTTTCACCTGCGCCCTTCAGCACCACCACGCGCACGGTCGGATCGGCAGCAAAATCTGCCAGCACTACCGGCAGCGCCTGCCACATTTCAAATGAGACCGCATTATGACGCGCGGGGTTATTAAAAGTGATCCAGCCGATGCCGTCCTTTTTCTCGAACAGCAGTCGATCAGTCATGGGGATGGCGGCAGTTGCGGGTGCATTCATGGGGTATTCCTGTGAGTTCACGATGTAAAAATATAGACCACCATTTTAACTGATGGACGCGTACTTGCGGTAAGTGCCAAGCGCTCATCGCGTAAGCCTCAAAGGCCATGGGTTTCGCGCAAGTTTCCGCATTCCGGGTCGATTCGATTTGCTTGTGTCCTGTCATGGTGCGCAACGGCACAGCGTTGCTCCATGGGTTCCCCCGCGCACTGCAGTCGAGACGATTGAAGGAATGTGTTTCCAGGGTAATCAGGTCGCATCCGCTTCTGCAGGTCTATGATGGCCAGCATGCATGTTATGGTACGTTTGTTGGTGTTTAATTGCTGCTGTATATTGTTACATTAACTCATTCGTGCCATTCACTACAGGAGCAGTCATGCGTAGACCATCGCTTCTCGCCACCCTTCTTGTCGCAGGCGCGACATTGGTTGCCACGGGCAGTTCAGCGCTTGCTCAGACATACCCCAACCGCCCCGCTCGGGTGATCGTTCCATTTCCGCCAGGCGGCATTTCCGACGGATTGGCGCGGATTATCGCGCAGCATTTAAGCACCACGCTGGGACAGCAATTTGTCGTGGATAACCGGCCAGGAGCCGGAACCACGCTGGCAGCAGCGCTGGTTGCCAAGTCTGCGGCTGATGGTTACACGCTGTATTTTACGGATGTCACCACGCATGCCATCAATGCATCACTCTATTCCCGGCTGCCTTACGATTCGGTCAATGATTTCACGCAAGTCGCGATGGTTGCGCAGACACCGCTGATCCTTGTTGTCCACCCTTCGCTACCGGTGAAGTCTGTTTCCGAACTTATTGCATTGGCAAAAGCCCGACCGAACGATATCAATTACGCATCTTCGGGCAATGGCACGATCCTGCATCTGTCCGCGGAGACGCTGAAGTCGATGGCGAAAATACAGATGGTACATATCCCCTACAAAGGCAGCGCGCCGGCGGTCGCAGCCGTGCTCGGCGGCGAGGCGTCAGTAAGTTTCTCAACCACCCCCGCCGCATTGCCCCATGTCAAAGCTGGAAAACTGCGAGCGCTTGCGGTATCCAGTGCAACCCGTTCACCAGTGCTGCCAACCGTGCCGGCGATGAGTGAAACACTGAAGGGGTTTGATATTGTGCTCTACAGCGGCATGATGGGACCGGACGGAATGCCGGCCGACATCGTGTCACAGTTGAATGCCGAAATTGCCAAAATGCTGACACAACAGAAAATCAAGGATACTTGGGCGTCGTTTGGCGCAACACCGGTCGCGATGAGTCCCGCCAAATTTACCGAACATCTGCGTGCTGATATTGCGAAGCTCGGCAAGGTGGTGAAAGCAGCCGGAGCAACCATTGACTGACCGGCAAGTTTTTGTGCGAGACTCTGCATTTACAATTCGCACACGCCGCTCATGATTCATTCCGAACTGCATTCCCTTGGTATTGCCGAAGCGGCCCGACTAATCCACGCGAAAAAGCTTTCACCCGTCGAATTGACGGATGCCCTGCTGGAGCGCATCGCGTCGCTGGATTCGCAGCTCAACACATTCATCACTGTGACGTCAGAGGTTGCGCGTGCACAGGCGCGGGCAGCGGAACAAGAAATTGCGCACGGCGAATATCGCGGGCGGCTGCACGGCATTCCCTTTGCGCTGAAAGACATTTACAACACCGCAGACATACTGACTAGCGGCGGATCAAAAATTTGCATCGATAACAGGCCGGCCGGCGACGCCACGGCCACGCGCAGGCTCCACGACGCCGGAGCGGTATTGCTGGGCAAACTGCAGACACATGAGTTCGCGCACGGTGGTCCATCCTTCGATCTACCTTGGCCGCCGTCGCGCAATCCATGGAATCTTGCCCATTTCACCGGTGGATCATCCAGCGGCGCGGGTGCCGCGCTCGCCGCCGGATTGACGCCCGGCGCACTGGGTTCCGATACCGGCGGATCAATTCGCGGACCGGCATCGTTCTGCGGCATCACTGGATTGATGCCGACCTACGGCCTGGTCAGCCGCAGCGGCGTGATTCCCAATTCCTTTACATTCGATCATTGCGGCCCGATGGCGCGCAGCGCCGAAGACTGCGCCATCCTGCTGCAGGCGATCGCAGGTTACGATGCGAACGACGCCGGCAGTATCGAGCAGGAGATTCCCGATTTCAGCGCCGCGCTCAATCCGGATGTCCGTGGCCTCAAGATCGGGGTGTTGCGCCACTATTGGGAAGAAGATCTGCCGGCCCATCCCGATCATGCGGCCGCACTTGAAGAAGCGATTTCCACTTTTATGCGGCTCGGTGCCATTGTCGAGGATTGCCGTGCCCGTCCGATGATGGACGGACTTGATATAAAGGTCATCATTGCCGAAACCGAGATTTTTGCGATCCACCAGGATCAGCTGGCGGCCCGGCCCGGCGATTTCAGCCGTGATTTTCTTGGCCGAATACTGCCAGCCTGTCTGTTTCAGGCTGCTGATTACGTCCAGGCGCTGCGCGAACATCGACGTTATCTTGCGGAAATGAAACCGCTGGTGGAACGTTATGACGTTCTGCTGACCTGCGGTTTTGGTCCTGCGCCGCGACTCGACGCGCATCGTACGTTGAATTTCTGGCAGCGTTCAAATGCTTTCACGCCGTCCAACGTCGCGCGCACACCGGCACTGGTATTGCCTTGCGGTTTTTCGAAGTCAGGTTTGCCTTTGGGTCTGCAGCTGCTGGCACGACCCTCGGGTGACACGCAGGTCCTGCGCGCAGGTCATGCCTATCAACAGGCGACGGACTGGCATTTGCGCCGGCCGGTTTTACTGCCGGGCATGAATCAGCCGACGATTGACCCCAGCGGCAACGAACCGGCGACGACGGGGCTTGATGCCACAACCTGTGCCTACGTGGAATCCATGGCTGAACGTGCCGGCCTGCGGCTCGACGAACGGCAAATGACAATTTTGCTGGAGGCGGCGCCGTATGCGCTGGCCATGGCGAGGCGTATTCACAAACCGCGCGATCGCATGGACGAGCCATCACTGGTATTCCGCTTTTAACAGCCGGTACCGACCCGGTGCGTGACGCTGACGCAATATCTTGAGTGCAATCTAGGAGGACTTGTTGTGACTGCCACTACCCTGCCCCTCTGGCACAACCAGAAAGAAGGTCGCTGGTTTACCCGTATGAACGTCACCACCATGCTCAACGGAGCTGTGTTGTCTGTGCCGCTGCACGTATTTACCGGAAGAATGCCCGGGCCGACGTTCGGCATTGTCACTAACACGCACGGTGACGAATTCCTGGCCACCATCGCCATTCGTGAATTCGTCAGCGCGCTGGACACAGCAAAACTCAGCGGCCGTATCGTGCTGGTGCCGGTCGCGAACCCGATGGCAACGGCAGGCTTCGGACGTCTTACACCCGAGCAGCACGGACGCACCGATCTGCATGAGGTGTATCCAGGCAATGCCCGCGGCAATACGACGCAGATGATCGCGGCGGCGATCACTGAAAACGTATTGCATCATGTCGACGCCTTGATCGACTTTCACTCTGGCGGCAGTGGCGGCCGGTTGCAGGCACGGGTGGATCACAACAGCAAGGCCACGGATGAGCTCAAGCAGAAAAACATTGCACTTGCGCGTGCCTTCGGGGCCCCTTTCGTTCATGAAAATGAATTTGCGGGCTCAGCAGCGCACTACCTCAACACACGCGGCGTACCGGCGGTCAATCCCGAGGTCGGTGGCTGTTATCTCGGCCCCGAATCGTCGGATTACTACATTGCGATGATGAGAACCGGACTGGAAGGCATGCTTCGCCACCTCGGCCTGCTTGAAGGTGCGGTCAAACCTCCGCGCCAGATCGATTTCGACACGCGTGCTAGGCGGGAGCTGCGTCCGCGCAACAGTGGTTATCTTGTGTCGTTTTATGAGAAACCGGAACAACTCAGTCAGCTGATTCCCGGCGGAACCCTGCTTGGCGAGGTGGTCGACATGTACACCTACGACGTTATTGAAGAAATCAAGGCGCCGTTCGACGGCTATCTTTTCTTCTCCCGATACTCGGGAATGGTGGGTGCAGGAACGCAGGCCTTTGCGCTGGCCGAAGCGGCAACGTCGAAGTGGCTGGATTGATTTCGTGTGCTGTCCAAGACAGGCAACTTTAAATCCGGAGAGGCAGCCGGTAACAATTCAGTATTGACTATTACTCCATCATCGGCATGCCATTGCGCAGCAGGTCGCGCGCGATTACCCAGCGATGTACTTCGCTGGGACCTTCGAAGATGCGCAGCACGCGGCAGGCGCGGGCGATGTACTCCAGCGGCATGTCCTTGGACACACCCATGCCGCCGAGCAATTGGATTGCGCGGTCTGACACTCGCGCAATCATTTCACTGCCCTGCAGCTTGACCATGGACGCTTCGCGCCGCCAGTCGGTCCCACCCTGGTCCATCTTCCAGGCCAGTCGCCAGGTGATCCAGCGCACCATTTCCATTTCCTGCCAGCTGTCGGCCAGCCACCACTGCACCTGCTGGCGTTCGGCGAGCAACGCGCCGAAGGTTTTGCGTTCATTGGCCTGTTTGAGCATGTAATCCATGCAGCGTCGTGCATAACCGAGCGCGCGGCAGGCGATTTCCATGCGCCGCACGCCGAGCCGGTTCTGCATCGGGCCAAAACCGTTGCCGACCTCACCCAGCACCTGATCGTCGGACAGTTCAACGTTGTCGAAAAACACTGCATACGGCGAGTGTTCGCCCATGGTGTTGAACACTGATGGAATCGACAGGCCCTTGGTGCCCTTGTCTACCAGGAATGCGGTCATGCCGCCGCGCGAACCTTTGGCAGGATCAGTCACTGCCATGGCGATGATGAAATCAGCATGGCGTGCGTGGCTGATCCAGATTTTCTGGCCGTTGAGCACCCATTTTCCGTTTTTGTATTCGGCGCGGGTTTTCATGCCTGCAGGGTCGGAACCGGCACCTGGTTCAGAAATGGCAATGGCGCTTTTTTTGTCGCCGCTGGCGTACGGCAGCAGGTACTTTTTGATCTGGTCGCCCTTGCAGGTCTCGCGCAGCATCCACAGGTTCGGGCTGTCCGGCGGCAGTACAAACGGCACGATGCTGGTTTTCAGTTCTTCGATGACCACGGCCTTGGCCAGCATGCCGAGGTTCTGCCCGCCATATTCCTCAGGCACATCGATGCCGAAAAGCCCGATGGCCTTGGCCTTGCGATTTAGTTCTTTTTCGGCATCGGGATCGATCAGCGGCGCATCAGTCAGGCCGCGTTCGGCTTCGCGTTTGATGACGTCGCGCTCCAGCGGCAGCAGTTCCTCGCGCACGAAACGCGCGACAGTGTCGCGCAGCATGCGCAGTTCTTCGGGTAGCGTGAAATCCATGTTGTTCTCCTGTTGCTCTTGTTACTCCAGCACCATCAGCCAGTCGACCGCGGTGACACTTTGCGGGCCGGCGAGCACCGGGTTCAGATCCAGTTCAGCCAGCCGCGGGCCTGCCGCCGCACCAAAACACGACACCGCGCTGATCATCTGCGCCAGCGCAGTTTTGTTGATCGGTGGTTTGCCGCGCACGCCGTCGAGGATGACCCTGCTTTTTAATTCGTCCAGCATACGCAAGGCTTCGGCTTCGGTCACCGGTGCGGCGCGGAACACCACGTCCTTGAACACTTCGATCAGCACCCCGCCCAGCCCTACCATCACCACCGGGCCGAAGGTCGGATCGCGTTTGAGGCCGATCACCAGTTCGACATCGCCCCTGGCCGTTTCCTGTACCAGCACACCGGCGATGCGGGCGTCGGCTTTGTATTGTTTGGCGTTGGCGGTGAGCGCAGCAAACGCACGGCGGACTGCAACTTCATTAACCAGATTCAGCGCTACGCCCTGGGCTTCAGTTTTGTGCAGGATGTCTGGCGATTCTATTTTCAGCACTACCGGATAACCGAGTGCTTGCGCAGCAGCGACGGCATCATCAGCATTTTTTGCAAGACGTGCCGCCGCGGTCGCCACGCCAAAGGTTTGCAGCAAGGCCTGGCCAGTCATGCTGTCTACCGCGCCGGCAGCCGCAGGCAATGCGGGCTTAGGCAGTTGCAGTGCTTTGCGCGCAGGCTGGTCGCTCAACCAGTTACGGCGGGCCTCGGCATAACGCATCAAGGCAGCGACCGAATCAACCGCTGGCTCGGCGCTGCGCAGATAGGGAACGCCGGCTTCGCGCATCAGTTTGGCAGCGATATCCGGCATGCCCATCCAGCACACGATGAACGGTTTGCTGGTCTGCGCCTTGGCTTCGACAAAACTCTGCACGGTGACTTCGGCATATTTGTCAGTGAAGGACAGCCAGACGATGGCGGCATCAATGGCTGGATCGGACAGCAGGATTTTCAGGCTGTCGCGCATCAGCGCGGGATTGACCAGCCCCTGCGCGGTAATGTCCACCGGATTGCTGGTCGAGCCGAATGCCGGCACGACCTTGCGCAGTGCGTCCGTAGTTTCAGCGCTGAGCGTTGCAACGTTCAATCCCAGTTCTTCCGCGCGATCGGCCATCAGCGCGCCGGCACCGCCGGAGCGCGTGATGAAGCCTATGCCCTTGCCGTTGGGTAATCCACACTGCGAAAAGATATCAACAAAATCCAGCAGTTGTTCATCGCTGCGCGCGCGAATGATGCCGCGCTGGCGGATCACGCCATCGAACACCGCATCTTCACCAGCCAATGAACCGGTGTGCGAGGCAATGGCTTTTGCGCCAGCGCGCGTACGACCGACTTTGGTCAGCACCAGCGGCTTGGCGCGCTGCAATGCGTCCTCGGCGACTTCGAGCAGGCCGGGTCCGTTTTTCAGGCCTTCGATATAACCGGCCCCTACCTTGATGCGGTCTTCAGCGATGATGGCGCGCATGATGTCGACGAACTGCACGTCAAGTTCATTGCCGGTGTTTACAAAATAGCCGAAGTTGAGGCCGCGCTTGCGCGCCGTCCCTGCCGTGGCGGTGCCCAGTGCACCGGACTGCGTAACAAAGGCCGCCGGACCGTCCGGTGTGGGTCCCAGTGAGAACTGACTGAACGTGGCCATCACGTTTTCAGCGACATTGACCAGACCCAGACAATTGGGGCCGAGGATGCGCACCCCGCTCTCCTGGATGGCTGTCTTCAATTCAGCTTCGAGGCGCAGGCCATCGCCGCCGACTTCACTGAAACCGGAACTGAACACGACCGCGGCCTTGACGCCCTTTTTCCCCAGTTCGCGTAAAGTGTTAGGCACATGTTTTGCCGGCACTGCGACCACGGCAAGGTCAACGGTGCCCGGGATAGCTGCCACATCGGGATAACACGGCAGATCAAGCAGTGTCTGGTATTTGGGGTTGACCGGCAGTATGCGACCTGCATAATGCTTGTCGACCAGCGCTTTCAGTGTGCGGCCGTTGATCTTGTTGAAGTCGGAAGAAGCGCCGATCACGGCTATGGATTTCGGGTGCAGCAGGGCCTGGATGGCGTCGTTCATGTATTGGACTCGATAATCAAAAAGGTCGACGCAAGATAACGTCAGCAGATAGCCGGGTCAAACCCGGTTCCAGTTAGATTCGCATGGTTCGTTCGCAAATACGAGAGGGAAAATCATGAAAAGCATCTTCAAGTGCAGTTTGTTGGCGCTGTTTGCCTTGTCCGCATCATGGGCTGGCGCACAATCATTCCCGAGCAAATCGCTGCGCATGATTATTCATTTTCCGCCCGGCGGGCCCACTGACTTTGTCGGCCGTGCCTTGGCGCAGAAACTCAGCGAAAACTGGAAACAGCAGATCATCGTCGAGAACCGTCCCGGCGCCGGCGGCATCATCGGCATCGAGGCCGTGCTGCGTTCGGCTCCCGATGGTCACACGCTGTTGTTTGGCACCTCAGGATCATTGGCCCTTGCACCAGCGATCAACAAAAAGCTGCCCTACGACGTATTCAAGGATCTCGCGCCGATCACGCTGGTAGTCATCAATCCCCAGATACTGGCTGTACATCCCTCTCTGCCGGTACGCAATGTGACGGAACTGGTGAAACTGGCCAAAGCCAAACCCGGCCAAATCAACTACGGTTCGGTCGGCCCCGGCAGCCCGCAGCATCTGGGCATGGAACTGCTGAATTCCATGGCCGGCGTAAAACTGGTCCATATCCCGTACAAAGGCACGGCCCCGGCGCTGACCGATTTGATATCGGGACAAATCTCGGCGATGTTCAACAGCATGCCGTCCGTATTGCCACATGTGAAGTCAGGGCGTCTGCGCGGTATCGCGGTCGGCAGCGCCCAGCGCTCGCCTGCGGCGCCTGAAATTCCGACAGTTGCCGAGGCCGGCTATAAGGGCTATCAGTATGTGACCTGGTATGCCCTGCTGGCACCCGCCGCAACGCCCAAAGACGTGATCGCAAAAATCAACGCGGATGCAGTCAAGGCGCTCTCCCTGCCGGATCTGGCGCAACGCTTCGCCAGTCAGGGTGCCGAGCCTGCGCCAGGCACGCCAGAAGAACTGGCCAAGTTCTGGCGTGACGAGCACGAAGGCTGGATAAAGGTCATCAAGACCGCGAACATTAAATTGGACTGAACGGCGCCGGACAAGACAATTCGCTGCGCCTGATGTTCAGACTGACTCTCAGGATTTCAGTTTAAGAGTTAATTATAAGTTATTGATTTTATTAATTATTTTTAATTTCAACCAATAGACCGCGCGCCGCATTTTCAACCAGATCCAGGACTACCTCAAAACCCTGATCACCGCCGTAATAGGGGTCGGGCACTTCCCGCAGCCCCACATCCTGCGCGAACTCCAGAAACAATCGCAGCCGGCTGCGGTACGGGGCCGGACACAGCGACTGCAGTATCCGGCGATTGGCCTCATCCATGGCCAGCACGTAATCAAAGCGCTGGAAATCTTCTGGGGTCACCTGGCGGGCGCGTAATCCACTGAGATCGTAGCCCCGTCGCGCTGCTGCGGTCTGTGCCCGTTCGTCCGGCGCTGCGCCGATATGGTAATCGTGGGTGCCGGCGGAATCGATTATCACCTGCCCCGCCAGTCCGCTCTGTGCCACCCGATGCCTGAACACCCTCTCTGCGGTGGGCGAGCGGCAGATATTACCCATGCAGACGAACAGCACACTGACCGTCATGATCAAGCCGCGCTGATGAAAAACCGCTGTTTCAGTGCTTTCAATTCATCGCGCAGCTGCGCGGCGCGCTCGAATTCCAGGTTGCGTGCGGCATCAAGCATGTCCTTTTCGACACGCTTGATTTCGCGCGTCATTTCCTTGTCACCCATCTGGTCGTAACGCGCCTGGTTCTGCGCGGCTTTCAGGCCCTCGCGGGCGCTGTCGCGGTCGTAGATGCCGTCGATGATGTTCTTGATGCGTTTCTGCACGCCGATCGGCGTGATGCCCTTGGCTTTATTGTGCGCGATCTGTCTGGTGCGGCGACGCTCGGTTTCGCTGATCGCGCGCTCCATGGAATTGGTGATGCGGTCGGCGTAGAGGATGGCCTTGCCGTTGAGATGGCGGGCAGCGCGTCCTATGGTCTGGATCAGCGAACGTTCCGAGCGCAGGAAACCCTCCTTGTCGGCGTCGAGGATGGCGACCAGTGACACTTCCGGCAAGTCCAGTCCTTCGCGCAGCAGGTTGATGCCCACCAGCACATCGAACTCGCCCAGCCGCAGGTCACGGATGATCTCGACGCGCTCCACGGTTTCGATGTCCGAATGCAGGTAACGCACCTTGACGCCGTGTTCGGCAAGGTAATCCGTCAGGTCCTCGGACATGCGTTTGGTCAGCGTGGTCACCAGCACGCGTTCGCCGACGGCAACGCGCAAGTTGATTTCCGACAGCAGGTCATCGACCTGTGAGGTTGCCGGCCGCACTTCCAGTGCCGGGTCCACCAGTCCGGTAGGTCGTACCAACTGCTCCACTACCTGTCCTTGGTGTGTGCGTTCGTATTCAGATGGTGTGGCCGACACAAAAACGATGCGGCGCATGAATTTCTCGAATTCATCAAAGCGCAGCGGCCGGTTGTCCAGTGCCGACGGCAACCGGAAGCCGTAGTTGACCAGGTTTTCCTTGCGCGCACGGTCACCCTTGTACATGCCACCCACCTGCGGAATGGTGACATGGCTTTCGTCGATCACCATCAGCGCGTCCTTGGGCAGGTAATCAATCAGCGTTGGCGGCGGTTCCCCGGGCTGGCGCCCCGACAGGTGTCGCGAATAGTTTTCGATGCCCTTGCAGAAACCCATTTCGTTGAGCATTTCCAGGTCAAAACGCGTGCGCTGCCCGACGCGCTGGGCTTCGATCAGCTTGTGTTCCTTCACGAAAAAATCGATACGCTCGCGCAGTTCCAGTTTGATGGCTTCGATGGCGCGCAGCGTGGTCGCCCGTGGCGTCACGTAATGGCTGGATGGATACACGGTGAAACGCGAGACCCGCTGCAGGATGTGGCCGGTCAGCGGATCAAACACCTGTATGGTTTCCACCTCGTCATCGAACAATGACACCCGCACCGCGGTTTCCGAGTTCTCCGCCGGAAAAATATCGAGAATGTCGCCGCGCACCCGGAATACGCCACGCTTGAACTCGATGTCGTTGCGTTCATACTGCATCGAGATCAGTCGTTCGATGGCATCGCGCGGCGACATTTTTTCGTTTTCCCGCAGATGCAGGATCATGCCGTGGTAATCCACCGGGTCGCCGATGCCGTAAATCGCGGAAACCGTGGAGATGATGATGGTGTCACGGCGCTCGAGCAGCGCCTTGGTCGCTGACAGGCGCATCTGCTCGATGTGCTCGTTGATGTTCGAGTCCTTCTCGATGAACAGATCCTTCGACGGCACGTAAGCTTCGGGCTGGTAGTAGTCGTAATAGGAAACGAAATATTCCACTGCGTTTTCTGGAAAAAACTCGCGCATTTCGGCGTAGAGCTGGGCGGCGAGCGTCTTGTTGGGCGCCATCACCAGCGCCGGGCAACCCAGGCGCGCGATGACATGCGCCATGGTGTAGGTCTTGCCCGATCCGGTCACGCCCAGCAGCGTCTGGTGCACCAAGCCGTCACGGACCCCTTCCGTCAGCTTGGTGATGGCTTCGGGCTGGTCCCCGGCCGGCTCAAAAGTCTGGTGCAGGCGGTACGGGCTGTCGGGAAAAGTGACGATTTGTTCCATGGGATCCGGGCAAAACGCCCATGTTACCGGTTTCACCCTGCCATCGCGACGCGTCTGCCGACACCATGGACCGTGAATCCGTTTGGGTGCAGTGCAAAAACACGGCTAAAATGACGGCTACAACTTTTTTTTAACGTTTTTTACAACACACTCACCGCCCCGCTCCCCATGACCTCCTCAATACTCGAAAAAATTGATATGGCGCCCAAGGATCCGATCCTGGGCGTGACCGAAGCCTATAACGCCGACCAGAATCCCAAAAAAGTGAACCTGGGTGTAGGTGTTTATACCGACGACAACGGCAAAGTGCCGGTGCTGCAATGTGTGCGCCAGGCCGAGCAGAAGCTGGCCGAAACGGCGATGCCGCGCAATTACCTGCCGATAGAGGGCCTGGCTGTATACGATCGCGCGGCGCAGGAAGTCATGTTTGGTGCCGACAACGCGGCCGTCAAGGCGGGACGCATCGTAACGGTGCAGACGCTGGGCGGAACCGGCGCACTCAAAGTCGGTGGCGACCTGTTGCGGCGAGTGAATCCCGGCGCAGATATTTATATCAGCGATCCGAGTTGGGAAAACCATCGCGCAATTTTTGAATACGCCGGTTACACCGTCAAAACCTATCCCTATTACGATCCCGCGACCAACGGCCTTAAATTCGATGCCATGCTGACAGCGCTAGCCCAGATGCCTGCCGGTGCCATCGTGCTGCTGCACGCCTGCTGCCACAACCCCACGGGCGTGGATCTCACCGCTACGCAGTGGGAAAATGTCATTGCGGTCGTCAACAAACGCGGGCTGGTGCCCTTCCTCGACATCGCCTACCAGGGTTTTGCCGACGGGCTGGAAGCCGATGCCGTGACCGTGCGTCGCTTTACTGAAGAATGTCCGGCGCTGTTCGTGTCGAGCTCATTTTCGAAATCGCTGTCACTGTACGGCGAGCGCGTTGGTGCACTGAGCGTCGTCACGGCCAGCAAGGACGAAGCTGCGCGTACGCTGAGCCAGTTGAAACGTGTGATCCGCACCAACTACTCCAACCCGCCGACCCACGGCGGACAGGCAGTGGCGATGGTGTTGACCACGCCGGAACTGCGCGCACAATGGGATACGGAACTCGGACAAATGCGCGACCGCATCAAGGTCATGCGCAGGCAACTGGTCGATAAAATCCGCGAACACCGCGCCGACTTTGACTTCAGCTTTATCGTCGAGCAACGCGGCATGTTTTCCTATTCCGGGCTGACCAAGGCACAGGTGTACCGGCTGCGCGATGAATATTCGATCTATACCATCGACAGTGGTCGCATCTGTGTCGCGGCGCTGACTTCGAAGAACGTCGATTATGTCGCGGACGCCATCGCCAAGGTGCTGGTCTAGCCCGCGGCTGCAGGCAGTCAACCGCAAATAGCCGGCCTGCGGGCCGGCTATTTCTTTTTATCGCCGCCGCCGCCGAACAGGCTCTCTGCCCAGTCGCCGAACTTGGCGCCGACCGAAGTGCCTACGCCCGGCCCCAGAATTGCCGTGCCGACGGCAGCGCCTGCCAGCGAAGCGCCGGTGGGCAGCAGCAACGGTGAATCGAGCGTGCCGCTCACGTTCAGCGGCACGGTTGCCGCGGTGAAGGTGCCCGCCTTGACCTGTGCGTTGACGCGGCCCGACAGTGCCTTGTTCGGCGCGATGGTGACGTTGCCGGCGGCCGCCAGGGAACCGGAAGCCACCTTTAAATCGGTGAGACGCTGGGTGCCGCGATGCATTGCAAAATGACCCGACAGCGTTTCAAACCGTGTTTGTCCGCTACTGTCCCGCGTGATGATGTTGGTCGCGGCTTTCTGGATGTCGACGCCCTGCAGCACGCCATCGCGGATGTTGAATGGCGTTTCCAGTTTCAGGGCGCTGAACAATTGTTCGGGATTGGCTGCGTTCGATGAAAAAACCGGTTTGGCGACGAGCCGCCCGGTGATGCGGGTCTGTGGTGAAAACAGCGGCACCAGGTCGCGCAGTTCGAGTTCATTAACCGTGTAGTCGCCGCGCAGTTGCAGACCCTTGTGCCAGGCGACTGTGGACTGGCCGGTCACAGTGCCACCATAAAGACTGGCTTTGACTTCACTGAAGCTGGCGTCGCTTAAAGTGGCAACGCCCTTGATCAGCAGCTCGTCGAACAATATCGGCGGCCCGACCGGCAGCTGCCAGCTCTTGGCCCGAACACTGATATTGAATTTTTCGCCAGCGGGAATGACGCTGGCCTTGAATTTGCCGTCGCGGGTCGTGATATCGGCACGTTCGGGGGCGCCATTGCCTGCAATGGCGACTTGCGCGTCAAACGGTCCGAAACTCGCCTTCTGCAACTGCAACAGTGCGTTGTCCAATCGGATGGACTGCACGCGTACTGTGAATGTTGCCGGTTTGGCCTTGGGGTCGGTTTTGGTCCAGACTGGAATCTTGTCCAGCGCCCGCTGATTGATGACCAGACCTTCGACATCAATGCTGCGGATGATCTTGAAATCCGATGCCAGTGTCAGTAAATCCGGGATGACAGTCACCTTACCCACCTTGATATCGGCCGTTTTGCCGACTTCGATGCCGTCAATAATCAGGTGCGGCAAAGGCAATCCGATCAGGCGCAGGCTTTTCAGCTTGACCGGCTCCTTGAGCTTCTCGGACATCAACTGTTCGATCTGCGGCCGGTAATCATCCACCGACACAAAAAACGGCAGCAGCGCCAGCAGCAAAACCAGCGTAAAAACAACGATGATCAGGCGTTTAACATATTTCACGAGACTTGTTCCTGCGTTGACCGTCATGCGCTACGAAGATAGAATACGCCCCTGTTTGCATCTGTAACAATCGGTTTTTCCAGCATTATTCCCCGATAGCTCAGTTGGTAGAGCACCTGACTGTTAATCAGGTTGTCCCTGGTTCGAGCCCAGGTCGGGGAGCCAGATTTTTTTGTTCCAGTTCTTGGACTTAGCCCTGCCCCCGTGGCGGGGCTTTTGTGCATCTGGGGTCGGAATTCAGAGAGTCAGAGGGTCGGTATAGGGGCCCTCGGGGATACCCTCTCCTGCAGCACCAAAGAGAAACCCCGCCGAAGCGGGGTCTGGGTGTGACGATCGGTATTGCCCACAGCCGCGTGTGGCGTAACATTAGAGGTTCCCTTGATTTTAAAATTGGCCATGAAATTTTTTATCAGACTCTTCTTCAAAACCCTGCGCGTCGTCCTCGGTCCGGTGATGCTGCTCAAGGAAACCATCACCCGGCCCAAAGGATTGAGCCGCCCGCAGCCAGCGCAGGAAAAGGTGGATGCACAATGCCGCTCGCTCGTTCTGTATCAGTACAGGACCTGCCCCTTCTGCATCAAGGTCAGGCAGGAAATCAGCCGACTGTCATTGAAAATCCACCGCATTGACGCGCAACACGAAGGCCGTGACCGGCAGGATTTGTTGCAACATGGCGGACTGGTCAAAGTGCCCTGCCTGAAGATTACCGATCACGCCGGCAATAGCCAGTGGCTCTACGATTCAGAAAAAATCACGGCCTATCTGCGGGGGCGTTTTGTGGGGGGATGATTGTTGACGCCGGCCTCGAATTGACCACCAGTGCTGGTTGAAAGCTGACCAGGAACAACGGACTGCTTAGCCAGGACTGGCGCCCTTCCGCGAACAGATATGCTGGGCAATTCTGGATCGGCTCATTGTGGGGAACGTGATCAGTTTGAGGGCGGCGGCAACATTCTTCTCTTCACTGAAGACAGAACGCACGGCAAGAAAGGTCTACCGAATCCGCCTGGATGCACGGGCTGATGTGTTTGATTACATCGAGAGGTTTTACAACCGGACGCGACGCCATTCAACCATCGGCTACGTCAGTCCGGTAGACTTCGAGAAGGTGCAATTAGCTTAGGCCGGTGTCCACGGAACCGGCAGCAGCCCAATCAGACGCTGATGGCCTAACGACCGATTTCGACTCGAAGCAGACATTCATGACGCGACGTTCAGTCCAACAACCTCGACCAACCGAAACTTCCGACAGACCATCGACAACTGCAGGTACTACATCGAAATACGTCCCCTCTGCCTTCGGAGGTTTTTGCCAATGTAACAAGTGTGCCGTGTGGCTGCCTCAACGGACCGGCGGCAGTGAGATCCGTGCAGTCATCACAAGGCGATTCTTCTGTAGTTATTGGGCCTCACCGACAACACCTTATTGCAAACGATCGCGACAAATCATGTGTTTCTCTATGCCAAAATCGACCAATCTCCGGAGCTGGATAGGGGCCGCCGCCATTTTAAGCATGGCGTGCGGTCCGGTGCTCGCGGCCGAAGCTGGCAAGACCGGCCCTTCGGAAGTGGTCTTTCTCGCGCAGCTCCTCGTGCTGATGCTGACCGGCCGCCTTCTCGGCGAGGCGATGCAACGCATCGGCCAGCCTTCCGTGATGGGACACTTGCTGGGCGGCATCGTTCTTGGACCATCGTTGCTGGGCCTGTTCCTGCCCGATCTCCAGCAGGCCCTGTTTCCCGCCGCCAAAGAACAGATGGCAATGATCGACGCGGTCTCGCAGTTCGGTATCCTGCTTCTGCTGCTCCTCACCGGGATGGAGACCGACCTAAAGCTTGTGCGCAAAGTCGGCAAAGCTGCCCTCAGCATCTCGCTGACCGGGGTGGCGGTTCCATTCGCGTGCGGCGTCGCGCTTGGGTGGTTCATGCCAGAATCACTGCTGCCGGACGCCCAAAAACGTTTACTGACCGCGTTGTTCCTCGGCACAGCACTTTCGATCTCTTCGATCAAAATTGTCGCGGCAGTGGTGCGGGAGATGAATTTCACCCGCCGCAATCTCGGACAGATTATCGTGTCGTCAGCAATCCTCGAGGACACCATCGGATGGGTCATCATTGCCGTCATCTTCAGCCTGGCGGGAGCGGGCACGATCGACTTCGCCAGCGTGGGCAAGAGCGTGATCGGCACCGTCATTTTCCTGATCGCGAGCTTCACCATCGGCCGGCGCATCGTGAGCTATATGATCCGCTGGGCGAACGACACCTTCCAGAGCGAATTCCCGGTGATCACCACCATTCTGGTGATCATGGGCGCGATGGCGCTGACGACGCACTTCATCGGCGTGCACACCGTGCTCGGCGCCTTCATCGCCGGAGTATTGATCGGGGAATCGCCTATCCTCACCAAGCACATAGACGAGCAGTTGCGCGGCATGATCGTCGCTTTCTTCATGCCGGTCTTCTTCGGCATGGCAGGGTTGCACACCGACCTCACGATCCTCACCGACCCCCACCTCCTGTTGCTCGCATGCGGATTGATCGCCATTGCCAGCCTCGGCAAGTTTACTGGCGCATTCATCGGTGCTGAGATCGGCGGCCTCCACCACCGTGAAGCGCTGGCCCTCGCCTGCGGCATGAATGCGCGCGGCTCGACCGAAGTAATCGTTGCGACCATCGGACTTTCGATGGGGGCGCTCAGCCAGAACCTCTTCACCATGATCGTGGCAATGGCGTTTGTCACCACTATGGCGATGCCGCCGATGCTGCGCTGGGCTCTTTCGCGCGTGCCGATGAGCAAGGCGGAAAAGAAGCGGCTGGAGCGCGAGGAGTTCGAGGAGAAGGGCTTCGTGTCGAATGTGGAGCGCATCCTGCTCGCGGTCGATGACAGCGCGAACGGCAGGTTCGCGGCACGACTGGCCGGCTTCATCGCCGGACGGCAGGGCGCTCCGACCACGGTGTTGCCGCTTGAACAGAACGGCAAATCAACCAAGGTGCCCGCCAAGGCCGCGCCCGCACAAGACGCCGACGCAATCAAGAGCACGGACGTGGTCAAAGCGGCCGCCGACAGTACTCGCAGCAGCGACGATGGTGACGCTGCCCTCTCCCCGGTCGCAATCACCGTGCTCACGCACGACAAGTCGACCGAAGACGCGGTCGTGCGCGAGGCGGAGAAGGGTTATGACCTGCTCTTCGTCGGCAAAAACGCGATGCGGGCAAAATCCGGATTCGACGCCGAGGTCACGCGCGTCGTGACGGCCTTCGGCGGCCCGACCGCGCTCGTCATCGGCCTCGATGCCCACCTCGACGATCCGCAACAATTCCCGATGAACATTCTGGTGCCGGTCGCCGGCACCGACGTGTCGCGTCGCGCCGCCGAAGTAGCCATCACAATCGCGTGCGCCTGCGAATGTCCGATCACCGCGCTCTATGTCGCAAACACCGCAGCCGGCGACAGGCAGCGCGGCCGTTCGACGCGCGAGCAGGAGCGCGCCATCGTCAGGGAGATCGTCGAGATGGCCGACCATTACGGCGTGAAGGTGAAGACCGCGACCCACTCGCACGTCTCACCCGACAAGGCAATCGTCGCTGCGGCAAAGAAAGGCAAGCAGAATCTGATCATCATGGGCGTGAATCGCCGGCCAGGCGATACGCTGTTCTTTGGCGACACGGCCGCGGCAGTGATGGAGCATGCGCAGACCTCGCTCGTGCTGGTGGCGAGCTGATGGCGCCGGCGCCGCGATGCCGCGCGTTTCCTCCGCTATGGCCCATCACCCGCCCCCGCCGCCTCACCTCGGGCGACTTTCGGGTGGAGTTTTCAGGCACCGCCCAAGTCGCAACGCCAACGTGCACCCGCTCGGTTTTAGTTCGGTAAAAAGACCTCTACTCCGTTGATCTGGTTCGAACTTTTTCAAAGAAACTGGGGCCGCCAACCAGGACGGTTCGGCATAGGTTCGGTCGGCAAGGTGAAATCCGTGACCAAGCAGAAAATCACTTACGATTCTTCAACTTTCACGCCATAAACTTCACTGTGCGCCTTTCTGTTAATCAGGTTGTCCCTGGTTCGAGCCCAGGTCGGGGAGCCAGATTTTTTTGTTCCAGTTCTTGGACTTAGCCCTGCCCCCGTGGCGGGGCTTTTGTGCTTCTGGGGATCGGAATACCGAGAGTCAGGAGGTCGGTATAGGGCGTCGGAGCTACCCCGTTTGGGTGGCATCAAAGAGAAACCCCGCCGAAGCGGGGTCTACTGTAAGCATGGCTTATCAGAATCGTCTAATCCGTTGACTCAATCAATCTAGCCACGTCCCCATGGCACTCGGAACACTTGCCTACCAGTATCAAATCACCCGCCTTCACCGTACCTGAGAAGTTCGTAATCGTCGTTTCGTGGCGGCACGTCCCGCACCAGACATTTGAAAGCAGCAACTTTCGCGTATTGCCGGGGATCGCTGCCCAAAGTTTTGCCGCCGGTTCGGTGAATTGCGGGATGGATTCGATGGCCATGAGTTATGTGTCTGACCTTCCCCCTGTTTTTCGTTTTCCAAGGGGCGGGTTTCAGGCTACCAGTTTTTCCTGAGATTGCACGTTGAACCAGTCATTCAGTTGTTGATGCCGGCCTCGAATTGACCACCAGTGCCGGTTGAAAGCTGACCAGGAACAACGGACTGCTTACTTCCGCGAACTGGTCAATTCTGGATCGGCGCATTGTGGGGAAAGTGATCAGTTTGAGGGCGGCGCAACAACCAAACGCCTGGTGGAAGCCAGGAATTTCTACAACGCCATCGCGCTGGGCGCGAAACCCTGACGCAAGTCACCAGTGAGGGAAAGGGACGCACACAATTTTCGGCAACCGGCCACCGCCGCATCACACCACGTAATGCAGGATCGCGAAGTACTGGGCGGCGCTGCCGGCGATGACGAATAGGTGCCAGACACCGTGCGCGTGAGTCACCCGCGTGTCGATCGCATAGAAGATGATGCCGACGGTGTAGAAGAGACCGCCAGCCGCGACCCAGGCGAATCCGGCCGGGCCCAGCGCGAGGCGCAACGGGACCAGAGCGGCGAGAACCGCCCAGCCCATCACGATGTAGATGATCACTGACAATATTCGCGCTTCGCTCTTCTGGAGCAATTCCTGCAGGCTGCCCACGATCGCGAGGCCCCAGACTCCGGCGAGCAGTTGCCAGCCCCAGGTATCGCGCAGCGTCACCAGACAGAACGGCGTGTAGCTGCCGGCAATAAGCAGATAGATGCTCTGGTGGTCGAGTTTTTGAAAGACGTGCTTGGCGCGCCCGCGCAGGCTGTGATACAGCGCGGAGACGGTGTAGAGCAGCACCAGCGTCAAACCGTAAATCGCGACGCTCACGATCTTCCACGCGTCGCCATCCAGCGCGGCCAATACCACGAGGACGACGCTGCCGGGCAGCGCCAGCGCCGCTGCGACCACGTGTGTCACAGCATTGAATTTCTCTCCGTAGACCATGTGTCGAGAAGTGGCTCCGCTTGTTTGAACAACTTTCCCCGATTTATAAGTGGATTCCGGGCGGGTTGTGATCGATGTCTCGGGGTGCATCAATGATTTCATCTTACGCTGCCTGCTTCATCCGCGGTAAGCCGGCCCAGTACTTTTCAGTCGGCGTCAGTCGCTCCAGGCTCGAATGCGGACGATGCGTGTTGTACCAACCCAGGTAGTCGGCGATGTCCGCGCGGGCCGCGCTGACGCCATCGTAGACCTTCAGGTACACCCGCTCGTATTTCACGCTGCGCCACAGGCGCTCGACGAACACATTGTCTCGCCAGGCGCCGCGCCCGTCCATCGACAGCTTGCAGCCACGGGCCAGAACCGCGTCGGTGAACTCGGTCGCAGTGAACTGGCTGCCCTGGTCGGTGTTGACGATCTCAGGGATGCCGTAGCGGGCAAAGGCCTGCTCGATGACCTCTTTGGCGTGTACGGCCTCCAGCGTGATCGCCACCTTGTGCGCCAGCACGCAGCGCGAAGCCACATCCACCACGGCGGTCAGATAGACGAAGCCGCGGGCCATCGGGATGTAGGTCGTGTCCAGCGCCCAGACCTGGTTGGTGCGGGTGATGGCAAGCTTGCGCAGCAGATACGGATAGACCTTATGGCCGGGCGCGCGTTTGCTGGTACCCGGCTGCGGCGTCAGCGCCTCTATGCCCATGCGCAGCATGAGGGTTCGGATGTGACGCCGTCCGGCATGCACGCCTTGCCGGGCCAATTGGTCGCGCAGCATGCGCGCCCCTATGAAGGGGTGCTCCAGGTGCAGTTCGTCGAGCCTGCGCATGAGCGCCAGATCGGCTGGGCTCACCGGTTGGGGCCGGTAATACACCGTTCCCCGACTGATGTTGAGCAGGCCGGCCTGACGCGTGAGGCTGAGTTTATGGTCTCGGTCGATCATGGCTTTGCGCTCAGCAATCCCGCCTTGGTGAGCGCGCTTTCTAAAAAATCATTCTCCAGCGCCAGTTGCCCGATCTTGGCATGCAGCGGAGCCAGATTCACCGGCTCAGGCGATGCATCCCCGGCAAACACCTCGGCGGCACGCTCCAGCAACTGCTTCTTCCATTCGCCGATCTGGTTCGGATGCAATTCGAATTGTGCGCACAGCTCAGCCATGGTGCGATCTTCCCGCAGGGCGGCCAGCGCCACTTGCGCCTTGAAAATCGGATTGTGGGTGCGGCGCGTACGCCGACCCGATGCCTTCTTCTTCATCAGTAACTCCTTGTCGCCAGACCAGTCTCGGTCTAGCATTATTGTGCCCGGAGTTTCCACTTATAGCGCTGTCCAGATTTGCGGGGCCACTTCTAACATAGGAACCTTGCCCACCCTAGACGGGCAATACGGAAGAATAGACACTCACTTCAAAGGAAGCTCTATGTATACCCATATCATGTTACCGCTAGATGGTTCGGAACTGTCATTGAAGGCTTTGCACGAAGGCGTTGCATTGGCAAAAGCGCTTGGCTCTAAACTCACGCTGATCACGGTCGTGTCACCCTACCACACCGGCATTACGACGCCACTCGCAGCGGACATCCCTCACCAAATCGAAAAAAGCCACAATGAGGAATCGAAGAAGGCCGCGCAAAAATTGCATGCTGACATGATGGCCCGCGCCGAATCAAAAGGGGTTCAATGCGAGAGCCTCGTCGCATTTGGCGACAGCACCTATGCACAGATTATCGAAAACGCGCAGGCAATCAAGTGCGATTTGATTGTGATGGCTTCCCACGGTCGCAGGGGGCTGGAAGGATTATTGCTGGGAGGCGAGACTGTTAAAGTGCTCACACATAGCAAGATACCTGTGTTGGTCGTGCGTTAAGCGGCTGTGCGTGTTGACGCCGTCCTCGAATTGACCACCAGTGCCGGTTGAAAGCTGACCAGGAACAACGGACTGCTTAGCCAGGACTGGCGGACTTGGACTGGCGGCTTTCCGCGAACCGATATGCTGGTCAATTCTGGATCGGCGCATTGTGGCGAAAGTAATCAGTTTGAGAGCGGAGTCAACAGCGCAGGAACTCCTGCTTGTATGTTGGCTACTCGAATTCGCAGTCTGCAACAACACTATTTCTTGACTGCCCTTCTCGTATTACACATGCAGTCAAGAAATAATCAGGTTGTCTCTGGTTCGGGCCCAGGTCTGGGAGCCAGATTTTTTCCTGTTTTTGCGCTTAGCCCTGCCCTCGCGGCAGGGTTTTGGTGTTTCCAGGAGCCCAATACCGAGAGTCCGGAGAGCAGAATAGGCTCTTCAGGCGAGTACAAATATTAGTCTAAGCCTGAAGGTCAGGGACGTGCGGAGGGATTCGTGGCATCCTGATTCGAGTGCCCATCAACCTGATAGACATGAGCGAGTAGCAGGCTGAAAGCTGACAGTCGCTCCGGTGGCGTTGGACGGATCACACCATGCTCCTGCAGGATCGCAATCAGCTTGGTTGGTGCCACACGCTTATCGCCAACGATTTCGACATGGCCGGCACGAACCTCGACACGCCGTGCGCGAACATCAGTCTCCACCAGAGTATTGCGCTGCTCGGTTAGCGAGAAAATGTCGTCGTCCTCCACACAGCGTCCGCCTTCCTCGCGCCGGCAACTTCCGCGCTCGTCGGTGTCTATCTTCAGATATTTTCTGACTTGCGGTAGCAGCGCTCCTGGCTCGCGGATGAAGCGCGATGAGTACGTAATATCCGCCCACTTTGCGCCAGTCGCCGCATAGCAGGTCGCCGGCAACAAACCCAGTGTGAGCGGGTACAGCCAAGTTATACCGCAGGTCTTCGCCGAAGCAATGCCATCAAAGGGGCCGGAGATGGTCACCAGACGTAAATGGGCCTGACGTCTCGGCGGTACGAGCCCCAGTTCGGTGAGCGACTTGCGGGCGATCAACGCGCCCTGGCTGTGGCCGATTGCAGTGATCTGCGGTGCGCGGGTTTGCTCGGCGAGCTGATCGAGTGCGCGGCGCAGTTCGGTGGCACTCTGCGTAAGATCGGCGCGATCGTCATAGGTGAAGCAGGCAGTCTGCTGACCGTGAAAGGCTAACACCTGGGCCAAGCCACGAAACTGGCCGGAGGAACCGAAACAGCCATGCACCAGCACGTTGACTGGTTGGCTGGAATCCAGATGCAAGCTACGATCCGGGTTGTCGGTGCAAGGACCCAAGCCGGGTATGTTAAGAGTGATGTTTGCTGGCGGCAGGCTGCCAGGCCCAATCTGGTAATAGGCTGGATTCAGTGGTTCGCTCGTAGCGCAACCACCGATAAGGACGAGAAGGATAACAAGCCTGATCATTCGCATTATTGGGCTTCGAAACGAAAAAAATGGATTACTGGCGCACGCCGCCTGATCAATCAAGCGCCACGCCTGCAACACGGGAACAGGTGAACTCGGATGCGGGTTTCGGACTTGTATGAGAACGCTGACAAGGTCATCGGATAAAAATGGTTTGAATGACCGTTTTAGAGAACAGACACCGACGGGGTTGAGTTGCCGCCGTTCAGACCAATGAGATAATACCGCGACCCAACAGAAAATCACTTACGATTCTTTAACTTTCGCGCCATAAATTTCGTTGTGACCCCTACTGTTAATCAGGTTGTCCCTGGTTCGAGCTCAGGTCGAGGAGCCATTCAAAAAGACTCGCCTCTGCACGGATCTTTTATTTTGATCGTATTCTGGAAATTTTAATGCTGATGACGGCAATTCAATTCATGACGCGACCGTAGTCATGAACCAGTCCCAACCCAATAACCCGCTGCATGGCATCACCCTGCAGCAGATGCTGACCGAACTGGTGGATAACCTGGGCTGGCGAGCCATGGGCAGCGAGATCCCTATCCGCTGTTTTACGCATGAGCCCAGCATTGCTTCGAGCCTGCGATTTTTGCGGCGTACGCCCTGGGCCAGAGTAAAGGTCGAAGAACTCTACCTGGAGCACAGCAAGCACTAACGCCTTGCGACTGTCCGCTGCGCAGCAGCAGGCAGTCGATCAGCGATTACCCTGCCCGCCTTGCCGCCTTTAGTTGCGGGTTGGCGGTTCCGGGGTTACTTGATGTTCTGCAGCAGAGCTTTGTATTTTTGGGTCTCGGTGCGCAGAAAACGTGTCATTTCTTCCGGTGTGGCCGGCGTCGTTTCAGCACCGCTGGCCGCCATGCGCTGCTTGAATTCCGTACTTTCCAGTATGCGGTTGATCACCGTATTGAGGTGTTTGATGATGCGCGGCGGTGTTTTGGCGGGCGCGACCATCGCATACCACACCGTGACTTCGAAGCCGGGCACAGTTTCGGCTACGGTCGGCAGATACGGAGTTACATCTGCACGTTTCGCGGTCGTCACTGCCAGCGCGCGCAGGCGGTTGGCGTGCACTTGCGGCAGTGCCGAGGGCATGGTGCCGAACATGAGCTGGACCTGGTTGCCGACCAGCGCGGGCAACGCCAGACCCGAACCTCTGTAAGGAATATGTACCATCTTCACCCCGGTCATATGCTTGAATAATTCGATGGCAAGATGGGGTGGCCCGAAGTTGCCTGAAGATGCGACGCTTAAAGCACCCGGCTTGGCCTTGGCAATATCAATCAATTGCTGCACCGATTGAGCTTCAAACTTGGGATTGACAACAAGAATCAGCGCTGACGAGCCGATGCGTGCGACAGAGTCAAAGTCCCGCACCGGATCGTAGGGCAGATCGGGAAATGCAATCGGATTGATGGCGAGCTGATTCGGGCTGAAAAACAGCGTGTAACCGTCCGGCGTCGCTGCTGCAGCCAGTTGGGCGCCGATGATGGTGCTGCCGCCGCCGCGATTGTCGATGACGATTTGCTGCCCCAGAGCATCGGTTAACGGCTGCGCCAGCAAACGGGCCATGGTGCTCGCGCCACCTCCCGGCGGGAACGGCACGATCAGACGCAGAGCGCGCTCTGGATATTGTGCTGCGCTGACACTGGTTACGGACAGCCCGAGCAGCATGGCCGCACAGAATGCGGGTAATAATCGAAATGCAAGTTTCATCTGATCTCCTCATTTATATTTCGCCGGTGGTGCGTGCGCCCCCAGCTGATGGTGTCAGTGAGACGGGTGGCCATGCACCTGTTCACCGCATGGCCGAATTTGACAGCCTGCTATGAAGTTCTACAGCAGATTAAGCAGCTTCTCAACATACGCGTGCAGATCCTCCGGGCTTGCCTTGGCCCGCCCGCCTTTTGCCTGTAACTCCGGGCCTTCGAGTTCTATGTGCAATGAGTCCAGAAAGCGGTTCATCAGGCCGCGAAACGCAGCGACTGTCGTCAACTCGACGATCTCTGTGTTGTCGAAATGCCTGGCGAGATTTTCGTATGCTTTATTGTCATAACGCGCCTTGTTCCAATTAACCAGTTCAGCCCAGTGGATAACCGCCTTCTCGCGTTCATCAAAAAGCGGACTTTCGAGATAGCCCTCACCGCTCAGGGTATCGAGTTGTTCCTCGGTCCAACCTGCCGTTCGCCCAACCAGGCGATTGTGCTTTATTCAATATTTGCACGCGTTCAGCGCTGAAACTTTGTTCATCGCCAGGGCGCGAATCCGGGCATCAAGTTTGCAGCCCAGGCCGTCTTTTTGCAGCACGGCCTGCAGCGGCAGGAGAAATTTCACTATTGCCGGCGAGTGGGCAAAAACCCGCAATGCATTGGGTACGCGCCCGTTGAAGTTGTTCGCTGCCTCGAACACGGCACGAACTTCAGGTGATGCATCGTCGTCTTGAACAAAAGGCAATCTGGCCATGATTAACTCGCAATTCGTGTTTTATAAGTCAGCCGGGATGCATGGCCGCAGCCGGCAACTCCCCGGTGCGTGGAAGGCTGCTGTCAGGATGAGAGGAACGGACACAACTGCAGAACTGCCGGGCTGGCTGCCTTCAATGGGCTGCCGCCGGGTTTTCAGGACTTGGGCACATTGTCAGGGTGATCAGCGCTCATCAGTCCGCGGAATGTCAGTACCGGTATCGATGCCCGGTGCAGCACCCTGCTCGCCTCGCTGCCCATGATCAGTGCTACCAGTCCTTTGCGGTGGCGGGCAGTCATTACGATAAGGTCGCAACCACGCTCATTGGCAGTATCAACGATCGCATCATAAGGCTGCTGACTTTTTGCTATCGTGGTCTCGCAAGGCACACCGGCAATATCGGCCGCCGTTTGCACAAAGGCCAGAAAACGCTTGGCTTGTTCGCGTGCCTGCTCGTCCATCTTGGCATCGACAGCTGCGGGCAGCATGTCGGCCCCTGCTGCCAGCATCCGGAAATCCGGCATGACGTGTATTCCGGTGATTTTGGCACCGCAAAGTTTTGCCAGTTCGATGCCGCGCTCGACGGCTCTTTCTGAGTGCTCGGTTCCATCAGTAGGCATGAGGATGTGTTTGAACATGTTCTCTCCTATAGACCGTATTTTAATTATCACCAAAATGCCTGCTTACCTGCATCTCCCCTACCTAGCGGTGCTTCTTGCATCCAACCCCGTCAGATTAGCACACCACCGGTGACTCCGTTTCCGGAGGGTGTTTGGCAGGCGTGAGCGCGGGTAATGTTATCGGCAGATTTGGGCCTGAGGGGAATGGCTGCGGTATTGCAGCACGATGATCCATCTGTGTTGCGCGAGCTACAGGCGGGATCTTTCGTTCTGGGAGATGCCGATATCCGAAAGCTTGCGTCGTCCGGGTTTGCCAGCACGCACCGGGCGGGCAGTTGCTGCTTCTACGGCGTCTTTGAACTCTTCTGTCCCCAGCACCAGCCCCCGCTCCAGGGGAGGATGTCCCGCCCGTAGTTGAAGGTTGAGTTGGTGGTTGAAGCAGTCGTGGGCCCAGAATGCGGGTTCTCGACATCCTCAACCTGAACCGAAGAAAGCTCAACCACCATGAAGAAGTCTACTCG
>Ga0335398_10000951_pt1 | contig 50765 bp, 48 predicted proteins | sample BON03_FD_205742 | JGI IMG/M metagenome (GOLD analysis project Ga0335398, IMG submission 205742) | Freshwater microbial communities from Lake Bonney liftoff mats and glacier meltwater in Antarctica - BON-03 (spades assembly) (version 2) | ecosystem: Environmental > Aquatic > Freshwater > Ice >... | reverse complement strand
GATGATATTCATGATCAAACCGTTTATTTTGACCTAATTTAAAACAACTTATTCACCTGATAAAGGAATTGTCACTAACTGTCACTTATAACTTATTTGGCTACTGGTGCAATTGCGGATATACATAAAAGATTTTTTGCTTTTACCGCGTATTCGGATCTGCCTTGATCGCAAAACTAGAAGGGATAGCACCTGAAGGCGTTTTTGTAACATAAACTGCAAACATTGAATTGCTCGCCCATGTCCCTTTGTTGGGAATCTCCGGCAATGGAGCCGCTGCCTCGATTCCTCCTAGAATATACCCTGCCAATACTTTCTCTCCTACTTGGAGTTGACTCAATTTGACTATACCACTCTCAGTCGTTTTGCCTGAATCAATTAAAGATCGGTTCGCTATAAATGTGATACTTGAACCCAGTAGCCTATTCCCAGGAATTGGTTTTGAGTTGATATATTCGGAATACACCCCATCAGCAGATTCTTGGAACGTGCTGATATCTGCCACGAAAGGAATTCCATCATTTCTGCCTTGAGAAGTGGCAAGATCATAAATTCTTTTTTGCTCCGGAGTCTGAGAATAATAGTACAATCCGATTCCACCAAACATGGTGTAATACATAGATTTGGTAGCAGATTGATCATCATAGATCGAGATGACTGGACATTCATACTGACTGAATTTCTGATGAACATCCTTTTTGACTACTGGACTTTGAGGGCCTGTGATATAAATCGGGTAATCATAGCCACCGATGATCCCCGGAAGAAAAACACCTCCCAAAGCTGTAATTCGATCCCTTCCAGTGACTGGATCAATATCTTCCAATATCGTCCCATCTCTCCGATGAAAAGGTCGGTCTGGATCAGCCGTTTTGGTAGCTCCATAGCTTAATATATCCAACGAACCAGGCTTGAGTGTGAATATTCTGATTTCCTCCGTATACTTCTGAGTAAAATCTGTGCCTCCAAATGCTCTGTATTGTCCATCAAATTGCTGCCCGAAAACCAGGTAAAAATTACCGTTCAAATTGAATAATTCTCCTCCCGTGACGGCCAACCTATCATCTGACCCAAACTCCATTAAACTTGATATTTGACTTGCCGAAGCTCCACTTTTGATCGCTTGCGTGAGGGGTTCAACTTTGAAACGGATGATCGTCCCAAATGTCTTCATATCCGAACCGTCGGCTTTCCAACCGTAACCGCCGACTATGTACATTTCGTCTGTTGCCAGGTCATGGTAGCCTTGAAGATTATTGGATTGCAACGGAGCAGAAAGCTCATCAGGGAGACCATTTAGATCAAAAGACCAAAAATCACCTGAAGCAGGATCTATAACAAAAAGAAGATTATTGGCACTATCTGCAAGGAAATTATCCGCTGGAGCTGGCATGAAAGTATGTAGGCCTTGCTTTCGGCCTCCGATCACTAAAATCTCACCGGCTTTGTTGACTGCTTTGGTATAGGATTGCAGACCAGGAAGCGGCTTTTTACCTTTAAAAACCTGCTCGACAAATTCAATAGTATATGGCAAAACGTCTGGTTGGACATTCGGATCCATCGATTCATTTACTTCTACCAGAGCTTCTTGATTAGCGTTTTCAGTTTCCGTATTTCCTGAATTTCCGCATGCCGATAAAAAGAGCAAACTACCTGCAAAGAATAGTATTGGAGCTATTATTGATTTTTTCATGATGGATTAGAGTTAGATTCTGGAGCCGGGCTGCTCTGAATATTTTTAATGTAATGCAAAATGGTTAGCTGCTTCTCAGGAGACATATCTCGAGTCACCGGCATGTATCTTGTATCGTTGAAATCTCTGGTCATGAAAAACCCAATGGCCCCGCTAGCGATACCGAGCGGTCCTGGACCTACTCCATAGAATTCCCAAGGGGGATTTTTTGCAAAAACTTCAAAAGATTTAATATCGATCAAATTGATCTTTTCAGTCATTCCGGGAAAGAGCTTGACATAACCAGAAAGCAAGTTTTCAATTTCTTCGAAAGCCGGGTTTTCATTCACCACATAAGCAGACCAAACCAGACAGGAAATTATCGCTACTTGAGAAAAATCAGTGGGCTTTGGTTGATTAGGATCCCAAAGTTGAATAAAATACAGTTGACCATCGAGCTGAGGAGTTCGAAAGCCTGGATTTTTTAATACTTCCAGATTTACTAGTGCAAATCCTTGGGCATCTGTTTCCGTGATTATTGCATTGAGTGCCCCGTCTGCCTGTGGTGTGTTTCCTGGATTGGAAGGAGGAACTGTTGCTCCCGGAGTATCGCCATGAACAGAAATTACTTCCAAAGCCAACTGAGTTCCCGCAAGAGGTATCCCCATTTTACTGACAAAAACTCGCGTCTGCGTCTTGGTGCCAGGTTGGCCGGTCATTCGAATGGGTCGAATCTCAACTTCTATATTTACCGTCTCCGGTTGTTCTTTAAATACTTCCTGATCTCCAATATCGGTTCGTGAAGTGTACAAACTGATTCCATTGCTCTCCACCAGAATGATTTGCTCATCAGTAAGAGGGATCTCGGCGATCTGGGAATTATTCTCCACGCTGAATTCTGAATAATCCACTTCACCTAGCTCTAGCTCCGGTTGATTGGAATATTGAACTTTGGCTATCAGAGTGCCGAGATCCACCGGTCCTCCACCAGCAGTTTGTCTACAGATTCCATTTGCGAGATCTATAACCAGAAGTTTTCGTTCACGGTCAATAACAAATGGACATTTGAAAAACGTGGGATAATACCAAGGGTCGGTTTTGACCTGTGGTCTTCCAATCAGCCAACGAGCACCAGGATTATACCGAGGTTCTGACTTTTCGAGAGGACCTATAGAGCCGATCAAGCGGCCCGTTTGGTAATTTTTGTCCTCAGGAACATTGCGATAGCCATCTACGACAAATCGTAGCGAGAGTAAATAAGCACCATTTTCTAACAAGGTTTTGGACTTCAACTCATCCAGTGCAGGTGAAGCTCCCGCTTCTGGCCAAGCCGACTCTTCCACTCGAATGACTGATTGGTACACTCCGCAAGCATTCATATCTCCTCCAAAGCTGTTATGACCATAGTCAGAGTCGCTCCAACTTCGAGTAGCTAGGACCGAAAGCCACCAAATATGATTCAGGACAGCCGGATCTACAGTGCCTACAAGAGCTGCATTGTTACCAATGGGAATCGAAAACTGCATACCATAGATGGTGGGGACGTTTTGCTGATACACATCAAGGTCAGCTATCTTGGCAGCGCTTGGCTTGTCTGTAGTGGAGACAGGTTGGCCTACAAGCGGATCAGAAGTCTGACCGTTGGCATTGATCACGGATCGAATAGCACAATCGATCAGCTGAAATCGATGCAGTCCATTTGGATTCTGCCATGGAGATGGCCTGGTATTGCCAACTTCGTAATGGGTAGGATCATTATTTACCGTGGAGGGATCCGTAAAAAATCTGCCTCCAAAATTGATCCTTGGGTAAGATAAATAACTCATGTGTTAAGCTGTTAAAATTGAAAAAACTGATTAAAATATTGATTTCCTTCTACACGCCATAAAGCTTCTTTTGCCGCTTAAATCAAGTTCGGGCAGTTCAAACTTCATGGCTTAAAGCTGTTCACTGCTAATTGTGATGTCTAAAAAACAAAAAGAGCCTCGCAGCTCCTTTTGAATTCCCTAATTTTCATATACAAAATACATGTCTACCAAGCCTTTATTTTTGACCTCCATCTCACCTCTAGAGACGCAGTTGAATTGGTCTTCGACCAGCAATTTCGTCGTCCCGCTGATATTCACCTTACCCGGCTCACTCGAACTTTCCATTCGTGAAGCAATATTTACCGTATCGCCCCAGATGTCGTAGGCGAACTTTTTAAGTCCTACGATCCCCGCAATGACAGGACCCGTGTGAATCCCAATTCGCATATCGATAGGAGGCTTTCCATTTTCAAGATTTTTAGCATTTTGAGCGAGTATATAGTCATTCATCTCAAATGCTGCCTTGATCATATTTTTTGGATCGAAAGTCGCTTTTTTGTTCATCCCTCCAGCGCACATGTAGCTGTCCCCTACCGTTTTGATTTTCTCCACACCATTCATTTCTACAATTCTGTCAAACTCAGAATAGTATTGATTCAGCATAGAGACGAGTTCTTCTGCTGACAGATCCTCGCAAATTTTCGAAAAATTCACAATGTCTGTAAACATCACAGTGACTTGATCAAAGCTCTTGGCTTCGGAGCGCCCCTGGTTTTTAAGTTCCTGAGCTACATCCGGAGGGAGAATATTTAAAAGTAGCTCCTCGGATTTCTTCATTTCCTGATTGAGCTGCTTAGTTCGTAGTTGGATTTTTTCTTCCATATTTTCATATAGAAGGGCATTTTCGAGGGAGATCGCCATTTGACCTGAGAGAATATTAATCAGGCCAAGCCGCTCTTTGATGAAAACTCCTTCGGTGAGATTATTTTCCAAATACATAATTCCCACACATTCAGATTGCTTTAGCAGCGGAACGCAGAGGATGGATTTAGGCTTATTTTTTTGGATATAGCTATCCAAGCTAAACTTGTTATCCGAAGTCGCATTATCCAAAATGACACTTTCCTTGGTATCGATGACTTCTTTGACCACGTTTTTGGCCAATCCATCAAAATCTCGCAAGCGGAGATTTTTGAAGAGTAAGGGCTCTTTATTTTCGGTGCAAGCTTCGGACTGTACCAAAAAACCCTTTTCACCCTTTACCAAGAATACCATGCGTTGCGCACCTGCATTTTCGATAATAATCCGCATCATGACATCCAAGAGGTCTTTTAAGCGAATTTCCTTACTGATTGCTTCGGAGGATTTGATCACTGAAGCCAAATCTAAATCCTGCTCAGAAAATGAATTAACCGGCGTTGGGGCACTGCTATTTTTCATTCTAAGCCGCAGGTCTTTCTCTGAAAATTTATATTCGATCCGTTTTCCAGAGAGTTGCTGTGCTATTCCGCTTGCACCCAAAAAATCATATAGGTATTCGGCATCATTCAAATGAATCAGGGCGATACGCTTCATCCCCAGCTGCATATTCAATTTGAAAAGACGCAGATTAGCCAGAGCTTGAATTTGAAGATAATCGTATTCATTAGCAGCCTCAATAGCTAAGTAATAGTGAGCTTGAGCCAGATCCAGTCGGTTGGCTAGCCATTCCAATTCAGCCTTTAAGACTTGGTATTTATGTTCAAAATTAGAGGCACATTGAGTACTATAGTTTTTAAATTTTTTGATAATTTTCTTAAGCCTTCTTGTCATCTGAAAGCCTACTAGTGCTCCGGCTGTCTTGATTTTCGTGGCCAGGATCATTCCTTCCCAAAAGAAATGCTCTGCAGTATGAAGCATTCCGGGTGAGTCATTGAGGTATTTTTCTGAGATTTTCAAGGCCTCAAATGCGGCATCATTTTCTCCATAGAGATACAATGCGGACATTTTATTTATAAAATAAAAATGAGCAAAGTGACGGGAGTTAAATTTTTCCAGTTTTGAGATGTAACTGTTTTCTTCAAAAGACTCATCTGAAAAATCAATCGAAGAATTCGTTTTGCCTCTTAGGTTTTTTATTACTTGTCGGATTCCTAGAAGGGTTAAAATAGCCTCTTCATTTCGGACGCGGTAAAGAAAATCCAAGTAGGAGTTCAAGGTTGATTCAATCTGATCAAAGCGAACCCCACGCATGAAAAGACTCTGGGTAGTTCCGCTACAGGCACAGCTCGCATGGAAGTGATCTCCTACCTCCAAGCCGATCTCATAGGCTAGTTGCCATTGCTTCTCCATTTCGATCGCTGGCTTTTCCCATGGAATCGCGAAATACCCTGTTACGAAGTGAATTTCCGGTGCCGCGCTTCTATTGTTATATTTTTCTTGGAGTGCCAAGGTCAGCTGACCGATCTTATATCCAGTCCTAGTCTGGTGAAGAATCCCGCTGTGAAAAACTGGACCAAATCCCAAAAAGCCAATAAATCCAGTATCCGAATTGCCGTGTTTAAGCGATAGATTGACCATGATCGCACAGACTTCTACACAGAGCTCGGGCTTGATCTGAAAGGCAGACTGACCAGCTGCAGCCATGACCATAATCGCCATTTTGAGCTTTTCATCTTTCATTTCAGGCAAGTCGATGAGTTGCTCGATTGATTTATTACGAGTTCTGGATTTATATTTTACATATTCAAGGAATAGTGCCAAGGGCGAAAATTTAGACGGGACACTCACTCCAAGCTCTTTGCCGATTTGAAAACATACCTGATAGGCGTCCTCAAATCGTCTGACATTGTTATAGAATTGAATCCTTCTAATCGCTACTCTAGCCTTCTCAAGGGCATCTTGTGAGTACTGGATCGCCAAATCAAAATATTTATCCACAGACTCATTGTTCCCCACTAAGTATTCTGCCTCTGCACGCTGCAGATTCAAATCACGGAGTAATCCGAGCTTTGTTTCCAATTTTTTCTCCTCCACCAGATCCATTGCAAAAGTCACGTAACTCAAAGAGTAATCGTAAGCATTGGAATTCTTCGATCTGATACTTGCATGGAGATTGTATTTGACCAGTGCCAAAAGTAATTCCCGATCCTGAATCAGCGTAATCGCAAAGTTGAGGTGGTCTACCACGGCATAGACTAGATCGGAATACTCGATCGTATGATTTTTGGCAAGGATACTTTTGGCAATATTCATCCTGACCAGTTTCTTCTCTCCCTCTTGAAGCATTCCTAGCGCAGCTTGCTGAATTTTGTCATGCTGAAAAGTATAATTATTTTCCCCTTCCCGCTCTTTCGTACTCAGATTCTCTATAATACAGAGCTTTTCGGCAAGCTTGAGTTGCATATCCAGCGTCTCTTCATCTGTTTTCACCAGTTCGGCGAGCGTCTTCAGGGAAAACGTGTTTCCAATACAGGAAGCGTATTTGAGATTAGTTTGTACTTGGTCAGGCAATCTGAAAAAGAGTTCCGTCATCAGCTCAACGACATTATCACTGATTTTCAGTCGATAGGCCTTTTCTGAACTATAGGTCCACTCCTGAGTATTGGACGAGAGGTAAATGGCCTCACTTTCAAATAGCGTGATTAGGCATTGCCTCATGAAAAATGGATTGCCAAGTGTCTTTCTGAATACAATCTGAGCCAGATCTTTACTTTTTTCCCTCGAAATCATCAACGAATCTGCGACCAATTGCTCTACAGAATCCTGTGACAAAGGTTTGAGGGAAATCAATTTTGTATTCAGGTGGACTGCCTTCAGTCGGTCCAGCATCATGATTAATGGGTGCGAGGCACTCACTTCATTTTCCCGATAGGCGCCGACGATTAGTATATTCTTGAGGCTGGGATCATCCAGGGTGTTTTCAAGCCATCTTCTGGAGGTAGAGTCAAGCCATTGCAAATCGTCCAGAAAAATGCAAAGTGGGTGATCCTTTCGGCCAAATGCACGAATGAAACTATTGAATACCTGATCAAATCGATTGCTCGCTTCCGCAGCTGGTAATTGTGCCAATTCCGGTTGCGGGCCTATCAACTGCTCGAGTTCAGGAATCATTTCAATCAGAATCTGACCTGAATTGCCTAACGCTTTCAAAGCGATATTTCTCCAATATTCCTGCTGTTCCTCGCTCTTGATCAAAACTTGATTGATGAGATCGGAGAGTGCCAGAAGCACCGAGCTTAAAGGAGGATTTTTTTTGTATTGCTCAAATTTTCCGGAAATGAAAAGCCCTCCCTCTAGTTCTACATGCTTTTCAAATTCCCGTACTAAACTTGACTTGCCAACTCCCGAATAGCCAGTGACGAGAAGCAGCTCGGGTACACCCGTTTTACTACTTAAAAATGCCTCGTGCATTCTCGCAAGTTCATCTTCCCGACCATAAAGCTTTGCAGAGATTTGAAACTGATCCGAATGATCTTTTTGTCCTAATTGAATTTCCTCTCGGGGGCTATTCTTTTCAAACTGGTTGATGCAGAGTTGCAAATCATAAATCAAACCTGTCGCACTTTGGTAGCGATCTTCAGCATTCTTTTGCAAAAGCTTCAAAATAATCTCTCCCAAAACCGGTGATTCCGTCTCACGGTAATTAGCTGGATTTTCTGGTTTGATCGCCAGATGGGCATGGATCAACTCTACCGGATCTGCTACAATAAATGGTGGTCGGCCAGTAAAGATTTCATAAAAAACTGAACCCAGCGAGTATAGGTCAGACCGATGATCAATGGGTCGATTCATCCGTCCAGTTTGCTCAGGAGAGATATAGGTCAAACCCACCTCAATCGCTTCAGTGACATTCGAGTAGTTCAGATCTCGTCCCCGCTCTATCGCAAAGTCAAAACCCCAGATAGTCACCTTTTTGGTATCAGGGTTGATAAAAATGCTGGAGGGGTTGACGTTTTTATGAATAATATGCTTGGAATGCAGGTATTGAATCGCTTTGGTGATCTCGATTGCCGTGGTCAAAAATTCTGGGATCGGAATTAGTCCGTTGAATAAGTATTCTTTCAACGTCATTCCCGTTACTTTTTCATTGACCAAAACGGGTAGATTCTCAATATTCTCCAAACCTAACGGATGAATAATGCTCGGATGAGAAAGTTTACTTAAAATTGAATACTCCTGTTTGAGTTGGTTCAGATCTCGGAAAGTCGGATACTGAGAGCGAAACGCCTGAATCGTGACAGGCTTTTCATCTTCAATCCGATTTGCATTATATACTATATACCTAGAATTCTCGCTTAATTTATCGAGAATTGCATACTTTATCCCTGACATTCAAAAACCACTTTTGTTAGAAAACTATAAGGCTTAATCTTTTATTCCTTAATCTTCGGAAACTGAAAGTTTAATCCTTCTAAAGTACAAAACCATTAGGAAAGGATCGAGCTCTTCTCTTTTTTCTCCTGAAGAAAAATTTTAAAAAGATATTTTAAGCGATTTTTTTATGCTTTGAGCGCTTGCAAATTTCATTTGTCAACTTGAAATATAACTTTTCTCCCTTTTGCCCTGTTCATTTTGTAAATTGCCAGCTATGACTTTGAGTACTCTATCCTCCAAAATCGACATCGATTCTCTCGATCCCAAAAAATATATTATCATTAAAAATGCTAGGGTGAATAACCTTAAAAGCCTTAGTGTAGCCATTCCCAGAAATAAGTTTGTGGTGGTCACTGGACTTTCAGGATCAGGTAAGTCTTCTCTCGCATTTGATACACTTTTTGCAGAAGGCCAACGGATGTACGTAGAAAGTCTCAGCTCCTACGCCCGTCAATTTCTTGGAAGGATGGAGAAACCGGATGTAGAGTATATAAAAGGTGTAGCTCCTGCCATCGCAATCCAACAGAAAGTAAATAACAAGAATCCAAGATCCACAGTCGGTACGACCACCGAGATCTATGATTATCTGAAACTTCTTTTTTCTCGAGTGGGAAAGACTATTTCGCCTATTTCAGGCAAAGAAGTAAAACATCACACGGTTACCGATATTGTGAATTACATCCAGAACTTTGACGAAGGCACTAAAGTGATGATCTCTTGCCCGCTTCAGATCGAGCGCGGACGTAAAATCGAGCAAGAGTTAGAATTGCTTTTACAAAAAGGATACACTAGAATCCTGATTGATGGAGAAGTCTTTTTCGTGGAAGACTTGATTGGTGAGGAAAAAGTCCCAAAAGGGAAATATGAAATTCTGATTGATCGGGCTAGTGTCCAAAAAGATGATGAGGACAATCAATTCCGTATTGCCGATTCGGTGCAGACGGCACTTTTTGAAGGACTAGGAGATGTGAAAATCACCGTTCCCGACCAAGAGACCAAGAGTTTTTCAGATAGATTTGAATTGGACGGGATAAGTTTCGAGATTCCATCAGTCAATTTCTTCTCCTTTAACAATCCATTCGGAGCATGCAAAACCTGTGAAGGCTTTGGAAATGTGTTAGGAATTGATTCCGATTTGGTGATTCCTGATAAGGATCTCTCAGTTTATGAAGGCGCTTTGGCTCCATGGCGAGGAGAATCTTCCCGATCTTGGCTGGATCCACTTTTGAAAAAAGGGATCGAGTTTGACTTTCCGATACATCGCTCTTATAATGAGCTTAGCCAAAAGGAAAAAGCTTTGCTCTGGACTGGGAATAAATATTTCAAAGGTCTGGATGCTTTCTTTGAAGATTTGGCAACCAAAACTTACAAGATTCAATATCGGGTGATGCTCTCCCGATTCAGAGGTCGTACGACTTGCCCGGATTGTCGTGGCACACGCTTGCGCAAAGATGCTTCGTATGTGAAGGTTGCGGAGAAATCCATTCAGGATATTGTGCTGATGCCCATAGATGAGGCTTTGCCATTTTTTGAAAAGATCGAACTTGCTCCTCATCAAGCTAAAATCGCCAATCGACTGCTGAAAGAAATCGTGAGCCGTTTGGAATTTATGGATCAGGTGGGCTTGGGTTATTTGACTTTAAACCGACTTACTTCCTCCCTTTCCGGTGGGGAATATCAGCGAATCAAAATTGCGACTTCTCTAGGCTCGGCATTAGTGGGGTCGATGTATATATTGGACGAACCTAGCATCGGTCTGCATCCTAGAGATACAGATCGACTGGTGGGCGTGCTGAAAGCACTTCGAGACATGGGAAATACCGTAATTGTAGTGGAACATGAAGAAAAAGTAATGAAAGCCGCGGATCAGATTATTGATATCGGTCCTGATGCCGGAGTGAATGGAGGCGAATTACTTTTCCAAGGGACGATCGAAGAACTGATGGTTTCTGCTCAAACCTACACGGCAAAATACCTTCGAGGGGAAGAACAGATCTTCAAAAAGGATGGAAATCGTAAATGGAAAGATTCCCTGATCGTCAAAGGTGCTCGGGAAAATAATCTGAAAAACCTGACGGTTAAATTTCCGCTGAATGTGCTGACCACCGTAAGCGGCGTATCAGGATCTGGAAAATCCACTTTAATTAAAAAAGTCCTTTATCCTGCCTTAGGCAAAATGCTGGGAACCGTCATTGACGAAAGTGGCAAGTACGATCGTATCGAAGGTGATTACAAGCGGATCAACCAAATTGAATTTGTCGATCAAAACCCGATTGGGAAATCATCCCGCTCTAATCCTGTCACGTATGTAAAAGCCTATGATGCAATTCGGGCACTTTTCGCTGACCAGTCTATATCGAAGCAGCGAGGGTATAAACCAGCTTTTTTCTCCTTCAACGTGGATGGAGGTCGCTGTGAAAACTGCTCCGGTGAAGGAATCACCACAGTGGAGATGCAGTTTATGGCAGATATTCATCTGATCTGCGAATCATGCAAAGGGAAGCGATTTAAGAATGAAATTCTCGACGTAAAGTACAAGGAGAAGGACATTTCCGAAGTCCTAGGTATGACTATCGATGAAGCCATCATTTATTTCAAAGGCAAAACTCAAATCATCAATAAACTTCAGCCACTTCAAGAAGTGGGGTTAGGTTACATCGGTATGGGGCAGAGTTCGAATACCCTATCCGGTGGAGAGGCGCAACGAGTCAAACTTGCTTCTTTCTTAAGCAAAGGTGGCACCAAGGCTGGAGATCATATCCTGTTTATCTTCGATGAACCCACGACTGGTCTTCACTTTCACGATATCAAAAAACTGCTTCATTCCATCAATGCTTTAATCGATCAGGGACACTCGGTGATTATTATCGAGCACAATACCGAGGTGATCAAGTCTTCAGATTGGGTGATTGATTTGGGACCCGAAGGTGGAAATAGAGGTGGATACCTGACTTTTGCCGGAACTCCCGAGGATCTAATGAAAGAGGAGGAAAATTTCACGGCGAAATATTTACGGGAGAGTTTTATTTGATTTGAAAAACCCTCCAAGGGTTTAGAACCCTTGGAGGGTTAATCTTTTCAAATTCGGCGTAAGTCGTCAGATTTGGATCAGACAGGCTTAAATTAGCCAAGCAACAATGTTTATTATATCTATATTCTTAGAAATACAAAACTTAATTATTCAGTGTGAATATCCTTTCCAAATTTTCTTATCTTCGAATTATGAATGGAATCTTAGCTCAGCTGGTTTAGAGCGCTGCTTTGACAGAGCAGAGGTCGGGGGTTCGAATCCCTTAGGTTCCACACAATATTTAATGTAGGTTATAGGCCCGTCCGTGATGTCTACCGGAACCCTCAGGTTCCACAAGAATTGCCATGAAGGAGCAAAGACATAAGCCGTTTTGCTCCTTTTCTTTTTCACTATAGTCCTTGTGGTTTAAACTCTTTTTAAAAACTCCCTCAACCCAACCGCCCTCACCTTATCCGAAAGCGGATAGCTTTCCTCGATTCTACAAATTACAAAACCCTCTTCTGCTCTTGTATCTTCCATGGAAATCTGAAGTCCTTTGGTAAGCTTGGGTGAAAGCGTATTTTTGATTTCTATTGCTGCCTTAACCATTCCGTTTTTTACTAAAAGTAGATCGCATTCCGCACCTTGATGCGTACGGTAGAAATAATATTCGTATTCTTTTCCAAATGTCGCCGTAATCTGCTCGATTACAAATCCTTCCCAAGAAGCACCGATTAAGACTTGATTTCTCAAAGAATCCATGGAGTCCACTCCCGTCAAGGAATGAAGCAAACCCGAATCTCGAATAAAAACCTTAGGGGATTTAACCAATCGCTTTTTGATATTCTGATGAAATGGGATGAGTACACGCACCATGAAAGAGCCTTCCAAATATTCCAGAAAGCGATTTACCGTTGGGCGTGTAATTCCCAATGCACGGGCAAAGCTTTCTCCATTCCAGATTCCACCTTGGGCATTGGCTAGCATCATCCAGAACCGCTCCACCAGCCTAGGATCAGTACTCAAACCGATTTGCGCCAAATCCCTTTCCAGATATGTTTTGATAAAGTTTTGTCGCCAAAGCTGAGATTCTCTTTCACTCTTTGCCAAAAAAGACAATGGAAAGCCTCCACGTATCCAAAGCTTCCCCAGTTCATTCTTATCCACTTCCCCTAAGTAAAAAGGTGGTAATTCCAGATAACCAATTCTACCTGCCAGTGAATCCGCACTTTTACGAATCAAGTCTGGAGAGGCTGAGCCTAGCAGAATAAATCTTCCAGGCTCTCGCTGCTCATCGATCAGACTTCGAAGTGCAGAAAACAATTCTGGCATCAACTGAATCTCATCAAGTATCACTGCCCTATCGGAATTCTCTTTTAAAAATAATTCTGCATCTCCCATTTTAGCACGGTCGGAAGCTTTCTCCAGATCGATATAAATACTTTCCCGATCCAATTTCAGATTTTTAACAAGCGTAGTTTTGCCCACTTGCCTTGGCCCTAATAGACCTACGGCGGGAAAAATGGAAAGATATTCCTGAAACAGCAGCAGTATTTGTCTATCTTTTACCATGAAAAATGAAAGTTTTATTTACGTATTTCATGGTAAATTACGTAATAATTACTTCCGTAAGCAAGTGTTTATTGCTACATAAATATAATTTTATACCATGAAAATTGAAAGTTTCATGTACGATTTTCATGGTAAAATAATTAAGGAAAAATCATCTTTCAAATTAAAGCTTTCTAAATACGCTCGTATTTCCTGTTTTTTGAAAAAAAATAAGGTCTAAGCTCAAGACAGAAATCGGGGGGATATTTAGGGTTTGGCTTCTTTCATCGAAAAGGATACTCGTCTTTCTGAAATAGCTTTTGGTAGTATTGGCCAAAAATAAATTACCACAAAACTTGAAAACTCGCCGTTTCGGCCTTATCCCATCTTTTGGCTTGGTATCTTTATATTATAATTTAACATTATGAAAGCTATCATCTGTAACCAATTCGGCCTTCCTTCTACACTTGAATATGCAGAAGTCTCCGATCCCATGCCTGCCAAGAACCAAATCCTTATTGCGGTGGAGGCTTGCGGTATCAATTTTCCTGATGCATTAATTATCCAAAACAAGTACCAATTCAAGCCCGAACTCCCCTTCTCGCCCGGTGGAGAAGTGGCAGGCACAGTTTTAGCCTTGGGCGAGGGAGTGACAGAGTTCCAAGTTGGGCAATCAGTTTTGGCACTCTGTGGTTGGGGAGGCTTTGCTGAGAAAGTTGCCGTAGATGTTGATCGGGTTTTCGCCATGCTTCCTGGGTTAGCGCCAGAGATCGCTGCAACGACTTTATATACTTATGGAACCTCCTTATATGCACTAAAAGATCGAGCTCAACTTAAAGAAGGTGAAACTTTATTGGTTTTAGGAGCAGCGGGTGGAGTCGGTTTAGCCGCGGTTGAGTTGGGAAAAATGATGGGCGCCAAAGTTATTGCTGCGGCCTCTTCTGATGAAAAACTTGCACTTTGTCGACAAAAAGGAGCTAGCGAAACAATCAATTACGCTACTGAAGATCTGAAAACGCGAATCAAAGAATTGACAGATGGGAAAGGAGTTGATGTCATCTATGATCCGGTAGGTGGAGATTATACGGAAGCTGCATTGCGAGGAATTGCGTGGAAAGGCCGATATCTTATTGTCGGCTTTGCGAACGGGGAAATCCCAAAAATACCGATGAATCTACCTTTACTGAAAGGTTGCGCTATTATGGGTGTATTCTGGGGACAGTTTTCAAAGGTGGAGGCCAAGCAAAGCTTTCAGAATATTGGCCAACTCGTGCAGTGGATCAAGGAAGGAAAAATACAGCAGCATATCAGTAAGCAATACTCATTAGCAGAAGCTCCGGATGCTTTACAGGCTTTGATTGACCGCAGGATGCTGGGTAAAGGAGTAGTTATAATTTAACTTTTTATCACTCACTGATAATCCGTTTGAATTCAAAATGGTTAATTTTTTTAATAAACTGCATATAACCACAATTGAATTGAGGTCTGATATTATTGATTTGGCAAATCAATTAGATAATGAGGAGCTTTTGGAGACTGTAAATGATTTTTTAAACCAAAAAAAATCTGAAAGCGATGGTAAGATTTGGCAAGAATTAAAGGATTCCCAAAAATTTGAAGTTATTCAATCCATTGATGAATTCATGAATTCGGAAAGTTTGAATTCAAAGGAAGAATTTCTTAAGTTTTTGAAATGGAAATTGTCTTTAGTAAAAGGGATATTGAAAACTTCCGGGAAATTGTAAAATATCTGGAACCCGAATTGAGGTAGAAATCAGTCACAAAATTTAAATTTTGTGTAAAAAGACTTTTTGAAAATTCTTGATCGATTTCCAGAAATTGGACCGATGGAGTTTTCCTAGAAAAATATCCTTAGAATTAGGATGAGCAAACAAGCTTGAATAATCTATCAGATTAGAAAAAGGGAATATATTAATGAGCGGGTTTTTCCAAGTTTGATAAAACCCAGATAAAAATTAAGGTCTACCATGTAATATGATAGACCTTAATTTAAAGAAATAAATCAGGCTACTGCCTTTACATTTACCTCGATGTTTCCTCTTGTTGCCTTGGAGTAAGGGCAAACTTCGTGGGCTGCATCTACTAATTTTTGAGCTTCTTCCAAGGATACAGCGTGAGGGATTTTTACCTCGATATCAACAGCTAGTCCGAATGAACCCGGACCATAATTTCCAAGATGTACTTTTGCTTTGATCTCGGAATCTCTCAAACTGGTTTTCCCAGCAACTGCTCCTAATGCTCCACCAAAACATGCCGCATATCCAGCTGCAAAAAATTGCTCTGGATTGGTCTTTCCACCTTCGCCACCAATTTCCTTTGGCATAGCTACTTCAAAATCTATCAGACCATCATCGGTTTTTACATGTCCTTTTCTCCCACCGGAACTAATAGCAACAGCAGTATAATCAATATTAAGTTTTTCCATTTTCTGAGTTTTTTAATGCTTTAAAATTATCTAACAAATTTACAAGACTTTGGGTTAGCAAACCCATATCCACACCAGCAAATCCCGGGTGTAGCGCATCAAACTTAGCTAAGCTGCCGCTGACTTTACTTTGGAGTGATTTGCCAGGATAGGTTAATTCTGCGGTGACAGTTCGCTCGTCCGCTTCGCCTCTCTGACGTTTTAAAAAATTCATTGCCTCTAATTTTTTGAGTAGCGGTGTTAAGGTTCCAGAGTCTAACGCCAGTCGTTGCCCGATTTCATTGACTCGCAAACCGTCTTCTTTCCATAGAACTGACAGTACCAAATATTGTGGATAAGTCAATCCAAATTCATTCAATCTACTTTGAATCAGTTGAATAATAATTCTTGAGCTTGAATATAGCTGAAGCGAGAGATTGTGTGTAGAATTCATGCTTTGTAATTTTAATTTTATACAATTTAATGACATAAAATTAAAAAAGGAACCAAAATTAGATATTGGTTCCTTTCAATCTCCTAATAACGAATAGTTAGAGGGAAAGTCCGTTTTCGTAGTTATAGTGCAAATAGGAGTTTGCCTCTTCATCTCCTATAAATACCTGAGCAATCGGATCCCACTTCAACGAACGGCCAAGTTCGTGTGCAATATTTCCAATCGTGCATACCGTACAAGTGCTATGGCCTACCTCCACAGGAGTAATTGGATCCTTTCGCATCAAAACCGAATCTATAAAATCCACATGATGGGCTGAGAATCCCAACTGTTCTTGTGTAAATTTCATTTCTGCTTCCTTGACGGAAGTATTATAATCTCCTCTTCCAACCGTGATCCAACCTTTTTCTCCAATAAATTTCACACCCTGGTTGGTAGATCCATCAAATGGTGATACGATCATCTCAATCCCATTGGCATAGCGAAATCTCATTGGCTCATCTGCTTGGTCTACGATCACTTCTACAGGACCATTTCTGTCCATTCCGATTCCCCACTGTGCAATGTCAAACATGTGTGCTCCCCAGTCCGTCATCAAACCACCGCCGGTCTTCTTGTACCATCTCCAAGCTCCCCATGCTTTCTCGTTTACATCAGGGTTGAGACTGATTGGAGGATTTAGATCGGTAAAAAATGGGACTTCGGGAATTGGTCCATTCCAAGCTTTCCAGTCCAATCCTGCGGGAACCGGCTGTGTTTCATAATCGATTTCTTTGGGAAATGGATTCGTACCTACATTTGCATAAACTGTTGAAATCTTTCCCAGATAGCCTTTTTGAACCATCCTCACAGCATGTTGGAAATTGGCTCCTCCACGCTGCATATTTCCCACGCCAAGGACAATTCCATTATCACGAACAGCTTTGACCAATTCCTGACCTTCTTTGATTGTAAATGTGAGCGGCTTCTCTAAGTAAATATCCTTTCCCGCTCTACATGCCTCAATGGCCATCAAGGCGTGCCAGTGATCAGGCGAAGAGATAACTACAGCATCTACCTTATCGCTTTTAAGAAGCTCTTTATAATCGGCATAAAGCTCAATTTCGTCTGATTTTTGACCACGCGCTTCATAAAGTTTACCTGTTCGGAGTTTAAATCGGTCGAGTTTTATTTCATAAACGTCAGCTGCGGCCGTGACTTCCACGTTAGGATTTTTCATAAAATTACCTAGCAATCCTACCGCTTGTCTACCTAGCCCTATGAATCCCAATCGGACTTTTAAACTGTCTCTGATAGGTGAAATGGCAGCGGATTCGCCGAAACTTAAATGTGGGATAGCTCCCAAGCCTGCTGTAGTGAGGAGCGAGGTGCTTAGAAACTTTCTTCGAGAAAAATACGATTTGCTCATGGTTTTAGATATTGAGATTATATATGGTTTTCTTGATCTTGGAGATATAAACTACTAATTTCCTAATCTATAGAAAAATAATTATACTGCCATCCAGTAGCGTGGTTTTTAAAGTGAAAATTGTTCAGGGAAACTCTTTTGTTAAATATATTCTTTTGATCATAGAACCTACTAACTATGACCATCCAACAACTCGAATACCTCATCGCTGTTGATAAATTTCGTCATTTCGGAAATGCTGCAGAAAGTTGCTTTGTGACCCAACCTACCCTTAGTGCTCAACTCAGCAAGTTAGAGCGTGGTTTGGGTGTAATTCTCTTTGATAGGAGTAAAATGCCTGTAATTCCCACAGAGATTGGGGTTCAGATTATTGCCCAGGCAAAGCGGGTGTTATCAGAGAGCAAAGGCATTTTTGAGCTTGTTGCTCAGCTTAAAGGTGATATTTCGGGTGTAGTCAAACTTGGAATTATTCCAACTTTAGCACCTTACCTACTTCATCTTTTTATTCGGAATTTTGTTGAAAAATACCCGAAAGTGAACTTGGTGGTCCAAGAAATGGTGACTGAAGAAGTGGTGAAAAAGCTTAAGAATGATGAATTAGACTTGGGAATTGTTGTTACTCCTTTGGATGAAACAGGAATATTGGAAAAGCCGATGTTTTACGAAAAATTTTATGCCTACCTCTCTCAAAATCATCCACTTTTGAGTGAGGAATTCTTTGATCCGGAAAAGGTGAAAAAAGAGGATTTTTGGGTGTTGCAGCAAGGGCATTGCTTTCGAAATCAGGTCCTCAATCTATGTGATCAATCGATGAGCGGCCCAAAAAACTTTCATTACGAAAGTGGTTCGCTCGAAGGGTTGAAGAATATGGTCAATCGCTATCAGGGAGTTACACTCTTGCCAGAACTAGCCACCCTAGAACTCTCCGCAGAGGAGAAAAGCCGACTTAGACCGTTTCAAGGTATTCCGCCCACACGAGAGGTAAGTATAATTCTAAGTCGTAGCTTTTTGAAGCAAAAATTGGTTGAACTGCTCTTTAATGAAATCAGTGCTGTAGTTCCTCAAGAGATGACCTCCAAAGCTCATGGAAAGATTGTTAGGTTTAAGTGATTACTGCGTTTTGGTCAAAATATAATGGTTCTCCAAGTCTCCGGTATTCATGTCTCCATTTATATCCAAATGCCAAATACGGTTTTCGCCTACCTTATACTGATTGGGCCCATCCGTTACATTTGAAAGTGTGATGGTTGATCCGGTTTCATTCCAAGTGAAAGATCCTTTTTTCTCCTCCTCCAGTGCGTCATTTCTCCCCAAGTAGTTGGTGAATAAAATATAGGTTAAATCAGTATTCAACGTCAAAATCGTTTCTATACCTTCACAATTTGCACAGGGTAACGTACCCTTGTAGACACCGTTCCAATCTAAGGCAATCATCGAATTATGCATATCTGTTTTTGCAATAGGCCCATCCGGAATTGTTTCAGTTGCTGATTGCTCAGTACTGTCAGTAGCTCTACCGCAAGAAAAAGAAATAAGGACAGCCGCAAATATTATTAGGATGACTTTTGGACTATTCATGGTTTAATGATTTTCTATTTAAAATGATACGGGCATACCAGATCTTGTACTTCCTATTGCAAATACCTCTACGACTGACAAGAATTCTTTTTTTAGATATTTGATTTTGAGGTAGTCTTTCTGAGCTTCCACCGTCTCGCCAAGTTTAAGGTTCACTTGCCATCGAAGCTCATGTGTATTTGATTGATATGGATTCTCGATTATGAGATCATCGAGTAATCTTAAAGCTTTTTTGAAATTCCCCTTTTCAATTAGCTTTTCCGCTTGTTTGACTTGTTCGTTTGGCAAGGCTTCATTCAGGAAGGTGTCGAATTTGAAAAACCAAAAAATACTTATGATCTCTAGGCTTTTCTTTTAGGAGCTCTGGAGACCATTTTGATTCCAAAATTCCTACCGCCATGAGCGCCTCATTTTTGAAAATCTCATTTGTGGATTCTATAATGAATAAGCTGTCAATGAATCCTGCCATGTTGATTTTGAGAGACAATAGGACAGATCCTTCTTTTCGGTCTTGCAGTGCTTTCGTGGGGTAGCGAACATTTTCAGAGAGCAGTTGATCAATTGATTTTATTTGCTCAATGGGCTTAAAAACACTTTCTCCTTGTCCAAAACTTAGATTGCAGTAGCCGAAAAAAGCGATGAAGTACAGGAACGCAGTTGAAAATTGTCGCATTTGATGATTCTTGAGAAAAACTTAAACTCAATATTGTAGAATTTAAGTTTCCTTCAAAGGGAATACTTATTCAAAATTCTTAGTCAATAAATATCGATTGGAGTATTCTCCTTCGATTCTATTGGCATTCTGATCTAAAATCCAGATACCACCATTTTCGTATAGAAATTTTGACGGACCGTCGGCGGCATTTTCCAAAGTGATAATATTGGATTGATCATCGTAGCTGTAGGTTCCGACTACCTGAATATCCGTGGTATTTTTCCCCAAATATTCGGTATTGAGGACAAAAGTGTCATCTCGCTTTAAAGAAAGAGCCGTCTTTATTCCTTCGCAATCGCCGCATGGCAGACTACCAGAGTAGGTTCCTGTCATTTTTCCTGGGCTCATTGTATCTATTGTTTCTGCTGCCGGACCATTAGCATCGGAGGACAGCTTCTGGATATGTGATTCTCCGTCTTCTCCGGTGGTGCTGCTTGAATGTTCTCCACAAGAAGTGAAAAAGAAAGCAAATAGTATCACGCGTAAAGTATATGATTTTCTCATCGGTAGTTTCGGTTGGTTTTTATAGTTAAAACCAAAATCTGATCCGAAACTTTTACAGTGTGATTTTTTGAGAATTCGATTAAGTTATTTGGTATTAACACAACTGAATCAGGACTAAAATCCCCTTCTAATTGTAAATTTGGATAGTTTTTGAAAAGGGAAAATGATGTCGATTGAATTTCCCCAAATAAAAAGGAAAAAAAATCTGATGGATTTTCTTCCCCAATGTGAGAAATACAAAATACAATTGGCTGCGATTTAATCTATGGATGACCGGCCTTTACTTTTTACTACATAGCCAACGACAACAATCTCAGTCAGCATTCTATTTTTAAAATAATCCGCGAGTAGCTGATCTTTTTTTGCAAGCACTTCGAAACCTAAAGATTCGTACAATTTGGCCCGTTGCTCATATAGTTTGTAGTCGTAGGGATTTGCTTCAAGTTTGCTATCAAATCGTTTTTGAGGATTCCGCATCAGCATCTCATGTTCTTCCAAGGGAATCATCTGTTGTATGGGTTTTGAACCTGTTTCATCTCTTGAAATTCTAAACTGAAAACTCATCAGATACGAACCTCCTTTTAATCGTTCTCCCAGAAATTCCGGTTTCCAGTTTTCACTTAATGCCGATACGGTGCATTTCACTTCCTCGGCGAGCAGCTGATCCCCAGAGATCACAGTGCTATTGAGCGGGAAACCTAAATCGTTGAATTTTGTCTGAATAATCACCGTGCCCTGTACGTCATTAGCTCTTGCCTCGGAAGGGTATTTCAAGTTTTTGGATAAAAATTTATTCATCCCGCTGGTCGGATTATCTTCTTCTTGGGCAGAGACTAGGGGAATGAATAGAAATCCAAAGAGCAAATAAGAGAGGAGCGCTTTCATAAGTGGTGATTTAAGTGAAATTATCAAAATGTAACGCTCTAGTTTGTAAAAGGTTATACACTTTTATTTTTTGAAAACGCCAAAATGCCAAAGAACACCAGAGGGATCATGGAGAAAAAATTCATCGCCCCAGTCTTTGTTTTGGATTTCGGAAAGCCGAACTCCCGGAAACTTATCTGGAAGGCCCAAAATCTTTATGGCTTCCAAATAAAGTTGCAGATCTTCTATTTCCAAAAATAGCATGGTGTTGTCAACCCAATCTTTGACGTAGGCATTTTGGAGATAAAAGGAGAGTTCTTCATTGACATTTACTACAGACATCTGCGAACCAAGGGGATCGACATCAAATCCCAATTCCTCATAGAAGCGGATACTTTCCTGGTAGTTTTTTGCTCCAATAAATGGTCGAATTGATTTTGCCGGATTCTTCATATGCCGAATTGTGTTAAGTGATGATCCAAATGCTTAAAGAAAAGATTATTCCACTCTCCAGCACTCATAGGTCCAAAGGAAAGAGACTCTTTCCCTTCGAAATGACTAGCTCCGAGATCTCTTGATTGCTCCAAATAGCTGATCAATCGGTTTCTTTCTTTCTCGAAATTTCGCCGATCCGAGATGATAAATGCTGGCGCGGTTCTGGAATTTTTGGGATATGGAGTTTCATTGACGACCCCGTTTTTCACAAAAGTCTTGAGCATAAAACGAATCAAGCCATTTGGTTTTGGGTAGTCAGCTGTAAACGCCATGTCATAAGCTACATTACTATGAGCCAACATCTGGTCTACGGTCATTTTGCCCCACAAAGCTGGAGTATCGGGGTTCAGCGCATTGATTCTGGCAATCAACTCGTGGGTAGCTTTTGGATCAAAAATGTTCTTCATAGATTGGGTTAATTTGATGTGAGTAAAAAGGTAAAAGGTATATCCTTAATTGCAACAACAGCCTTATTTTCTTTGCTTAAAGGTGCCTAAGACCCGCCATAGCGAGGCAGGCATGCCCGCGACAAGTAGACCGAAATGCACAACTATCAATTATCCTTCGCCAGATCTATTCTTGTGATAATTATCTACGGCTAGAAAAGCGGATAGTCCTTTTTTACATGAATTGTATTTTAGATAGTACCATCTACCGGTGTTAAAGCGGATAATGATTTCAATGGTAAAATATAAGCAGATCATTCCTCTTGAGCCTTCCTAAAAAACATATTGAAAAGGAATAAATTTTTTTGTTCGTAAAGTAGTTTATATCATAAACCTATTTATATTTGTTGCATAAAGAATAGTAAAAGTAAAAATCATGAAAAAAGAAATGAGTAGCAAAGAGTCTTTGGAGCTCATCACACAGATGATCAGCAGAGCAAAAGAAGAAGCCGCGGGCGATGGAAGTTTCCAATTGCTGCTTTGGGGATGGGTCGTTGCGCTTTGCAACTTTGGGCACTATATTTTGGAAAAAGTAGGATACGACACACCTCAGATTGTATGGTTACTAATTATTCCTGCTACCGGTGTCAGCATTTGGGATAGTATTCGCAAGCGAAACCGAGCCCGGGTAAAAACCCATTTAGACGATATGCTCGGTGGAATTTGGATTTCAGTTTTTGTGGGTATGTTGATCACGCTAAGTTTTATGTCTACGCTAAGTTTTCAGCAAAACCCGATCATCTTGATTCTTGCAGGCATCGGAGTGATCAGCACGGGAGTGTTAGTGCGTGTAAATGTGGTCCGCAACGGTGGAATACTTCTAATGGCAGCGGCAGTTGTTGCCTTTCTATTACCAGTCATCGACCAATATCTAGTAGCAGGAATTGCAATGATTTTTGGATATTTGGTGCCTGGCTATTACCTGAAAACAACCTATCGTGAGCGAGTTTAAACCTCTAGATCCCCTTTTACATTCCCAATTGCGCTTAGCTGTGATGTCCTTGCTGATCAGTGTGGAGGAAGCTGAGTTCACTTTCCTCAAAGAAAAGACCGAATCCACAGCGGGTAATCTCAGTGTCCAACTGGACAAACTGGAAAAGGCCGGCTATATCGGAATTGAGAAATCTTTTCGTGGAAAAAGGCCACTTACGACCTGCAAAATCCTTCCCGAAGGCTTAAAAGCATTTGAAGATTATGTAGAAACCCTCAAAAAGTATATCGAATAAGCTTAAAAAATTTTCTCAATTTAGTTTATAATATAAACCAGTTTACAATAATGAAAACAAACTCTAGATTACTCGTTCTACCCATGATGATCGCTTTGCTAGCTATGGGAATTCCGCAGGAATTAAAGCAAATGAACTACCTCGCGTACTTGAAATCTGATAAGATGGCTTGGAAGCAGAATGTGGCCTACGCAAATAAACTTTACCAGGACAACCCAACCCAGAAGTCCAAATTTGACCTAGCAATAACGGAATATGGACTGCTCAATGTGACAATGGTCGATCAGGACGAGACGCTTTTTGATGCTTATGTAGTCGATTGCGAGAGTCGATTGGAGGATTTGAGCAAAAGTAAAACCTATGGCTCCGAAGCAAAGGCGCTACTTTCAGGTTTGATGGGATATAAAATGGCGTATTCGCCGATGAAATCTATGCTTCTTGGACCGAAAAGTTCGAGACTGTTGGAAGAGGCTATGAAACAAAATCCCAATTCCCCCATTGTGCTCCGCCAATATGCTTCCAGTATGTATTACACACCCGCAATGTGGGGTGGAGACAAGGAGCTTGGACTAAAAGCATACTTGAAATCCACGGAAAAATTTGCCGGAACGGAGATGGAAAAAAGTTGGATGCATCTGGATAATCTGGCCTGGACAGGGATTCTTTATCAAGAATCAGGAAATAAAGAACTGGCGAAGCAAACTTGGGAAAGTGCACTTGCGATCGAGCCGGAGTTTTACTGGGTGTCGAAAAAGTTGCTTCCTTCCTTGAATTAAAGTTGATTGGAGGTTTCAAAATCGAAAAGGCAAGGGGTTTTCTCTTGCCTTTTTTTGAGCAAATGATTCATGCTCGGTTTGCACGGTGGGATAGCTGGGCATATTATTAGCACGATTCAGAATCCTTTAGACAAAAAGAAGATATTTTTACTTCTGATTCCATTTTTTTGCCCTTATTGGTTTTTTTCGCAGCAAGAGAATATGGAAGAAATCGAGGAAAATGAAAATAGTATAGGCTTTGTTATCAACCATGCTAGAATCGACCAAGGCAGACGAAAGATGGATTCTCTCCCTCGGAGGGGAAATAATTCCGGTGGGGAAAAAAGCTTCACCTTAACTCGATTGTGGATTGATTACGAAGTGGAAATTTGAAAAGGTTGGGAAGTATTAGGTGTACTCAGTCAGGATTTGCGCTGGTCTGCCTAAAATGTGACAGTAATGGGAATTGGACTTTTCAAAAAATTATAAAAAGAGAGCTAGTGTATTGCTAGCCTTCTTTTGATTTAGTCTAGAACCACTTTTTCGCGTTTCGGATATTTGACTTCGTATCCAAATTTCAATGCTTTCTGCTCGCCTGGCTTCAGGAGCACTTCCCATTCGATTAGGCCGGTTTGAGGATTGAGTGTTCCTCCGGAAAGTTCTTTTACCTCCACCTGAATGTCAGAATTTACCGAGATCGGTATTTGATCCGTTACTTTAATGCTGACTGGCTGCGATTAGGTATTTCGGATCACGATTTCAAATAGTCTGATTTCAGTGACATTCGAACCGATGAATCGTTTTTGGGAAAATTCCTCATTCTTTTTCCGCTCAATGACTATGCTACGATCTCTTCCCATCGAGATCTCGAGCGTATCCTGAAGGGAAGTGGCATCCAAAATAGATTTGCCCACAAAGCCATCTTCGAAGTACAAATTATTTTCGCCTTCCAATAAGCTGTATTTACTCCAGTCGCTGATCTGAGCAATCAGGAAGGCATCTTTTTCCAACTTAGGAATAACTGAATATTGATACACTGCAGGAATTTGATGGCCTTTCAGATAAATCAGCATTCGCTCCCCGTTGGTTTTGATCGTATAAAGCTCATCTACATCGATCTCTACTGTAGTTTGATTTTCTTGAAAAGTGGTTTGAATGATTTGGGCTTCTGGAGCTTGCGTGGAATTATCCCCTCTTATTGATACTCCTGCAAATCTTCTCTTTAAGGATCTTTTTTGTGAGTCCCCAAAGCCTTGCACAATCACCTCTGATAGCATATCACTATTTTCCGAAAGCTGCACATTGATGGATGAGGAGTTTATCGTTCGTTCCGCGCTATTCATTCCTATGAAAGAAAAGACCAATCGATTGCTTCGTGCAGGTACCGTGATTGAGTATCTTCCACCTTGATCTGTATTTGTACCAATGGTAGTCCCTTTCACGAGCACTGTAGCTCCGGGAATTCCGTCACCCTGCTCATCGATGACTCTTCCACTGACATTCCCAGAAATCGTAATGGCACTTTGCGGCTGTATTACCGTCAATCTCGCATAGTTCAACTCCCACTTATCCAAGTCCAGCGCCTTCCTGCCTTGATTTGGAGTTCCATTGGAGAATCGCAGCTATACCTTATTCCAATCCACACCAGTGTTTTGATTGACTTCAGCCTTATAGTTGATGCTCAAATGACTGTTGACATCCTTCACTCTAATATTATATTTGGGATACCAGCTGGCATTAGCTACCAGATAGTTCAAATCAAAACTACCGTTTCCGGCAGTTTGCGATTTAATTTTGATTCGTATTTCCGAAGTAGATTTGTTTTCTGAGGATTGTAAACTTGTCAATTGGTTACTGAGCAAATTCATTTTCAAATTTTCTTCCTGCATGTTGGCCTTAATTTGAAGCTCTTCCTTTTTTATAGTCGTTAATTCGGCATCATAGAAATCCAATGCTTGTTTCAATGCCGCGGTGGAAGTAGCAGTTTGACTTCCACCAAGATTTTTATTAACATTAAGTAGTGATATTTTTTCGCCTAAAATCTCCAGCCTGCTCATTTCGCGCCTTTGGTTTCGTTGGATCTCATTTATTTCAGCTTCCAGTTTTTTGACGCTCTAAGCGGTATTCTTTTCGGAGAGAAAATCCAGTAGACGGTTTACAGATTGAATTATAAAATTACCCTGACCTTTGACCTGAATGCTTTTTTCATCGAGATAGGGCGAAAGACCTTTGATCACCACCACTGATTATCCAACTGGAAAATTGCCGACGGCAGATTCAAAAATCTGTGCTCCGCTCAGGAATACGGTGACAGATTTGATCTCAGACTTAAAGGGACTTTCCTTGACTTCTTGTGATTTTGCCAAAATGGGAAGACAGATTAAGAATACCAGTAAGGATAATTTTTTCATGGTTCAATGTGAGAATTTGACAAAAAGATACGTCCAATTTAATTTTTCAGAGAAGAAATTAGCTAGAATTAATTTTCAGTCCAAAATTTATTTGAAAGCTTTGCCGCATTTCTTTCCCTTTGACTGGGATTACTAACTTTGCGCTTTCAATTACCAATTATCCATGACACTCTTCCAAGCGATCATCATAGCCATCATTGAAGGCTTAACCGAATTTTTACCGATTTCATCTACTGGTCACATGATATTGGCCTCGGCGGCGATGAATATTCACGAGGACGAATTTGTCAAAACCTTCGAGATTGGAATCCAGCTAGGAGCGATCATGGCTATTGCGCTGATGTATATCAATCGGTTTTTTCGAAGCTTTACGATTTATTTCAAATTACTGGCGGCATTTATTCCCACGGCGATTGTCGGGCTTCTCGCCTATGAGTATATCAAGGCTTATCTTTTTAATCCTATCGTGGTGTCTGTTTCTCTGATTTTGGGTGGAATTGTCCTGATTTTCATTGATAAGAAAGTGGTCAATTCGGAAACGGATCTGGCTGAAGTGGAGGATATCTCTTATAAAAACGCTTTTTTGATCGGCCTTTTCCAATGTCTGTCGATGGTGCCGGGCACTTCACGTGCTGCCGCTACGATCATCGGAGGTGTATTCAATGGTCTGGATAAAAAGCAGGCTATGGAATTTTCATTCCTTTTGGCAGTCCCAACGATGATAGCGGCAACAGGATATGATTTGTGGAAGAGTGATTTGACGATGACCAATGAGCAAATTTCATTTATGGGAATCGGTCTGGTAGTCGCTTTTATCACTGCTTGGATTGCCGTTAAGCTATTTTTGAAATATGTCTCCAATCATGGATTTATGGCATTCGGCTACTATCGGATTGCCCTTGGGATTCTGTTTTTGATATTTATGTGGGGTACTGATTTGGAATAATTCCTCTAGGATTATTTAGCCATGCAAAATAATTCTTCCGAGTGTAAAATGGATTTTACATAAATAATTCATTTTGTTAAATTCATTTTATATGTATCCTCATACGTATACGTCACGATCTAAAACAAAATCTTGATTGGAATCAAATCAAATTTCCCCTTTTTCAAAGGGGGCTGGTGGGATTTATTATATTAAATCAGCAATAAATTTTGATACGTGCAACAAAACGGATTCACATATTCCATTTTACAGATGGAAGTCGTTCTTTTAAATTTTCAGAATAAAATCCAGAGCACCTCACTTGTGTTTCAACGCTTCCTCCTCGAAAAGATTTAATGGAATGAACGCTTGATAGCTATTACAGACAAAGGAGGTGTTGGTAAAACAATCATTTTGCTAAATGAGGCAAAAAAATATTTGCCTGGAGATGGTACCGTACTGTTTGTTTCTTTGGATGACCATTACTTTTCAGATCATTCGCTTTTGGACTTAGCAGTTAAATTCACACTCGGAGGAGGCAGAAAGCTACTGTTAGATAAAATTCATAAGTACCCCAATTGGTCCCCGTGAGTTAAACCTTATTTATGATGACTAACTTGGGCTTCAAGTTGTACTTACTTCATCATCGATTCTTGAAATCTACAGGGGAGACTCAGACTTAAGTGTAGGGGCTGTAAGTTATCTTTTGCCCGAGCTTTCGCTTCGAGAATTCATCGAACGGGAGGTGGGGACTGTGCTGCCAGTTGTTTCGCTAGATTAAGTTCTGAAGGATCACCTTTCAATTAGTCATCAGATTCTCGAACAGATTAAACCTATTCCGATTTTTCAAAATTATCTTAAATGGGGGGCATATCCATTCTTTAAGGAAGGGAAAGAAAATTACCTTGGAAAGCTGCAAAAACCGTCCAGTTAACTCTAGAAATTGACTTGAAAGCGCTGGAAAACACGGATTATGTAATGCTTTTCAAGTTCAAAAAATTAATAAGATTGATCGCTACTTCGTTCCCTTTCACTTCAAATGTACCCGAGCTTATTCAGAAAACCGGAATCTCGAGACCTAGTTTACTGAGAGCATTTGATTTGTCAGAAAGAACTCGAATTCTCCAAAGCCTTCATAAACCAAATTCGGGAATTGGAGCTTTGACAAAACCAGAAAAACTATACCTCAGCAATACTAATCTTGCCTATGCGCTGTGTGAGGAAAATGTGAATGTAGGTAGTCTTAGAGAAACCTTTTTTGTAAATCAGCTGAGGGTAAGCTCCCAGATAAACCCTGCTCCAAAAAGTGATTTTTTAATTGACGAAAATTTTACGTTTGAAACTGGGGGGAAAAATAAAGGTGGAATTAAGATTCAAGGAATCCCATCTTCATTCATTGTAAAAGATGATATTGAATATGGGGTTGGTACTATCATTCCACTGTGGCTATTTGGGTTTTTATATTGATTAATCCTGTTTCAGTAATGAGCTGATGAATGTTATCCAAGAGATTAAATCATCCCAAAAATCTTACTGTTTCTTAAAAATGGCATAATTATAGGAGCATCAAATCTTCGACTGCTATAGATGGTTTTTTAGTAGATCTGGTTTTGAAATATCAATTTGTCTATAATCAAGAAAACATGAAAAAAATACTATTCACAACTCTGTTTGCAGTGATTTTTATTGCTGCCAACGCTCAGACCATTAAGCCAGGTGTAGGGCTTAATTTTGCAAACGTCTCTAATGTGGAAGACCTAACAGCCGATGGAAATACAGGTTGGCAGGTCGGCGCTAGTATCGCTTTCGGGAATAAATTCTACTTCGAGCCTGGGATTTTCTTTCAATCAAAATCTGCCGATTTTGAATCCGACAACGTCAACGATTTTGATGATGTTAAAGCGCAATTCAGTGGATTCAGAGTTCCTGTGGCGGTTGGTTTGAATTTACTTGGAAACGATGATTCGACAGTTGCACTTCGAGTTTTCGGCGGAGGATCAGGTTATTTTATCACCGATACCTCAGAGAATCTGCGGGATATTGATATCAATAATACACAATGGGGAGTTTTTGCAGGAGCCGGTTTGGACTTTTGGATTTTGTTTTTGGATGTGAGTTACGAATGGTCAGTGACGGATCTAGAAGATAATATCAGCCAAGTCAATCTGGGAAAAACCAATGGGCTATTTGCTACCGCAGGATTGAGAATCAACTTGAGCAAGTAACCTAGCTGAAGTATCAATAGTACTATTCATTTCCAATCCGCCTGATGCATTTTAGGCAGATTTTTCTTGATATGGGGAAAAAAGGAGATTCCATTTATGTATAATTGAAAATTCATATACAGTTCCATCTTTTAAGCTTTTTAGACTTATGCCTTAAGGAAATAGTGGAGAATACTCGACTCAAAGAAGCAGATCGAATCTCGTGATTATTTCCCCAACGGCTATCCCGGTGACCCCAATTTAATTTGACTTATCGGCTGACTTTAATCAGAAACTGTAAAAAAGAAGCCTCTTATTTTAACTCAAATAAGGGGCTTCTCGGCTACTAATTCTACTTTGTGGTATCTAGTGAATTCTTATTCTTCACATACTTTTCCAGCCAAGTATCCATTTCCCAGAGGGTATGAAGGATAGACTCTTGAGCGGCGTAACCATGACTCTCGTTTGGTAAAAACACTAATCGTGCAGTTGCACCATGCCCTTTAAGGGCGTTGTAATATCGCTCAGACTGGATTGGGAACGTTCCAGAGTTGTTATCGGCTTCTCCATGAATCATCAGGATCGGAGTTTTCACTTTGTGTGCAAAAGAGAAAGGCGACATATTGAAGTATACCTCGGGTGCTTCCCAATAGGTACGTTGCTCATACTGAAAGCCAAACGGGGTCAAGGTTCTATTATAAGCGCCGCTTCGTGCAATTCCCGCTGCGAATAAGTCCGTGTGAGAAAGCAAATTAGCAGTCATAAATGCGCCATAGGAATGTCCCCCCACGGCTATTCGCATGCGATCTCCAATTCCCATATCGACTATTTTATCGATAGCAGCCTCAGCATTCCACACCAATTGCTCGACAAAGTAATCATTTGGCTCTTTGTCACCTTCGCCAACAATTGGCATCTCAGTCTGATCCATGATCGCATACCCGCGATTGACCCAATAGATCGGCGAACCCCAGCTTACGCGTGTGAATGCATATTTTGAACCTCGCACCTGAGAAGCGATTTCCTTGGATTTGTATTCTCTAGGATACGCCCACATCAGAACTGGGAGCGTGCCGTCCTGTGCAGGATCATAGCCGGCCGGAGTATATACCACCGCAGATAAATTCAAACCATCAGCTCTGGTATAAGTCACCTGCTCCTTTTGTATGCCTTTTAAGGATTCGTACGGATGCTCAAAATCAGTGACTGGCATTGGAGCTACTCGCTTTTTTGTATTCACGAGCCAATAGTTCGGCTGAATATCTGTACTCTCTTTCAATGTGATAAATTCCGAGCCAGAATCATCCAGAACTTTTACTACTCGCTCGTAATAGGGAGCTTCAGATCTCCACAGGATTGTTTGAGTCTTAGTCTTAGTGTTAAATGTGGATAGGAAAGGCATATTTCCATCAGGAGAACCGCCTTGACTAGTCATGAACACCAGATCGCCGTTTCGCATCAATACATTTTTTCCATATTCATTCTCCACGAAAAGCGGATCTCCTGGATCATTGTAGATGTCATCTGAAGATCGCTCAATGATCATCCTGCTAGCCTGGGCTGGATTGGAAGGATTGATGACAGATCTGATTTCTTTTCGGCTAGCCGACCAGCGCTCGTTCATTATTGCAAAGTTGTCATCAGACCATGCTATTCCTCCAAAACGATACGGTGTAGTTGCTAATTTTTTCTTTTCGCCAGCGAAAGGTGCATCTAAAGTATAAACGATCTCTCGTTCTTTGACCTCATTTCTCGGATCACCACCGTCTTGGGCCTCCACCCAATATAGCATGGCACCTTTGTCGGCTCTCCAGCTAATGTTTCTTGGGCCGGTGACAGTCGCGTCAAAGCCAGTAGGTCGATTTTCATCCAATGGAATCTGAGCTAGTGTTTTCAGCTTTTTACCGCTCTGATCCCAAATCTCCACGTCGTATGGAAATCTGGATGCTGGCACTAAATATGAAAAAGGCTTTTTGATCAGATCCACCATTAGGTAAGAACCGTCTGGAGAGATATCCATGGACTTGATCATGGCAGCTGCACCAATTGGTTTCTTACTTCCTGCCAGATCTACCAGCATGATTTGCGAGTCCATAAAATAGGTGAAAAGTTTTTCATCGTACGGATTGCTCAACAGATCCTGATAGGTTCGATTTGGAGATGCTTCTCCCGTAGATTCTTGTATGATCGGACCTGCCGGGGCAGCTGGTTTTTGAGGTATGCCGCCACGGTTTGGATTGACAGCTTTGATGAGAATTTCATTTGCAGGAGTCCATACTATGGCATTACCTGAAATTTCATTTAATATAGGGTCAGTTAGTTTTCTTGCTTCGAAAGTAGTTAGATCCACCACCCACAAGCTTATTCCATTTGCTTCGGTTTGGGTGAAAGCCAGAAATTTCTCGTCCTTGGAAAGCGAAAATCCACCCATGCTTGGGTTGCTTGGTAATTCTTTAACCTGGATTTCCTCACCACTTTTTGTCATTTTTATTTTGACATTTTCTACTCCTCTTCCTCTGCTGGGACCAGAAGTCGCAGGATTGATCCGAATACCTGCAATTCGAAGCTCGGGCTGCGAAAGTTCTTCAATACTCGGATTGTCTGCTCGCTCTAGTAGCATCATCCAATCTCCATTTTTGCTAAAGCTGACCGAAGGTGTGTTTGGCGCATTTACCAAGTCGGTAATTGCTTTTGGTGGGGTTTGGTAACTGGTCTGGGCTATTCCGGGGAAATTGAAAAAGCCAAACAGTATAATGGCGGGTAATACTATTCGATAAATTGGTCTCATTTTAGATTGATTTATTTCAAAAGAAATATAAAGCTGATAAAACAGAAAGTAGACTAAACTTCACCAATGGTCTGATTAAGTTATGAATGCGAAAGAAACAGCGATAAAGTCTCACTCAAAACCTCATACAATTCGATACCTACAGATTAAATTCTCTTGGGGTTTAAGGATGTCGGGTGCATTTCAAAATATTTTTGAAAATAGACCTACAAAGTTTCTAATTTGAAGCATTTGGATTTATTGAGAACCAGAATAATTCTGTACATTGAAAAATTATTCGCATGATAACGATTTCCCAAACAAAAATAAGATACCACTGCATCCAGAGTTTATGGGTCCAGTCATTATTAAAACTTAACAAGTGTATTGCGGGTTATTCACTAAATCACAAATCTGAAATGTAGAAATTCTTGTTTTGGGTTTCGCTGTAAAATTTGATGCAATGCAAACAAGTGTGAGCTTGTGAAAAATTAAGGAGTCATTTGCGATTATAACACTGTCAAAAAAATGGAGATTTACGGAAAAATATTATTGATTGCCATGCCAGCCTTTTTGGTTTTGGTTCTGTTGGAGAAATGGTACGGCTGGTACATAAAAAATGACACCGTCCCTACGAATGATATGCTATCCAGCTTGAGTTCCGGAATTACGAATGTGACAAAAGATGTCTTAGGCCTTAGCCTTGCAATTATTTCCTATGGCTGGCTGGTGGATCATGTGGCACTGACTACTGTTAATGCCAGTTGGCTCACTATCTTGATTGCTTTCATTGCCTTAGACTTTTCCGGCTACTGGATACACCGTATAAATCACGAATACAACATCTTCTGGAATAATCATATCATCCACCACAGTAGCGAGGAATTCAATCTAGCTTGTGCCCTCCGTCAAAGTATTTCTTCTTTTGTACGCATTTTTACTGTTTTTCTTTTGCCCGCGGCTTTCCTAGGAGTGCCCACGGAAGTCATTGCAGTTGTTGGCCCTATCCATCTTTTTGCACAGTTTTGGTATCATACTCAACATATCAAACAAATGGGTTTCCTTGAGTATATTATTGTCACTCCTGCCCACCATCGGGTTCATCATGCAATAAATCCTATCTATCTGGATAAGAACTATGGCCAAATTTTCATTTTCTGGGACAAGCTGTTTGGAACTTATCAAAAGGAATTGCAGGATGTACCGGCGGTGTATGGTGTCACACGACCTGTACGAACCTGGAATCCCATCAAAATCAATTTTATGCATCTTTGGCTCTTGATCCAAGATGCTTGGAGAGCTTCCAAATGGGAGGATAAGTTAAAAATATGGTTTATGCCTCTGGGATGGCGGCCAGCAGATGTGGAGGCGAAATACCCTGTGGAGTATATTGAGGATGTATATCATTTTGAGAAATACAATCCTAAACTCTCTTCCAACTTGCTTCGCTGGAGTATTTTCCAGTTTTTAATGTTAGTTTTTTATGTGTTTTACATGTTTGGAAACATAGCATCAATTGGGTCTCCAGGCATATTTATTTACGGCGTTTTTATTTTTTTGACAGTTTATGCTTATACCGAATTGATGGATAAGAATCCAAAAGCTTGGATTTGGGAAGGCTTGAAGAGTATTGCCGGAATAGCTATCATTTTCAGTACTGGCGATTGGTTTGGTCTGAATGACTCAATTCTTTTTGGCTCATTTATAGTCCTGACTATTCTTGGACTTTCACCTATGATTGTTTTTTGGTTTTGCAAAATAGAGATACTTTCCGTTGGAGTGGAGAAAGAGTTGGCAAGGGTTACTTAAGCCAGAGATGTAAGAGTAAAAGCTTTTAAGCACCTATTTTAAGTAGTGTAATTGGAATTTGATAGGGGTGAATTAGTAATTATGCGTTTTATTTATATCATTTAATAGCTGTAGAATCTCGGCTTTTATATTGCTCGTTATGATCAACCGCAATGATGCCAGTAAGCTAGTTTCCCTTATTTTTCTAAAAAAACGCCTCATGATAGACTATGTCTTCTCGGATTTACTAAAACAGGATTGAGGCAATGGATTTTATCAGATCCCAGCCTGATCCCAGATAAATAGAACGTGGTTAGTTTTATCGTTGCGCGGATCTCAGCGAGATCGTACTATTAGAGCTATAAGTGCATCCCACAACTATAAATATTGATAAGCTAATCCTAATCCCGCTCCGGGGTCGTGACGTCTATCTATATTTCATCTTTTCTAGTAGAATGTGTTGAGGTTCTAATTCACTTCTCCATATCTCGCGACTTATTAGTCAGTAATGCTACAAGAATGGCAAACCACTTTTATCCTTTACTGACGCAAATATTTTTTTTGCACCTCGCTTCCTGACTTTGCCGATATGCGCTCGGTCCGTATGGAACAGCTGTTCAATGAGCAGTGAAAAGTGGTTAAAAACCTAAAAATGGAACGTCATTGCCAAAAAACATGAATAGAAGAAATGCATAAAAAAAGCCTTGATTGAAAATTAACCAAGACTTTTCTCTAGCTCATTCTAGCGATTATTTTCCAGGTTCTCCTATAGAGATCATCGCACATCTGAAACCAATATCATTGGTAGCCGAATCTTGATGCATAAATCTTCTGGTTCCCGGAGCTAGCCAATAGGTAACGTCTCTCCATGACCCACCTTTGTAAACCCGAAGTTCATCTGTAAGCATAGAAGTCTCATAAGTATCTTCCTCATCGTATACTCCGCTATTCCTTACAGGATTAAGGTCATCAAAATCTTGAAATGAAAGTGGTCGGTAAATATCCTGAACCCACTCATTCATGTTTCCTGCCATGTGATATAGTCCAAAATCGTTTGGTGCCATATCATACACATTAGTAGGAATGATTTCACCGTCATTTCGCTGATTTCCTGCAATTCCACCGTAATCACCACGTCCTCTTTTGAAGTTGGCGAGCAAGTCACCTTGCTTCCCTTTACGTTTTACATTGTATGGGTTTCTGACTCCTCTTCCATCCCATGGATAGATTCTGCCATTCTCTTGGTTTTCGTCTAAGTACTGCGTACCAATCATTGCTTTGGCGGCATATTCCCATTCTGCCTCTGTAGGCAGCCGGTAATCCGCAAGGGCTACTCCACGCTCAATAAGTTGGGATTTAGTAAATGTCGAATCGATTTCTCGCTCTTTTCTTACGATTTCCTGTACAAAATCAGTTCTCCACTTTGCATAAATTTTGGCTTGGCTCCAGGAAACTCCTGCAACTGGATAGAAGTTGAATCCCGGAAATCTGAAATAGTAAGACTGGTACATGTCATTGAATGACATAGCACCTTTCCATACGTTTTCAGCAGGTTCTAATTTCAATAATGAGTCTGTGCTTACTTTCTTTTTCATATCAAAAAGAAACTCACGGTAATCATTGTTGGTGATTTCTGTTTCATCCAAATAGAAATTGGAAACCGTCACGGTTCGCTCTTGATTATCACGGAAAGCCATAACATCTTCCTCTTGAGAACCCAAAACTGCTCGACCTCCTTGAATGAACTTCAAGTTTGGCCCTGGAACTTGTTCCGCATCTCTGGATACAAAAAAGTTGGTGGAGTCATTTTCCTCAAAACTAAATTCTTGCCCGGTGGTGGCGCTCTTTTTTCCAGGTTTACTGGCAGTCCTTCTGCCATAACCTGGAGTTTTATTACATGAGGTTAAAATAGAGCTTCCTATAATTGCAAAAGCTGCTATCCACATTCCCCAAGATTTGTTACTCAGACGCATATGTATAATCGTTTAGGTCTAATTATCGGCCCAATATAAATCCAATGTTGAGCACTTCCAATGATTTCTGATGATGAGATGAGGTTAATAAACACATGAAAACTGCTCAAACCTCATTTATCAGCAGATTATTTCTACAAAACTGCAATATTTATGCCAGTAAAAGCTTCAATTTTTTCAAGAATCTTGCATTTCTTTCAACTTTAATTGGGCTTTAGAAATGCTCGAAACACCCTCTAAGATAAGAATCAAACGATTCTTGTACTCCTTTATTTTACATTTCTTGGTATTGAATTGCACAAAGCGCATGATTTTCTGAAAGGTATCAGAAGAATAAAAGTCATTTCGACTGGATGGGAGCAAATAACATTTCATCTGATTCCCTTTAAGAGTCAACTTCTCCATTCCGAGTTTTTCAGCCTTCCATCGCAATCTTACCGTCTCCATCAAATCCTCCACAGAATCAGGTAATGGTCCAAAACGATCCAAAAGCATCTTGGCAAATTTGGAAAGCTCTTCCTCGTTTTTAATCCCATCAAGTTTAGAATAAAGACCCAATCGCTCACTGATATTTCCGACATATTCTTCCGGAATCAGCAATTCCAGATCAGTCTCAATAGTACAGTCTTGCACTAGCACTTTTACTTTCTCCGCCAGATCTACTTCGAATAGCGCTGCAAATTCATTTTCCTTCAGTTCCTGAACTGCCTCATCCAAAATCTTATGATACATCTCAAAGCCTAGATCGGAGATAAATCCAGTCTGCTCGGCTCCCAGTAGATTCCCCGCACCACGAATATCCAGATCTTTCATCGCTACTTTGAAACCATCTCCCAAGTCGGAAAATTCCTCCAAGGTTTGTAATCTCTTTCGAGCTTCAGCGGTCAATCCTGACATTGGACTGGTCAACAAGTAGCAAAATGCTTTTTTATTACTTCTACCTACTCGACCTCGCATCTGATGTAGATCGCTCAATCCAAACATATGTGCGCGATTGATCAAGATCGTATTCGCATTGGGGATATCAAGTCCGGATTCTATAATGTTGGTGGATACCAAGACATCGTATTCATGGTTGATGAAATCGACCATGATTTTTTCCAGCTTTTTCCCATCCATCTGACCATGCGCACCAGCCACTCTAGCGTCCGGTACCAACTTCATGATCAAATTGGCAATGGAATCAATTTCACCTACTCGATTGTGGACAAAAAACACCTGACCGCCGCGTCGTAATTCATAGGCAATTGCATCTCGAATCACTACCTCCTGGAAAGTCTGTACCTCAGTGGTCACAGGCTGCCGATTGGGTGGTGGAGTCGCAATCACCGATAGATCCCGAGCTCCCATCAAGGAGAAGTGCAGCGTTCTCGGGATTGGAGTAGCTGTCAGAGTTAACACGTCCACATTGACCCGCAGATTTTTAAGCTGATCCTTCACTTTTACCCCAAATTTCTGCTCCTCATCAATCACCAATAGACCTAAATCTCTGAATACAATATCCTTATTTACGATTTTGTGCGTGCCGATTAAGATGTCAATCTCTCCGGTTTTCACCTGAGCTATGATCTCTTTAATCTCTTTGGCTGTCCGAAATCGATTGATGTAATCCACTTTAAGTGGGAGGTTTTCGAGTCTTTCTTTGAAGGTATGATAGTGCTGCATTGCCAATATGGTGGTAGGCACCAAGACTGCGACTTGTTTCCGATCATTGACTGCCTTAAAAGCCGCTCGTATGGCTACTTCTGTTTTCCCAAAACCCACATCACCACAGACTAGTCGATCCATAGGATAGGATTTTTCCATATCAGTTTTCACATCTTGTGTAGCAATGGCTTGATCGGGCGTGTCCTCATAGATAAAGGAAGATTCTAACTCGATCTGAAGCACTGAATCGGGTGAAAAAGCAAATCCTGGGGCTGACCTTCGCTTAGCATAGAGTGCAATCAGGTCTTTGGCAATATCCTTAACCTGCTTTTTTGCTTTAGTCTTTTTATTTTCCCACTCTGGCGAACCCAGCTTGGACATTGACGGAGCGGTACCTTCCTGCCCAGAGTATTTTGAGATCTTGTGAAGCGAATGAATATTCACATACAGCAAGTCATCATCCCTAAAAACCAATCGGACCGCTTCCTGCATTTTGCCGGAGACATCCACTTTTTCCAGTCCTGCAAATCGCCCCACTCCATAATCCACATGTACAATGTAATCTCCGGGATGAAGTGCTTTCAGTTCTTTGATGGTAAGCGCTTTGGATTTACTGGCTTTGGCGCGTGACTTGTACCGGTGAAAACGCTCAAAAAGCTGGTGATCTGTGAAGCAGGCGATCTTCAATTGACGATCTTCAAATCCCTCTCGTAGTCCAAGCAGCATACTTTGTGACTGAAGCGTAGGATCTAATTCTCTGAAGATCCCCAGCAGGCGATCGATCTGTTTTTCGTTTTCGGCGGTAATGATATTGGCATAACCCTTCTTTTCATTTTCTGCCAGATGATTGACCAGCAGACCGAAGTTTTTATTAAAAGAGGGCTGTGGCTGACTTTCCCAGGTACTTTGCTTTGCATCGGGTAGATAAAATTGGCGACCAAACTCGATTTTCGAAAATGGCTTAGCTTCCTGACCGAAATCTGTTCCATTTTCAAATAAATCAGCTGGCCGGAGTACTAAATTATCATTCTTGGTTTTTTGGACAATTTGGTCAAATTCTTGGCTTGCCTTGTGATAGCACTCGTCCATCACATCTTTGGTAAGCTGGAAATCCTTGATCCAGATTTTGGTTTGTACTGGTAGAAAAGCTAAAAATGATTGTCTTACCTCTTGTAGTAATTTGGTTTGAATATTTGGAATCAGCGAAAGTTGATCTACCGTGGCTATGGAAAGCTGACTCTCGGGATCAAATGTCCGAATACTCTCGATCTCCTTTCCAAATAGCTCCAGACGATATGGATTCTCATTGGAAAATGAAAAAACATCCAAAATCCCACCTCGAATCGCAAACTGACCGGGTTCGTAGACAAAGTCAGTTCGCTCAAAATCGTAGCTATTCAGAAGCTCTGCCACAAACTCCATGTCTACCCGCTCGCCGACTTTGGCAATAAATGTATTCTCCCGAAGCGAGCGCTTGTTGATCACCCGCTCGTAAAGTGCCTCTGGATAGGTGATGATGATCCGTGATTTGGTACGATCCTCAAGGATAAGATTAAGGATTTCTGCACGAATAAGAACATTGGCATTGTCGACCTCTTCGTAATTATATGCTTTTTTGAAACTGGAGGGAAAAACCATGTGCTCCTCTGTTTGGAGCAGGTGCTGCAGATCCGAATTCAGGTAAGCCGCTTCTTCCTTGTCCTGAGCGATTAGTAAATGAAAACCACCCTTAATTTGATATATGGAACTGAAAATTACCATATCTAGACTTCCGGAAAGTCCTTTCAGTTGGTAATTGATTGTGCCATCTTGCATAATATCATGTGCGATGGTCTGTAATATGGGGTCGGAGTGGTAGAGAGAAAGAAAAGCCTGGCGATCCAAGGAATTGTATTTTTGAGAAGAAATCGAATCGCAAAGTTAGTGGATTCTGAGTTCTTAGATTTTGAATGAATGTAGAATTATAATTTTCTGAACCTATGGCCTTTTAAAATGTTTGTCAAAATATGACTGATTCTAGTTCGCAGCTTACTTGGTTTCAACGATTGGAGCAGATGCATCCTTATGAAACCCTACTTTATCTAGGAATGATCGGAAGTGGATTGATCTTTCTTTTCCTCGGTGGAGCTTTTGCTTTTTCAGGCTTGAACCAGCTCGAAGGATACAATCAGCATGTTCCGCTTGCATTTTCAATTTCGACGATCTTGTTGATTTTGAGTGGCTATACAGCGACTAAGATGCGGTTTTATTTCATAGAGGAGCGGACGGATAAGTTGATAGGGGCATTGCGAAACACACTGCGGCTAGGAATAATTTTCACCGCACTTCAACTGGTTGGATGGTATGAATTGGATGCCATGGGCATTGATTTTACCGGTATTCCAAGCGGGAGCTTCCTATATTTGCTTACAGGGATTCACATTTTCCATTTAATTGGTGCGATGATCTTTGCATTAATTTTGCTGGTACAGATGGAAAAAAAGCAGAAGGATCAAATTCAGCATTTGATTCTTTTGACAAATCCTTTTGAAAAAATGAGGATTCGTCTTTTTACTGTTTACTGGCATTTTATGGATTTAATTTGGTTAATTCTTTTTGTGCTGTTTATTTTAAGTTTTTGACCTATTCCGTTTATGAAAATTACGATAGAGACACACGTCGAGCAGGGATATCTTGAAGTAAAAAAAGGATTTGACGAGACGCTGTTCACTAAACTTAGTCCGCCCTTTCCACCGGTTAAACTGATTCGGTTTGATGGCTCGACCACAGGGGATCTAATTATTCTGGAGTTGAACCTCATTTTTTTCAAACAAAATTGGACGAGTGAAATAATAGAAGATCGTACAGATGAAAAAGAATTTTACTTTGTTGACAAGGGAGTGGAGCTGCCGTTTTTCTTGAAAAAATGGACTCATCGACATCGAATCATCAAGGATGGCGAAAATGCAATCATCCGAGACGAAATTGAATATAAAGCACCTTTTTTGATATTAACTTGGTTGCTTTACCCAGTGATGTTGCTGCAATTTGCCTACAGAAAACCAATCTATAAGCGGATTTTTGCCTAGCAGGGTTGGAGATTTTCGCAGTTGTCAATTTTGCAATCTCCGTATAACACCAGTGAATGACTCTGAATAGCTGAGCGGAATGAAAGACCGATGGCTTCTTTGATCTCATTGATTTTGGGATCGGAAAATTCCCGGATCTTCCGGCATTGATTGCAGACATGATGATCGTGATGCTTATAAGTAAGCGCTTGCTCGTAGAGAGCCACTTTATCTTTAAATTGATGTTTCACGGCTAGACCACTTTCCACCAAGAGATCCAACGTATTGTAGATGGTGGCGCGACTGATGGTGTAGCCCTTGTTCCGCATGCTGAGAAATAGTCCTTCCACATCCATATGCTCATCTTCCGGCAAGGAATACAACTCATCTATGACTGAGAATCGCTCGGGTGTCTTTCGGCTACCTTGCTTTAACAGAAAGTTTTCAAAAATCTTTTTTGCCTTTTCTATAAGCGCCTGATCAGCCATATTTATTGGAAATTAAATATTAAAGATCGGAGATTCTTTATTTTTTGGCAAACTCTCAGTCCATTCTACCGTAATTTGGGTTGAGTCTAAATAGTGAGATGAGCCTTATCTTTCGGTTATATCTGTGGCATTTATCTTGGATTTGGGGTTAGATTCTAAGGATTAAACTCAAAGGCATTAACTTTTATCAAATTAATTCCCATCGATTGCAAATGTACAAAAGGTTCGCCCTTACCTTCTTCTTCCTGTTTAGTCTATTGACTGTCAGCGACGCCCAAGTCCCGGGATTTTTTCTGAAAGAGGAAAAGCGAAAAGCTACTATTTCATTTTATTCTTCCAACAGCCTTATCATTATACCAGTCTCAATCAATGGAAATCCTCCATTGAATTTTATGATTGATACCGGTGTCCGCGCTAATATTTTATTCAGCAAATCTCTGGGCGATGAGCTAGGTCTCAAATATACCAGAAGACTCAATCTGGTGGGTGCAGACGGTACGACTACACTCTCGGCTTCCGTCTCGCCGATCAACGAGCTGGACTTGGGGCCAATTTTAGGCATTTTTCAAAATTTGTTGGTTTTGGAAGAAGATTTTCTCGAGTTAGAATCAGTCATCGGAATACCGGTCTATGGAATTCTAGGTTATGAATTTTTCAAATACAACCCGATTCGTATCAATTATGATAATGGCAAACTCGATTTTTTCAAAACCACCAGACTGAGGTGGAGACCTCCTTTCTTCAGAAAACTGGATCTTAAAGTCGAGGATAACAAGCCCTATATTCAAGCCAAAGTGGTACAAAAAAGTGGAAAAATCATTTTCCCAAAGCTCCTGATTGATACAGGAGCCAATCATGGGTTGCTACTTAATCGAGAAACCACGGACGATATCGATATGCCAACTAATGCAATCGAATCCGAAATCGGGCAAAGTCTGGGAGGGCTTTTATTTGGCCATATCGGTCGCATAGATTACCTTAAAGTCGCTAATCTGAAGCTGAAAGAAGTGTTGACTTCATATCCTGACTCCACGGCATTCAGCTACGTAATCAAAGAATCAGGACGACAGGGAAGCTTGGGTGCGGAGGTGTTGGGAAGAACAAAGGTTATCTTCGATTATCCCAGAGAACGTATTTTCATAAAAAAGGCCAGTAATTTTTATGCCCCTTTTGAATTTGACATGAGTGGATTGGCGGTTAAAAAGCTACCGGGGGATCAAATCCGCTATTTTGTATCAAACGTCCGTAATAATTCCCCCGGTGCCTTGGCTGGGGCCATGGCTATGGATGAAATTATTTCAATCAATAAGATTCCTGTGTTCATCTGGGAGCTGGTTGAGATCAATAAACTGATGCGATCTGAGGAAGGCAGATCTATCGATTTGGAGCTTCGCAGATATGATCCCGAAGACTCCAAGAAATGGGAAAATATCAAAGTCCGAATTACGCTAGAAAAACAGATTTGACCAAAATCGATGCTTTAATATAAAAACGGTAATTTTGAATTTGGAAACAGGCACAAAACCTCTTTCTTGTTTTTCCGTGATAATAACGTTTTGAAAACCCATCTAAAATGAAAAAACTATTAATCCCCATTCTGGTACTAGGTGTAATAGGAATCTTTATCTACAGCAAAGCTGTGGGAACTTACAATTCTTTTATCCAAGCAGAAGAAACAATCAATGGTCAATGGGCCGAAGTGGAGACTCAGTATCAACGTCGTGCGGATCTTATCCCCAACTTGGTAAATACGGTAAAGGGATACGCTGATTTTGAGCAAGAGACACTTACCGGTGTGATCGAAGCTAGGGCAAAGGCTACCTCGATGACGATCGATCCGACTAATCTGAACGAGTCTAACCTGGAGCAGTTTCAGCAGGCGCAAGATAAACTGTCAGGCGCATTGAGCCGACTCTTGGTGACTGTGGAGCGCTATCCCGATCTTAAGGCTAATCAAAGCTTCTTGGAGCTTCAGGCTCAACTTGAAGGGACAGAAAATAGAATCGCTGTTGCCAGACGAAACTTCAACGAATCCGTAGTTGCCTACAACAAAGAAATCCGAACATTCCCGAACAATATGTTCGCAGGCTGGTATGGATTTGAGACGAAGGGAACTTTCAAAGCTGCCGAAGGTGCTGAAAATGCGCCAAGCGTTCAATTTTAAAATAACCAGATTGCTTCGTACCTCGCAATGACGCAAAGCTGTAAAGCGCCAAGCATTCAATCTTAAATCCTAAAATCATGGCTGAGAAATTATTCTCACCGGCAGATCGAGAAGCTATTATATCGGCGATCCGATCTGCCGAATTACGTACTTCCGGCGAAATCCAAGTTCATATCGAAAATCGCTGCAAGGGAGATCTGATGGATCGAGCTGCGACGCTTTTCGAAACACTGAAAATGTATCAAACCAAAGACAGAAATGGGGTTTTATTCTACTTGGCAGTGGAAGACCGCAAATTTGCCATCCTGGGAGATGCAGGGATCAACAAAGTCGTTGAACCGGATTTTTGGGAAAAAACCAAAGAAAATATGGCCGAGCAATTTCGCTCTGGTCAATTTACAACAGGACTAACCACAGGGATCAAACTGGCTGGAGAAAAACTCAGCCACTTCTTTCCTTATGATGGGGATTCCGATCAAAATGAATTACCGAATGAAATATCCTTTGGATAATAGGAAGGCAACTTCAATTCTTCTTTTAGCATTCTTCTTTTCAGCACTCCAAGGGCTCTTTGCACAGGATTTTCCTCCTGTGCCTAATCCTCCAAAATTGGTGAATGATTTTACGCAAACCCTTTCTCCTAGCGAAATTGCGCAATTGGAAAGCAAGCTGGTGGCCTATAGTGACAGCACTTCCTCGCAGATTGCGATCGTGATTATGCAGTCGGTGGGTCAATATGCGATCTCTGATTACACCCAGCGACTAGCCGAGCAATGGGGTATCGGCGGAACCAAGGACAATGGTATTCTGATCCTTGCCGCAATGGAAGACCGCGATGTATTTATATCTACTGGCTATGGCTTGGAAGGTGCTGTTCCCGATGCGCTGGCAAAACGTATTGTGGAAAACATGATCATCCCTAATTTCAAGCAAGACGAATTCTACAAAGGATTTGATCAAGCTACAGATATGATCTTCAAGCTGGCCTCAGGCGAATACAAAGCCGAGGATGTGCAGTCGGACGGAAACAGCGGCGGTGCCTTGATCATGCTACTCTTCTTCGCCTTTTTCTTTGTGATTTTGCCTTTGCTGCGCAATAGAAATGATAACAATAACCACATGGGTGGTAAAGGTGGGGGAGTAAATCTTTGGACTACCATCATGCTAGCCGGTATGCTTGGAGGCGGTGGCGGTAAGTTTGGAGACTTCTCTTCCGGTCGCGGATCATTCGGTGGTGGAGGCGGTGGTGGTTTTGGCGGCTTCGGAGGCGGAGGCTTCGGAGGTGGCGGAGCCGGTGGAAGCTGGTAGCCAGAAATTATTACGGCTACGACTGGAAAGGTGTCGCAGAAAATCTCGAAAATAGGAACATCAAACAGCTTGCTAGGTTATCTAGTGAGCTGTTTTTGTTTGAGGGCAAAGCGGATGAAGGAGTGGTATAGAGTGCTTTTTCCTAGATGGGATAGTAGGTGACCTTTAAATAACCATAGTCGACAAACTCTTTATCCAGTAGTGACTTTACTTGAGCTGCAACTTGCTGGTTTGCAACCTTAGCTCCGTTCTCCAGTAAGTTGTATTCACTTGGCTTTATACCTCGTGGTTTGGAAGCCTCGCCCACTTGCTTGGTAATAAAAACTACTGGCACTGAGTCCAGCATATTGCAAGACTTTGCGTACTGGATAGTGCTGTTCTATAAACATAGTAGCGATCATTTTCCGATCAATTTGTTTAACGACGTTTTTTTTAGAAGCTCATTTTTAATCCTCAACTCAAGCTCCTTATCGGCAACAATTTCCTTCGGTCTCTGATTTTCCAGCAGTAGCCTTTTGAGCTCAGGTGATATTTTTCCAGTCCCCAACTTTAGACCTTTCGGACCTGATACAGCAAATATATCTTGCCAGTTCTTTATCGTTTGGTAACTCATCTCATACTTACGTGCTGTTTCAAGAAGACCCAATGATTTGGATTCTTCTAGAATTCGGACTTTCTCCTGAACACTTTTTCTTGTTCGCTTTCCCATGTTAGTTCAAATTGTAACGTCTCCAGTTTGTATGTCTTTTCATAAAATTTTGTTATGATTCGTAAACAAGTTGGATCGAAATCCATGTGGTCCAGTTGTTTGTAATGCGGGAAACGATCCATTTATTTTTTTGAATATCTTAATTTCTAATTATCTGTTTCTACTATTTTATGATTTTTCCAAAATTGTGGATTGAATTTGGGGATTTTATCATTTATGAAGAACAAGTTATTTTCTAAATTCAAATTTCTTTCCGAACCTATTTTTAAAGTTAAGAAAATATCTGTTATTTCAGATTTTTTACTACTGTCATCCGAGGAAAAAACCTCTTGATTTATTATTTCTTGGAATAGTACAAAATCAATAAAGCGAGGCTTGGAAGCCTCGCTAAATTTCATGATGTTTGAAGTTACCACACTCTATAACATCATGGCTAAAAATACAAATCTTACCGGTCAGCCCGTAATTTGTCAGTTACTTTCTTTTCTTCCACGTCAAATTGTGGACGATTGTGTCTCTGATCATCAGAGTGATCGATACTATAAAACGATGACTACCTGGAAACAATTAGTGTTTATGCTCTACGGAGTAATCACTAAATGTTACTCCCTAAACAGTCTGTGCAAGAACTTACTTTACCTGGAAGACCGCCTGACCTACTTGGGATCAATAAGCTCCCCGCAGTCAGTATGCTTGGTGACGCAAATATGAACCGAGATAGTGGTGTATTTGCTTCGATCTACCGGCAGCTATACCAACATTGCAAAGACGTACTGAACCCCATAGAATGTAGCTTTCTGACCGATGAAGAAGATACCAGTAAAGTTGTGATTTTTGATTCATCGACGATCTCATTATTTGTGGATGTTTTCAAAGGAGCTGGGCGTAATCCACTTACCGGTAAAAAGAAGTGAGGCCTTAAAATTTATGCAAACTGCCTTTGGGTGGTTTTGTACCCGACTTGATACATATTTCAGAAGCCGCATGTAATGACAAATCTTTTCTCGGACAGCTGCCGGTGGAGAAAGGAACCATTTATGTCTTTGACAAAGGATATGTAAAGTATCAAACTTGGCAGGAATGGTCGGGAAATGGTGTATACTTTATAACCCAGCTCAATGATAATGCAGATTATCAGGTTTTGTCCGGACAGCCAAACCACATCAGTGAATACGCTGACGGCGGGGTGATTTCTGATCAGATCATACTCTTAAACCCATCAAATATAACTTTAAAGGCACGGTTGATCTTTTATAAGGATCCTGTAAGCGGACAAGTATTTAAGTTTGTATCCAATATGTTTGACCATCGGGACACCACAATCATCCTACTCTATAAGTACAGATGGAACATTGAGCTACTGTTTAAGCGTCTAAAGCAAAACTTTGAATTGGGGTATTTTTACTCGGACAGCTCAGAAGGAATCAAAACCAAAGTATGGATAGCATTTATTGCTAATTTGTTGTTTACTGTGATTCATCGGCTGTGCAAGGAGGCTGAACAATTTGTAACGGTGGTAAATATAGCCGCAATCAATATGTGCTCTTACGTCTCTTTAATAAAGCTGCTCAGGTCGGGCAGATTATCAGGTTTGGACAGAGATCTAGAAATAGTACAATTTGATTTGTTCAATCTGAAGCAGGGGGTATTTTTCAAATTCAGGAAAATTCCCCTTAATTTGAGCAATCAAGGCGTTTTTGGAGGCTTTTAGAATTTAATCGGATGACAGTAATTTTTTACCATTTTCAAAATATGATAAATTTATTTTTCCTGATTTTAAGTAATAATATTTTTTTTTCTTTTGATAATTTGCAACTACTGAAAAATTTTGTACACGATTATTCCCGTCCTGACTAAGATTCCGAGAATAGATTGCTTCATATTTTATAAGTGCATAATCATTGACTGTAATAAAAAGCTTTCCATTATAACTCGTTATGTAATTATTAAATGTGCCATGTTTTAGGATTTTCTTAGCAAACGAAATCACATAAACGGAATCTGAATTATAACTTGAGATATCAACTAATTCGAAATTATATTTTTTCAAATTTTTTGATTGAAACATACTCTCGCTATCTGACATTATATCAAAATAGTAGAATTGTAAAAGTGGTATTCCACTTGATTTAGATGATATATGGTCAATTGATTGAAGGATTTCTGCATAGTGATTTTGAGCATATTGTTTGAAATTGTAATTTCTACTATATCCATATGGTGAATATAGATCCACAATTCCTTCAATTTTTTTTATTGTTTCATTTTCTTCTTTATGATATTTTCTATAATACAAATTTAATTTGTTGTGGTTCTCATCTAGGTTACTTTTTTTATTTTGAATTGTTTTCTTTACTATCAAGTCTGCTCCTAATATTTTGGTTGATTCCACCACTACTTCCTTTAAAAAGTATTCGTCTTGTGATAAAATAATTTTATCTGTTGTTTCGATGCTAGTTTTTATATCTTTAATTAGTATTTTTTTTGTTTGATATCCTATAGCTGAAAAAGTAATACTGTCTGAGTCATTTCTTGTTTTATCTAATATTAATTCAAACCAACCATCATCATTAGTTATAGTGCCTATATCTCCTTTTTCCAAGTAAATATTACAATAGGAGATAGGTGTATTTGATTCTCCGCTTATAACTTGAGCTTTTATCCTATTTTTTTCTTCTTTATCGATGGGATCGTTGTCGAAATTTATAGATTTTAAAGAATTTATTCTAGGAATGAAAATTATACCATTGAAAATGGATTCCCATTTTGATAAAATTGGCAAATGTCCTAACGCTGATAAAAAGAATGGAGGAGTGTCACTTGATTCAAAAAAATGGATCCAACTTATTGTTTTATTTTGATCCATTAAATATCCTTCTAAACTTTCTTTTGGCGGTGGTATTATTTTATATTTATCGGTATCATAAGATCGCCCGTATTCCCCCTCGTATGTTGTGAAGGCTAATGAGTACACTTCATTTGGATAGATGGAATCTAAGTAATCGCCTAGGGGTTTCGCAATAGAAAATATTTTATAGTCTAAGGGCTTTTCTTTGTTTTGTTCTTTGTTTATTTGATTTATATATATTTCTGTTATTGTATCCTTTTTAATCAGGTTTAGGTTTTTTGAAAAATGATATGATGCACCCCAGCCTACTATTTTATCATTAGGGTATATATTTTTTATGAAGTTAAAATTAGAAGCCATCAAACTATCTCGTAAATTTTGAATTTCTATGTCAGAGATATTTGATCCTTTTTTAGCTATTGTTTCAAATAATGCATGAATGTTTAAAATAATTTGAGACCAGTATTTGCCTTCAAAATTCTCAGTATTGGCTTCTTTATCTATTGCGGTTTTTATTGTACTTAGCAAATCTAAGAGATTTTTTTTTTCTGAATCTGATTTAATAGGATTTCCCTCATGAGGATAATTAGCGGCCTCCGCAAATTGGTATTCTAATATACTTTTTTCATATTCAGTTATCTGTATATCAATTTGTGTCAGAAATGAAATTAATGATTCTATTAAAATTGTGTTGTCTTGTTCTAGAATTTGTGAATCAAAGCCGCCAATTTTTACGTTATTTATATTAATCTCTTCGGATTCTAAAAAATTTATAAATCTTAAAAATTGTTGATTTCCAGCTAAATAATGACTAAAATATTCGTCCCATTTTTTTTCAGTTATTATTTTATTTTTGTTAATGTCGAATAAATTCAGTTTGAAAAAACTATCTTCAAATAAAATAATATTAAAATTATGCTTTTCGTGTAGGTATTCAATAAGATTAACTTTTATTTCAGTTACATCCCCCTCTAAATGAGTTTGATCTCCTAATAGAATTATTTTCTTATTTTTAATAATTGACCCAATATTTTGGTATATTGTATCTGAAAAATCATAAGATTTCTCAGTAAGAGTTACAATTTTTTCAATTGGGTAATAACTTCCTTTGTTTTGTTGCCCATTATTATTTTGGATAGAACCAAAACTAGTTAAAAATATTAATATTATTCTAATGATTTTCATAAATCTATATTTAAATATCCTTCTAAAACTAATTATTTTAATAGAGGTGTCCGCTTAACGTCATATCATATTTGAAATATACATTTTATCTGCTTTGACCATTCTGATGATTAGATTATTGAAGATGGTGTCTTTGTTTTGGGAGCGATTAATTCGGTATGAAAATTCGCTCAAATAGCGTTCAACATGCCTTTTGCTTACCCAGGAATAAGTCGTTCTCAACCATGACTTCACTTGATGAATCATCGTATGAATCGCCTTAAAATTCAGACCTAATTCACTGGAGATCTCCTTGATGGTATAATCTTTAGCTATTGGCCGATAGCCTTTCCATTTGTCAGAGACCACTTGAGCTTCTTTGTCAATGTGTTGGTCAAATATAGGTCCAAGTGATTTGGCTGAGAAGTCCTTGATATTGAGCGCATAAAACCGTTTTGCTTTACCTTCCCCGCCTCGGCGTAGTCAAATATCAGTTTGGACTGGGTGGAATTTGCAATTCCACCCTACTATCCCTACCAATTTTCAATTGGCTAAAATTCTTCAACTCTTGGATCATAAGCAAATTACAAATTACTGCTAGGCAAGTACTGGTCCGCTGATTGTCCAAGAAACTCATGGCGCCTGTCCCGATGAGCGCAGCGAAATCGGGAAGCCTTGGGGAGTAGAATTATCAGGACTAGGGTATCAATATGGCGGAATCAAGGTGAATCCTTATCTTTACAATGAGGGCTGAGCGTAAAAAAATGATCCCTTTGGATCATTTTAGCGAAGAGCCAGTCCCGACAATTGTCGGGAGCAGCGCGGGAGGCAAACGGCCACCTCGGAATAAATATGTTTGACTATGGCGCAAGGCTATATAACCTGTCCCGATAGCGAAGCGTATCGGGATTCCAGCCATCTGTCGCTGCCCCGATATTCTTATGGATTAGGCAAGTGTTGTGGTATAATTTTTTTCATAATTTCTATGATCTCTGATTAGAGCGAAAATTCTGTTTATAAGTTTTGATCTGACCGCATTGATCACCGTCATTTTGT